>Ga0209712_10000100_pt1 | contig 71887 bp, 83 predicted proteins | sample ArcOceMetagenome_FD_187443 | JGI IMG/M metagenome (GOLD analysis project Ga0209712, IMG submission 187443) | Marine eukaryotic phytoplankton communities from Arctic Ocean - Arctic Ocean - Greenland ARC118M Metagenome (SPAdes) (version 2) | ecosystem: Environmental > Aquatic > Marine > Oceanic...
AAATATAACTCTTGATATCTTTGTATATATATATACGAATGAGTGAAAAAAAAAAGATTAGGACAAATTCACGAAAAACATCTCGTCATCGATCACTTCAACCATATTTTATCATAAAAAATGTGAATAATTTGTTGAGTGTTATCGAGACAATTATAGAAAAAAATAATCTAAAAACGGAAGTATTTAAAGATGTTTTCAATAAAATATATAAAAATGTCTCTTTATTCTCAAATCAATATGAAAAAATTGGTGGAAAAAAAATAAAGAAGATTGAGAATGATATGATGAAAATCAGATATAATAGAAAACTGGATATTAAATCTAAATTGTTTGGATTTATTGAGTTATTAAACGATTTTGGGATTTATTTAAACGATAAAAAATATAAGGAAATATTAAATACTCGTGACGAAATAAACATCCATTTACACCATTTTATTATGCTTTTAAATGGTTCAACATCCCGTGTAACTGAGGAATTAATGATTGTCTAATACCTAGTTCATTATTTTTAATATAATTTAATATATTACCTGAATGTCGTGTTATATTTTTCCTCTCTTTACATACTCGTTTCCAATTCCTCTGTACTATTTTGATCCAAAATGTCTTTAAAACCACATTATAAACCTCATTATTATCTATTTGTAATAACATAATTTCAGGTTTACTATAATTGTGTTGAAACAATACGCTATGATTATTTAGATAATCAACTATATCATTATAATCATATTTGAAGAACGTCTTACGACTAACCGTAGATGCTAACAATAATGTATTAAAATTTGTATCATTAAATGATAACCCTATATAATAGTTATTATTCACATAATGATCGTCAGGTTCGTCGAAATCCCTAAATAATGATTCATACTCATAAATATCTTCATACATCTCAATACGTGAGATATCAGATACATTATGGGGTGAATCACTTAAATATGTCATGTTTAATTTTAATTATTTGTGTATACGATAATTAAAATTGTCTCAATCAATTTTCTACTTATTATATACGTAAAAGGTATATCACCAGTCATTTGATATATCAATTTCATAATCAATATCATATTGTGTGTTCCAACCATTACCCCAACACTGGTATGCGAGATTTGCTGAAATAGGGGTCATTATCTCGGACATACACAATATATCGTCTAATACATTTCTATATATTGTCTTGTGTGTAGGAAGACAATATTTATCATAATCGTGATAATCGGCAATCAAGTTAACAATTTCTACAGGTAAAATCATATATTAATTATAGTTAGTTTATTCCTAAATATACAGGCTTTGGGAAGTTGTAATATATTTCAAAATCTTATTATCGACCTGTGTTAATTTTAGCAAACATTCTATCATATTCATTTTTTCTGCGATTGCTGCTATTTCCCTCACAATTGTTGAGATCTTTAATAGAGCCTTTATAAAATCACCTGTGGAAATGGTTTTATCGGCTACATTATTTTGTAAATATCTTTTACAGTCCATTTCATTATCACAATTGCACCATCCTACAACAAGATCAGGTATATCAAAACATAATGCGTCCAGGTATTGTGTTCCAGAATTAATTCGCATAGTTTGCTCTATATCATTAAATTCTTCATATTTCTTATTTATGAATTCAATATTTTGCAAAATATTATAATTATTACTTATTGGATAGAGTTCCTTTATATCTTTCGATACATTTACGTTAGTAAAAATAGACAAAATACCGATTATCTCTTCTACATTTTGTTCCGCGAACCAATTTGTATGTGTTATTAAATTCGTTAAAATAAGAGGATGGACCTCGGCTATATCAGACGCTATTTTACCATTATCCGTTAATTCATAGTTGTCTTCGTTATCAAGAATAATGTTTTGATTTTTCAATACATCACAGACCGCAAGTACACTTTCACTGATATAATTCTCTAAATAGAATTGTTCCTCTTCGTGATTACTGACCGTACATTCAATCTCTTCTAATTCTTGAAAGGCCTTAGCATCATTTTTACAAGTAGGGTTTTCCACTAATATTTGACTACGCTCTTTCTCTAATTGTTTACGCTTTTTATTTTTGGAAGACGTAATAGACATTTCAATTGAGTTCAGTCTGTTACAAATTGCAGGAGGGGTCTTTAAATGTAATGTCTTTTCCTTTTTTTTATCTAATATATCCTTTTTCTCAAACAATAATCGATTATTACGATCTATTTCAGTTTTCAATTCATTAAAAACCATACTATCCTCTACAAAATGTGTAAAATCCTCTATTTTAATTTTATTATTCTTTATTAGACTTAAAATTAAGTTAAATGATATACGAAATTTAGAAACCAATGTTTGAGGCTTACCTTGTAATATTTGCGAATAGTCCTGTTTGGATGGTAATTTAAAAAGATTATTGCAATGAACAACATGTCCAATTGTATCAATTCCTCGACGACCTGCTCTACCCGCCATTTGAGTGTATTCATGAGGAAGCAATAAACGCTCACTTCGTCCATCAAATTTTACCATACTTGTAAAAATAGCCGTCTTAATCGGACAATCTAGACCAATCGCAAATGATTCTGTAGCAAACAATAGTTTAATATTCTTTTTTGAAATCATTATCTCGACTATTTCGCGTAAAATAGGTATCATACCAGAGTGATGAATGCCTACCCCTTTTTCAAGTAATCGGACCAATGTTTCGTATTCCGGTAATTCCAGATATTCTTTGAAATTAGGCAATTTTCTAACAATTTGCTCACATTCTTTACGAACTGTGTATGGTATTTTACTATCATCTTCCAATAATGAAACGGTTATATCGGATGCAGACACTTCTACCATTTTACGTGAAAATACAAATGCGATAGCAGGTAACATGTCTTTATCCTTTAAATAGGAGGCCAGGTTATTCAATACATACTTTCGTTTTACGTAGATTGAACGATCGTTGTATAATTTTCCCATTTTATTGAAAACATTATACCCGTCCTCGTTGAAATTTCCTTTATCATCTTGTAATTTTACCAAACGATGTACATTAGAACGCACTTCTTTAGCTGTTTCTTTATCTTTAATTAATTTTACCGCACTTTCGTTTATTGTTAAGTATCCATAATGCGTTAATGGAACTACGCGTTTATATGTCGTAGCCAAATACACTTCTTTGGACGGATCGTTTCGTTCTGCCCACTTAGCAAATTTTTCAGGCGAATCAATTGTAGCAGAAAGCATAATCATTTGAATATGTTTAGGTAACATTAATATGGTTTTTTCCCAGGTTTGACCTCTATCTGCATCGTTAATATAATGAACCTCATCAAATACAACACAAGCCAGTTCATTATAAATATCAATATTAAAATCCAATGAATTATCTACGTGTTCTTCATTAATTGTTTGAATAAAAAGATAGTTCATTAATATTTCCGTCGTCATAATTAGCACGTCTGCGTCCGGATTAATCTTAATGTCTCCCGTCATTAATCCAAACGAAATATGCGGATATTTTCTACAAAACTCGGAATATTTCTGATTTGATAGAGCCTTAATTGGACTAGTATAAATTAATTTTTTGCCCTTTCCTACAAAATAGTTCAATGCGAACTCCGCTGGTAATGTTTTACCAGAACCTGTATGAGCGGTTACAAGAACGTGCTGTTCTTTCACAATTGCTTCTATCGCATATTTTTGAAAATCGCTCAAGTTATAAGTATACTGATTAAAAAAACATTCATATTCAGTATTATCGGGATATTTTTCACAACAAATTTTTACCATTTAGTAGTTTACAATATATTATGTAGTATACTCTCTATGTATTTTTGTTTTTATATACTATACAATAAAGATTAATGGATTTCAAAACATCAGATAAATTACCAGCTACTTTACCTAATTATTTGTATAAAGGCCAACACGATAGAACCGATGAATTAAATGAGCGTATTTTAGAAAGAAATGAACCAGAAAATCCATTGGCTCCTAATTTCGATCCACGCCCCGTATTGACCCGTTATGCACGTTTTCCTATGTTGGATTCTCGAATGCCCACTAATGTTCCTATTCAACCGAGTTACAATTACTCCTTACACGACGGATTTACCCCGCCTGTAGAAAAAAAAGCACCTGTGTCGGGATTTATTAATAATGTAGGTATTGAGAGTAATTTAAGAAATCAAAATTATGCATTACATAAAGGAAATGATAGCGCGGTTTATGTACCATCATCTGATAGTGATTTGTATAAAGTATATATCCCGTCAAAACCGTCTGAACAGCCACATCCCGGATTATTTAACCGATATGAATTAAGTCAAAAGATGCATCCGAATGTAGCTGATGATATAGGTAAAGATCGTTTTAATAACAATACTAGAACGCAATTAAAAACGATGAGTAATAAAAATATTTAAACATCACCAAAAACATCTACATTCAATATATAATATGAGTTTAATCTCTCTTACATACGTCGCTATGCTATTTTATATTTTTATACCCGGAAATTTTATCGAATTGCCGTTTAAAACAGGAAAAAAGGCTTCTATATTTATTCACGCATTATTATTTAGCATACTATTGAATTCCACTTACAATTTAGTGAACGCACTTAACATATTGGGTATTTAATTAGACCAACCTTATATTTCAATATATTATAGTAAGTATTATAATATAATGAATTTTTTATACAAATCGAAAGAAGGGTGGTTTTCAACTCTACTCTTTTTAGCAATAATTATGATTATTATTTTATGGTATAAACGCCAAGATTTATCTCCATATTATGAAGGATTTACGCAAAACGAACCCTATATTTTTAAACAAGGCAAGGACACATTTGATGATTTTTATGCACAAATTTATAATAAACTTATGGAACCAGAAAAAACTGCTCAATTTCAAATTGAAAAAATAATCGAAATGACCAACCCGTCACCTAATAATAGTTCTTTCTTGGATGTTGGATCGGGTACCGGTGAAATTTCTGGGAAATTATCCGAAAAGGGATATCGCGTATATGCTATTGATAATTCGAGTGCCATGACCAACTATGTTGATAAAAAATATCCCACCGTACAAACCAAATGTGGAAATGTTGAACATTCAATGGTGTATGATAAGGAATCATTTACCCATGTTATATGTAATGGTCTCACGATTTATCTTTTTAAAAATAAACAAGAGTTTTTTAGAAATTGTTTCTTTTGGTTAAAATCGGGAGGGTATTTGATATTACATCTAGTTGAACCCAAGAAATTCGATACAATTGTTCCAGGTGGAAAACCAGCTATATTAGAAAATCCTCAACAATACAGTGATAAACGTATTACCGATACAGTTATCGATTTTATTGATTTTAAATATAGAGGTAAATATGATTTTGAAAAAAATGATCAAGTAACATTTAAGGAAACGTTTACCGACGAATTAACCAAGAATGTTCGCCAACAAGAAACACAATATTATATGAATTCAATGGACGAAATACTCAAAATAGCATCATATAACGGTTTCATACCCCATGCACAAATAAATATGTCTAATTGTGGTGGAGACAAACATCAATATATAGTTATATTAGAACGAACACAATAATAAATTATTATTCAATATAAATTAGGATTATAATGTATATTTATGAAATATACATTATTATTATCATTGTTTTTCTTTTGTGTCAATGCATCTGCATCAACTTGTGTATGCACCACTGTTCCTTGTCCAATCGTCGGGGAGAATGAACTACTAGAGGGAGCAAGTGGAAAAGGTACATATTATTACATTAATCATAATGATCAACCTATTGTATCATACGCACACGCGACAATTACAAGTGGTGACTTAGACAATGGTTCAGGAACGACTTCTTGTACACAACACTACTCACGAATGCTCGATGATGAAAATCTTGAATGTGACGCAGGACATATATTGGCACATCGATTGGGGGGTCCAGGTAATGAGCCTATTAATATTTTTCCACAAAAACCCAGTGTGAATAGAGGTATATATAAATCATTTGAACAAAAAATTTATGATTGCGTGGTTAATCAAACAGTCACGGCCGATTTGTATTGGGAGTTTTATTATAAAGACACATCAAACACTCGCCCCTATGAAGTATATTACAACGCGTCATTTATTGGAGGTGATTGCGAGCCGATGGAAGAATTGTTTGACAACGATGGGACTTGATATTTTATAATTTAAATAATTTATATTCCAATAATGTCGGCTTTGAAAAAGTTAAAACAGGCCGTTGCGTAAAACCTCTATAAGTTAGATAACTCAAAATATTATTATAAAAAAACGTAATATTATTATGCTGACTTTTCACTTGTTCTGAAAAATGTAGAAACCCATTTGTTAGTGCTCCTTGAAATTCGTTATCTTGACGTTCAAAATAGTCTGCGCTTGTTTGATCGTCTTCACATCCGCTTATTTTTACGATATTACATAGATTATCTAATTCTTCTTTTGTGTAACTACTATCATTTGTAAAAATGTCGCCATATTTAAATCGATAAGGTAAGTTTAAATTGCTTCCTGAATTGCAACAATCCATTAATACAAACAGTTTTGTTGTTTTTTCTAAACCTTTCACAAAATTATCCTGTAGCCATTTGTCTGTTATAATTCCTTGAGACGCATAATCAGACGGGCAAATCACTTCACTTTTCAAATCGTCCTCCTTTAATGAATTCACATTTGAACCATGACCCGAATAACTGAGCCATATTTCTGAACCAGGTTTTTCGTGTGAAAACACTACTAATCGTGTTAATTCATTTTCAATATTCTCACGACTGGCTTCAGAATTACATAATGCAGTTATATCATCATCAAAGAAAAAGCATTTATCGTGTAAAAATCTATTCAAATTATTCATATCATTGACACACCCACTTAAATCATCCCCTTTGAAATTATCTTCATTATAATTAATTCCGATTAATAATGCCTTTTTCTCATTGTAATAAGTAAAAATATGTTCATCCTCATATTCTTCTTCTTCTTCTTCAACTTCGTCATCACTAATCACAACTAATGATATATTTTCATCGTCCATTTCTACTGGTATATCAGTTCCAAATATATCTTCATCATCGGAATGAATTTGAGTATCGGTCGGATTTCCCGGTTGGATGTGATTATTAACCTCATTATTATTTACACCCAGACATGCATTGATGAATTTAGTTAATATTGCTCCCATATAAAATTAGAGTGGATTAAATAATTTAACAAAAATATAATTACGTAATACAAGAGGTTTATTTTTCGAAAATTTATATAAATGATAGAATATATTTTGATTACATTTATTTTATTGATATTTTTACCAATGCTATACATTAAAATAAAATACCCATTTTGGAGCCATCAGCCAATATTCCATACTTATGATTATTTGAGATACTGGACAAAAAATCCATTTGTTATTCAAACTGGAAAACCTTTAAAAAACAAGTATTTATCGCCTTTTGTAACTACATATAGGTTCTTGGACATTGATGATAATAAAATACAAGATATGGAAAAATTTATACAAGACCATCATGTAGAATCCGACAAAGTGTTAACAATGATATCTAGAGATGATATTCAAACCGAGCTATCTGTAAACGAGCATCCTTCATTTATCTCATTTTATAACGAAAAACGCATAGAATATGACCATTCCCAAACAAAAATTATTGAAAAGGATACATTAACCGGTTGTATGACGTCAAAAGCTATAAAAATATATATGAATACGGATGATAAATTCCAAGAAAGTGTATACTATTGGGACTATATATGTACACATCGTAATTTACACGACAAGTTTATTGGCCGTAATTTAATTCAATCACACGAACGTTATCAGAGATTAAATAATACTAATATATCGGCGTCGCTCTTTAAATTTGAGACAAATTTATGCCCAGGTGTAGTTCCGTTATTATCATTTAATGTCCATACTTACCCCATTGTCCAAGTGATACGACCACCAATGTCCAAGTTTTCGATTGAGAGATTAAAAGGCCCCAATGTTAGTATTTTATTTGATTATTTGTATAACATAACACATAATATAGAGTATAAGCCATTCTTATTATCTATCTTCCCTGATACTACTACATTAGACCATCTCATAGAAAATAATAAAATAATTGTCTATGCTTTATTGCAAAAGTCCAAGATAGCCGCACTATATTTCTTTAAAGACCCTAAATTATGCTATGATCTCGATGAAGAACGAAATGTAATCGAATGCATAGGGAGTGTTTCTATTAAAAGTGTCGGTGACGAAAAAGTAAATTCCATTTACTTTGGTGGGTTTTTACATTCATTATATGATATTCAACAAACATATAATAACAAATTTAAATTAGTCACATTCTTTGAATTAGGGAATAATACAAGTATTATTGAACGATGGAAATGGAAATATACACCCATATCTATAACAAAGAGCGCTTATTATTTATACAATGCTGTTTTACCAGGTATGCCTATAAACAATACAAATGCATTGGTCATATTATAATTTATATAAAGTTTCGATTTATGTTTTATCAATATTAACGAATATACTTACCTGATCTTGCGAATGAATCGGCAATAAAAATAATGAAAACGCCCAAAAATGTATACAATACAAACTCTTCGGTTATATTACTTGTTTTTTCGTTTTGTTGCTGTTCAAGCATGTAAATCATATAATTTACTTTTTCTAATAGTTTATTATCAACTATGCTGTGTGTATTTTGCGTATTATTCGTTTGATACTGCACCGGTGTTGTCATACGAGTAGGTTCGTAAATTCGTCGATAGTTTCCATATGGATTGGGCTGTTGTGAATTCCCTAAATCTATTCCATCGGCTACAAAATTAGACCCTTCCTTTTCAATTTTTGGAGGATGAAGTTGTAAATGATTTGGAATAGAGGGTAATGGGTCATCACTTGAACGACCTAAACCTTGGTTCTCGTCCGTTTTTTTTTGCATATTGGGGAGAGGAATAGGATTAAAATCCGCAAGTTTATTACCATCATTTTCTTCTAAAACTGACGACATATTATTAATCAATTGATTAACACGTTCACTACGTTCATCGTTTACATTTATATCTTCTTCAAATGACGTAGGTCGTTCATAATTATCATCAGTATATTGGTTATCTAAATCTTTTTCTAAAGCTGGCACTTTCTTCATTGTTTTTCTCATAGTTGGATTTCGTTTTTTAGCAGAATCATTGGTATTCCACATTGAGGCTGTTGCTAATAACGACATTTTTTTATTTTATACTTAAAAAATACGTAGAAATTTATCTATCTTAATTAACTGTATATTTATTGTTATATTTCGATACAATATTTCTCATAATATTATAGATTAATGATTGATTGTATAGCGAAATTATTACCCCTTTTCATTTTTTATCTATTTTTCGCATTCCCGGATGACTTTTTATACACGAGTATCACACCTTTAGGACGTTTTATTGCTATTGTGTTAATATTATTTTATTCTTTATTCAATACCTACACGGGTCTAGTAATGTGTGCGATTGTTATTTTTTATTATAATTTAAATTCAGTTGAAAAAACCAGTAGTTTCGACACGTTTATGTTGGTTGGTAACAATACATTTCAGCCATTTGTCCAAGAAAATTTTCAAACGAATGATAATAAAAAAGAATTTAGACAAAAGCATTGTGAAAATGGCTCCTTGAAATACAAAAATAATAAGGTTCGAAATGAGAATGCCGAACATATCTTTCCTGAACTCGAGTTTTTAGAGGAACCTTGTAATCCGTGTAGTAACAGTTGCGGATTTACCGTACGCGAACAATTAAAATTACACGAAGAAATGGTTTATCCGAAAAATGACGACAAATGGGTGAATTCCATTTGGAAAACCTGGTTTAGTGATGATCCGCCATTTGCGTTCAATGATAAAGCCACATATAAAACTATTTAATTGTTTTTATTTTTAATACATTTTTATCTAATTATTTTATAGATAAAAATGAAAACACAATTAGGACAAAAAACAAAACAATTTATGAAAACCGTTCACAATAATGTAACTATGTTAAATGGTAGTAAAATATTCGCAGGTATCATGATTATTGTTTTACAAATATCGTCTCGTTTTGTAACCATTCGTTTAAGTAAAACGATGGAGACTTACCTTAAATATACATTTAGTAAACAAATTTTGATATTCGCAATTGCATGGATGGGTACTAGAGACATCTATATAGCTCTCTCTATAGCAATTATTTTCAGTTTAATCACGGATGTGTTATGTAATGAAGAAAGTAATTACTGTATGTTACCTAACAATTTTAAAGAATATCATATCCAATTAGCCGAAGAAAAAGAGGATGAAAATAATGATATTACGAAAAATATACCAGGTATGCCTCCATCTAGCAACGCCATTTCAGAACAAAAACGTGAAGGATTAACCACAAAAACCAATTTACGCGATAAAACAAAGGTTGTTACCGAAGATGAAATAAAGAAAGCAATGGATGTTTTAGACAATGCTAAGCAACAATATACATGGAAATCTTTAGACGAACCCTTTTTTAAATAATTTATAAATTTTATTTGTCGATAAATAAAATTTACCAGGTAAAAGTGTAACAATAATATAAATAATGAATTCGATAGATCAAAGTATTGGTATTCGACCTATTCATATTCGATTTACTACAAATGATAATCCTATGGTTGAGAATATATTAACACGAGATATGATCTATATACCACCTAAAGATATAGAAAGAGACACGGAAATAACAAAAACCTTATCTCAACAAGAAAACCCTGATAAAAATGTAGTTTCTCAGAGTGAAGACGAATTATCACAATACCCCTTTTTTACTGATACTGTACGTATTCCAATGGCTACTATATTAAAACTTTCAAGAGAAGATCAAATTAAATTACTATTTAATAAAACACTTTTTAAACAAAAAATCGGGAATAAAACATACGTTGACCCGGAGATACGAAGTATCAATGCCGAAGCAAATATAAAAGTAATTTTAAGCATTTTATTACCCACTTCATTTCCTGTGAAAAATAACATTTATGAAACATTTAGTGGAAATATTAAAGGATTAACTGTTTCTAGTGATTTTAAATCAGATAGTAGCATTTTTGGACTTTTATTTTCAGATGAAGATAATAAATATGGCTATGTTAATATTGATGGTAAAACGTGGACTGTTGTTAAAATTAATCTAATTAATGATTTAATCAATGATAAAACATTTAGACCATTACTTCAAAGTGGGATTATTTTCAAATCATGGAAACAACAAAAAATACGGGATTATAAAAATGATGCGGATAAACTTGAAAAAGATTTGTCGGTTTTAATTAAAGAAGATTTACCTAATATAAAAAAACTTTTAACCAGAGACGCTAGCAAAGGCGACGACGAACAAAGAGAAGAATTCAAAATAAGACAACAGTTATCGCGCGGTGCTCAAAATGCAGCGGGTGTAATTGTCCCTACACGTTTATTAATACCATTTATTGATGAATTATTTAAAACAACCGATGAAGTAAATATTATTGATTCATTTAGTAAAATGGAAGATTTACGATTACGTAGCGGAACAGAACGTAAAGATACGTATATTCCATTAAGTATTGCTAGAATGAAAGGGTTTACCGAGTTACTTAAAAAATCAAACGAATTTATCTTTAAAAAAGAACTTATTATACAATTAAATTCATTAAAAAAGGTATACGAAATAATAAAAAATAAAAAACAAGATAAGGTCGAAGACCGTATATTACGTGAAATATTAAATAATCCTCAATTAAAAGCATTTTTAGATGAAGTTTTAAAATATAGATCACCGAACAGATCTTATTCAAATGATAAACTGGTAAATATTTTAGAAGAAATTGATATTGATATTGACCGTTTTCTTAATTTTATTGATTATGTTAGTAAAATAAATATTGAGAATGAAAAACCAAAACAAGAATTACTTTCAGATGATAGTATGACCGATATTCTTAAAACAGGTATAATGACTGTTTCTGATAAAATTAAAACAGACGACGATAAAGATATTTTTGGTCTGAATGTGAATTATTATTACGATTGTTTAATGAATTTACAATTAATTGATGGTATAGTTAATGATGATAATATTGATGATGTTAAATGTCCATATAAACAAGAGATGTTAAATATTATGTATAGTAATTTAAAATATGCCGATCAAAAAAATCCCATGCTATTTTATATAGGAAGTAAACCGTTTGATATGGCTACTACAAAAAAAGGAGGACGAATTAGTAAAAAAACTAAAACAAATAAACGAAAAACCCAAAAAGGGGGTTATAAGGGTAGACCATCGTCTGTAAGAAAGACAATTCGATCTACTAATACAGCTAAACGGGGTGAGAAAAAATCCAAAAATATGCGATTATCCCGTTTCCAAACTATTTAATATGTATAATTAATAAAATTGAGGCACACCATTATCGAATGACCCGACTTCATCACCAATATCGTCGTCATCCAGTGCTAAGTAAATCTCTCCGCCTTCTGCATCCGCTGTAAAATACTTTTTACCGCGAATGGTCACTTCAAATACCTCTTCTTCTACTTCAATCTCCTCTTCCTCCTCTTCTTCGGAAGCTTCTACTTCTACTTCTTCCTCTTCCCCTTCCTCCTCTTCTTCGGAAGCTTCTACTTCTACTTCTTCCTCTTCCCCTTCCTCCTCCTCCTCCTCTTCTTCGGAAGCTTCTACTTCTTCCTCCTCTTCCTCCTCTTCTTCGGAAGCTTCTACTTCTTCCCCTTCCTCCTCCTCCTCTTCTGAAGCTTCTACTTCTTCCCCTTCCTCCTCCTCCTCTTCGGAAGCTTCGACCTCCTCTTCTTCTTCCTCTTCCTCTTCAGAAGCTTCTTCCTCCTCTTCTTCTTCCTCCTCTTCCTCTTCAGAAGCTTCGACCTCCTCTTCTTCTTCCTCCTCTTCCTCTTCAGAAGCTTCGACTTCTTCCTCTTCCTCTTCCTCATCAGAAGCTTCGACTTCCTCCTCCTCTTCCTCCTCCTCTTCATCTTCCTCCTCCTCTACTTCCTGACGAGACATACCTCCGCCCATGGTCTGTTGAAATTCTTCTTTTACCTGTGATACACTACGGATTTGGTCATTTTTTTCTTCAATATTATAGACAATATTCTCTTCGTCGCTGGTTTCATCCTCAACTTTAATAGCAACATGTTCGAGTTTAACAACCCTTGTTCCTTGTTCATATTCCTTTCCAAGAATTTCAATTGAACACGGTTCAGCATAAGATTCATCAGAATCACAAGTAAGGTCAACCACTTCAATGGGATTAAAATTCTGTAGTGTTTCACCAAAATGCATAATAACACGCTGTAAAGACCTATTTTCATTTTTAAGTTTTGAAATTTTTTTATTGAGTTTTTGCACATACGGGAGATCACGGATATGATCAAAATTTTTTTGCAAAGATTTCATTGTTGATTTCGAAACTGCAGACATATTAAACTATTTATTGGATACATCTATAAAATCTTTTCTATACTGTTTCAATTTTATGTTTATCAATAAATAAAATATAAAATTAGGTTTTGTGGTATATTTAATGAATTTTGAACTCATTGTTGCTTTTAATAAAAATAATGTAATTGGAATTAACAACACTATTCTGTGGTATGTTCCTGAAGATTTTAATCAATATTTTACATATTGTAGTAGATTTCATATTTAAACGTTTATTTCACATGTTTATTATTTCGACGTTTGTGATTTTTCTTGGTTTTTCTTCTTTTATTTTTCTTTGATTTTGTTTTTCTTACTCCAATATTGTGAATTGATGTGCGTGTTCTACTCCTACCACCAAGTCTTGGTGAAGCTGATGTTGCTGCTGCTGCTTTTTTAGAAAACAGCCAACTAAAAAATGATTTTTTTTCTTTTTCAGTTTCTTTTTTAGTTTCTTTTTTAGTATTTTGTGATTTTGAATCACCCGAATTTTCATTAGGTTTCGAACTTGAAAACAAACCACCTAATCCCTTTCCATACTTTATACATGTGTATGCAAGGAAAATACCTCCTGTTGTTTGTAAAGCAAGCCACCACAAATTCTTCCCTGCGTTTAATTCTATATCATCAATCTTTGATTTAAAACCAGACCAATGCTTTTTAGTAGCATCAAAAAAACGATCATTTTGAAACAGATTTAACATATTTCTATCTTCATACATAACATCATTTAATCTAGTCATTATATTTAACGTATCTTCACTAATTGATATTTCACTACCCCAATATAATTCTCCAAACTCATTATTAAATCTACTAATTTCTTCTATATCATTCGTAGTTAACCCAGCATTTTTTAAAACAATATCTCTTTCTGTTTCTATATTGGATACAAATTCTCGAAAAGGTTCAGCCATTGTATCAAATGTTACTTGTTTGCCATCTCCTATACCCATGTTAGCCAACGCGCCCTCACCATCACCGACTGGTTGCGCAGACTGTCTCGAAAATCTACGGTGTTCAGCCATATATGTTTGGGATTCTTTATCGTAAACTTGCAATTCAGATATAGCGTTTACAAAACGAACACAATTTCGAATGGCTTTATAGTCACTTGAACCTTTCTCTATTACTTTATCACCAACTTTTATTATTTTTGTATTAAATTTCTCATCTAAAACGGTTGTAATTAAAGCATCTTCTGTTACTATAGCCTTACCTGATTGTATAAATTCTCTAAATTGCGTGGCTACTTCATTCGTAATTTTTCCATAATTCTCACGTTGTTCACGCTCGGTTAATCCAGACCACGATTTAAAAGCTGAAAATCCTAACGCGGGTACTTCTGTAGTCGCAAGCGATGCTAATGCCGTCACGGCGATTTGTGGTTCACCTGCTATACTGCCAGCGATCGCCACACCTAAATGGCCAAATATATTTCCAGCGTGGAGACCAACTTCAGCCATATCTGTACCAGTTAGATGACTTGAAAGTGCACTTTGGTCAAATTTGTTATCACTTGGACGTGAAAATCCCTGACCATTTACAAGAGATCCTGCTGCTAAAATAATAAGAGGAATAAGTTGCCAAGCCATCCCACCGGTCATTAATTTACCGCCAGTTTTTTTAGCAAATTGAACACATAGACCATTAAGAATATCTTTAATTTCTTTTAATTGTTCTGGTTTTAGTTTTATACCTTGTGCTTTTTCAATACCAAAAATAATACCATAAAAATAGTTATACCAATGGCTCTGTTGTTCATTCAGTTTATTATACACTGTAACAGTGGTTTCTATATTTTTGTTTTCTTGTCCATAATGCTGAATAATATATGGCATTACTATTTTATTCATAACACACATATTTTTAATTCTTTCTTCACTATCGCCTTTATCTTTTAAAAAAACTTGGATCGTATTTAACATTTTCTGAGGTTCGTTATTTTTATAGTCGATTGAAAGCATTTTTAAATAGTTCAACACTTCCTCTTCTTTTTGTGGTTCCGGTCCCATAATTGATGATATTAAACTATCTCGAGGAGCCATATATTATATAATAATATCAGAAATTATTATTATATATTTACTAAATAATTACGTAGCCACACCAAACCGTTCCTTCATTATATTGGCTTTACTTACAGTTTCTTGATTTTCACTTTGACGTTTTACTTTATAAACACCTCCTGCTTGCGTAGATCCACCTTTATTACCACCATAAACGCCTGTGGTGAAATCATCGGTATCTTCGTGCAATTCAGGAAGAATTCGCGTTAAAGGGCTATCGACAATCATCAACATGCGCTCGCTATTTAATAGTTTGCGATATTCTTGTATGTTTAAATTACCATAAAACTTGTCTAATAGATAGTGTGGATTAGGGGCGGGTTTAATGTTGCTTTTGTATTCATATATTTTGTTATAAACGCGGTTCAATAAATGATAGCGTTCAAACTTGGTGGAATCGTCAATATTTTCTTTCATTAAATAGGCGACCGCGCATTCGGGTCTACAAAAAGAACCATAACCGTGAACATCACCGTCATTCTCAGATTTGGGTATATAGCAAGATTGATTATCGAAATCATATGTACACCAAAAACATGCAGATTTTTTCTCATCCATAGTATTTTTATAAAGACTAATTTTCAAATGTTTTAATTTCATATTGATATCTTTCATGTTAACATTTTCATCACTCGCATTCGCACTACCTTTACATTTAGCACATACAAGTTTATTTATAGCATTTTGTGATGCATAAGCATTTATATGGTCTTCGGTTGAATTTTCTAATTCAAAAAATTTATGATCATTCGTAATATGATCATATGCTTGTACATCTGGTGGGACACTTGCATTGTAATTTAATGGATCACCAATCAAATTATTCTTATTTTGAATAACATCCTCTTCAATTTCTTTCAAAGAGCATTTCAAATGTAAAATAACATTGGTCGGAACAGATGCACTATCCTTTTCATCGGTAGCTTTCGAAATTAACTTACCTCCCTTAGGTTTTCTACCACGTTTTTTAGCCTCAGGTGGAGGAGCGTCTTGAACGTCAAACTGTATATTCTCTTCAGTTTTTTTAGTTTCAGTTTTTTTTGCTAATCCTTTTGCGTTTTTTGTTCTGGGCATTTCCTTTCAATAAAACCCCAATAATTATTTATATGGTTTTAAAATATGTTTTATGAAAAAGGAAACATTCTCTTGTATAAATAATCTAATATTCGGAAGATGAATGAATTGATTGTGTAACGAGGGATGCATTACGGTAACATTTTCGACAAAGGGGTTTATAATTATCAGATCCAATACTAATCTGTTGACTTTCATTACTAACGCGAAATGAGAACGGTGCTTGTGTTCCGTCTTTACAATTCGCACATAATGCGTGAACCTTTGTATAATCATCGCAAAGAGGCAATAGTTTTAAAACTTGTCCAAATTCCTCACGCATAAAGTCCCCATCTAAAGCGGCAACGTGAACAATTTTATCTTTATCAACTAAATCGCACACAACATCATATAAATCATTAAAGAATTGACCTTCGTTAATCAAAATAACATCGTGTGTAAGCAATAATTCTCGAACACTTGCAAGAGAATATGTCTGTATACAAGGTATCATCTCTTTGTCGTGTGTAGAAAGCATTTTATTATCATAGCGTTTATCGTCCGCATAATTAATAACACAAATACTTTTACCAATATACGAATATTTCTTAAATTTCTGCAATAGCCACGATGTTTTCCCCGAAAACATGCATCCACAACAAATACTGAGAAAACCGACGTCGTTTTTGTCCATAATATAATTTAATAATATACGTTTAACTTTTCATTTTAACGAAATCAATTTTATAATTAAAAACAAAACGATATAATGGGGTTATCACAAATAATAAAATAGAATGTCTAAAGAAACCACGAATAACATCCCTTGGGTTGAAAAATATCGTCCGACACATTTTGAAAACATTGTATTAGACCCAATTAATCGTGAATTCTTTGAAAAAATAATTCAAAAAAACGAGTTTCCAAACTTGTTATTTTACGGTCCACCCGGAACAGGAAAAACTACGACTATTATTAATTTAATCCAGCAATATCAGAGAACATATAGTAGAATAAATAAAGGAAATGTGATACATTTAAATGCATCTGACGAACGAGGTATTGATATAATACGAAATCAAATATATTCATTTGTAAGATCCAAGAATTTGTTTGAAACTGGTTTAAAATTCGTAATATTGGACGAAGTTGATTATATGACTAAAAACGCTCAACAGGCGTTAAAATATTTATTACAAACGACAACTACAAATGTTAGATTTTGTTTAATATGCAATTACATAAGTAAAATAGATGAGCCATTAAAAAATGAATTTATTGGTGTAAGATTTAACCAATTGCCGCAAAAAGATATAATACAATTTATAGAGACCATTATACAAAATGAAAATATCAAAATATCGAATAATGATATTTCTACAATACAGAAAATGTACAAATCAGATATACGAAGTATGATAAATTTTTTACAATTAAATCAAAATTTTAACTTGAGTGAATGGAAAAAAAACATTTTAAACCCAACTGTATTAAATAAATTACACAACATGTTTTACGACAAAGCAAAACAAATTGATATTGTTAAAGAAATTTACAATATTAGTTCTCATTATAATATCGATAAAAAGCATTTATTACAATGTTATTTAAACCATATAGTTAGAGAAAAGTTAGTACCTATTACATTAGAGTTAATAAATATTATAAAAAAAACAATTCACACCATAAATGCTAATATGGATGATACTATTATATTTTTAATTGAGAGTATGAAAACGCTTGAAATTAAGATTTCCCCATGCGATATTTCAAGTTATGTATAAAATATCCATCTGGGGGTGTGCACGAGATAGGATCGTTATTAAAATTACTCATTTCACCAAGGTTATCGCTTGTTGAAATTTTACCATCATTAATCGCAGTATGGTCGATAGTTTTCTGTCTAGGAAGTTTGATTGTCTTTGTGGGAATTTTTCCCGCGTTTTGCTTAAATAATTCTTGGCGAAGCATATTCGTATGTAATTAAAGTTAATTGAGAAATTATTTGTGAGTAAAATATAAAATTGAAACAACATAAAGAATTTTAATAAAACTAATATAAAAGAATATGGAACTATCAATTGACGACGAATGGAGCTCTTACCTAAGTGCAAGCAAGCAAGGTACATTGCCCGAAAAAACTGCTCAAACAAGTAGTAAATTAACAAAAAACGAGGAGGAGCTTGTTTTACCTAAATGTGATGAGTTGTATATATCAACCACGACGAAGGTATTATTTCTCAACCAAGTAATTGATATTAATAATGTATTTTGGAATATTCCGATTACTAAATATTGGAAGCCCGAGAGTGGTATTATAAAAAAACAAATGAAGGTAGTATCTCACACTGTCGACGAGTATAATTCATATTGTGAAAAAATAAAATCAATCGATTATTTCACTGAGCATGTTATAAAACGTATAGATAACCCGAATGCGAGACGCAATAAGTTTAAAGATGAACGAAAGATAACAATCGGTATATCTAAGCGTGATATTATGAATTGTCGAGGAAAGGTAAAAAACGCATTTTATAATTGTTTTGCACTTATATTACGATTTCCACACAAAGGATCGTTTCATGAAATACATACAAAAATATTTAATACAGGAAAAATGGAAATACCTGGAATTTTGAACAACGAATTATTACAAGACGCCAAGGAAATGATATTAAATATACTAACCCCTCTTTTAGAAAAAAAAGTAGAATTTTCGACAGAACACGTTGAAAGTAATGTCTTAATAAATTCAAATTTCAATTGTGGGTTTTATATTAATAGAGACAAGTTGTATTCAATATTAAGAAATAAATATAATATTGAAGCAGCATATGATCCGTGCAGTTATCCGGGGGTTAAATGCAAATTTTATTATAATCATGAAATAGCCGACGGAGCCGGTCAAATGGGGGTTGTCGGTATCGACGATCATTCAAAAAAGTTGTCGGAATTAAGCGAAACGGTAAAATATACAGAAGTATCTTTTATGATTTTCCGCACAGGTAGTTGTTTAATTGTAGGAAATTGTACAGAAAAAACACTCCGGTATGTATTTGAATTTATAAAAGCAACTCTACAAACTGAATATCATCAGATATATGCGCCTGACGAAAAGGTCGTTCAAAAGGTAAAACAGGAAAAAGTAAGAAAGAAAACAATAATTGTATCTGCTGAGAATTATAATAAAGCAATTCAAAATCGTTAATGGTATAACAAAAATAGAATATTGTATTTTTTACTTGGAAAATATCCATTTTACTAGTGCATCCATGTCTTTTAAATTAGTAATATTTTCGATTTTCTCATCATACAATTCTTTTTCTTCTAAAAATTTTGAAAAATAAATAGATTTAACTTCTTCTAATGAAAAATTCACATTTTGTTTCGAAAAAAGATTTAAGAAACTGGTTAACATAAACGAATAAATTTCATAGCTATTTGATTTATTAAGTAACGCGTTTTGCATATGTTCAAAAATAATATGCGTGTAGAACTTATCCTTATTTGTAAACAACAATAGATACGGTTGTAAAAAATTACTCAAAAAATATTTACGGTTATCCAATGATATATTTGTATGATTCCAAAAAAATAATACGTGTGACCATTTCATTAAACGATCCATGAATAAACTGTTAGAACACTTGTAGTCTTGCATGGTAGTTGATCCTAATAAAACATTGTATACAAACATTGCAGGGGTATGTATATTTTCGAGTTGTTTTAAATAAACTTGTTCAGTATACTCAACAAAAAGTAAAGGGCATTTTTCTAAATAGGACTTCAATTGTTCGAGTTTCATACCCATTGTATACAAAATAGACAAAATATGTAAAAATGTCTGGAACCCCTGATAAATAATAAAGTCTTTATTTTTTGTAGCATTTATAGTATCTACTTTATTAAAATAATCAAGCAAGTATTTATTGTGGCAACAAATAATTTGTTCATCATATTCTGATACAGACATCCCTCAATATATATATACTAAATATATTTAGTAAAACTGATATTATATATTTTTTGCGTATAAATATATAAAAAAAAGTGAATAAATAGTTTATAATTATGAGCGCTCTAGTAGAATCATCTGAACCCGTACACGAAAAGTACAGATTACCTGAAACCAAAACTTTACAGCACGCTATAAAACTCGCGATTGTTGATGATAAGCCATTAATGCTAGACTACTGGAACGAATCCTTAGACAAAACTGTATTAATTGGGGTTAAAGAAAATCAAGAAAAATTATTAGTAAAAAGTGAGGAAGAATATACCAGTCCTATTGTAAAAATATACAAGGTGGGTAGCGAATTCATTATCGCAACAGAGAATTCTATTTATTTAGTGGATGTGAATATTCCCACTAAACGTATTTCCGCCTAATTTAATTATTTAGTTATTTTTTAACTAAACAATTATAAAATATCATTTATTTGTTCAATTTGTTGTTTTTCTAATTTATCTGGAAAATCTATTTCGAACAAAACAATTAACGCCCCTGTTTTATCATTCCGTTTCATTCCCATATTCGCAATTTTTTTACGATAATGTGGCTTTATAATAGTAACATTTTTAGTATTATTAAACGCTAGTTTTTTGTTATTTAAATGATCAATATCAAAAGAAAATCCACACAGGGCTTCTTTTAGGGTAAGTGTTTTATTAAAGATTAAATCAAGACCCTCTCTAGTAAATTGGGTATTATTATCAACGCTAATGACTATCTTAACATCACCTTTTATTTGATTTTCGGTAATATTGCCCTTTTCACTTAAAACAATTATTTCATTGTTATCAATCCCTTGGTAAACTTCGACATAAATCGTTTCTTCTTCGTATATTTTTGTATCAGAAACCATTATCCATCGGTTTATTACAATTGGTAATGAACACCCTAAATAAGATTGTTCAAGTGAAATAATAACGGGTATTTTAATGGGATCCGGCTTAATATTTTTATGGTTTAATGGGTTTTTACTAAATAATTCTTCGATCGGAAATCCATTCATCCCTTTAAACATTCCTTGTTTCGACATACCTTCAACTGGTGTATTTAAAACATTACCAAACAGTGTTGAAAAAAGTTCATTTATATCTTCATTATCGATATTTGTTTGCATATTCATAAAGGGCATACCTCCTCCTCCTCCCGAAAACATACCCATTGGGTTCTGCATCATTTGTTGTTCAAAGTCATATTGTTTTCGTTTATTTGTATCGTGTAACGTTTCGTAAGCAGAATTAATTTCTTTAAATTTTTCAGCATTTCCGTTTGGTTTATCTGGATGATAAAGCATACTTTTACGTCTATAAGCGCGTTTTATCTCATCACTATCTGAATTTTTATTTACTTCTAAAATATTATAATACGACATTAATACTATAATTTTATTTATTTTTATTCAGGTTTAACCGTATTTATTTATTCGTTGTAAACAAACATAAAATCTAATTTCATTAAGTATTAACAATGGAAAACTTTTTTGTTTCAAAAAAAACTACAGAGATACCAGACAAGGTAAATTTTATCACGAAATATAAGCCATATTATATTAATGATTTTAAAGGTAATGAAAAATTGATATCTGTATTAAAATCATTGATTAAAATAGACGATCTAAACATTTTGATAACCGGTGCAGGAAATTCTGGGAAAACATCTATATTATATGCACTTATACGGGAATATTATGGCTTATCTAAAGATCAGTCATTACCGGATAATAATATTATGTATATAAATAGTCTCAAGGAACAGGGTATTAATTATTATAGGAATGAAATGAAAACATTTAGTCAATCAAAATGCTCGATTTATGGTAAAAAAAAATTAATTATTGTAGATGATATGGATTTAATAAATGAACAATGTCAGCAAGTATTTCGAAATCACATTGATAAGCACAAGGCCAATATACATTTTATATCGGTTTGTTCAAATGTACATAAAGTTATTGAAAGTATTCAATCTAGATTACATATATTAAAATTAAAATCGATTGATGATAATATTACCAATGAACTTGTTAACCACATAATAAAAAATGAAAACATGCATATAACAGAAGATGCTAAAAAATATATATTATCGTTTTCCCGGAACTCTATACGCGAAACAATTTCTCATCTAGAAAAAATTAGCATTTTATCTTCATCAGTTAATGATAAAAATGATGTCGATCGGTGTAAAAAAATTATTTCCAATGTATCTTACCGAGATTTTGAAAGATATATAGGTTATTTACTCGACAATGACTTAGATAAAGCGGTCGAAATCATGTACAAAATACACGATCATGGCTATTCTGTAATTGATATTTTAGATATATTTTATACGTTTATCAAAAATACTGAATTATTGAACGAAACTCAACAATATACAATTTTACCTATCATATGTAAATACATCACGTATTTTTATAATCTACACGAAGATATCATTGAAATCGTGTTATTTACCTACGATATCTATGATATTCTAGTAAATATATAAATATCTATGTTAAATACATAATAAATGTTGAAACAGATATTTAAAGAAAATGTTCCAATCGATATTATTTTTGAATTATTAGAAAAGGTTTGTTTAAAAACAGATAGATATTATTTAATAGATAACAATGCGTTTAAAAAATTGTTATATAATAATTATCAAACCGATTTTTTATCTGCTATCAAAGATTATTATCAAGACTCAAAACGTTTCTATGTAACTCGAAAATTTAATTACAATTCATTTGTTAATATCGTTCGACAGATCTGCAAAAGTAATGATATTATGTTTACGTCAAAAATCAAATATAACGAGTCAAAATATAATATCGATTATTTTATCTATTTGTAATAACATTTAGAAAAATTTAATTTACCATTTATTATGATAATAATACTATTATATAATATATAATAGTATATAATGTCTTTATTTAGCGAGAAAGGTTTATTCTATACAGTCATTACCATAGGTATTGTCGTTGCGGTCAACGCCTTTGGTAATAAAATAAAAAATTCAATCGCACCTAAAAATAGCGAGGATGAACTTATTCGAAAATATTTATTAAACGAAAGTCCTCTCTACGGTTATAATCGCCCAAAACTATGGGTTCATACAAAATACGAATATAATTCTAGAAAATGGAAGAGTTTTGGTTCAAGAACATCTACCGATTTAAATCAGCCGTATATACATTTAACAATAAAATCCATAATTAACCATTGTGGTAATGACTTTAATATTTGTTTAATTGATGACGATTCATTTAGTCAGTTAATTCCGGGATGGAAAACAAAGGTTTCAGAATTACCCGAACCCCAGCGTAGTTATTATCGTGAATTAGGTATGATTGAATTGCTTTATATTTATGGAGGATTTATCGTGCCCAATAGTTTTGTATGTCTTCGAAATTTAGCTCCATTATTTGCTAAAAATATAGCAGCAGATAAACCGTTTGTATTTGAAAAAACAAATCATAATGCGAGCATTATTAAAAATCAAAGAGACCAAAAATTCACAGCTAATTCTATGTTTATTGGATCACCCAAGCGCAATGCAGTGATAAAAGATATGATAGACTATTTAAGACAACGTAATAAAAACCCTCATTATAATGCAGAAGCAGACTTTTTTGGATATACTTCAAAATGGCTCGATAATGAGATTGCTAGAAATCACATTAACCTAATGGACGGTATTTATATTGGTGTTAAAAATGCAGATAGAATGCCTGTGTTAATTGAAAATCTGTTAGAAGAAGAACCTATTGTATTTTGCAATGATCGTACACACGGTATATATATACCCGAAGACGAAATGTTATCCAGAAGTGCATATAACTGGTTTCCGGTAACATCTATCAATAATTTATTAAATACAAACATGGTCATTTCCAAATATTTAAGTCTTGGGATAGAAGAACCTGATAAAAGAGATGTTCAAAAAACACAAGACAACGTGAAAACAGTTGTTTCTATATAATTTTTGTGCTTTATATCGTGTGTCGTATATATATACACACTATATGCCTTTAAACATAGCACATCGGGGATATTGTGGGAAATCAAATGGTAATACATTGGGATCGATAAATGATGCTATAAAATATGGGTTTGACATGATAGAATTGGATGTTCAATTAGATAAAGATAATCAAATCATATTATATCACGATATTCACTATAAAGATAAATTGATAAAAGATATGAGCTACGCTGAACTGGTTTCAAAACAACCTGAAATAGTAACATTATCCACGGTTATGAGAGCGATTGACTATAAAAAATGCAAGTTATATCTAGACTTGAAAGGGTCTAACCTTTTGGCTGCTATATTAGACAGGTTTTTTATAGAAAACGACACTGATACAAGAAATATTTGGATCGCTAGTTTTAATATAAATCACATTCATTATTTATCAAATACTACAAAAAAATACAATCTTGGACTTATTACTTCAAATAATTACACAATGTCCATTTTATCTGATATCACTAACAAATATTCTCTATCGTTTATAGCATTTGATTGGACAATGTTAAATTGGACTACAGTTCAGATGTTGCGTCATAAATATATATCTGTTTTCACATATACAATTTCTTGTTATGAACAATTGGAATTTATAAAACCATACTGTGTAGATGGTATTGTTTCCGATATTTTACTGTAAACTGTTGTATTTTTATACCAGTTAAGATTTAAAATGGGATACCAAATGGTGTCTTGTTTCAAAATATAAATATAAATTTAACTAATAAATATAAAGATGTATTTTATATTTATATATAATGCCAATTACACGACTTTCTAATATTGATCAATTTAGATATATATGTGGAAATGTATCTCCAGATATAAATATTAAAGTAAGAGCATGTGATTTTAGTGTTAATACAAAAAGTGCTTTTCTACAATGTGATGGATATACTAAAATATATACACAATGGTTTATGTCACATAGTGATTATACAATTAAACGAGGTGGTGGTAATGATACAGTAAGTTATCACGAAGTTGATGCACAAGATAATGAACCTTATAAAGAACCGGTTATTTGTTATACAACGTCAAATATTAATAATATAGACGAGTTATTTGAAAAAGAATATGAAATTGTAAAGATTGTTGGAAACGTGGAAAATAGCATTTGCAAAATACATTTATTTTGTGATGAAAATCAAGTTGAAGAACTATTAACAAAAATAACGAATGATATTGATATGACTGAATTAACCTATACGCAAAAGGCGCAAAGGATGTGTAAAACTTTTATTGGATTGCCTATTGGTTATGTACTAGGACCAGCAATACAACTGCTTAGTTGTTCGCTTTTATGCATTTCTGGAAATTGGAGTATGAATTATTATCAAGGTGCTGAGTTATGCAGTTATCGAACCGGATTTAATATGAATAAACGTCTAATTGTAGTAACCAAACAGATATGGAAAAATAATAAAATATGTTGTGATAAACTATTATATTCACATAATACGTATGACATTAACGATGATGAATTATATTATAAATATTATAATAATGATAATAGTAAATTTTTATTAAAAAAGGTTGAAGATATGGAATTACTTCTTCGTTTTAATAAATATGAAATTAACGCTAAAGATAATCAACAAGTACTTTTAAATAAAATATATCCTGAAGATGAACAATTACGTAACAATGAATTAACGCGTATTCAAAATATGAATTTTGTATTAAGTCCAAATGATATTGAAACTGATCAAGTAGAGCAAGAACAAGAGCAAGTTCAAGAGCAAGAGCAAGAGCAAGTTCAAGTTCAAGAGCAAGTTCAAGAGCAAGTTCAAGAGCAAGTTCAAGAGCAAGTTCAAGAGCAAGTTCAAGAGCAAGTTCAAGAAGCATAAATAAATTCAACTTTAAAAATTGTTCTATTTCTATCTACAATTTTTAAGTAGATATTAAATCCATTAATTCTTTTTCTGTAATATGTTTCTGGAACCCTAATATGTAACATACGTCAAATATATACGACTCTTCGCCGCCTCCTTCAATATCTAAATCTAATATGTATTTCACGCAAAACTCGGGTGTTAGCGTTTGTGTTGCCAAAAGTATTTTTTCATCAAGATGATTTTTCACAATATTCTGTTCCAGAACATCAATCGAATATTTATATCTATTATTGAGTAGATCAGTATTAGTTACGTTCATTGTTATTTTAATTCATTTCATAAATAAGTATAAAATGAATTCAATTTTTGTTTAAATACATATATAATATTTTTATCAGCATTTGGAATATTTAAATTATAAAATTGATTTGTTTTATATATCTTTATATGATATAAAACAAATAATGGATAACTTTGATGAAATTTCAATAAACGAACACGAACTATATGCTAAAATAGAATATTATTTACCCCAAGATATTAAGACAAAAATTTACAACGATCATTTTCATATTAAACATAAATGTGATGAATTATTAAAATGGTGGAATGATAATTATGAACTCAGTTGCACAGCATGTGATGTTGAAAACCTTACAAATGAAATATTATCGAATAAGGAAGGTGTTGAATATATTAAAAAACATAACCCCCATTTTGAACACGTATATAAAGAGCATTTTATTGATAATCTACATCCACAAAAGGGGTTCTCATTAATGAATAAAACACAGAGCCTTATTACCAGTGTATTGTTTTATATGTGGCATTAATCATAATAATTATTTGTAGCATGAGATGAATTCAATATTACCGAAAACGAAGATTTACTGTGTCCAATTACTTGCTGTGCATTTTTACCGATCATAAAGTCAATAAATGCTAATTCCTCGAAATTTAAATCGTCGTTATAATTATTTGTTTTGTAAAGTATATTCTTATAATCAGAGAGGCTAGTTGATAAGTATTTATTTGGTATATTTTTAATATTGTATGTTGCTATATAAATAGGGATATCCTTATTTGTGAAATTATTCTGACTTATTATTTCGCATAATTTTGGATGAATTTTTATTTTAAAATGTGCTATAAAATCGTCTTCATACCTATAATGAATTAAATTATATTTTTCAGGTAATTTTAATGATATTGATTTATAAATATCGTATAAACGTTTCGCAGGATTTAATTGTGGATAAAAATTTTGAATGTCTTTAAAATTTTGATAAATAGACCAAAATTGCAGTAAAACTATATATTCCTCTTCTATCCTATCTAATTGTGGATATATTGCTTTATCTCGGTTTATCCATTCAATACACCGCTTATTATTGCGTAAATTATATGTGTTCTCGTTAGTCAAAGTAATTGAATTAAATGGTATATATAATTTTGTTTCTATAAATGAATCATTAAATAAATCACAAAAGTCAACATTATACCACTTTGTTAAATCGTCTTTATTTCTAAGCGATGCGTAACGAAACGAAAAATTTATATTATTAATTATGCAAAAATTGATAGAGGCTTGTATATCATACATTTGGTTACATAATCCAGCATATGTATCAAATATTAAAAACATTGTATATATAATATTTTCATATTTAATTCATAAAAATATTATATTTGACTTTCGTCTTTCCAAACTGCTATTCTTTGTGTTATACCTAATGTTTCTACCGTTTCAAACTCGCGATATAATAAATTCGGTAATAGCACTTCCCATTCTTCAAATTCATATGAACCATTTTTAATATCAGCAAACAGTTCTTTAATAATATCGTAATATAGTCCTATTTTGCCCCCGTTAATTTTATAAAAACATGTAAAGTAGTATAGTCGGTCATTTACATCAGTATTGCGTTTAAATATAATATTATCTATATCATCATATTCTGTAAATTTAAACTTGTCGTTAATTATATATCTTCCTGTTATTTTAAATAGATTTTTAACATTCATATCTTTGTGGTAAATTTTGATATACTCTAATATTTTATAGGTTTGTGCTATTTCGCCAAATAATTTATGAACGCTATTATTTGTAAACTCATTAATCGTTTTATCATTATGATGATTTATAAAACAATCCACTCTATCTGCAATAGTGTAATATTCTACGTTATCCAATACAGAATTATCATACAATATAACAAAACTGTTAGGAATATTATCTCTGACTGATTTAATTGTTTCAATGGTTTGAGATAAACGTTCTTTTGGTGTATAAATAGAACGTTCGGACGAATAACTGAAAGGTTTGTTAGATGTATATATTTTAGAAGTGATAATAACTATATTATATTCCTGATTTAACAATTTGTAAGATATGTGGCTTCTGCTATTGGATTTGGAAAAATAATGGTCCCAAAATGGAGGAAAATATATAACAGGTTTAATCAAATATAAATAATCTTGCTTTTTTGATATTAACCAATTGATATTTAATTCGGAAATATTTTTAAATGAATGAGCATTATTATAAAGAGATAATCGTCGTTGTACCGTGCACGGAAAGTATTTATCGTGATAAATAATAGGCAATTGTGTTATCATAGATAACGAAAGCGTAAACGAATATGATTCTGGCCATAATGATAATTCTAATAATATATTGGGTTTATGTTTTTCCAGTAAACTGTTTAAATCCTGGATTGTGTGATATGAATATTGTTTTTCTATTTCTTTAATATGAACTTTACCAAATACAATAATTTCAACGTTTAAATTTTTAATATTTCGCAATATATGGTCTAATATAACATATCCTTTCACGTCTGATATATCACCAATTATACCTATAACAAAAGTAGTATTATTATATATTATTTTTTTATCACTGTGTCTAAAATCAGGTAAGGTTGATACAACTATATTTTTATAATTTTTCATATTTTTACCAAACGTATGCAGATTACCTATATGCTGGGTAACAACACGATCAAATTTCTGAATATCGACACTATCGTGTGGTTCTAATGTATCAATTTCATAATAATACATTTGCGATTTTTTAAAAAATAAGCTATAATCATGCGTTATTGTAGTATTCTCTTTTTGAAGCGATAGTAATTTATCAATAAATGCGATATCATGATTTACGATTGAATTAAAGAATATTTTTTTTATATTTAGATTTTTTATAATGGTTATAGCAGTATCGGTATCATATGTAGATTTAAATATTTTTTCATCATTAATATAAAAATATATTTTATCATTAAAATTTCTCACGATTAAAAATGTAGTTTCATATTTATAACGACTGATAATGCTATTTATAAAAAAAGAGCAACCTCCTCCAAAACAAGGAAAATCTATTATCAATAGTAATTCCTTGTTTGTTTGGTTTAGTATATTTATATCGTGTACTACTTCCAATTGTTTAAATTTATATGTATTTCGTGTGTTAATATAATGTAAGTTTGTTTCTTGTAAAATAGAATCATTTATTGTATAATTATCATAAAGTGTAACATTGTTAATATTGTTATAAATATTGTAAATATTTGTGTAATTGAAGTTTATTATTTTTTTATATACGTCTAACAATGGATCTATATTAGTTATTAATCCTTCGTCTTTTCCATAATTTACCCAATGTTTTATGGCTTTCGATTGTGTATTTATACCTGTATGTGAAAGATGATTATTATAATAAATATAAAATTCCCAATCAAAACCCTTTAACACAGTTCTGCGCCCCTCTTTATAACCATTATTTATATAGTGCTCTTGGACAAGATCCTTTGTTGTGAACCCTTTTGAAATTAAATCTTGATTAATTGCTATATACTGGTTCCAGTCAAACGCCACTGTTTTAAGAGGACGATTTTCCATTTTACCTCGTTCGACCCAATGTTTATAGGATAACTTTTCGGTGTTTATACAGCAGTCTAATAAATCGGTATTTGCTATTAGATATTCTTTCCAATTAAATATATTATTTTGTATTTCTTTACTATTGGTTTTACTATTTTTCATTCACTTGTGTATGAAAATATATTATATTTTTAAATAGTAATAAAAACGATTTATCACAATTAATTAATGAAAATAATTATAAAGTCCAAGAAGTTAAGTAAATGTGACGAAGTAAATAATGACGATATTCACATATTCGGTCAATTTTTTATACCAAAAACCACGGATCGATATAATGAAATAAAAATGTGTTTAAAACAAAACGTTGATAATAACGAAATAGATTATATCCATTTATTAGGAGAACGGATATACAATCATCACGAATTAGGTGTTAATTCAAATAAAATCATCCAAACGAATATAAATAAACGCCTCACATTCCAAGACGTGTTCCACTATATACGTAAGAATTCACTATCTGGTTACTTTATTTTATTAAATTCTGATATATATTTTTTATCTAACACGCTTAATAATTTAAAATTGTCTAATTTTCATACTCATAAAAATTTTGGTGCAATACTTCGATACGATTACAACTTCACTGATTTTTCTAAATCAAAGATATTTGGTCCAAGATTTGATAGTCAAGATACGTGGATATTACACTCCAATTTCAAAGTGCCGGAATTTTCCGAAAAAGCCTTCGATTTTGAATTTGGAAAACCCGGATGCGATAACAAACTTGTTTATTTAATGAATATTCTTGGATATGATATAATAAATGATCCAAAACACATCCAAACATTACATGTTCATAGAGAACAATCCCGTTCTTATACTATAAAAGATGCTATAGCAGAACCATGGGGTGTAGTTTTACCATATTCATTTGATGTAAACACTTTACCAAATTGCCTCGGTATTAATATGAAACAGTTTTCAGTATGGTCAAGGGATTTTACTACATTAATGATGGACGATAACCAATATTTATCCAATTATATTTCTACTAAATTTCAGTCTCAGCAAAATTTTATCATTCCTCGCGTATCTGGAATAGAAAATAATACAGCAGTATTTCAACGCGTAATTAACGAAAATACTCATCCTGAGATTAAGCCTTTAAAAAAATATATTCAAAAAACGCTACACGCTATGAAAAACAACGCTGGTATTAAATTATCCAACAAACAGAACATTGACCTATATTCAAATCTATATTTATCCGCGTTTGAACAATGTGATATTTTCGGATCATGGGAACCTCAGGGAAATTACGTTGGGCATATTGCTCAATCGCAAGCATACATGCTTAGTGTATATAAAAATAAACATCCATTCTGGGCACTCACTTTTGATATTTTCCATTATATATATTCTCAGCCTTGGACACATTCATTAAAAGGGAAACGAATATTAATTATTTCTCCTTTCATTGAAACTATAAAAGAACAATTACCTATTCGTGAACATTTGTATAATGGTGTAGATCTTTTTCCGGAATGCACATTTGAGTTTTTGAAACCTCCACAAACACAAGCCGATGAACCCAGTCAAGATTTTTTTTATGAATTTGATCGCTTTAAACAGAATGTTGATGAAAAACTTAACTCATTTGATGTAGCCCTGGTTTCGTGCGGTGGGTACGCAAACCCTATATGCGCTCACATATATTTAAAAGGCAAATCCGCCATATATATAGGCGGTGTTTTACAAATGTATTTCGGCATATTAGGTAACAGATGGATTAAAGAACGCCCTGATATTCTTAAATTATATCATAATAAACACTGGAAACGTCCAAGAATGAGTGAAAAACCTAAAAATTGTGAAAAAGTAGAAGGAGCATGTTATTGGTGATAAAAATCTCTTACACCCTTGAACATTTAAAATGCCGATTTATAATCAAAAATGATAATTATATTTCTCAAGTATTTTATTATCATAACTTTCAACTAATTTTATTGTTTCAGGTGTATAGTATAATTTATAATCCACTTTTTTAGATGAATTTATTTTTTTTGTTGATTTAGTAAGATTAATATTATATTTGGATAATAATTTATTTAATTTATTGTATTCTTCCATTTTTATTATTGTAATTTCTGGAGTAATATCAGTATTATTTTTTATATATAAAAATTGGTATAATCGACTAATTAAACCACAATTATAATTTTGTATTTGTATTTTATGCTCATCACCTTTAGTTAATAATAATTTTAAATGTTTACTAAAGTCTTTTTTAACTTCCTCAAAATCATCCAAATTTATATTTTGATCTTCAGTAAAATATTTACAAAATAATATTTCTTTAGTTGGTGAATTTAATATTTTATTATTTCGAAAATAGTTATAAAATGATACATAAAAACTAAATGGATTGCGAATCATACCGAAAATGGGATACGTATAATATTTATATGATAAATGATTAATGCCGATATGTCTAATTTGAGGTGGTATTATTTCGTTTTTCGTATTTCTTATAATACTTGTTCCACTCGTTTTTGGAAAATGAAAAAAAATTATTTTATTATCAATTAGATACATATTATAAACTAAGATTATAAATTAGAATAAGCACATAAAACATTATGTTAAAATCAAAATTTACTCTCTGAAACGGGTAAATAGGCGTTTTAAATGTTCAAAGGTGTAAAATATTTAATAAATCAAGTTAAATATTTTACAGGTATGGACTTGATTTTTATAATGAGATAAATAGTACTTAACTGCTGATAATTTATAATCATTACTTTTATGTGTAGGTATATTATTTATATATATATAATATAATGTATGATATTATTATTTTTGGCGGTGGTTTATCCGGATTAACATTAGCCCACGAATTAATTAAAAAAAAGTTTAAAATATTAATTATTGAAAAAGATAATGAATTAGGTGGAATGGTGAGAAGTGATACAACAAAAACTTTATTTCCATCTGAACACTCATGGAGAGGTTATGCTCCGTTTTATAAAAATACTTTTCAATTAATGAAAGAGATACCTTATTATGATACAACGGTGTTTGATAATTTAAGCATTCCTATCGATTTTCATTTACTATATGATAAAGAATACGGTTATAAATCATCATTAACGGTAAAAGATAAAATTATTTTATACTATATCGGTCTTAATTATGTATTATCAGATAATAGAAGAGAGTATTATTATGCTTATAATATACAACCCTTTCTAAAAAAATATTTATCAACCGAAGGATATAATCATATTATTAATTTTGTAACAGGACCCGGTTATGGTATGAATAAAAATGAACTATCTATGGGACATTTATTTCATTTTCCAGTTATTTCACAAATAAATAAAGAACAATATACACATACACATTCTTCAAGTGAAAAGGAAAATGAATATGAACATAATTCAACGGATAATTGGCATGTTATGAATGGACCAACCAGTGACGTGTGGATTAATCCGTGGATTAAACACTTAAAAGAAAATGGTGTTGATATGATGACTAATACAGAACTGGTAAAAATAAATTATAATAATAATAATAATATCACCTCTGTAGATATTAAACAAAATGGAGCGATTAAACAATTACAGTCCAAAGAATATGTATTATCAATTAATCCATTTAATACAGTCGATATTTTAAGAAATAGTAAAATGCAGGATTTATATAATAATTTTAAATCATTAACTGATAATACAAAAAGTAAGCAAATATCGTTTCGTATAGGTATAAATAAAGAAATAAAGTATCCAATCGATAATATTGCCTTTGTTATGAATGATAGTGAATTTAATATTACTTGGTATCCACAAGAAAAACATTGGAAACATAAACCAAGTATCAAGTCATTATGGAGTGGGACAATAATAGATTTTGAGAAAAAAGGTAAACTGTTTGGTAAAAACGCGGAGCATTTAGATAATGAAAATTTAAAAAAAGAAATTACATATCAAATATTACGCTCTAACAGTTTTAGAAAATTAATATTTGATAATAATGGATTTTATATTAATAAAGAAGACGTAGAATATATTGAAATATGGTATGAATGGGATTTCAATAATGGTAAGCAAGAACAAAAAAATAAAAAATGGGTTAATAACATTTATAATGAAAAATTCCGTCCTTTACAAAAAACGGAATATGATAATTTATTTTTATCAGGTGCTCATACAAAAACAAGTATAAATATATGGTCTATGGAAGGTGCTATAGAAAGTGGTAAAATCACCGCAAATTATATTTTAGACAAATATAATAAACAAAATGCGGAACATTATAAACACGACCAACCGTTCTATATCAAATTCTTTCAATATATAGATAATATTTTATATAAGTTATATTTACCAAATATAATTAATTTATTAAGCATATTAATATTATTTTTTATTTTATATAGATATATTATAAATGCTAGAAACATTAAAAAACTTTTACGAATGGTCAAAATGGGAAGGTCTTATGCATAATTTTTTGTTATTATTAGTGATATACGTAATGTATTTGTTCTGTGTTAATAAACAAGAAAGAACCTTAACAAATATTTTATTATTTACAATCATTATTGCGGTGGATACAGTAATTCATCAAATAATTAATATACGCAATCAAAAAACAACTTCCTATCTATAACATAGATTTCATTAATTGAATTTCTTTTTCCAACAGAGAAACCTAACATATTAAAATGTCCCATTGCTAAATAATGACCAATCTCGTGTGCCCACATCATATTTGAAGCCATTAATAAACCACCATAAAATAGTGTTTGTGATATATACAAGTCTGAAAATCTATATGCTAATCTGTTCATAGGATACCAATAATGACCATTACAGTAACATAATAATTTGTCCTTTATATAAACTAGACTTCATTTATATAATACGAAGATAAAAATCGGCGTTTGAAATGTTCAAAGGTGTAAAATATTTAATAAATCAAGTTAAATATTTTATCATTGTTTTATATAATGGATACAGCTTTAGATAAACAAAAGGAAATTGATGATAAATATAGAAACGATTTTGTACAAAAAATCCAAGGCATTATTGAACCCAAACGTGGTAAAAATGTTATTATTCGTAAAACAAAAAAGCGCGAACTTTCTGCAGATGAATTGGTCGAAAAGTTTTCACCTCCTGTTCCGTCAGTAGAACAACCTGTATTAACTGGTCGTTTAAATGAGAAATTAATTGAATTGGTTGATACACTTGGTAATATTATGGCGAAAAAAGGTGAACCGTTTCGTTCACGTGCTTATAAAAAGGCACAAGAAAGTTTAATTGTTTATCCAGACGAAATAACTGTAGAAAATTACCAAAATTTAGACGCTTTACCTGGTGTTGGTGAAACTATTATTAAAAAATTCAAAGAATATGTTAATACGGGGACATTACGTGTATTAGAACGTGAGAAAACTGATCCGCGTAATATTTTTTCTGATATTTACGGTGTTGGACCTAAAAAAGCAGATGAATTAGTCGAAAAACACGATATTAAAACACTGGACCAACTAAAAGAAAAACAAGATAGTGTATTAAACAATAAACAAAAGGTTGGTCTAAAATATTACGAAGATATCTTAAAACGTATACCCAGAGGTGAAGTCGTCGAATTTGAAGAAATTTTCAAAGAAACGTTTGATAGTGTTAAAACAGGTGACGCCGACTTTGAAATTGTAGGAAGTTACAGACGTGGTGCTAAAACCTCTGGTGATATTGATATAATTATTACATCTGATGATAAAAAAGTTTTTGTAGATTTTGTAGATAAGTTGATTGAAACGAAAATTATCACTTCAGATGGTGTGTTATCGAGAGGTACAACCAAAAGTTTAGTTGTTGCTAAATTGCCTAATTCCGCCACAGCACGACGTGTTGATTTTATGTATACATCCAAACAGGAATACCCCTTTGCTATTTTGTATTTCACCGGTAGTAAATATTTTAACACGGTTATGCGCGGAAGGGCATTGTCTATGGGGTATACATTGAATGAACACGGATTTCACGTAATGGATGGTAAAAAGAAAGGGGGGAAATTTGACCGCGTATTTGCTGATGAGAAGGAAATATTTCAATTTTTAAAAATGATATATAAAGAACCCCACGAACGTATCGACGGCAGATCAGTTGTACCATTACCTGGATCACCACAAGTAGAAATACCACAAGAGATAAAAATCGCTATTGAAAATCCACTACCAAAGAAAGAAGCTCCCAAAAAAAAAACGAAAATTTTTACGCAGAAAAATAGAAGTGAAGAAAAGGCCGAAAAAGAACGTTTAAAAGCACAAGAAAAAATGCATAAATTAGAACAAAAAGAGGCAGCCAAGAAAGAAAAAGAAGACGTAAAACAAATGCTACTGAAAGAAAATGAAGACAAAAAAACACGAAAGAAACGGGAGAAGCTAGAAGAAAAAACACGAAAGAAACGGGAGAAGCTAGAAGAAAAAACACGAAAGAAACGGGAGAAGCTAGAAGAAAAAACACGAAAGAAACGGGAGAAGGAGGATAAAAAAGATAAAAAGAATAAAACAGTTAAAAATAAGATGCCTGTTCAAAATAAGATGCCTATTATTAAAATTAAAAAAACGAAAGAATGTCCTATTTGTAAAACCCAACCTTTAAATGTTGGTACAAAAGATGCTACAATACACGCCATTGAGCATTACAAGACAGGTGGATTAAGTGTTCTTGAAAATTTAAGCGAGAAAGCATTAAATGCGATGTTAGTAAAAACAAATGAAGTATATCGTAATTTGGGTCCGACTGAACAGCCACTAATAAGCGATAATCAATACGACATTTTAGAAGATTACATTAAAGAAAAATATCCAAAAAATACGATTGTAGGAAAGATTGGTGCACCTGTAGAAAAAAATAAAGTGAAACTGCCTTATCAAATGGCGTCTATGGATAAAATTAAACCCGACACAAAGGCTCTTCCTTCATGGAAAGCAAAATATAAGGGACCGTATGTATTATCGTGTAAATTAGACGGAGTGAGCGGACTATATACTACGGAAGGGGATAAACCTTCACTATATACGCGCGGGGATGGTAAAGTTGGTCAAGATATTTCGCATTTTATATCATACATTGATTTACCCAAGGATAAAGACATTGTTGTGAGAGGTGAGTTTATTATGAAAAAGTCAACATTTAAAGCGAAATACGCAGATAAATTCGCAAACGCGAGAAATTTAGTAGCAGGAACAGTAAATCGTATTACAATGACCGATACTGTAAAAGATATGGATTTTGTAGCGTATGAGGTCATTAAACCCGATGTAAAACCAAGTGAACAAATGATAAAATTAAAGGAATACGGGTTCAATACCGTTCGAACTGAGATAATGACCGAAATAGACAATGACGAACTATCTAAACGATTGGTTTCGTGGCGTGAAAATTATGAATACGAGATTGATGGCGTTATTGTTACGAACGATAAAGTGTATAAGAGGCAAAGTGGTAATCCTGATCATTCATTCGCATTTAAGATGGTTCTTTCTGATCAAATGGCGGAAACAAAGGTATTGGACGTTGAATGGAATGCGAGTAAAGACGGGTATTTAAAACCGCGTGTGCGTATAGAGCCCGTTCATTTAAGTGGTGTTAAAATCGAATATGCTACAGGATTTAACGGCTCATTTATAGAAAAAAATAAAATAGGTGTGGGTGCAGTGATTGAATTAATTCGAAGTGGTGATGTAATTCCATATATACGCAATATAATCACTCCCGCGGAACACCCGTTGATGCCTACTGTTGATTATATTTGGAATGAGAAACACGTAGATATTATGTTAAAAAACAAAGACGATGATGAGACAGTAAGAAATAAAAACATAGCATTATTCTTTAAAGGTATTGATGTGGATGGTTTAGGTGAGAAAAATGTGGTGAAAATTATTGATACAGGATTTGATACAATTCCGAAAATATTGCGAATGACCAAGGATCAATTATTGAGTGTTAATGGATTTAAGGAAAAAATGGCTATCAAGGTTCGTGACGGAATTAAAGACAAGATAGAGAAAGCAACACTTTCAAAGTTAATGGCTGTTTCTAATATGTTTGGACGAGGATTTAGTGATAAAAAGGTGGAACTTATTTTAGAAGAATATCCTGATATTTTAACTTCAACTGAAACACCTGAACAAAAGATTATGAAATTAAAGTCGGTAAAAGGAATGGCTGTAAAGACGGCAGAACCATTTGTGAATAATATTCCTACCTTTTTGGGATTTTTACAAGAATGTGAATTAACCGATAAACTCAAAACCATCAATATTTCCAAGAAAGAGGCAAAAGATGAAAGTCATCCTTTATTTAAAAAGAATATTGTTATGAGTGGTGAGCGTGATAAAGATTTAGAGAAAAAATTAAAAGACATCGGTGCATCATTGAGTTCGAGTGTAAATAGTAAAACGTTTGCTGTTATTACCCCAGACACAGAGAGTAATACAGGTAAAGTAGCTACTGCTAGAGAACTAAAGATACAAATCTTATCACCGGAAGAGTTTAAAAATAAATTTAAACTATAAAATTAAAATCATATTATATCTAAAATACAATATGACTGAGATAAAAATGCACATATGTGGCTGTGTAAAAGACACGGGTAAATATTTACATGATGTTTTTAAAAATATTGAACAAATATGCAGTATATTGAACGATTATCATATTATTATCGCATACGATACATCAACCGACAATTCTTTAGAAATACTGCGACACTACAAAGAAAAATATAAAAGTAAATTCTCATTAATAATCGGAGAAGTAGAACCAAGTGAAATTCGTACCGAAAATATAGCAAATGCGCGAAACTCTATTCTAAACGAAATGCTCCGTCTTGGACAAGAAGACTTTCACTATTTCAGTATGATAGATATGGATGATGTTTGCGCTAAACATATGAATATAGATGTGTTAAAACATATAATCGATAAAGAAAGGACTACACCTTTAGAATGGGATGCGTTATCGTTTAATAAAACACGTTATTATGATTTGTGGGCTCTTTCAATTTATCCTTATACGTTTAGTGTTTTGCATTATCAACATACGTATAAAATAAAACAAGGTATGTTAAATTTATTACAAAAACAATTTACTAATGCAGTTAAAACAAACGGCAATAACGGTTTAGTGAACTGTTTATCGGCATTTAATGGATTTGCTATTTACAGAACAAACAAATTTAAAAATGTGCGATACGAATGGAATGTTCGAAAATTACTAGAAATATACCCAAAACAAAGTATTGATATAATGAGTAAACACGTTTGGCAAGAACCTAAACCGCGTTTAGACGATTGCGAACATCGTTATTATCATATTCGTGCTTCATTACTAAATAAAGCAAGAATATGTATTTCTCCTATGTGTTTATTTCAATCCTAACATTATAATCCATATTTGTATCTTCATTTACTAAATAAAATAATATATGCAGAATACAACTGTTATAACTATTAATATTTCCACTAATAGTTGTAATATATAGATTATATTGATTTAAATATTATTAATGTTGCGTTGTTTTATTAAGGCCATCCTGATTTGTCCACGTACTCACCTCCGTCCTCGTACTTACCTCCCTTTCTTTTGCGACGTGTTTTACCATCACTCTTCTTAAATAACTTGAAAACACCTTTCTTGGCGGTGAACCCCATTTTTCGGAGATGTTTGATAGCCTTCTTACCCATAGCGACCTTTCTCTTGGACTTAATACGTCCCTTTGATTTAACAAGGTTTTTCTTAGTTAAACCACCTGGGGTATGCTTGGCAGTTCCGTGATAGACTTGAGCTTTTGATCCAACAGTTTGTGTGGGTGTCATTATATATTAACAATAGAATTTAATTTATTGTTAATTAAATTGTCTAAATTATTCTCTTTTACGTTTTGTCTTACGGTTATTTTTATTTTTACCACGTTTTGTTTTACGCTTCACATATCCAAATTTGCCTTTTTTCGCAAAATACCCGTGTTTTTCTAAACGCCTTTCTTTTGTCGCGGTTTCGTGTTTATCTGCTGATACAATTCTCCCCCATTTATTCATTACTAAAGCTGATTTTGTTAAACCGTATTTCGTCTTGTATGCAGTCCCGTTCCAAACTTGTTCACGTGAACCAAATAATTCTTTATATTCCTTACCATTTACCGTATATGTATTTGTATTAGGATCTCTTACTGGCCTTTTCATAATATAATATTATTAGATATTTATTAAGAGGTAGTATTTAGCTAAACGGTATACAGTATTTTCTACCGATTAATTTTCCTTTTATATAAACATTTTCCACCTTTGTACAGTTTGAGATTTTTCGTACAGCACCGCTACCATTGGTACCGCCTGTTTGTGTTTGTGATTGTGCGTAAAAACTATATTTTGTAGCACACGTTTCTGGTTTTTTATTTGTGTCTAAACTTTTAACAGACAAAGAATGCTGTTCTGATGTTTGAGAAGCACGGTTAAATGTGAACATTAACGGAGCCATTATATATTTTGGAGATATTTAATTTATCATAATTTATTATATCCATTTGAATGTTACCAATTGGTATAAACGGTTTTGGTAGAATAGGTAAATGCGTATTTTTACAGTTAATTGAAAGCAAAACATTGGATGTAAAAGTAATAAATGCCCCCGATTTTGATATACATAAGTTGGAAACATACATTAAACGCGATTCAGTTCATAAATACAATAAAAATTTTTCGGTTGAGATTATTGATCTGAATACATTTAAAATTAATAATAAAACTATTCATTTATTAAGAAATCGTGACGCGAAAGAGTTAAATTGGAGACAGTTTAATGTAAATCATATAATTGATGCTACGGGCGTTTACTTAACAGAGGAAAAGGCACATCAACATAATGTAGAATATGTTATTATGAGTGCTCCTCCAAAAGATGATACACCTATTTTTGTTTACGGTGCGAATGAAAAATTATACAATGGCGAAAAAATTATAAGTAATGCATCTTGCACAACGAATTCAATTGTACCTGTATTAAAACATTTAAATGATAATTTTGGTATTAAACAATGCAATTTTACAACTATTCATGCATCTACCGCAAGTCAAAAAGTGGTTGATACCGCCCATTCGAAAAGTAGAACAAATCGTTCGATTTTTAATAATATTATACCTCATACAACTGGTGCTTCGTCGTCTATTTATAAAATTCTACCCGAATTAGATGGAAAAGTTGTAGGCACATCTGTTCGCGTTCCTATAAACAATGTATCATTAATTGATCTAAATGTTGAATTAACCAAAGAAACAACTATTGAACATATATTTAATACCATTCGAGAAAATCCTTATTTGGAATTAAATCAAGATAATTTAGTGAGTTCAGATTTCATATCGTCGACGTGCCCGTCTATTATCGATAGGAATGCATCATTCGATCTTACAAACAATCAATTTAAACTAATGATTTGGTATGATAATGAATGGTCTTACTCCAGTCAAATGATAAAGCTAATGGAAACTATTTCAAATTATAATTCAGACCCATATTTTATCGAAAAAAAATGTTTCACCGACGAAAATGTTATATTAAGACTGGATTTAAACGTTCCTATAAACAATAACAATATAACGGATGAATATCGTATTAGTTCTACTATACCAACAATTAAGCGTATTTTATCCGATACACCTAACAGGGTGATATTAATGTCGCATTTAGGAAGACCGACTGAAAAAAATAAAAACGATTCACTAATAATTGTTAAACCCGTTTTAGAACGTTTATTGAATGAAACCGTTGAATTTTTACCCGACGGATTGAGTGATACAACTCTCACCACATTGTCTGTTTCAAAGAGCCGATTATTTTTATTAGAAAATTTACGATTTCACAAAGAAGAAACGAAATATAAAGAAATGGGAGAGACAGAGGCAATAAATGTGTATCATAAATTAGGAGATAGTTTAGTAAACGATGCATTTGGATGCATGCATAGAGACCATCTTAGTATTTGCGGAACAAAATTACATAATAAATGTTTTGGTTTCCTTGTAAACAAGGAATTAAATGCTTTGCATACAATTACAAATAACAGTAGTAATAATAAGATTTTAGCTATTATCGGAGGAGGTAAAATGGATGATAAAATAAAATTATTAAAGAATTTATCAAAAAAGGTAGATCATATTTTTATTGCGGGTGGTAATATTAATAGTATCATTAAAGACGATATGCACGATTATATTGAAGAAATATCCAAAAATAGAGCAAAAATAACGTTAATGGAAGATGGATTATGTGCGACATCTCTTAGTGAAATACCGCATCATATGAGCACTGAATATTTATCAAAATATTCGAATTTCTTTGATATTGGATTAAAGTCGTTAAATACACTACGAAAACTAATAGACGAACACGATGTCGTATTTTGGAACGGTACCTTAGGAGTGGTTGAAGATGAAAAATATAAATATGGTTCTGAAATGTTGATAAATATGCTTATTAAAATGATTGAGAAAAATAACAATAAAAAAGTTATTATCGGCGGCGGAGATACTGGAGGATTTGTTAATAAATATGATAATAATTTTACACATATTTCGACAGGAGGTGGTGCATCGATTGAGTATATTACAGATAACAGTCTGATAGGTCTTGAATTATTTAAACATTAATAAGTATAATTACATCCACCACATTTAAAATAAAAAACGAATGGTCTTTTTATCACTTGTATTTAAAATATGTACTAATTTAACGGAAGATATTTTAGATACTGTTATAACATTTTTTAAGGCCATTCTAATATATTATAATATAACAAAATTTTATATTATGTATTTAAAACTTGATGAATATAATAAAATAGAGGAAATACCTGATTATTATAATTTTAAAAAACCATATGTAATTCGTGGTGGGTGTAAATCTATGGATATTTTTTCAAAAAAAAATATATTAGATTATATTTATGACCATTTAAAAGATATCAATTTAAATGTGGAACTTTACAAATCATTAGAACATATGGCGACGACTACTTGGTATTCTGAAGAAAAAGACCTATTTTCTAAAACGTATGATTATATTATCAATAACAAAAAACCTTATAGATATATTACCGATATAGATTTAAAAGAGCCCAGTATATACAACGATGAACGTGTAAATAAATTGGTAAATAATTTTTCATATAATACCGATAATAACCGTGTAAATGAATCTGTATTGTTATTTTTTGGTAATAATGGATGTTCAGGTGCACATGTTCATGGTGGAAATGATTTTATATTCAATCAAATAATAGGAAAAAAAACATTTATATTATGTGATTATTATGATAATGACCTGGAAATTTTTCCTTTCTATTCAGATCAGCCTAACTTTTTAAAAGATAATATTACAAAATTAGACCCTTCAAAATACAAATTGTATAAAGTAGAATTAAATCCAGGTGATTCAATAACAATACCACCTTGGTGGTGGCATGCTACTTGTTCAGAAAATATATCTTTGGGTATTACTAAAACATACTTTCGTACTGATATGCTTTTCTTTATGTATTTTTACCCTCGTATATTTATAATGAATGTATCTGAATTATGTTTAGAGATTAAAGACTTTGTTCAGGATTTTTATGAAATATTAATATTATTTATAACCGTTAATGTAGTCATTTTATCATATATTTATCTAAAATAGTTATTTAAACAATTATTTTCTATATTAAATAAATATGAAAATAATTTTACACATATATCAACTGGTGGGGGGTGCATCGATTGAGTATATTACATATAATATGCTATATGGATTAAAACTTTTTAAGAATTAAGGTTCAGTGCATATGATTGCATCTAGAACATATATGAAACGTTTCACCGTACATTCCTGTCTCTTGTTCTATTATATAATCGTGTTTTCCAAAATAAGTTAAACAGTTTTTCTCTATTTGAAGAGAAATTTTATCAATTTCTTCAGTTGTATTGGTTAATAATTGTATATAATTTAGTTTATTTTTATACAATTGTTTTTTTTGTAAAAGTAACTTATTTTTTGTTTCATCAAAAGTCATTATAATATATTGTAGATAGTTATTTTTATTATGATATATTATATTATATCAATATACTTAATAATTTACTATTCACGTTTATTTGTTTAATTCATCTTTTAATATTATTCAATTTATATATGTATTGCATATGTTACCATTTCACTTGTTGATTGAACTGCAGCAAATAATGTATCCCGGTACATATAAAAATAAAGTTAATGAATTTGAAAGAAAAATTGTTATTCCCGTGTGGTTTTATAATCTACAAGACAAATTTGAAAAAATCACCACATTTAGCCCAATAAGTATCCAAGGTCTAATGTTATTTGGAGCAATTGCATCAACTTACCGAATAACATTTAGTTAATATATTAAGGTGATTAAAAAATATTATAATATAACAAATTTCTATATTATGTATTTAAAATTAGATGAATTTAATAATATAGATGATATACCCGATTATTATAATTTTGAAAAGCCGTGTGTTATTCGAGGAGGATGTAAAACAATGGACATTTTTTCGCAAAAAGATAGATTAAACTATATTTATGAACAGTTAAAAAATACAACGATGAATACAGAAATTTATGATCAATTAAAAGATATGGAAATGACCAATTATAAAATCGAATTAAATGAACCTTTTTCAAAAACATATGATTATATTATCAATCAAAAATCGCCATATAGATATATTGCGGACGTTGATTTAAACCGTTCCGAATTATTCAATAGAGATTTATTAAATAGTTTACAATATAATATTGATAAAAAACGTGTTAATTGCGGAACGTTATTATTTTTTGGAAATAATGGTTGTTCAGGTGCACATATTCATTGTGCGAATGATTATATATTAAACCAAATCGTAGGGAAAAAAACATTTATATTGTGTGATTATTACGAAAATAATTTGGAAACTTTTTCATTATCATCAGAGAGGGCTAATTTTTTAAAGGTTAATATAGCTAATTTGGATCCATCAAAATATAATTTGTATAAAGTAGAATTAAATCCAGGTGACTCTATAACAATCCCACCGTGGTGGTGGCATGCGACAAGTTCTGATGAAATATCATTAAGTATTACAAAAACATACGACAGAAGTAGTCATATGTTTATGTTTATGTATCCCCGTATATTAATATTAAATTTATGGGAGCTTCTTTTAGACATTGTTGATTTAGCATTTAATTATGGTGAATTATTAGCCTTGATAATCACAATGTGTGTATTAATATTATCATATATTTATCTAAAATAGTTATTTGAAACCATTTAAAAAATATACGATATCATAAATTATACAATATGCAAATTTTTGTTAAAACATTAACTGGTAAAACGATTACATTGGATGTTGAACCGAGTGATACCATTGATAATATTAAAACTAAGATCCAAGACAAAGAAGGTATTCCGCCCGATCAACAAAGATTAATTTTTGCAGGTAAACAGTTGGAAGATGGACGCACATTGGCCGATTATAACGTCCAAAAGGAAAGCACGCTTCATTTAGTCCTTCGGTTAAGAGGTGGCGAATAATATAAAAATTAGGCTATATCTAACATAGTATTATTATCTGAATAATACTATATAATGAACACTATTACTCTTGTTTATATTTTTTGCCTATTTTACGTTTTTATCCCAGGAAATATAATTAAACTACCTCTTAAAACAACCAAGTTGAACCTTATTTTAATTCATGGACTTTTATTTAGCACCATTCTGTATAATACTATTTATATGGTTGAAGGTATTAATATTTTGAAGGATATAGATAATACTTCGTTTTTACAGAAGAGTGTGAATTAGCTAATCCCTGTAAAATTAACATTCTTTATTAATAAATTGTTGTTCTATTTCCAGTAAACGATTGAATTTAGCAACACGTTCTCCTCTACACGGGCTACCTATTTTAAGATATTTTGCTCCTATACCGATCGCAATATCTACAATATATGCGTGATTTGTTTCACCTGAACGATGGGAAACAATTACATCATTTCCTTTATCCATCATCATTTTAGCACCATCAATTGCTTCAGAAATGGTTCCGATTTGATTTACTTTTAACAAAAGGGTATTTGCCCATTTATCATCCAATCCCTGTTTTATCAATTTAGGATTAGTCGTAAAAAGGTCGTCTCCAACAATCATCAAATTTTCAGAATGTAATTTCATGAATAATTTCCAAGATTCATAATCACTTTCATGAAATCCATCTTCAATACTCTTTAATGCCGGGTGACGTTCTATTAATTCGCCATAATAATGGACTAATTCTTCACCTGATAAAAACAATCCTTTTTCTACTTCATATTTCTTGGACACGTCATCGTAAAATTCACTAGCAGCACAATCTAATGCGATGAATACATCTTCTCCTACCTTATATCCTGACTTTGTAATAGCTTGTTCAATAACATCAAGTGCTTCATCTGCAGTGTAAATAGGTGGACAAAATCCTCCTTCATCGCCAATACTTTTAGCTTGTTCGCCATATTTTTCAACCAATAACTGTTTTAAATTGTGATATACTTCGCAATAAATACGAATTTGCAATGTTGTAGAAAGAGTGTCTCGTGCGAAAATCATAAATTCCTGGATTTTTAAATCCTCAGTTACACCGTGTTTGCCGCCATTAATAATATTTACAAAAGGAGTAGGTAAATGATTGTTTACAGGGTTAAACCCGTAATGTGTAGCTATGTATTGATACATTTCCACATCAGTTAAATTCGCAGCTGTGTTCATCATACAAAAACTTAATGCAGTGCTAGTATTTCCACCATATGTTGTTTTCATTTCACTACCGTCCAATTGATTAAACTGTTTATCGCAATTTGTTAAATCAACCACTGTATGTCTGTTTAAAAGCATTTTATTATTTAATTTATATATATTTTCAACTGCACTATATACGGATTTTCCGTGAAACATGTGTTTATCTCCGTCACGTAATTCGCATACTTCGGTGGATCCACAAGAAGCACCACTTGGACTTGATCCTTTTCCTAAAGTTTGATTGTTGTCCGCCCTTACACATTGGACTTCTAATGTAGGGTTTCCGCGACTATCGATAATCTGATATCCAAATATTTTGAATTCATTTACATAAGAAAAATCATTCGATCTTGTATTGATCGTAATAGGAACACCTGTACTTATTTCAAATTGTTCAATTTCATCAATCGTTTTTAGTCCAAGTAATACAAATAATGCACGTAAACTGTTTCCGTGTGCTACAATTAGCACATTTTTGTTAGAATTTACTAGATGTGCTACATTTTGTTGATAACCGCGACCTACACGTTTTACGACATCGTCTAAATTTTCACCATTTGGTGGTCCAATATAATACGAACGTCTCCATTCTTTTACTTGTTTTTCTCCATATTGTACAATCAATTCTGTTTTATTTTTACCAGTTAAATTACCATAGTCGCGTTCTTTAAAATCCGCGATCTGTTTAATTGGCTCTTTATAATACTGGTCTTTCGCAATAACTTGTGCAGTTTCCAATGTTCTATATAAATCACTTGAAAATATGTAATCAAAATGAATATTATTTAATAATTCACTCGCATACTTTGCCTCGGTTTTGCCCTTTTCAGACAATCTAACGTCCTCAAATCCGGTAAAACGATTTTCTTTATTCCAAACGGATTGACCATGTCGTAAAACAATAAGGACCATTATATAAATATAATTATTATAATGATTTTTTCAAAAAAAATAGTTCAATTACTTACAAATATATAATGCATCATAACCTAATTTACACAATGTATCTTTTTGTAAAATTTTAAAATCATTCGTTTTAAAAATAGATTCATGTATGTTTTGTATATTGGATATATAGACCCCTTTTTTTGTAATTCTCTTAAATTCATTTATTAAATAGATATGATCTTTGTATTTATCAATATTATTAACGATTATATAATCAAAAAACTGAGTTTTAAACATTTTTTCAATGGTTTCAATAAAAATATTAATATGATTTGTATTTGTATTACTACCTAGATCAATACTGTAATAATTTGGAAAAAAACTAGATAATAAGTTATCTTCGTATCCAAATTCACCTATAATATGTTCTTTATTCAATTCGATTGATTTACTTAAGATTTCTATGATGTTTTCATGGCGTATGGTTATAGTAAGATTATCTGGTTTATTTATTAGAGCAGTTGTTGATATACCCTCATGATAATCTAACTCAATAAACTTACCTAATTTCATAGGAATTTCAAAAAAGCTATGTTGTTTTTTTCTATCTTCCGGGGTAAATCCATGAACAACAAAATCAATTCTATGTTTATTTAAGAAATCTTCGGTCATTACTAAAACATCTGTTATAAAGGCTTCGTCTATATATACACAAGAATTGACTATTTGTAACCGTTTTGTATCATTTACACGTGGCTTTCTTTTGTAGGATGTAGCAACTTTATCAGATATTACCCCAACGATTAATACAATTGGTTCCTTTAATTGATTACCAATTTTTTCAAAATGTTTTAAATGGCCACTATGAAAAAGGTCAAATATACCGTCGCAATAAATACGTTTCATATATATATTTTATAAGTATATATTTCATTTTATGTAAATGAAATATAATCTACGTATTTTTATTATTCCTCTCTTGCGCAACTTTTTTCAAAAGTTTCGATAAGTTCATTACAGTTAATGGTTTCATTATTTTCACTAATACATTCACGCATTTCTTTTGCAAGTTTTTCACAATCAACTTTTTCCATTATATAGTAAAAAAGATATAATAGAATTTACAAAAAATATAAATAATTAGAATAAATACATTATCTATTTATTTTACTATATTTTACCTAACAAATTTCTTTTTCTTTTATTAATTTCGCAAAATACTTGTGTGCTAGTTTTCTTACTGGATTTAATGTTTCCGCTTGTAAATTATATACCGTCATCATTTCATGGGTTTCTAATAGTAAATTATATAAGATTTTATGAGTATTGGGCACGAATGTGATACTTTTATCATTTACCCATTCTTCCGCCATTTTACGTTCTCCATTGTATTCTATTATATGAGCTCTTGTTGTTTCTACTGTTTGGCTCGGTACATTCGATGCGAATGCGCCCTTTTCTATACGAACAACATCGGGTTTAGTTGGGATTGTTTGTGTAACAAACAATATCTTTTTCCCATTTAATGTATGTTTACTAGTATCAACATTTTGAATTTCAATATCACCTTGGTCTAAGGATACGAGTGTACCAGGAGGGAAACAAATATTAGCAGCGTCTTGATTGAAAAACTCATATGTTGGTGTCGTATTGTTCGAATCATATCCAGGAGTTAATGGATAATAATGACCTTGAAAAGCAGTAGCACCTGTGAACATATTATGAAGATAATCTCCATCTTGAACAGTCCATGTACGAATTTCTTGAAGGAAGTCAGGGGCCGTAGCAAACATCCAGGACATATCGGTGACTGCAGACACATTCCAATCGCTAATGGATTGATTGAATAATAATGCATCTCCAAACATAGCGATCATATTATTCACATTAGATACGTTCCAACCTCCAATGGGTTGATTGAATGCTGATGCATATTGGAACATACTCCCCATAAAAACAACATTTGATGTGTTCCAATCACCAATAGGTTGATCGAATGATGTTGCACTGTAAAATGTATTTCCGAAATTGATGTTTGATGATACAACCCAATCACCAATAGGTTTATTGAATGCAGTAGCACCACGGAACATACTCCCCATACTAGTCACATTAGATACGTTCCAATCACCAATGGGTTGGTTAAATGCGGAAGCACCGTCGAACACACTCTCCATAGTAGTGACTAAAGAGACATCCCACCCGCTAATATTATCGTTAAATGTTGATTTACCATTAAATAGATTGGTCATATCCGTGACCAGAGATGTGTCCCAACTGCTGATATCAACGCTATTATAAGTGGCAGGAACCTGTGGACTTGCACACCAAGCATCCACCGCAGCTTGAATATTCGAATTCGTAGGTTGAAACGACATATTGAAAAACTCATATGTTGGTGTATGATTGGCTGTATCATATCCAGGAGTTGTTGTATAGTAAGCAGTATGAAAAGCAGTAGCATCCTGGAACATACTAGTAAGCACATCTGCAGATTGAACACTCCAACTACGAATATATTTATTAAACGCAGTCGCACCCTGGAACATCTGCTCGAAAGTGCGCTGGTTGGTGCTGTCTGGTGAACCGACGCTACTCACATCCCATAAGTTTATCGGTTTGTTAAAGGCAGTAGCTTGATAGAACATGCGATACATAGAGGTCACATTTGAGACATCCCAATTACCCGACACAGTATTAATATCTCCATTGAATGCAGAAGCGTTATCGAACATATACCCCATAGTAGTGACGCTTGATGTGTCCCAATTGCTGATATCTCCATTGAATGCGGAAGCCCGATCGAACATGTTAAACATAGTGTGTACATTTGAGACATCCCACCCATTTAAATTATTATTGAATGTTCCCTTTTGAGAAAAAAGCGAGGACATATCCGTGACCAGAGATGTGTCCCAACTGTTGATATCAATGTTATTATAAGTGGCAGGAACCTGTGGATTTGCACACCAATCATCCACCGCAGCTTGAATATTCAAATTCGTAGGTTGAAACGACATATATACTAAATATTTATAATTTTATTTACAAATATTCTTACTCATTGTTAATCTGTTTATTTTATTATATTTATAGGAGCACTTGGTTCTACCATTGTAGCGATAACTGGTTCTTGGTCTAATAAATATGGCGCTTCGATTTGTTCGTGATACTTGGTATATACATTGGTTTTTCGATAACGTTTTTCCAAATAACTCATTCTTTTAATATATTTATTATACCAAAACAATTTTTGCTCCTTGTAATAATTTTTATACAAGAACCCTTTAATCGTTGTTTTTGATAATGCGTCAAATTCTTCATATTTCGCTTTAAAATGATTATATTCCAATACGTCTTTTTCTAATACAAATACTGAAAAACGGTTTTCATCGTCCATTATAATATAGGCTTATATTTTTCCAAGATTTTCGATTGTTTTTAACGCGGAGTCGGGGGTAACTGAAATAGTATCAATGTTCTCACCTATTAAAAATTTACAAAATTCAATGCTATCCGATGGTTGTTGTCCGCAAAATCCAACTTTTACACCGTGTTCTTTATATGTTTTAATAGCCATACTAATCATACGACGATAACTTATATTTTGGTCATCAGATAAATAACTAATCTTATCACTATCGCGATCAACACCTAATGTTAATTGCAAAAGATCGTTACCACCGATTGATACACCATCAAGCATAGGACTGAAACGATCTGCTTCAATTACATTTGATGGAATTTCACACATCAAAAATATACGTAATCCATTTTCACCTCTTACCAATCCATGTCCAGCCATTGTATCAATCACTAATTTACATTCTTCAGGTGTTCTACAGAATGGGATCATAACAACAATATTATCCATTTTCATAACATCTCTCGCATACAGAATGGCTTCACACTCCAATTTAAACGCATCTTTATACTCCTCGGAATAATATCTTGATGCACCTCTCCAACCAATCATAGGATTTTCTTCATTGGGTTCGTATAATTCACCACCGATAAGGTTACGATACTCGTTTGATTTAAAATCAGAAAGGCGAACAATTACATCATTTGGATAAAAGGCAGACGCAATTTTAGCAATACCTTTTGCTAAACGTTTGATATAATACCATTTACCGCTGTCGTAATTACCGATTACATTGTACACTTTTTCACGAACATCCTCAGGAATATTAGGATAATTATAAAGTGCTAAAGGATGGATCTTAATATAATTACTAACAATGAATTCTAACCGCGCTAAACCTACTCCACTGTTTGGTATTAATGAGTTTTCAAATGCACATTCGGGATTTCCTACATTTAACATCATTTTTACAGGCAATTCTAAATCTTTCGACAAAGCCAGTTTATCAATATGAAACGGTAACATTCCGTCGTATATAATTCCAGTTTCTCCTTCAGCACAAGATATAGTTACAGAATCAACATCTTTCAGTTTTTCGGTAGCATTACTGCAACCAACGACTGCATTTAGTCCCAGTTCACGTGCTACAATAGCAGCATGACAAGTTCTCCCACCCTTGTCTGTAATAATACCGGATGAGATTTTCATGATGGGTTCCCAATCGGGAGTAGTCATTTCAGTTACTAAAATATCACCTTGATTGAAATTATCACAATCGTGAATATCCTTCAATAGTTTTATTTTACCACTGCTAATCTTATCCCCAACAGCAACTCCTTTGATTAATATATCACTTCTATCTTCTAACACGTAGTTTTGTATATTTAATGTATCACTATCATTACTATGAACTGTTTCGGGTCGTGTTTGAATAATATAAATATTATGATCGATCCCGTCAATTGCCCACTCAACATCAACTCCAATTGCTTTATCAAACAATTTAGAATAGGATTTCTCAAGTTGTAACATATAACGTCCTAAAGTTATCATTTGACTATTCGACATACTGTAATTTAATCGTTCAAATTCGTTTGTATCGATCTCTTTTACACCCCCATTCTCGGTGTCGTAAATAATTTTTGTATTTTTATCACCTTTTTTCTTGATAATAATCGGATCACCATCAATATCACGTAAAACACGTTTATCTAAAATGAACTCATCTGGTTTTACACCGCCCGATACAACCAATTCGCCTAAACCAAATGCGGAGTTTATCACAATCGCTTTATTATAACCGGTTTCAGGGTCTAATGAGAAGGCTACGCCAGCCGCACCAATATCAGAACGGATCATTTTTTGAATAGCGACGGAAATCTTCACGTCAGACAATGCGATATCGTGCGTTTTGCGATAAGAGACTGCACGGCTATTGAAAAGAGATGCGAAACATTCTTTTATAGATTGTATTAAGTCATTTGTTCCCTTAACATTTAAAAATGTGTCGTGTTGTCCGGCGAAAGATGCATTAGGTAAATCTTCGGCTAACGCGCTTGAACGAACCGCAACTTCAATACATTCTTTACCATATATTTGAGATAATTTATGGTAGTATTCAATTATCAAGTCTGTATGTTGTTTTGAGAAAGTGGCTTGTGATATAACACTACGTAATGCTTTTGATTTTTCCTCCAATTCTTTAATATTGGTTGTATCTATTTCTTTCACCATTGTTGCTATTTTTCCTTCTAAATCGTTATATTTAACAAAATCATCATACATATCGATTGTTATTGCGAAGCCGTCACCTATAGAAAATCCGATACGCTTTGAAATTGAATGCAATTCACCTAAGGAACTACATTTTCCACCAACCAAATGTTTGTTCTCATACGAACAATCTTTGAACCAGATAATTTCTGTATCCATAATTATATATTTATAATTGTATAATTATGAATGGAAAAAAAATAATAAATACCTATCCTGGTAAAAATAAAAAGGAAGTTCAATGTGCAAAGTGTAAAGGAAGCGGATTTCTTAAGTATGATGCGAAAGTTTGCGAAACATGTAGTGGTATAAAATGCATTATGTGTAATTCTACAGGATTAGAAAAAATGCCCTGGGATTTATGCGATGAATGTTATGGCGACGGGTATTTTATAGTGAATTGCACCAGTAATTCGTAAAACAATCTTGTTTTTCCTCTACTTTAGGTTGTAAACTTGTAACTTTTTTACTCGAAAATGTTTCAAGTCCAGGGGTTGTTCGTGCATATCTACCATACGCCATTTTTTTACTAATTCCTGTATAATTTTGGTCGTGTTTAATAATATTGTGTTTATAATGAACCTGGGGAAGAGTATTTTTTACTACCTCACATCTACCTTCCACACAGGTGTTAATAAATTCATTTTTATCACCACATTTCCCACCTCGCTTTTTTTTACAATCATAATAATTTAGACGTTGGTTTGACCGATGTCTGGTTGCTCTACCAACATAACTTGTGTTAAAAATAGGTATATTTTTTGCCCCCTTTGGACCCACGCACGTTGGTTCACATTTATTACACCAACTTCTATCAGATATATCTGTATAATCTACATCTATTAAAATCTTATTTCCACTACAATCACAGACCATTTTTATATAGTATATCCCGAAAAAAAATAGATATAAAATTGAACTATATTAAAAGGTATATCACATATCTAAATATTATCTAAAATGAGTAATTCTTGCGAAGCAGATTTAGCCAAACAATACCAACGTAAAACCGATAAACAGCATATTCTGGATAATCCAGATACGTATATCGGTTCAGTTGAGAATATTGAGGCGGATATGTGGGTATACGATGACGAAAGTAAACGTATTGTTCAACGCAATATGGAATATGTACCAGGATTATACAAGCTTTTCGATGAAGGTATTGTTAATTGCCGTGATCATGTTATGCGGATGATACAATCCCCTATTCTTGATAAACGCTTTGTTTCCTATATTAATGCGAATGTTGAACCCGACGGGACAATTATTTTATCAAATGATGGAAATGGTATTGATATCGCAAAACACCCTGAATATGATGTTTGGATCCCTGAGTTGATTTTCGGTCATTTGCGCACTTCCACCAATTACGATAAGAGCGAAAAGCGTATTGTTGGTGGTAAAAATGGTTTTGGCTTTAAATTAGCACTTATATGGTCGTCATATGGTCGAATTGAAACATTGGATCATACACGTGGATTGAAATATGTGCAGGAATTTAAGAATAATCTTAATGTTATTGAAGATCCAGTTATTACAAAAGTTCCTAAAACTTCTAAACCATACACTAAGGTGTTATTTAAGCCGGATTATGCTCGTTTTGGTATCCAGGGTCTAGATCCGAATATGATTGCCCTGTTTAAAAAACGTCTATATGATATTGCGGCCGTTACGGACCATTCTATTAAAAATGTTAAAATGGGGTTCAATGAAATCCTTGCTCCAGTGAAAAATTTTCAACAATACGTAGATCTTTATGTTGGATCAAGGGCAGAAACAAAACGTATTTATGAGACAACCGACGAGCGTTGGGAATATGCCGTTACACTTGCACCTAATCATGAATTTACACAAGTGTCGTTTGTAAACGGTATTTGCACATTTAAAGGCGGTAAGCATGTGGATTACATCACGGGGCAAATTACCCGTAAGTTGTGTGATTATATTGAAAAGCGTAAAAAAATAAAGGTTGCGCCTTCTGCGATTAGAGAACAGATTATGGTGTTCTTGCGTTGCGATATTGTTAATCCATCATTTGATAGCCAAACCAAGGATTATATGAATACGCCTGTTGCTAAATTTGGTTCGTCATGTGTGGTTACCGATGGATTTATCGAGAAGGTAGCTAAAATGGGTGTAATGGATGTCGCTTGTTCATTGACCGAAGCAAAGGAAAACAAGATGGCTAAAAAGTCCGATGGTTCTAAAACTAAGAATGTACGCGGAATTGCTAATTTCATTGATGCTAATAATAGTGGTACTACAAAATCCGCCGAATGTACTCTCATTCTTTGCGAGGGACTTTCGGCTTTATCGGGTATTGTTTCTGGACTATCTAGCGATGATCGGAATGTGATTGGTATTTACCCTTTGAAAGGTAAGTTGCTTAATGTTCGCGGTGAGCAAATCAAGAAAATTGCCGATAATAAGGAAATCACGGATATCAAGAAAATTCTAGGATTGGAAACAGGAGGCGAATATAAGGACATAGGAGATGTTCATACGCAATTGCGATATGGTAAGATTATGATTATGACGGATCAAGATTTGGATGGTTCACATATCAAGGGTCTTTGTATCAATCTCTTTCATAGTGAATGGTCGTCACTTGTTCGTATTCCTGGGTTTATTTCCTTTATGAATACCCCTATTCTACGAGCCAAAAAAGGAGCATCTGTAAAATTGTTTTACAATGAAGGCGAATATAGTCGGTGGAAGGAAAGTTTAGGCGAAGGAGGGTTCCAAGGATGGACTATTAAATATTTTAAGGGTCTGGGTACTTCCACTTCAAGTGAATTTAAAGAATATTTTGCGAACAAGAAAATCGTTGATTTTGTACACAATGGATCTGTAAGTGATGATTGTATCGATAAGGTCTTTAATAAAAAGAGACCAGATGATAGAAAGGTATGGCTTGAAAATTACGATAAAACTTCGTATCTTGATACATCAAGTAATAATGTGAATTATGAACAATTTATCAATCGTGAAATGATCCATTTCAGTACATATGATTGTGCACGTTCTATTCCTAATATGGTAGATGGATTGAAAATTTCATTGCGAAAAATTCTATATTCTGCCTTTAAACGTAGATTGACTTCTGAAATCAAGGTTGCTCAATTCTCAGGTTATGTATCAGAACATTCTGCATATCACCACGGTGAAGCTTCGTTGAATGGGGCTATCGTAAATATGGCGCAGAATTACGTGGGATCCAATAATATCAATCTTCTCTCTCCAAATGGTCAGTTTGGTACCCGTCTACACGGTGGTGATGATAGTGCTTCTGAAAGATATATCTTTACACAGTTGAGTTCAATCACTCGTGCTATATTCCCGGAGGCGGATGATGCAGTATTGAATTATCTCGACGACGATGGTACACTTGTTGAACCCGAATTCTATGCACCAATTATCCCATTCGCATTGATTAATGGTATATCTGGTATTGGTACGGGGTTCTCTTGTAATGTTCCTGCCTTCTCTCCTATGCAAATTGTTGATTATTTAAAACTAAAGCTTAAGGGAAAAGACGTTGCGGGAGCAGGAGAATTCGCCCCTTACTATGAGGGATTTAAAGGTACAGTTAATAAAGTAGATACAAACAAGTATTTGACCAAAGGTGTTTATGAGAAAATCGATACAGACAAAATTAGGATTACCGAACTTCCTGTTGGATCGTGGACAATGTCGTATATTAGTTTTCTGGAAGGATTAGCTGATGGAACTACAGATAAATCGGGTAAAAGAGTTCCTCCTTCTATTCGTGATTTCACTTCCCTTTCCACGGAAGTCAATATTGATATTACGGTTGTGTTTCCACGTGGAAAACTTTCTGAGATCGAAGCAAAACTCGATGCTACTACCGGAATAAATGGAATAGAAAAAATGTTAAAACTCACAACAAGTGTATCCAGCACAAATATGCATATGTTTAACAGTGAATGTAAATTGAGAAAATATTTGTCGGTTGAAGAAATTATTGACGACTTTTATGAAGTGCGTCTAGGAACGTATAGTAAACGTAAGATGCATTTGATCAAGGCACTTGAGAACAAACTTGTGAAACTATCAAATCGTGCTCTATATATTCAGAAGAATTTGGACGGAACGATTGATCTAAGACGCAAGAAGGCGGATGAAGTAAATGCACTATTGACCGGTTTTCAATTCGCATTAATTGACGGTGATTTCAAATATTTGATTAAGATGCCGATGGACTCAGTTACGCAAGAAAATGTTGATAAAATTATGAAAGAAAAAGACGACGCAGAAGCGGAACTCGATATCTTGCGAAAAACCACTCTTGAGAAAATGTGGCTATCTGAATTGGATACTCTTAAAAAGGAGTATGAAAAATACAAAACCTTGCGTGAAACTATTCAGAAGGGCGGTGGAACTAAATCTGGACCTAAAAAGGTAAAAAAGCGTCTTGTTAAAAAAGAATAAACTTAATAAATATAAAATTGATTATTTAAATCGCATATTTTTATACGTTATATAAAAATATGAACAATTGTTATAAATGTTATTATCCTGTTTCGCCGGGTGGATATAAATGGAAATTAGACCTAAATGATATACAATGTATGTGTAATAATTGTTTGGATAGTATGAATATTCAAGATAATCATGTTTATAACAATAATGATATACTCTTCTTAACTGGTAAATGTGGTATATGTGAAACTATAATTACTTGTTATTCACAACCTAATTATCAGATTGAAACAATTATTAATGATAATAAGAAAGAATATTATGAATGCTGTAGATACTGTTACATTAAAGAAGATACTACGCGAATAACTAATTTTAAATACGCAGTAGTAGTTTGGTATAATAAACCCTTTGTTTTGAATACGGATACTAAATCGAATGAAAAAAAACTAAAAAGACTTAGACGCGCATCATTTGTCCGGATATAAAATAATCCTAAATACGAACAATAAAATATAGGTAATCGACCGGTAGAATGTAAAAATTTATTACTCAATCTAATATTTTGTATTTTTTTATTTATATACGAAATATATAAAAAGAATGTACTTGGCGTGTCTATTATGTATATTCAATAAAAAGAGAAATGATGAAACATACCGGAAAAAAAAACAAGAAGAAGATATTAAAAGAAAAGAAATATCAATTAAAAGAGCAAAACTTCTCCCTTTCGCGTATCAGCATATGTAATAAAAAATTCCAATAAATATACATTTTAATAGTAACTTAATCCATTTTTTCTTTTTTTGATAATTTACTATTCGTCTCTCTATACATAACATGGTCTATATATTTTGATGCTAACAATAATTTATTGATATTTACACCAGTTTCTATACCGGATTGGTTCAACATATCTACAACGTCTTCAGTTGCTACATTACCATTAGAACCCGAACCGGCATAAGGACATCCACCTAATCCGGAAATGGAGCTATCAATTACACGAATACCATAGTCTAATGCTACTTTTATATTTTCCAATGCACGTCCATTCGTATCATGGAAATGAGCCGCCAATACATTGGGTGATATCTTCTTCTGTTTTATTAAACAATCGAGTAGATCACGTGTTGTATCTGGACATCCTGCACCTATTGTATCACCCAAACTTACTTCGTAACAACCCATATCTATCATATGTTTTGTTACTCTTGCTACATTAATTGGATCAACTGGTCCTTCAAATGGGCAACCTAATACACAGCTCACATATCCTCGAACTCGAATGCCTTGCTCCAATGCGGTTTTCACAACTGGCTCAAATCTTTCAATTGATTCATCCACAGAACAATTGATATTTCTCGTGGAAAATTCTTCTGATGCAGACCCAAATATGACCACTTCATTTATTCCACCATAATTAATAGCACTATAAAGTCCCTTTAAATTAGGGGTTAAAACTGAATAGGAGATACCATCAGTTTTCAAACGTTTTGATCCATCTTTGTATTTTTGATGTTTAATATAACTGCATAACTTATGTGTGTCTTGCATTTGCGGAACCCAAATAGGTGAAACAAATGATCCTATCTCAATCGATTTCAATCCACTATTACTCAAACGGTTCAATAATTCGATTTTCACATTCACCGGAACAATTTGCTTTTCATTTTGCAAACCATCCCTTAACCCCACCTCCACAATCTTGACCTTATTTGATAGGTTTTTCATAATTCTTTTCATGTTTAATATTATCATATTAAATTAAATATGAAATGTCTTCAATTTTATCTCTTTTTTATAATTTATCTAGAACCAAAGTATCGCCTTCAAATAAATTTAAAAGATATATTTCGGTTTTGTCTAAAAATAATACGTCGTCTTGCTCGTTTTTTTGTAAATTCTCTTCGTCCAGTATTTTACCAATAAAAAAACGACAATGATATATATCGTCATTGTTTGATTGGTGTATTTCCTTTTCTATTTCAATATGTAAATTTAGTTCTTCTATCCATTCGCGTTTCAAACATTCGCGAATACTTTCATTTTCTTCTTTTTGTCCTCCAGGAAATTCCCATTTACCTGGATGGTTTTCATTTGTCCCCATTCTTTTTCCCATTAAAATTTTACCTTCTTTATTATACATTACACCACACGCTACTTCGATCATTATAGTATCTCTGTGTATTATAACTTTATACATTTTTTGTATAATTATTTATTTTTTGTATATTCCGGTTGAAAATAAATTAGTACTCGTAGTACTACGTACCATTTTTGGTTTTGAATATTCAAATTCATCTTCTTTACATTCTATCTCTTTCGGTTTCCATTTTTCTAATTCTTTTAATTTTTCTTTCCAATATAAACAATTTGTATATCCGTGAACACGATAACGTTTTGAAAATGTTTTAAAAGGGTCTTCTCCCCGATTATAACACTCATTTGGAATGCCGTTTTTTAATTGTATACTACATTGTTCGTACGCCCCTGTGCATTTTCTATTCAAATAATACTCTAATTGATATTTTAGGATGTATTTATCGTATGTAGCACTAAACAAATCTATAATCGTATCCTCTTGATAAATTTTTTCGGTTATACACATATTTTCAGCACATAATCTATCCACACTATATACACCGAACCCTCCTTCATTACGATATTTCGAATATAATTGAGTAATTCTTTCTTTCGACATTTATATCATTTTTTACGTACTGTATAGGTCTAAAATAGGCGTTTCAATTTTATATACAATTACACTGACTAAAAAAAGAAGATGAGACAAATAAACTTAAATATAATAATAATAATAATATTATATTATGGCACAGAACAATATTTCGAATACCAATCAAATTGTTAAAAACCCACCAGATGAAAGTGTATTTAAAGAATCTATTAAAAGTGGGGCGAAAATACTCTCAAAAAATGATTTTTTTCAAGATTTCATTGGATTAATGCAAAACATTGAGTTTGATAATTTCTACAATAAATATTTTAAGAATTGGTCTGATATTCAAACAATGCTGTTCTATATGAAATTATATAAAGCAGTCGAATATGGATATAAGGATAAATTTAAAAAATCAATTGAACCTGAATTAATGACCTTTATATTGCATAAAATTATGACTGATACTACATTACGAAGATCAGCCGTTCAAATTTTTAATAGTTTCAAAGAATCATCTATTACTGATAAAGAAATATTCTGTAAATTATTAGATTATAATGCTCTATCTAGTGAAAAACTAACAATACAAAATTAATGTGTACTATTATATTCCTTTGTTTGTCGTGTTAAAAACATTCTTCCTTCGTGGAAAAGTGTTAATGATACAATCGCCTTTGCTAATCCAATTCCCTGACCCCTAAACACTCCTTTCATACCATTTTGAGCCATATCTTTACTTAATTCTTTACACGCCTCCATTGTACCTATGCTTTTCCCAGACATTGAACTGGTTTGCATGATTACTTCTAATCTCGATAAAGGGTTTGTTACGAAAACATATATCGGACTAACAATAGATGATGATATGAGATTACACGCAGATTGACCTAAAGACGAGTTTGTACCAATGTATGTTTCCACTTTTTTTTGTAATTTAGGTTGACCAACTAAACCTAAAATAGCACTCGCGAATGAATGTCCCATTAATGGATAAGTTCCTCGAAACAATGGTTTATAATTATGTCGTCCGGCCTCTTTTACTATTTCCATAACAGGTCTTTCTTTTCCTGTCGTTTTCATATCAGCCCGTTGTTGTTTTTCTATCATACGAACTGGATTAATAAAAGGTGCCGATAATATTGATGCAGTTGTAGCCGCCATTACACCTGGTTCTCCTGTATTTCCGGTTATTGTGGTATATCCTAACAAAATACCAAACTTGGGTACACGCTTAAACAACACACCTACCATACGAGGGTTTAACCCAGATAATGATGCACCCATAGGTGATTTATAAAAAACCGACCGAGCTTCTTTGATTGCTACTTCTGGTTTTACTAATTCACCTTTAGCATTTTTAGCATATTGTTGTACTAATTGACGATAGGCTGTAACCGGATTATCACCAAATGTTTGAATAGCAGAGCCACCTAAATAGCACATAAAATTTTGAAAGGGAGATACGCCATTCTTTTGTACGTCAAAATATCCGCTCATATAGATAAATGGTATATTTCGAACAATACCAAAAATATGAACTTATATAGAAAATTGACCAAACAATAAAGTTTATATCCCAAAACTCGGGGCGCCATAATTCTTTCACATAAAAAGGTGCTAATATCATTTTGACTGCCCCCATTGGTGAAAAATATTCATCATTTCTATACCAAATATTTCCCATACCCGGGCTAAATTGGATATACATTAAATACAATACGAATAAACAAGTATATCCTAAATAAAGTATCATTTTTATACTACAATCATACAAAAAATATTTAATTTCTAATAGGCCTTATTGTTCTCATATTTTGTTGTTGTGTTCCGAAAAATATGAGAAATCCTCCTAATGTTACAATTAATAGAAGCCCTGATACGATTGATGCTAACATATTATTTAAATATATAACGTAATATTTAAATGATTTAAAATAAAACCATAAGTGTATATAAAAATGTCGAATTGTCCTCTTTACTTTTCAGTAATTGGTATTGAACATGGTATTACAAATATTTCTAATATTTGTGTTTTATGAACATTTTCTACCATTGAAAAAAGCACAAAACTTCATAAACGGGAAAAAATACCCGAACATTTATACACTTGTTGATATCATTGAAACAAAACTTGATGCGGGTTTTGATCCAAATCTAGAAAATAAACTTTATATTTAATATTCACAATTAATATTACAACTATCCGTGGTTCGTAAACAATATTCAATTTGATAACCTAATGTATATCTTGCTACCAATACTGCTAGTTCCTTTTTTTTTGAAGCTGAATACACAAAATCTTCGTTTACTTTATTAACAAGAGGATGCGTTTTATCAAACACACCGGTAAATGCATCTAATATTTTATCATTTTGTTCAATCTTTTCAAATTCTTTGATAATTTCTTCGGGGATTTCTTTTCTCAAGTTTTCCATATTCTTTACCAATTCTTCATAATGTGTTCCTTTATCTAGACTGTATCCTTCAGAACTATCTTCATAATGCAAACATTCGTCTTCATATTCTCCAGCTTCTATAGCAGCCTCAATATGTTGACGTATATTCGTATAACATTGTCTACAATAGGTTTCATCAATTTCGGCTCCACAATCGCATACTTTCCAACTATAATATACGTATCCATCGATGGTTACTAAATTTTTAACATCGTTGCTGTCTTGAACGCCAAACCAAAATTTTCCTTCAATATCGCCATTGTAAAATCGTCCCATTTTATTTAAATATGTTAGTTCATATATTTTAATAATATTATAAACGTTTCAATTTTATAATAGTATTTAAAAAGGTATTTATTATAATTATATGAAGTATAAAAATTTAGCCTTATTAATAACATTTAGTAAACAACAAAAACAATTAAAAACAGACCTACCAAAAATAGTGATACAATTCACTTATAATAGATCAATTGTAGTATATAAACCACTTATTAAAGACATTTCATTATATAAACCACCCGTGAAATATATAATAATCAATAGTTCAAAAGTTTAGTGATATCTTGCACTGATATATCATCTATACGTGTATTGAATATATATTCTTGCTGTTTTTCTGTAAAATCCTTTATATCTTCGTCTTTTTCTAATTTGTTAAACAGTTCTCTATTTATTTGACTATCGCGTAATTGTCTATGACGAATATTATCTATATCATTATACGCTCCATGAAATTTACACACAGTACAATGATATAGTGTTCCAAAGCACGTTGTTTTACGTATGTTTTTGGTACCACATTTTGAACAAACTCTATCGTCATATTCTATTACTTTATTCGATTTTTCATATTTGGTTATATCTTCATACTCTAATCCTATATAATCTTGCAATGATGTTATCACTTTTTGTGTTTCTTGAATAAGATCTTCATATTTAATCACATGAAAAGTATCTTTATGTTTTGATTTGAACCACATCATATTATCAGTTATATATCGCGTTATCGATTGACGTAAATTTTTATATCGGTGATTTAAACTTTTTATTCCTGAAATGGGATTTCTTATCAAAACAATAATCTTGCTATCTGGGAAAAACTTTTTTATAGTATCAATATGATGCACATGTCTCGGTGTCTTTTCGATCCATCTTCTTTTTTTATACATTACGGTGTTTTTATTCAATTCTTCTACTCGTCGTGTTATTGTTTGTAATCGCTCAATATTATCAATCGGTTTTAAAAAGAGATCAGTCTCGTAACCAACATCGTATACCTTTGAATGCGATCCAATCATTTTACGTAAAATGGTGGTTCCACTATGTCCACAACCAATAATAAATATTGGTGGGTCGGTATTCTCGTTTTCCATTGTGAAATAGAATTGTTTTTTCTCTACGGGTTCTTTTTTTCTCATCATAGGACCACTTAAGTACTTATTTTTAATGTATTGTCGTCTTTCGATACTCTTTTGAGTATCGGGTATCCAATTTCCTCCTAAATGCATATTATATTATACTATAACTAGTTAAATATTATGTGTTATATTTAATGTAAAATGGAATGGTCTCTTGGTGAAAATCGTATGTTATCTGTTCTAGAAAAGTTTGTTAAGCCCAAGCGAACGATCAAATATTATTGTTGTTGTTTTACGAAGAAACCTCCTTACGAATGATGAAGACCGATATTCTCAATATTATAATCATGCATATTGTGAATTATATTGAATGTTTTGTGTTGTATTAACATTTTTAACATTCGTTCTTCTACTGCTAAACACAATCGTTTTGTGTTGGGTGAATAATATCGATAATCGGGACTAATAATACGTTTATACCATATTAAGGGCAATGTTTTGATTTTAATTTTATCATCTATATAAGAATAAATATGGTTTATCATTTCAGGCGGTAAGTCTATATTACGGATCAAATATTTTATCATTATATATATATATAATGAGTAAAACTCTTAAAAAAATTAGTAAAAATAAAAAAATAAAAAAGAGACAAAGGGAAAACGAAAAACAAAAAGGTTACGCACCATTCGTAAAAAAACACGTCGTTCAAGACGAGGTGGTGATTATAACAATAAAGGGCTTAGTATCGCTTCGAGGGATGAGGGTTGTTAATAACTAGTACAAATTTTTATCAATGTTTTTATTCATTGTATCATCAAATATATATATATATAATGGGTAAAACTCTTAGAAAATTTAGCAAAAAAGGGAAAAAACACAAGATAACTCCTTAATCCAAGTATCAGGTGTATGGTAAATTTTTATACAAATATTCATTGAATTGTAAAGGTTCATCGTTTTCCATTATCATAATGTTATAAAAAATGCTAATTCTAAGTTAAATCTATTACTTGATTTGGAAATGTACTTTCTATAATTGTTAATGGTAACCCCTTTATACAACCAGGACATTTGTGATCATTACCTTCATCGACAAACTCTGTAAACCAACATTTTTTACATATTCTATGGGCATAAATCCCATTTTTTTTTAAACATTTAACAGGTACTAGTGTTTTTTGTATATTTATTGGTTTCTCACAAATACTACAAACTACAACGGAACTTCCTCCTTTATATATTTTTTTTTTGCTAATTATTCTATTTTTTCTTCTTCTCATTCTTGTGTATTTATTTGTTCTTGTTCGCTTTATGGAAGTCTTTTTATGGGTTTTATTTTTACGAGACATTTTTACATTAGTTTTATTATGACGACGAACTATACTTTTCATATTATTATCATATGATATAATAAAATGAAAAATAGTAATTTACTGTTCAGAAGTCCAGTAGTGTAAATCCAAGTATCAGGTATATTGTTCTAAATATGTTCAAAAATTACATAATATGTAAATGTGGTTGATCAGGATAATCCATACATAAATCACAATGACGACCAGATGATGCATTTAGAAGACGAATACATGACTAGATTTGCGGATGTGGCAGGATACCACGGTATGTGACCCTTGAGTAACTTCAAATGTTCCGTTTGAAATTACCAAGGGTTTAATAGACATAATCTTGCACATGCAATGATTTATCGTCAAATAGCTCATTTTTATATTTCCCCATCGATGCATCGCCGTTCGCGCGAGCACGTTTCAATAACATTTGTTGGGCGTTCTTTGTATTTTCGGGTTTTCCTTTCCACACTTCCAATACGCTGGCTTGTAACGCACGTCCATATGAGAAAGTTAGGCGCCATGGTTTTTGTCCTTCTGCCTTATTTATAGCATTGAGTGCTCTACTCGCTTCTACTTCAGACATACCACCAGACAAAAACACTACACCCGGCATCTTAACTGGGATAACTGATTGAAAAGATGAAATCGTATATTTCGCAATATCGGTACTGTCTACCTTCTCGTCACTTGAAACGCCGGGTCTCACCATATTCGGTTTTAGAAGTGTGCAATCAATATCGACATTATGTTGGATGAGTTGATAATAAACAGCACTTAATACTTTGACCGATATGTCGCGTGAATCTCGTATATTATGAGTTCCGTCCATTAATATTTCGGGTTCTACAATAGGCACTAAACCATTATCAATACAGATGGATGCATATCGAGCCAGTGTAACTGCGTTTTCTAAAATAGACAATTCAGATGGTTGGTTTTTGGATGTATCGATTTTTAGAACAGAACGCCATTTCGCAAATCTCGCACCCGCTTCATAGTATTTACGACAACGCACATCTAAATCATCCATACCTTGCGTGACTGTTTCGCCATCCGTACCATAAAGAGGTTTCACGCCCTTGTCTACCTTTATTCCCACCACAATATTATTGTCTAAAAGGGGTTGAATTAATCGTGTACCATCCGACTTCGTATCGAGTAGTGTCTCTTCGTATGTAATGACCCCGCTAATATTGTTTTGTAATCCAGGTGTGGTGAATAATAAATCGCGATAATTCACGCGATTTTCGTGAGTGTTTTCTACACCAATGGTTTCGAAACGTTTTCCGATTGTTCCTGAACTTTCATCAGCGGCTAAAATGCCTTTTTCAGGTTCACAAATACGAGCGATGGTTTCTAATAGTTCGGTTCTAAACATTCGGTATAATATATATAAAACGTGTCTTTATGTTTTTTTACAACTTTTTCAAATAAAACCTCTAAATAGTATAACTATCGTATCAGAATAATGTCTATCTTAAACAAAACTCCAAAGGAGATAGAAACGCATATCCAAGATAATTTAACAATCCGCGATAAAGAAAAGGACAAATTTGGCGAAGTATTTACTTCTCCTGAACTCATCGATGAGATATTTAACAATATTCCTCTCTCAGTATGGAAAAATCCGGATAACAAATGGTTGGATCCTGCGGCTGGAAACGGAAATTTTATGTCCAAGGTATATTCAAAACTTTTGACCACATTGTCCTCAAAAATCCCGAATTTAGAGAAACGTAAAATACATATCTTGGACAATATGATATTTATGATCGAATTAAATAAAAATAATTCGGATAAGCTCACTCTTCTCTTTGGTAAGAAGGCCAATGTATCCAATACCGATTTTTTAAAGCAACAAGACAAGTGGAAAAGCGACCTTAAAACAGATACTTTCGACGTGATTGTAGGAAATCCTCCTTTTCAAACTCCTAAAACAGGAAAATACAGTGGAAGTGTAGGAAATAGAACACTTTGGGATAAATTCTTGGACACTATCTTTCAAGAAACACTATTATCAAAAGGAGGATATTTAGGTATCATCACACCAGCTAACTGGAGACGGCCTGAACATAACCTCTATAAAACCCTTACACGTGATAATACATTAAAGTATCTACATATCTATAATAAAAAGGCGGGTTTAGAGAAATTAGGTGCACAAACACGTTTTGATATATATATTGTCCAAGAAGGGGAACCAAAAAAGGGAGAAAGCACTGAAATCGTCGACGAACTTAAAAAAAACCATAAATTAGATGTTCAGAAATGGCCATTTCTACCAAATTACAACTTTGATAAAATAAAGAAAATCATGGTACAGAAAAAGAAAGGCATAAAAATAATATTTGATGCCGGGAAATATGACGCACGACATTTGTCCAAGACAAAGACAAAGAAAAATCGTCATCCAATTGTGCATAATATAACATTACGTGGTCTTGGACTTCGATATGCTAAAAAAAAGGATAAAAAACACTTTAAAGTTCCTAAAGTATTACTGAACTTCAATGAACGACAATATCCACATAATGATTTTGAAGGAAAATACGGCATGTCTCAACTAACATTTGGTATACCTATAAAGTCCAAGACCCAAGGTGATAAAATAATCGAGGCAATAAAGAGTGATACATTTGAAGAAATTTTAGAAGCGACAAAATGGAGCTCATTTCAAACCGATTACAGAATGTTTGCTTATTTTGATCCAAATTTTTATAAAATGGTATAAAGACATTTAATATTATTTATTCAATGGAGATTACAAAAAGTACATTACACGAGGGAAAAGGACTTATTCTAAGAAAAAGTGTTAAAACAGGGGACATCGTATTTCAATTATCGGGAAAAATGTTCGATCATCCAACACGTGAATCAATTCATATCGGGGATAACAAACATATCTATGATGAGAATGGTATATTTATCAACCATTCATTTGAACCAACGGTTAGTATAGATGGGTATAATGTTAGAGCATTGATGGATTTAAATGACGGTGACGAGATAACATTTAATTACAACGATAGTGAAATCAACATGGCGAATACATTTCAGGTAGGCGACGTTTTAGTATGTGGTAAAACGCAGAATTAAACATATTTAATTTAATATAATGTTAAATATGTTACATAAATGGTTTGAGTTCCAATTGTTTATAAACACGATCGGTCTGTTCAGGTAAGGAAAGAGGAACAACAAGACGGCTTTGATCTTCTAAATATTTTAGGTAACCAATTGCTTCAGAATAAATCTTGGGAACGGTATATTCTAAAACGATTTGATTTAGACGTTCTATTTGTTCGGTAACACGATCCGGTTTAAAATCGCTATGTTCTAAAAACATGTGTCTCATTATGGCTTTTAGAACGTCTATATTTTGATTAGGAATAACAAGTTCTCTGTCTGTTGAACGTCTATATACACCCGCTTTCAATCCATTTTGAATTATTTGAATATTAGCAGCAGAAAAATAAGCTCTTGACAAAATGGTATTTTCAATGTCTCCTTTTAGAGGTTCGCGATATTCGGTTGCTTTGTTCTCAATTTGTACACGTTCAAACATTTGGAACCTGGCGTCGGGATTTTCAGGTTCTTCTAAATTTACACGGCCGTTATAGGGTGTATCATTAGTTATAATTTGCATTTGTCGATTTGTATAAGGATCAGGGGTATATTTCATATGGGAAGACATTTTCTATATATGTTACTTTTAGACATTAAAGTTGACTGAATAGACAAAAATACTTTGTCTGAATATTCTATAATGGAAAGATTTCATGTCATCGTTTTAGCTATTGCTACAATAGTATTAGTTTTAATATTAATTTTTGTAGGTATTATACTAAGTAAAGGTAATACAAATTTAGCATTTCCTCCAAATTATGGTATTTGTCCGGATTATTGGGAGATAGATGCGAGTTCAAACAAATGTATTATACCTAAATTTAGTGATAATGTTGTTAACATTGGTAACATCTATGGTTCTGATCCGACACCACCAGATCCACCTCTTCAGGACAATATATTAACAACCCCTGGATATAGTTTCGATGTATCAAATCAAATGGTAACACATTACGTTGATTTTAGTGATAGTAAATGGAGTGTGTGTAATAAAAAAAAGTGGTCAAATGAAAACGGCATCATTTGGGATGGTGTATCAAATTATAACAATTGTTAAGGGACACGTGGTTCCCTTATACAAAATTAGGAACCAAAGGAGGTAAATTATCAACCTCATCTAAAGGAGGTACATCATCAATAACACAACACATTTCTTGACGACACATCGGGCAAGAATTTTTGCAATGTTTAGCACAACCATTGCAAAGAACATGATTACACGGAGATGTGAATTCATCGCCACTTTTTATTGTTTCATAACATACTGGACAATCGAATGTTTTATTCGTTTCTTTATAAAATTCGTTAATAATATCACGATAAGACCGCATGTGTTTAACATTATTTAATTGAAATGAAGCATAACAGCCATCCACAGTTGCTTGTGCTAAATTTACTTCATCTTGTAAACGATTATTAATACGCCTTAAACGCCCAAAATACCGGTCGGTCTGTTCTTTATATCCGCTTAAACACTGTTTTAATTCTCTATTTTCACGTTCAAGTTTATCTATATGAACCGTCGGATCAATTTCCGGTTCGGGAAATGGTATGTGATCTTTATCATAAATAACCATAAACCGAACAATGATTTCATTTTCTTCACAATCGAGTTGATAAATACGAGCATAACTGGTAGTACTTACTACGCCGTTTCTTCTTTTTATTTTTTTTTCGTGAGGTTCAAAATGTTCTTTAAATGTCGCCTTTATCTCATTCATTTTTTCTTCTGTTGGAATAGTTTGTGTTTTCTCAACGGTTTCCCATCTTAATTCATGCCTTTCATAAATAGGATGCGTGGTGGTCCATTTATCCGGGATCTTTAACATATAATACGCGTGTTTCCATCCTCTCTCATCCTTTTTCGAAAATTCAATATGCAAATCATTACCTAAATTATTAGATAATTTGATAAAATGCAATAATGCTTTACGGCACTTTTGATCACGGGTTATAGTCATTTTTATGGTTATTGTTATTATTGAAGTTAAACTATTGATTATATTTAACTTCAATTTTATAATTAGTAATATTTACGTTTTTTTTTACTTCTTCTTATTTTCCGTCTTGTTTTCCGGTTCTGTTTTCCGCCCTCTTTTTTTGGACTGGGGGTCCTAAACCTCACGGTTTTTGTTATAGTTGACCCCTTTTGTTTAAGTTCTTCTTTTTTAGGATCCCCCTTTTTAATCTTTCTATAAGTATTTTTTGCAGTATTTGTACTTGTGTTAGGAGAAAACCCTTGAGCTCTACACTCCTTTCTGTTATCATTCGCATCATCGAGTATTTGTTCTCTAGTACGTTTTAAACATATACCTTTATATATTCTATATCCCGTTTTATTTGAATTTACCATTATATACAATGGTTAGAATATTTACACAGACTAAAAAGTGGGAAAAAGTTCCCACAAAATTGATAGGCGTTTATTGGTTTGAGTTAGAGATGGAGCTAAAACGTGTAAAAAATCCCACATATGATAAAAGTGGGAAAAGTTCCCACAAAATTGATAGGCGTTTATTGGTTTGAGTTAGAGAGGGGGGGGATTGACCTAAATAAGTCGTTAAACTGTTGTGTTGGTAGAGGAATGATTATGGGGGGAGAAATTATTCATATCTGCCGACAAAT
>Ga0209712_10000101_pt1 | contig 71467 bp, 73 predicted proteins | sample ArcOceMetagenome_FD_187443 | JGI IMG/M metagenome (GOLD analysis project Ga0209712, IMG submission 187443) | Marine eukaryotic phytoplankton communities from Arctic Ocean - Arctic Ocean - Greenland ARC118M Metagenome (SPAdes) (version 2) | ecosystem: Environmental > Aquatic > Marine > Oceanic...
CTGGAAAATTATTTATTGTTTTTTTATGAGAGTTTCCTAGATTTTTGTCTCCTAAAAGGAGAAAGTCAATGGCAATAAGCTCAACAGAGCGTCGAGCAAAAAATGTACAAATTTTTGTTGAAAAAGACGCAGTCGAAACAAATTTTGCGAAATGGGCTCAACCTGGGCATTTTTCAAGAACATTAGCTAAAGGTCCAAAAACTACTACTTGGATTTGGAATTTACATGCTGATGCACATGATTTTGATAGTCAGACAAGTTCATTAGAAGAAGTTTCACGAAAAATTTTCAGTGCTCATTTTGGACAACTTGCAATAATATTCTTATGGATAAGTGGAATGCATTTCCATGGTGCATATTTTTCAAACTATTCAGCTTGGTTAACTGATCCAATTGGTATCAAACAAAGTTCACAAGTTGTTTGGCCAATTGTTGGTCAAGAAATCTTAAATGCTGATGTTGGTGGAAATTTCCAAGGAATTCAAACTACATCTGGATGGTTCCAAATGTGGCGAGCAGAAGGGATTACCAGTGAAGTAGAATTATACTGGATAGCAATTGGTGGACTAATTATGTCTGCAGTAATGTTATTTGCAGGTTGGTTCCATTATCATAAAGCTGCTCCTAAATTAGAATGGTTCCAAAATGCTGAATCTATGATGAATCATCATTTAGCGGGATTATTAGGATTAGGATGCTTATCATGGTCTGGACATCAAATTCATATTGCATTACCAATTAATAAATTATTAGATGCTGGAGTTGCTCCACAAGAAATTCCATTACCACACGAATTTTTAATTAATCGTGAATTAATGGCGCAACTATACCCAAGTTTTAATAAAGGCTTAACTCCATTCTTTAGTGGTCAGTGGGGCGAATATTCAGACTTCTTAACATTTAAAGGTGGTTTAAACCCAGTAACGGGTGGATTATGGTTAAGTGATATTGCACATCATCATTTAGCATTATCTGTTTTATTCATTTTTGCTGGTCATATGTACCGTACTAATTGGGGTATTGGGCATAGTATGAAGGAAATTTTAGAAGCTCATAAAGGTCCATTTACTGGTGAAGGCCATAAAGGATTATATGAAATTTTAACAACTTCTTGGCATGCTCAATTAGCAATTAATTTAGCTATGGTAGGATCATTAAGTATCATTGTAGCGCACCATATGTATGCAATGCCGCCATATCCGTATATTGCAACAGATTATGCAACTCAACTTTCTTTATTCACTCATCACATGTGGATTGGTGGATTCTGTGTTGTAGGTGGAGCAGCTCATGCTGCAATCTTCATGGTTCGTGATTATACTCCTACAAATAATTATAATAATTTGTTAGATCGAGTATTACGTCATCGTGATTCTATTATTGCACATTTAAATTGGGTATGTATTTTCTTAGGCTGTCATGCATTTGGATTCTATATCCATAATGATACAATGAGAGCATTAGGCCGACCTCAAGATATGTTCTCTGATAAAGCGATTCAATTACAACCTATTTTTGCTCAATGGATTCAGAATGTACATCTATTAGCACCAGGAACAACTGCACCAAATGCTTTAGCAACAACAAGTTACGCCTTCGGTGGAGAAGTTGTTGAAGTAGGTGGTAAAATTGCAATGATGCCAATCAAACTAGGTACTGCTGATTTCATGGTGCATCATATTCATGCTTTTACAATTCATGTAACGGTTCTAATCTTATTAAAAGGTGTACTTTATGCACGGAGTTCAAAATTAATTCCTGATAAAGCAAATTTAGGTTTCCGTTTCCCATGTGATGGACCAGGTCGTGGTGGTACATGTCAAAGTTCAAGTTGGGATCATGTATTCTTAGGTTTATTCTGGATGTATAATTCAATTTCAGTTGTAATTTTCCATTTTAGTTGGAAAATGCAATCAGATGTTTGGGGTACTATCACACCAGATGGAAGTATTTCGCATATAACAGGTGGAAACTTTGCTCAAAGTTCTATTACTATTAATGGATGGCTACGTGATTTCTTATGGTCACAAGCTTCACAAGTAATTCAATCTTACGGTTCTGCTTCATCAGCATATGGTTTAATTTTCTTAGGAGCACATTTTATTTGGGCATTTAGTTTAATGTTCTTATTTAGTGGTCGAGGTTATTGGCAAGAATTAATCGAATCGATTGTTTGGGCTCATAATAAATTAAACTTTGCACCAGCGATTCAACCACGTGCATTAAGTATTACACAAGGTCGTGCTGTAGGTTTAGCACACTATCTACTTGGAGGGATTGGTACAACTTGGTCATTCTTCTTAGCACGTGCGATTTCAATTAGTTAAAAATAATTGAGATTCAATATACCTATAACAAATTAAAAAAATAGTAAACCTAGTTCGAATAATAAGTAAAGTAATTCGAGAAAATTAATATAAATTATTAAATTTTGACAAATACAATAAAACTTCTAAACGAATTTTTTAAATCTTATTTTCTTTATAACTATAAATTATATAAAAAGGCATCTGACAACTATGGCAACTAAATTTCCAAAGTTTAGCCAAGCCCTTGCTCAAGATCCAGCAACGCGAAGAATTTGGTATGGGATTGCAACTGCCCATGATCTAGAAGCACACGATGGGATGACCGAAGAAAATTTATACCAAAAAATATTTGCATCACATTTTGGTCATTTAGCTATTATTTTCTTATGGACAGCAGGTAATTTATTTCATGTCGCATGGCAAGGTAACTTTGAAAAATGGGTTAGTAATCCATTAAAAGTAAGACCAATTGCACATGCAATCTGGGATCCACATTTCGGTGATTCTGCATTAAAAGCATTTAGTAAAGGAAATACATACCCTGTCAATATCGCATTTTCAGGTGTATATCAATGGTGGTATACAATCGGATTTAGAACAAACCAAGAATTATATAAAGGTTCATTAGGTTTATTAATACTTTCATCAGTATTATTATTCGCAGGGTGGTTACATTTACAACCAAAATTCCGACCTAGTTTATCATGGTTTAAAAATAATGAATCACGTTTAAATCATCATTTATCTGGATTATTAGGTGTAAGTTCATTAGCATGGACTGGTCATCTTGTTCACGTAGCAATTCCTGCATCTCGTGGAGTTCATGTTGGTTGGGATAATTTTTTAACAACTCCTCCACATCCAGCTGGTTTAACACCATTTTTTAGTGGTAACTGGACAGCTTATGCTGAAAATCCTGATACAGCAGGCCATATATATGGAACATCAGAAGGAGCTGGAACTGCAATCTTAACATTTTTAGGTGGATTCCATCCACAAACTCAATCATTATGGTTAAGTGATATTGCGCATCATCAATTGGCGATTGCGGTAGTATTTATTATAGCTGGTCATATGTACCGTACGAATTTTGGTATTGGCCATAACATGAAAGAAATTTTAGATGCTCATCGTCCTCCAGGAGGACGTTTAGGAGCTGGACATGCAGGATTATTTGAGACAATCACTAATTCTTTACATATGCAGTTAGGATTAGCATTAGCTTCATTAGGCGTTGCTACATCATTAACAGCACAACATATGTATGCGTTAACTCCTTATGCATTTTTATCAAAAGATTTCACTACTGAAGCAGCCTTATATACTCATCATCAATATATTGCTGGATTCTTAATGGTTGGTGCGTTTGCACATGGAGCAATTTTCTTTGTTCGTGATTACGATCCAGAATTAAATAAAGATAATGTTTTAGCACGTATGTTAGAACATAAAGAAGCTATAATTTCACATTTAAGTTGGGTTTCATTATTTTTAGGTTTCCATACATTAGGATTATATATTCATAACGATACGGTTGTTGCATTTGGACAGCCAGAAAAACAAATTTTATTTGAACCATTATTTGCTGAGTATATTCAAGCAGCATCAGGAAAAGCCGTTTATGAATTTAATGTTTTATTATCATCTTCTACTAGTCCAGCAACTGTTGCTGGGAATCAAGTCTGGTTACCAGGTTGGTTAGAAGCGATTAATAGTAATAAAAATGATTTATTCTTGAAAATTGGTCCTGGTGATTTCTTAGTTCATCATGCAATTGCATTAGGTTTACATGTAACTGCGTTAATTCTTATAAAAGGTGCATTAGATGCACGTGGATCAAAATTAATGCCAGATAAAAAAGATTTCGGTTACAGTTTCCCATGTGATGGTCCTGGTCGTGGTGGTACTTGTGATATCTCAGCTTGGGACGCATTTTATTTAGCAATGTTCTGGATGTTAAATACAATCGGTTGGGTAACATTCTATTGGCATTGGAAACATATGACAATCTGGGGTGGAAATCCTGGTCAATTTGATGAATCTTCAAATTATATTATGGGTTGGTTACGTGATTATTTATGGTTAAACTCATCACCTTTAATCAATGGATACAATCCTTTTGGTATGAATAATTTATCAGTTTGGTCTTGGATGTTCTTATTTGGTCATTTAATCTGGGCAACTGGATTCATGTTCTTAATTTCTTGGCGTGGTTATTGGCAAGAATTAATTGAGACTTTAGTTTGGGCTCATGAACGAACACCACTTGCGAATTTATTACGTTGGAGAGATAAACCCGTTGCTCTTTCAATTGTGCAAGCTCGTTTAGTTGGATTAGTACATTTTACAGTTGGGTATATTTTAACATATGCTGCTTTCTTAATTGCTTCAACTTCTGGTAAATTTGCTTAGAAAAAAATATACATTAAAGGTAAAATATTTATTTTACCTTTAACGTATATTAAAAAAATTCAGTAAAACATTAGACAGCAAAATATTTTTTCTTTTATGTTATAGGTACACTATTTTAAATTTTAGTAATAATTATTACTAAAATTTAAAATAGATTTCAATGAACAATTAAAATGAGACCTAGATTTATATTTTCTTAAAACTAAATAAAAGATAAAAATTGTTTCCAATTAAGATAAAGATTAGAATTAAAAATATAGATTATAAAATTTTAATAATTTTCAGTTTTTATTCTTCAACTTCAACTAATTCGTTTAATGCAAAATTATTTGTGTTTGTTCCACTATAGTTAACGTTTTCAAAACGAACCACAGCTGGGTAACGAATACCACTTTGGTCAACAGTTGCCACAGTTCCAATTTGATTAAACCAATATGATTCTTTTCTAAGAATTCTTACTTTTGCTCCACGATCTATCATAACTTTTTAACTTTTTAATATTTTACTAAATTTAGTAATTAAATTTAGACTTAACATATATTATATTTTAAGATTGTATTAAAATACAATATAATTTTAAAATACTGTTGTTTTTAATTTCTTAAGTGTCTTATAATTTATTAACAATAGATATAAATAATATTAAATTAAGAATTAAACAATGAAAAATATTATAAAAAGTATACTTGCTCTCTTAGTTGCTTTGGGACTTGTTAGTGTGGGAGTAAAAAAATTCAACATTGATGGTTTCAGAAGTCCAGAGACAATAAGAAATAAATCAGAAGCTGATCAAAATACCGCTAGTTCACGAATGACTTATGGACGTTTCTTAGATTATTTAGAAATGGGTTGGGTGAAACAGGTAGATTTATATGACAATGGACGTAATGCTCAAATAGTAGCATCAAGTCCTGAACTTGGTAATAGATCACAGACTATTAGGGTTGAAATTCCTGTTGGTGCTTCTCAATTAATTCAAAAATTAAAAGAAAATAATATTAATTTTGATGCTCATCCAGCTCCAAAAAAAAGTCTTCTTGTAACCATTGCAAGTAACATACTTTTACCAACCATTTTTATTGCTGCGTTAGTGTATTTTTTCCAAAATTCAGATATGGGGGGTGCAGGTTCATCTCCAATGAGTCTTGGTAAATCTACGGCTCGTTTCGAAAAACGTCCTGACACGGGTGTTACGTTTGGTGATATTGCAGGAATAGATGAAGCAAAAGCTGAATTCGAAGAAATTGTTTCATTTTTAAAAGAGCCTGATAGATATACATTAGTTGGTGCAAAAATTCCAAAAGGTATTTTATTAGTAGGACCTCCCGGTACAGGGAAAACTTTATTAGCAAAAGCAATTGCAAATGAAGCAAATGTACCTTTTTTTAGTGTAGCTGGTTCAGAGTTTGTAGAAATGTTTATTGGTATAGGTGCTGCACGTGTTCGTGATCTATTTAAAAAAGCTTCAGAAAATGCACCGTGTATTGTGTTCATTGATGAAATTGATGCAGTTGGTCGAGAACGAGGAGCGGGAATTGGCGGTGGAAATGACGAACGAGAACAAACTTTAAATCAACTACTAACAGAAATGGATGGTTTTAAAGAAAATAAAGGTGTAATAGTAGTTGGTGCAACAAATCGAGTTGATATTTTAGATGCAGCACTTTTACGTCCTGGACGTTTTGATAGACAAATTACTGTAAACCTACCAGATCGACTTGGTAGATTAGGTATTTTAAAGGTTCATGGAAGAAATAAACCCTTAGATACAAGTGTTTCTTTAGTTCAAATCGCCAATCGTACACCAGGTTTTTCAGGTGCTGACCTTGCAAATCTATTAAATGAAGCTGCTATTTTAGCAACACGTTATAAAAAAACTCTAATTACAAATAACGAAGTAAACGAAGCAGTTGATCGGATAATTGGAGGAATTGCTGGAGCAAGTATGGAAGATACAAAAAATAAAAAATTAATAGCATATCATGAAGTTGGTCATGCGATTGCGGGTTCTGTTTTAAAATCTCACGATGAAGTTGAAAAGATAACATTAACTCCACGTGGGGGAGCAAAAGGCTTAACTTGGTTTACCCCAGAAGAAGACCAAAGTTTACTGTCACGTTCAGCTTTATTAGCTCGAATTATCACAGCTTTAGCAGGACGTGCAACCGAGCAGGTTGTCTTTGGAGATGCAGAAATAACAACAGGAGCAAGTAATGATTTACAACAAGTTACGAATCTAGCTCGTCAAATGGTAACACGTTTTGGGATGTCTAATATTGGGCCAATTGCTTTAGAAGATGAAAATACTGGTCAAGTTTTTTTAGGTTCTGGTATGAATCCTGGGTCAGAATATGCTGAAAATATTGCAGATCGAATCGATACTGAAGTTTGTAAAATTATTAATTATTGTGAACAAAAAGCTGTTGAAATTGTTTCGGATAATCGTGTTGTAATCGATTTAGCAGTTGAACAACTATTAGACGTAGAAACTATGGATGGTGAAAAATTCCGTGAGTTACTTAGTCTTTATACTTTATTACCAAATAAAAAATTACCATACATTTCTAAATTTAGCTAAATATAGGAATTACTGTAAAGGTATTGCGTAATAATAATTGTAAACATACAATAAATAGTAGAATAGACAAAATAATTAATTCAATTTTTCTATTTTGTATCCTAAAAAAATTAGGAAATATTCAGATTATTCAATTGGACTAATTATATGGCAAAAAAAAGTATGATTGAACGCGAAAAAAAGCGTATCAAATTAAATAATAAATATGAGTCGAAACGGGTTAATTTATTAAATGAGTATAATAGCATAACTGATTTTGATTTAAAATTAGCTGCTCATTCAAAGATTCAACAATTACCAAGAAATAGTTCAAAAATTCGAATTCGAAATAGATGTTGGAAAACAGGTCGACCTAGAGGATTTTACAGAGATTTTGGGATTTCAAGACATGTTTTACGTGAAATGGCTCACCAATGTTTATTACCTGGTGTAACAAAATCAAGTTGGTAGTAATTAAAAAAAAAATAGTTCCGAATTAAATAATTTCCTCTATAATAAAGAGTAAAGGTAGGGATTTAAATTTCTTTTTCTCACAATATATCATATTCCTTAGAATCAAAAAAGTTTAGAACATATAAATTATAGAAATAAATTTATGATTAATGATTCTCAAGTCTATACATTACTATTTGTAGCTTTATTAGCTGGTACTCTAGCTATTCGTTTAGGAGCAACTTTATATCAATAAATTGATATAAAAAGAACTAATTTTAATTACTAGTTTACATACCAATCTAAAAAATTAAGTCAAATAAAATTTATGGTAACGCAAGATTTAAAAAAATTTACTACGCCAGTCTTTCCTTTTACTGCTATTGTGGGACAAGAAGAAATGAAATTAGCTTTACAATTAAATGTAATTGACCCTAAAATTGGGGGAGTTATGATTATGGGAGACCGTGGAACTGGTAAATCAACAACAATTCGAGCAATTGCTGATTTATTGCCAGAAATTGAAGTTGTAAAAGACGATCCATTTAACTCTCATAAATCAGACTTAGATTTAATGGGAAATGAAGTAAAAATTGCTATTCAAAATAATGAAGCAATTGAAACGACTTTAATTAAAATTCCAATGATTGATCTTCCATTAGGAGCAACCGAAGATCGCGTATGTGGAACCATTGATATTGAAAAAGCATTAACTGAAGGTATAAAAGCCTTTGAACCAGGTTTATTAGCTAAAGCAAATCGAGGATTACTTTATGTTGATGAAGTAAATTTATTAGATGATCATTTAGTTGATATTTTACTTGATTCAGCAGCTTCAGGCTGGAATACGGTTGAACGAGAAGGTATTTCAATCCGACATCCAGCTAGATTTGTTTTAGTTGGTTCAGGGAATCCAGAAGAAGGGGAACTTCGTCCACAACTATTAGATAGATTCGGAATGCACGCAGAAATTCGTACAGTAAAAGATCCAATTCTAAGAGTAAAAGTTGTTGAAGAACGTACATCATTTGATCAAAATCCAGAACTTTGGATTGAAAATTATGAAGAACAACAACAAGAATTACGTGATCGTATTGTTGCTGCTCAAAAAATCTTATCGACAGTAGAATTAGAATATGATTTAAGAGTAAAAATTTCTCAAGTTTGTAGCCAATTAGATGTAGATGGTTTACGAGGTGATATTGTGACTAATCGAGCAGCAAAAGCATATGCAGCTTATCATCAACGAACAAAAGTAACTGTTGATGATATTGCAACAATTATTACTTTATGTTTACGTCATCGTTTACGAAAAGATCCATTAGAATCTATTGATTCTGGAGATAAAGTACTAAAAGTTTTTAAAGATATTTTTGAAATAGAAGATTAAATTTAGAATTAATAAAATTATAAATTTAACAAAATTTAAAAAAAGTATATATGTTAAAAGTTATCTGGGGATTTGTAAGTCTATTTTTAGTTGTAGCTATTTTTTTACGAGCACCACAAAATAAAGGTTTAGCCAGTTTTGCAACAAAAAGTAATATTTTAGGATCACCAAGTTCTGCTGAACGATTTCTAAACAATTTAACGGCTTTTGGTATTTTAGCTTATTTTGTATTAGCTATTCAATTAAATTTATCAACATTAAATTCATGAAGTTTATTTAATTTTTAAATAAGAAATTTTTTGAATAGGACTTGTCTAAAATATTTAAATACAAATTATTGTTAAATCATTTAATGTATAATTTGTATTTGAAATAAAAACTTTTGAATAAATACTATTAAATCCTTCTATAATTTGTTATAGTAACGTTGTAGTTGTGTTATAATATATACCGCGGAGTAGAGCAGTCTGGTAGCTCGTTGGGCTCATAACCCGAAGGTCAATGGTTCAAATCCATTCTCCGCTAGAAAGTTTTACAAAATAATAAAAAAAAGTTTTTTTTTACTAAAATTATATATTGAACGTTTAATATTAATAAGGTTTTACGTATGACATTAAATTTACAGACTCCATTTCCAACTTTTGGCGGAAGTACTGGTGGGTGGCTTCGTGCTGCTGAAGTAGAAGAAAAATATGCAATTACTTGGAGTAGCGGTAAAGAACAAATTTTTGAAATGCCAACAGGCGGTGCTGCTATTATGCAAAGTGGTGACAATCTATTGTATTTAGCTCGTAAAGAACAGTGTTTAGCACTTGGAACCCAATTACGAACTTTCAAAATTAATGATTATAAAATTTACCGGATTTTCCCTAGTGGTGAAGTTCAATATTTACATCCAAAAGATGGAGTTTTCCCTGAGAAAGTAAATCCTGGTAGAATATCAGTAAATACTCGAGACTTTTCAATTGGTAAAAATCCAAATCCTGCTTCAATTAAATTTACTGGCAGTATGCCATATGAAAGTTAAATTATTTTTAAGATTAGTAATATAACTAATCTTTAGGCGAGATGGCAGAGTTGGTCGATTGCGTCTGATTTGAAATCAGATGAATCTTTACGGATTCCGTGGGTTCGAATCCCACTCTCGCTTTTAAAATAGAAAAAATGTGCTTAGCTGTGTTGAAATTTTTATAACTATCGAAAATGGGCAAAGTATACGATTGGTTTGAAGAACGCTTAGAAGTTCAAGCAATTGCAGATGATATTTCTAGTAAATATGTTCCACCACATGTTAATATTTTTTACTGCTTTGGTGGTATTGTTTTCACGTGTTTCTTAGTACAAGTAGCAACAGGATTTGCAATGACATTTTATTACCGTCCAAGTGTTGTAGATGCATTTGCGTCTGTTGAATATATAATGACAAGTGTTAATTTTGGTTGGCTTATTCGTTCTATCCATCGCTGGTCAGCTAGTATGATGGTTATGATGATGGTATTACATGTTTTCAGAGTATATTTAACAGGAGGATTTAAAAAACCTCGTGAATTAACTTGGGTAACAGGTGTTATTTTAGCTGTTGTTACTGTTTCATTCGGGGTAACTGGATACTCTTTACCATGGGATCAAGTTGGATTCTGGGCATGTAAAATTGTAACGGGTGTTCCAGCAGCTGTACCAATTGTTGGTCCACCATTAGTATTAATTTTACGTGGGGGAGAAAGTGTAGGACAAAGTACACTTACAAGATTCTATAGTGCACATACGTTTGTATTACCATTAGCAGCAGCTGCTTTAATGTTAACTCATTTCCTAATGATCCGTAAACAAGGTATCTCAGGACCTCTATAAACTATTCTCAAATTAGTACTCACAATCACTAGTAAATTTAAAATTTTTGAAAAGGAACATTTATGTCAGTAATTAAAAAACCGGATTTAACCGATCCAAAATTAAGAGCAAAGCTTGCGAAAGGGATGGGACATAATTATTATGGTGAGCCTGCTTGGCCTAATGATTTATTATATGTTTTCCCAGTCTGTATTTTAGGAACTTTTGCGTGTTGTATAGGATTAGCAGTTATGGCTCCTACACAATTAGGTGAACCAGCTGATCCTTTTAATACACCTTTAGAAATTTTACCAGAATGGTATTTTTTCCCAACATTTAATTTATTACGCGTATTACCAAATAAATTATTAGGAGTATTAGCGATGGCTGCTGTACCAGCAGGTTTAATTACAGTTCCATTTATTGAAAATGTGAATAAGTTCCAAAACCCATTCCGTCGTCCAATTGCTAGTTTAACATTTATTACTGGATTTGCATTTGCAGTTTGGTTTGGTATTGGTGCATGTTTACCTATTGATAAAGCTGTTTCATTAGGATTCTGGTAAACAAATAATATATTATTGAAAATATATTTAGATTTTTAATCTATTTCTTAATTTAAAGTTAGATATCTAACTTTAAATTAAGAAATAGATTAAAAACATACACTATAGAATTACTAAACTAGTTGATTTCATTACTATTTACGGATCTAATAAAGGTATATTTAATTAATAAAATTTTATTCTTTTTTATTTTACTATATTCTATAGAGTAATTTTTTCTATTATTTTATATTCAATATTATTAAGAATAAAATAAAAAAATTAATTATTATTACATGATTATTTTTTAGTTTTTCAAATTGGAATCATTAAAACTTTGATTAAAAATTATGTATACGAAGAAACAGTATTTAGAAAATTATTAATTAATACTAATTTTTTAAAATAAAAATGTTTTTTTATTCTAAACTAGGTTAATATATATATTAATAGTTTTAGTTTTTGAAATTTTTTACTAAATTTAAACTTTTTAATTTTAATTATTTTTTGAATGAAACGTTTTAACTTAATAACTTTATTTTTTGCAGTTTTAATAACTATTCTACCTAATCCAGTTTTGGCTGATATTGGTGGATTAACGAAATGTAGTGAATCTCCTGCTTTTGAAAAACGCTTAAAAGCAAGTGTGAAAAAATTAGAGCAACGCATAAGTAAATATGAAGTAGATTCACCTCCAGCATTAGCATTACAACAACAAGCAGAACGTACAAAAGCTAGATTTGATAAGTATAGCCGTTCTGAATTGCTTTGTGGTACAGATGGATTACCTCACTTAATTGCAGATGGTCGTTGGAGTCATGCAGCAGAATTTATTCTTCCAGGATTTGGGTTTATTTATATTTCGGGTTGGATAGGTTGGGTTGGACGTAAATATGTTCGAGCTGTTAGTACAACAAAAAATCCCACAGAAAGCGAAATTATTATTAACGTACCTTTAGCCTTAAAAATAATGACAACCGGTTATATTTGGCCAGTTTCGGCATGGCAAGAATTTATAAGTAATGATTTAGTTGCTTATGATAATGAAATAACTGTATCACCTCGTTAAACTTATTTAATATCTAATCGAAAATTAACTTCAATTCACATGGAAAATCTTCAAAAATATTTGTCAACTGCTCCAGTTCTTTTAACATTATGGATGACTTTCACAGCAGGATTTATTATTGAAATAAATCGTTTTTTTCCTGACATGTTAGGTCTATATTTCTAAATTACTAATAAAGTCATAATAAAAGATATATTAACATTAATAAATTTCAATTTATTAATATTAATATATCTTTGAATAATTATTTATTATTTAACTTTTACTGATTGTTACCTCTGTAGAAGCAATTTTCTATTATTTTTAGAAATAATAAATTATATAAGTTATTTAAATTATACATATTTGTAGTTTTTAGTTAATAGGTTATTACCTATTTAAACTATTCAAGATCTTTTCGATTTGGGTTTCTTGATGGATCACTTGAAAGGAATCCAAATATGAATAAAGAAACAAAAAAGATAACTGTTGAATAAACGAAGATTTTTAAAGTTAACATTTAATTTTTCCTTGAAACTATGTTTTATAATATTAATTATACTAAAACATAGTAATTATAAATTATTTTATTGAATAAAAACAGTTATTTATTTATTTAATTAAGAAGCGTTATTTAAAATGAAAGGATAAATTTTACAAATAGAAATTGAAACTTGTTTATTAATTTCATTATTTATTGAATTAAATAAATTTTGACGAAGTGAAATATATCCTTCTATAATAATATAGTCATTAACTCTATAGTATTGTATAACGTCTTCACCTAAATTTCCCCAAATTGAAATTTGAAAAACTATATCTAAATTACTTTCTCGAATTTGAGTAAATTTCACTAAAACTTGAGTGACAAAAGTATCATCCTTAAAAAAATGTTGTTTTGGTTTCTCAACTATTTTAACTATAAAGCTAGCATAATTCATGCTAATTATTATTATTTCTAAAGTATTAAGTTTTTTTGTTTCTGAACATCTTCAAAATTAATATCGCGCAGACGTTTCAATAACCGGATGAAATATTCTAAGAAGTAATCATCTAATTGTATAATTTCAGCCGGATCAATTTTAAATATTTTATATAAATCGAACGTTGATTTTGAGAAATTATTTTCAACATTCAAAATTTCGGAAAACGCTAATCTATCACTAATATTTTGGCCCCATTCGAAAAACCCGAATATTTCACTAACTAATTTCAATAAAAAGATAGGCACTTTTTGGACTTTTGCTGATTGTCCGGCTAATTGTTCACATAAACTTATAATTTCTGATGATATCCAACCTTTTGGCCCACCTAAAAAAAAGGTTTGATTACTTGTTTCAGGAAGCTGCAACGCTCTCAGACAAAATTTTGCAATATCTTGTGTATCCATATATGAAACACAAGTGTTTTCATTTGTTACCCAAATTGGTAAATTTTCTAATATTGGAATTGCATACTGTTCAATTAGACCTTGATAAAAACCTGTTAAACGGAAAATAGTATAAGAAATTCCTGATTCTTTTAAACTGTTTTCTATCGTTTGTTTTAATCGCATCAAAGGAATATTAGGAAACTGTTCTAGGTTTTGTGTTGAACAAAAAATAAATCGTTGAATATTCGCAGCTTTTGCTGCTTCAATCAAAGCTAATTTACCATCAAGATCAACACTTTTTAATCCATTCAATTCATTTGGACGACTTGTTGACGCGTCAATAACGGCACTAATACCTTTAAAACATGGAGGAATTGTTTCAGGTTGACTTAGATCACCATAAACTAATTCTGCACCCCATTCTTTTAAAAAGTTTGCTTTTCGAAAATTTCGTACTAAACACCTAACTGGATAACCTTTTGTTAATGCTTGAAGAACAATTTGACGACCTAATGTTCCTGTTCCACCTACAATAAGTAAGCTCATATATACCTTTTATTTTTAAAGTTTCTGGATTAATGAAAATATTGATGATTTTTTAATCAAAGACTGTACTTTGTAAGATATCTTGTGCTTCAATATTAACTAATTCTTTCTTTGTTAATATTTGTCCGCGGCTATCAAAAATTCTGTTTGCTTGACGCATTCTAGCTCGATCTAATGCATTTTTAACGCTACGAGCATTCGCAAATAATGGCTTTTCTTTACGTTTCGTTATATAATTACTTAATGCTATTTCTGCGTCTGGAGTTAATTGATATTGTTGTTCTTCTAACATCAATTTAGCGATTTGTAATAATTCTTCAACACTGTAATCAGGGAAATCAATATGGTTAGCGATTCTTGAAGATAAACCTGGGTTTGATTCATAGAATCGATCCATTGGGGTCTTATAGCCAGCTAAAATTACAACTAAATCATCTCGTTGATTTTCCATTACTTGTAATAAAATTTCGATAGCTTCTGAACCATAATCTCTTTCATTATCAGGTTTATATAAATAGTACGCTTCATCAATAAATAAAACCCCACCCATAGCTTTCTTAAGAACTTCTTTTGTTTTTGGTGCTGTATGACCGATATACTGTCCAACAAGATCATCACGAGTAACAGTTAATAGATGACCTTTTTGAATATAACCTAATTGGAATAAAATATCAGCCATTTTTAGACCTACAGTAGTTTTACCTGTTCCAGGACTACCAGTAAATGACATATGTAAACCTGGACTACCTACAGTAATTCCTAAGTTTCTTCGTAATTTATCGATTAATAATAATGCAGCAATTTCACGAATTCTAGCCTTAACAGGAGCTAAACCAACTAATTCTTCGTCTAATAAATTTAAAATCTTTGCAATATCAGTTTTTTTATACTCTTCTTGCAAATTTACCGGGTTTGTATTCATATAAATAATTTGTTAAAAAAATAAAAATATCTAATTTTATGTATTAAATCGGTTAAAGTTTATTTAACCAATTTAATGAGTTTTAGTAAAGTTTTAAGGTGCTAGAAAATTTGGGATACTTGAAAGACAAATAAAAGCGAATCCAGCACTTCCACAAGCACCGACAAAGAATCCACCTTTAAATTGATTCCATGATTTTTTAGTTTGTAACCCATTATTACTTGCTTGTTCAGGCGTTTCGTTTGAAAAAACTGCTACGCCATAAATAGTTAAACCTAATGTTAAAATTAGAATTAAACCAATTGTTGAAAGAAAACCTGCTAACAAACCAATATCTGAATTACGTAAGGGTCCAAGTGTTACAAATGGTCCCATTAAAAAGTAACCATGTGCTAAACCGATTTCTAGACCACGTAATAAAGGTGTCAAACCAAAACGATATGCGGGTAAATTTTTTAAAATTGCTCTTGTTACTGCTGATGATGTTATTGGCGTTGCTAAATGGCCAACAAACGGATCGTCATTATAAGGTTTAATAAAATTAGCCATAAACTTAAGTTAAAATTAAATGAAATTAATAGTGAAATTATTTAGTTTGCAGATGATTCTGAAAAAGTAGTGAAAATTTGTATGAACCAAAATTTTTCTCTGTATTACTATATAATATATAGTAATATGTAGAAAAATTTTTATAAACTTAATTTTTAGAAAATAAAAAATTTTATGACAACAGTTCTTGATTACTTTTTATTAGTAGGGTTTTGTTTTGCAATTACATCAAGTTTATTTTTCGGTTTAAAATCAATTAAATTAATTTAGTCTTTTATTAAATAATAGAATGCAAGACGATACTCGTTACGATCAAATTGTTGGATCTAGAAGATTTAGCAACTATTTTTGGTCATTTTTTTTATTTTTTGGAGGATTAAGTTTTTTATTAGCCGGTGCTTCAAGTTATTTAAAAATAAATTTATTACCCTTCGCTAACCCTATTGAATTAGCTTTTATTCCACAAGGAGTCGTTATGATTTTCTATGGAACTTTAAGTCTATCACTTAGTTTTTATATTATTGTAACACTAATTTGGGATATTGGAAGTGGTTATAATGAGTACAATAAAATCGGAAGTATTGTAAAAATCGTTCGAAAAGGTTTTCCCGGTAAAAATCGAGAAATTCTTTTAACATATTCTTTAACAAATGTTAGAGCAATTGGAATAAAAATTTCCGAGGGATTAAATCCCCAAAGAAGTATTTATTTATGTTTAAAAGATGAAAGAAAAATACCATTAACACCAGTCCAACAGCCAAATTCAATTTCAGATATAGAGGATGAAGCATCTAGTCTGGCTAAGTTCCTTAATTTAAAATTAGAAAATTTATAATACTTTATTGCTTTTATACCCGCATATATTTTATAATATAGACATGCGGGCATAGTTTAGTGGTAAAACCTTAGCCTTCCAAGCTAATGATGGGGGTTCGATTCCCCCTGCCCGCTCTTGGTTAAGTTAGAATGAGCAACAATCATTTTTTATAGGAGAATAGAAAATTATGTCTGGTGGATCTACTGGCGAACGCCCGTTTTCGGATATTATTACAAGTGTACGGTATTGGATTATTCACAGTATTACAATTCCTTCTCTTTTTGTGTCAGGATGGTTATTTGTTAGTACTGGTTTAGCTTATGATGTTTTTGGAACACCACGTCCTAATGAATATTTTACACAAGATCGTCAACAAGTCCCATTAGTAAATGATCGATTCAGTGCAAAACAAGAATTAGAAGATTTAACTAAAGGTTTATAAGAGGTATATAAAAGATGGCAAAAAATGTAAATCAACCTGTAGCTTACCCAATTTTTACTTTTCGTTGGTTAGCAATTCATGGTTTAGCTGTTCCAACTGTATTCTTTTTAGGTGGAATAACGGCAATGCAATTCATTCAAAGATAAATTAATAATATAGATAAACACGAGGTAACTTTTATGACAGGTCCAAATCCAAATAAACAAGCAGTGGAATTAAATCGAACTTCTCTTTTCTGGGGACTTTTATTAATTTTTGTTTTAGCTGTATTATTTTCAAGTTATTTCTTCAATTAATATTTATAAAATAGGAGTTTTTTATATGGCAAATACTGGTAGAATTCCTTTATGGCTTGTAGGATTAGTAGGTGGTTTAGCAGTAATAACAATGCTTAGCTTATTTATTTATGGTTCATACTCAGGTCTAGGATCATCTTTATAATTAATTAGATAAAATCAATTTTAAATTTGATTAACTGCTATTAATAATAAAAAATAAAAATTGGTAAAATTAATAACGCTAATACTTATTATCTAATAAGTATTAGCGTTATTAATGGTATTTTGAATAAGCTGTTTTATACAATAGCTTATTCGAAATCAAAGTTTTTCTATTAAGATGATTAGTTTGAGAAAAAATTCATTATTTTTCATTTTTCAAAGCGTTTTCATAATTTTTTTAAAAACTGCTTTTTAATTTTTTTAAATTGCATTTTAAGAAAATTTTTAATTTTTGATAAACCACGAATCCCAAGAATCTCTCTGTCCGTTCCTTTTCCAAACCAGCCGTACCAAATTTTTGGACTTATTCTAAGTTTTTTCTTTTCCTCTTGCCAAGCGGTTCCACCACCACTATAAATACTTGATTTATCCCGCGGACCAATATGTAATTCAACATTTTCAGTTAAAAATGGAAAATAAAAATATTGTCCACAAATTGCATGTAACATTGCAAATAAGACAAATGCAATATGACAAGTTACAAGAGCTATTATAAATACCCGCGTAAGATCAACTTCAAGCCATAGACGTGGGTTAATTGTATTCAATACTTGTAAATCTTGTGTTTGTGGTATTAACACATTATAGTGATAATAGATTAATCTTTGTGCAAGTTCATAAAATGGGCGCTCTGCAAAGTCAAGTAATATTATAAAAGTCCAATGCCATCTTATAAGATACGGACACAATCTTTTATTTATACGAGTGAAAAATGTATATGCTGCTAAGGAACTTAATTGGGCTGATTCTCGTCGGAAGAATTGATAAGTCCAAGGGATAGCATCTCTATAGATCATGTAATATAGATTGTCTGTTCCAAGCTTTAACTTCAAAGTTTCAGGTATTTTTGCGAATAACATCGAGATCGGATCAATACGATAAACCCCATTAACTTTGGAGGCTTCTAAAAAGGAAAACTGTAGAAACATAAAAGGATTATCAAAGCCTTCTCTGTACCCAATTTCAGATCTTATACCCCTGTGCATTTTACTTATAAGTATATTTTCAGTGTACAATCGACGAGTAAACCTACTAAATAAAAACCCTGTTTTATATAGAAGAGTAAGATCTAATAAATGGCGGTACCATAAATATGACGCAACAATCCCAATACAAGTTATATAAAATGAAGTTTTTACATTATATCGAAGAGCAATAATAAGAAATCGAATAAAAGCTATTACAAATAAAATTTCTTCAATATCAGTTAGACTCAAACCTGATGAATATTTATCCCATAAACTTTGCACGATAATTCGAAAGGTTTCTAAAGATAAATCTGACGAGACAGGTATATTTGCTTCATTTAGAGACCAATTATTTATACTTTCAGGAAATGTTTGGATCTGTGGATCTTGGAGGCCAAACCAATTTAAAACCATTTCTTGATTAATTTTTACCATACATCTTATATTAACTTGTTTAAATAAAATTTATTAAAATCTGAAAAACCCCAAAAAAGTTGATAGTTATATAAGTACTAAAGAATAAACTTCATCTTCGGCTCACAGTAAAAATAAAAGTTACTATCATTAATAAACAAAAAAATTACTTATATAAATTGATAGCTGTATACATTGTAGTTAGCATATCTATTTGTGTCAATAATAAAGAATAAAAAAAATTATAAATCTTTATAAGAAAAAATTACCCCCAAGGGAATTCGAATCCCTGTCTGCTCCGTGAAAGGGAGCTGTCCTAGGCCTCTAGACGATGGGGGCTTACTGTACGTATCAAAACTAAAAGCGGGCAACGCGATTCGAACGCGCGACATCAACCTTGGCAAGGTTGCGCTCTACCACTGAGCTATGCCCGCTAATTAGCGTCAATTTTTTAAATAACTTATGAAAGAAACATAGAAACGATTCTATAACCTTTCATAAGCTATGTCAATAATACAAAGTTTAGAAATTATAATCTAAACTATACTCTTGTCTTTAAACTGATGATGTAATTCCATCTGCAATGGCAATTATTATAACAAGACCAAGCCAAGCGTTGAAAAGATTATTAAAATTCTTTTTAGAATCTTCCCATTCACCAGGTGTAGCTAATGCTACAGGAACTGTTACTACTAAACCAAATGATAATAAAACTAATAAAGCAACTAAAGCAGTTATCATATATATATCTTAAAATTTTTTATATTGATGATCAAATTGATATTTGATTAAAGATTACCTTTTTTTAAAGCTAGTAATACAATTACGACTGGACCTGATAACATGATAGCACCCGTTGCTATTAGCTGACCTAAAACTTGCCAATTAATCATTTTAAAAATCCTTAATTTATAAATTTTTATTGAAATTTTAAATAACAAAATAACCAATAATGTTACTAATTATTCTACTTGAAAAGTTATAAAGTAATTATATTATTTTATAATATTTCTATAAACATCTCATTGAGTCTTGTGCTCAAATTCTTTAAATGCTTTTTAAACTATTTTTAAAATAATCTACTATTAATTTTTTTAGGCCCAGTAGGAATCGAACCTACATTGGAAACTTAGAAGGTTTCTGTCCTATCCATTAGACGATAGGCCCTTTGTGAATATTATTAACTGCTTAACAAAAATATGGGTAATACAGGATTTGAACCTGTGACCTTCTGCTTGTAAGGCAGACACTCTACCACTGAGTTAATTACCCTTAAATTATTTAGTAGATATATTAGACATATATAACTAAAACTTTCTATAACGTCAATATTAAAATTTTAAAAAATATTAATTAAATTTTAATATTGTTTTCTAATTTATTATTTGTTATTATATAATATATAAAGGGTCGGTGCCCGAGTGGTTAAAGGGGGCGGATTGTAAATCCGCTGCGTCATGCTACGTTGGTTCAAATCCAACTCGGCCCATTAAATTAGTGTTAAGTAGTTTGATATTGTATAAGATTAATTTTTCAGTATTAAATTTTAAACCTTAATAACTGTGTATTAATTATAGTTACTCATTTGATACATGGGTAGATAATAAAAATTAATTTCATTATTAGACTTAAAAAAAATAAGATTTAAAATTTTATAATTTAGATATAACGTTCATTAGAGTAAAATTAAAACTTGAACTAGTTTTAATTTCTATTAATCAAATAATTTAATAGAAATTTTAATTTAAACTCCTAACATATTTTTTAAGACACTATATAAAATTATCAAAAATAATAAAAAAAACAAAACCAAAAACCCTCTTGATCTTGAAGTTTTAAATAAGTTTTTAAAAGGTGTTAAAATAACTAAAATTAAGCCTAATAAACTACTAATAAAAAAACGGGGGTAACGAAGAATATTGGTCCAAAAATTGTTCATGAAAAAACTTTAATTATTAATATATATATATAAATTGTATAAGTAATCTTTATAAAATCAAGTAAAATAAAAATTAATTGAGATTAAATACTTTACGCGAATTAGTTGGGTAGTATTAGAATCAAATTGTAGCTAAGTAATGTAAGGCTCTGTAGCTCAGTGGTTAGAGCAGGGGACTCATAAGCCCAAGGTCGTAGGTTCAAATCCCACCAGAGCCATTTACATAGAATTAGTGAGATCTGGTTTTATTGATTTAGGAGAAATGGCTGAGTGGTCGAAAGCAATAGATTGCTAATCTATCGTACAAGTATTTGTACCCAGGGTTCGAATCCCTGTTTCTCCTTTATTAAAAAACTATAAAAAAATTGACATTTAGAAACGAGTTTTATTACACTAGTTATGGAATTAGGTATGGGATTGTAGTTCAATTGGTTAGAGCACTGCCCTGTCACGGCAGAAGTTGCGAGTTCGAGTCTCGTCAGTCCCGTTTATGTGAATCAGTATTATTATTTAATAATAATATAGAATTATTATTATTAAATATTTATTATTCACCTTGAATTTTTAATAGCGCAAATCCTAGTGAAAGGCCGAATAATGTCATAAAGAAGCATGTAACTGCAGCACTTACAATTTCCGGACTTGCGTACGGAAAAACTTTTAAAAGTAATGTCATAATATTTAAAATTTTTAAGTTTTCGAAAGTATCAAGAATTAAAAACCATTTCGAGCCCAAACAACTAATGCCAATGTAAAAGTAAACATTGTCATTAAGCCAGCCCAACCTAGACTTATAATATCCATATGTATATTTTAAAATTAATTTAAATTTTTATAATTTAAAAGGTAATTTCTAGAATCCTTTTAAATTATTTATTTATCTCATCTACCCAATACCGTTTGCCCAATCTACATCTACATTTTCAATAATTAAAGATGAATTGTAAATTTGTAAAATAATTAATAAAAATACCAGAAATGCTAGCATCACAACACCCATAATTGGTGTTGTTCCCCAACCTGGTGCTACTTTACCATATTCAGCATTTAATGGGCGTAAAATTTCACCTAATCTTGTTCTTAATGCCATAAAAATATTTTCTATTTTTAATAAATTAATTTTTCTATTGTATGCTATATAATACTAAAATGTTAATTTAGATAAATATATAACATGGAAACAGCCACTATTCTTGTAATTTTTGTATCAAGTTTACTTTTAGGAATTACGACATATTCTGTATATACTGCATTTGGTCCCGCTTCGAAAAATTTACGCGATCCATTCGAAGAACATGAAGATTAAAAAATAAAACCATATAAATGGTTTTATTTTTTGATGATTCTAGGTGTTTCTCGGAAGAAAACTGCAAAGAAAATTACCATTAAAGTACCAATAAGTAAAAACGTATAAACTAACGCTTCCATTGTTTAATCCTGTTTAAATTTTAATAAATTTTAAAAACAAAGACTATAAATCTATACAGCACCTTGTTTCTTAGTTGATTTGTCACCAAGTTTTTGGAATGCACCAAATTCTACTTGTTCTGTAACTTCAGCACCAATACCTGTAAATACATCACGGAAAATTGTTCGACCACCATGCCATAAATGACCTAAGAAGAATAATAGAGCAAAATTAGCATGACCGTATGTGTACCAACCACGTGGACTACTTCGGAATACACCATCAGATTCTAGACTTGTTCTATCGAATTCGAAAACTTCACCTAATTGTGCTTTACGAGCGAATTTTTTAACTGTTGGTGCATCTTTAAACGTTTGACCATTTAATTTACCACCATAGAAATCAACAGTTACTCCAACTTGTTCAATACTGTACTTAGATTCAGCACGACGGAATGGAATATCTGCACGAATAATACCATCTTTATCAACTAAAATAACAGGGAATGTTTCGAAGAAAGCTGGCATTCTTCTAACTGTTAATTCACGTCCATCTTTATCACGGAAAATTGGATGTCCTAACCAAGCTTCAGCAATACCATCACCTTTATCCATAGGACCAGCACGGAATAAACCACCTTTCGCTGGGTTATTACCGATATAATCATAAAAGGCAAGTTTGTCAGGAATTCTTGACCAAGCTTGGCTTTCTGATAACCCTTCACTTACTGAAGTTTCAACTTGACGTTCAATCTCTTGTTGGAAGTAACCGCTATCCCATTGATAACGAGTTGGACCAAATAGTTCGATCGGTGTAGCAGCTGCTCCATACCACATTGTACCAGATGTTACAAATGCTGCAAAGAATACTGCTGAAATACTACTTGATAAAACCGTTTCGATGTTTCCCATTCTTAACGCACGATATAAACGTTGTGGTGGACGTACTGTTAAATGGAAAATACCAGCAAAAATACCAAATATACCAGCTGCGATATGATGTGCAGCGATTCCGCCAGCATTAAAAGGGTTAAACCCGTCGGGACCCCATGAAGGTGGTACTGGTTGAACTTTACCAGTAATTCCGTAAGCATCAGAAACCCATATACCTGGTCCAAATAACCCAGTAACATGGAAAGCACCAAACCCAAAACATAATAAGCCTGATAAGAATAAGTGAATACCAAAAATTTTCGGTAAATCTAAAGCTGGTTCACCTGTTCTTGGATCACGGAATAATTCTAAATCCCAATAAACCCAATGCCAAATAGCAGCTAAGAAGCACATACCAGATAAAATAATATGTGTTAATGCAACACCTTCAAAACTCCAAATACCTGGATTTGAAACACTTTCACCTGTGATACTCCAACCACCCCAAGAATCAGTTATTCCTAAACGTGTCATAAAAGGCATAACAAACATACCTTGACGCCACATTGGATTTAATACTGGATCAGAAGGATCAAATACAGCTAATTCGTATAATGCCATTGAACCAGCCCAACCTGCCACTAATGCAGTATGCATTATATGTACAGCAATTAATCTTCCAGGATCATTTAAAACAACAGTATGAACACGATACCATGGTAATGCCATAGTAATTCATTCCTTAATATAAATAATGTTTTTTGACTTTCTTACAACTAAACTATAAAAGAGTTAGCTATATAACTATTATAAGTAAAGATAATAAAAATTAATTAATTAACTTGGAAAATATTTTATTATTTTCCAATGTTTTTTGGGGATAATAGAAATAAATAACTCGAATGAAGATTAATTGTTGAATTTATTTGTATATTATTTTTTATATTTCGTCTAGTTAATATGAAAACTTTATTTTTTTCCTTGCAATAAAAGGTTTTATTTATTTATTCGAAAGAATAATTTCGTAAACTTAATTTCGAATTAAAGTATTTTTAAATATAAAATTTTTATTGCTTCAAATGATTCTAATATAAGTTGAGTACATTAAAATAAAGAGAGTGAATGAAAGTTTGAACTTATTGATTCAACAGATATATTGAGATTAATAGTAAAATAAGTTTATGACGAATCGGACTTATCCTTTTATTTACATTTAATATCTTTTTTTTAGAATTACTTCTCCTAATTCTACTTTGTTATTTTTTTAATTACATTGAATTATTCGCTTTATGAGTTTTACTTTTTACTATATTTTATAATAACGTAAATTTTTGATTCAAATTTAATTAAAAATATGAAACGTAATTAGTAATAAAAGCTGGTGAAGGGATTTGAACCCCCAACCTACGGATTACAAATCCGTTGCTCTACCGTTGAGCTACACCAGCATATGGTTTCTATATTTAATTATGACTGATAATTCATTTGAAAGTCAAGATTAAAATTTTCATAATTACTTTGAAATATAGTTTTTAAAAAACTATATTTCAAATTGATTACCTCGACGGTATTGTAAATAAGCTGCTACAAACAATCCTAATGCACTAACAGTAATCATACCTAAGACTATTCCAGATAATAAAGGTTCTACCATTTTTTTTAATAATTAATTATACAAATATAAGTGTGAATATTATAATTTATTTAATACTTTTTAGTAAATTTCTTAAGTAGTTAAAATAAATTTATTTTATATGCTTAAATAAATAGAATTTTTGATTTATCTAAATCCAATTGCAGCTTGCCAAACAAACGCTAATAATAAGAAGAAAACTGGAACAATTGGTAATACATCTACAATTGGACCAAATACAGTATATGCTTCAGGTAAACGAGCTAATAATAAACCTTCCATAAGTAAAACCTCTATAGTATAAATATATATATATATAATATTAATAATATTAATTCTACTATAAAAGTGTTTAAAAATTTGATTTATATTAATATTTAATTATCATCTATTTTCAGATATAATTAATGTTATCAATCTAAGCAAATAGCTAAATATTAACTTGAATAAATAAAACCCATGGCAGCATCATTTTTACCTTCAATTTTAGTCCCTATTGTGGGTTTAATTTTCCCAGCTTTTAGTATGGCATTATTCTTTTTGTATGTTTCAGTTGACGATATTGCGTAAAAAAAATTGAAATACTTTCATATTATATATAATATATAAGTATTTATATTATTGTGGGTCGTACTTAGATAATCTTTGGACATTCTCCATTATTTTGTGTGCGAACCTATTAACTCCAGTTATTTAGTTAGTTACTGGAGTTAAAAAGACTTTAAAATTATTAATTCAATTCAGAAGAAACATTATTGTATTATAGGGTTTTGTTAAATCAAACAGATTCAAAATATAGATTAATTAAAATTTTTTAGATATTCACAAAGTTATTTTTTTGATTCTTAATATAGTATAATTTTTAGTTTTGAATTTCATCAGAGATACTGATCCTGTTGATTTCGTGAAAATATTAAATTAAGATAATAAATAACTATAATTATGTTTTTATTATTTATATATAGATTTTCTTAGATTTCAATTTTTTATAATAACATATGCAAAAAGTATTGTTTGTGATTTTAAGTTTACAAAACTTGTAATTATAATTCTTTTTTCAATCTGCTTTCATAATACTATTAATTAGTTACCCATTTTTTTGTTAATAATAGTATTAAAAAGAAGTTCTGTTATTTAATTGTATATTTTATATTAATCAATAATGAATTGAGTAATTAAATTAAAAAAGTTTCTACTTCAATCAAAAATTATTAATTAGTTACGATATAATATATATCAGATGCTGAACAGACTAAAGTAAAAATTAAAAGTTTAAGGTTTACTTATTAAATAAATTTTTTAAAGGATTTTTAAAATATGACCATTGCTATTGGACAAAACCAAGAACGTGGCTTATTTGATCTTATCGATGATTGGTTAAAAAAAGATAGATTTGTCTTTGTTGGCTGGTCAGGATTGTTATTATTCCCAACAGCATATTTAGCAACAGGTGGTTGGTTAACAGGAACAACATTTGTTACATCATGGTATACTCATGGTTTAGCGACTTCTTATTTAGAAGGTTGTAATTTCTTAACTGCTGCAGTTTCAACACCAGCAAACAGTATGGGTCACTCATTATTATTATTATGGGGTCCAGAAGCGCAAGGTGATTTTACACGTTGGTGTCAGATTGGTGGTCTTTGGGCATTTATTGCTTTACACGGATCATTCGGTTTAATTGGTTTCTGTTTACGTCAGTTTGAAATTGCTCGTTTAGTAGGGATTCGTCCATACAATGCAATTGCATTCTCAGGTCCAATTGCTGTTTTCGTTTCAGTATTTTTATTATACCCATTAGGCCAAGCTAGTTGGTTCTTCGCACCTAGTTTTGGTGTTGCAGCAATTTTCCGTTTCTTATTATTCTTGCAAGGTTTCCATAACTGGACGTTAAATCCGTTCCATATGATGGGTGTTGCAGGTATTTTAGGTGGTGCATTACTTTGTGCAATTCACGGTGCAACAGTAGAAAATACATTATTTGAAGATGGTGATGCAGCAAACACATTCCGAGCATTTACTCCGACACAGTCTGAAGAAACATATTCAATGGTAACAGCGAATCGTTTCTGGTCTCAAATTTTTGGAGTAGCTTTTTCAAACAAACGTTGGTTACACTTCTTCATGTTATTTGTACCAGTTACAGGACTATGGACAAGTGCAATTGGTATCGTTGGTTTAGCTTTAAACTTACGAGCTTATGATTTTGTTTCACAAGAATTACGTGCAGCAGAAGATCCAGAATTTGAAACATTCTACACAAAAAACATTTTATTAAATGAAGGTATTCGTGCTTGGATGGCTGCACAAGATCAACCACATGAAAACTTCGTATTCCCTGAGGAGGTATTACCACGTGGAAACGCCCTTTAATAGTAGTATAGCAGGTCGCGACATTGAATCTACAGGCTTTGCTTGGTGGAGTGGAAATGCTCGTTTAATTAACGTATCAGGTAAATTATTAGGTGCTCACGTAGCACACGCTGGTCTTATGGTATTCTGGGCCGGTGCAATGGTATTATTTGAAGTTTCACACTTCGTACCTGAAAAACCTTTATATGAGCAAGGTTTTATTTTAATTCAACATTTAGCAACTTTAGGTTATGGAATTGGCCCAGGTGGTGAAATTACTTCAACGACTCCATATTTTGCAGTTGGTGTTGTTCACTTAATTTCATCAGCAGTTTTAGGATTTGGTGGAATTTATCATTCATTATTAGGTCCTGATACTTTAGAAGAATCATTCCCATTCTTCGGTTATGATTGGCGTGATAAAAACAAAATGACTACGATTTTAGGTATTCATTTATGTCTTTTAGGTACAGGTGCTTTCTTATTAGTTATTAAAGCAATGTATTTAGGTGGAGTATACGATACATGGGCACCGGGTGGTGGTGATGTTCGTTATATTACAACTCCAACATTAAATCCAATTGTAATCTTTGGTTACGTTTTCCGTTCTCCTTTTGGAGGAGATGGTTGGGTTGTTGCTGTAAATAATATGGAAGATATCGTTGGTGGTCACATTTGGGTTGGTGTTTTATGTATTTCAGGTGGAATCTTCCATATCTTTACTAAACCATTTGCTTGGGCTCGTCGAGCATTTGTTTGGTCAGGGGAAGCTTATCTTTCTTACAGTTTAGCCGCTATTTCTTTAATGGGATTCACAGCATCATTATATTCTTGGTATAACAATACTGCATACCCAAGTGAATTATATGGTCCAACTGGTCCAGAAGCATCTCAATCTCAAGCATTTACTTTCTTAGTACGTGACCAACGTTTAGGAGCTAATGTTTCATCTGCTCAAGGTCCTACAGGTTTAGGTAAATACTTAATGCGTTCACCAAGTGGGGAAATCATTTTTGGTGGAGAAACAATGCGTTTCTGGGATTTACGTGCTCCATGGGTTGAACCATTACGTGGTCCAAACGGTTTAGATATTAATAAAATCAAAAATGATATCCAACCTTGGCAAGAGCGTCGCGCAGCTGAGTATATGACTCATGCTCCGTTAGGTTCTCTTAACTCTGTAGGTGGTGTAGCAACAGAAATTAACTCGGTAAACTACGTTTCACCACGTTCATGGTTATGTTGTTCACATTTCTTCTTAGGTTTCTTCTTCCTAATTGGTCATTGGTGGCATTCAGGTCGTGCTCGAGCAGCAGCAGCTGGATTTGAGAAAGGTATTAACCGTGCAAATGAACCGGTATTATCAATGCGTCCTATTGACTAACATTAATAAAAATTAAAACTTTATTTAGTATAATTCCTAAATAAATTTTATTCTTATAAGATTATACATTTTAAAAAAGATCCAAGATGTAAAGTATTTAAAAATACTTTGCATCTCAGATCTTTTTATGTTATTATTACAATAAAGTAGTAAGGGTTGCTAACTCAATGGTAGAGTACTCGGCTTTTAACCGATTTGTTCTGGGTTCGAGTCCCAGGCAACCCAATTCATTAATTGATTCATACCTGAGAAAACCTTTTCTTAATATAATCAAGATAGCAAAATTTTGAAATCTATTAAAAAAGTATATAAGCCTCTAACAATTTGTTAGATTTAAACACGCACTCATCAAAATATCGCTAAAGCTATACTTAAAGGCTTTATTGCACACTATGCTAGCTACTGTAACTACTCCACTAGAAATCATCTACGGTGTACCGTTATTATTGAACTATTCGATTACGGAGATTTTTCCGTGTTTAATTACTTCACACACCATAGGCTGTGCTACTATGCTAGGCGATTTCTCCATTATCGATAAAGCCGATTTTTTAAGGTTATATATTTCATTTGTTTCTGACTAAGTAAGTTTTGATATTCCACAAACTTCCTTTACAGCTTCTAATGTATAACCACACGTACCATCTACATATACTTCCTTCACTTTCACCCATCCTATATTTATGAATATTTTCTATTTTTCTTTTGACTTTAATATATTATCGTATTCTTGCTGGTGCTTGATATGGCGTCAGCGTAGGCGCAGGACCAATAAGTTTTATTTTTAAAAAAGAATACAATGCTACCTATTACGATATACCGAATTCCTTTTCCTATAATCAAACCAACTTTTTCTGAAAATCGGAAAGCGACTGATTATGAATTTACCGTCTTTGCCTTTTTTTAGTTTTAGATACTATTATCATTATAATTTAATGCATTAAATTATGAAATAATTTAAATTTCATAATTTAATACATTAAATTATAGTTTTGAACAAAGAACAGATTCAAAAATTACTTAGCTTTTAAAAATAATTCTTTTGCTTCTACGATTGCTTCGTTTAATGAAGTTTCAGCTTCTTCTGTAAATTGATTTGTTGAAGTAACAATTTCAATATATGGTTTTTGAGATGTATTTAAGAAACTTAATAAGCTGGCACAATATTTTTTAACATCGCCTACTTCTAAATCATCTAAACATCCATTAATTCCTGCATAAATTAATGCTACTTGTTGTGCAACTGATAAAGGTGAGCTTTGAGGTTGCTTTAAAAGTTCACGTAATCTTGTACCACGTGCTAACTGTTTTTGTGTCGCTTCATCTAAATCTGAAGCAAATTGAGAAAATGCCTCTAATTCAGCGAATTGAGCTAATTCTAGTTTCAATTTACCAGCAACTTTTTTCATTGCTTTTGTTTGAGCAGCAGATCCTACACGAGATACTGAAATACCTACATTAATTGCAGGTCTAATACCTGAATTAAATAAGTCATTCGATAAGAAAATTTGACCATCAGTAATTGAAATTACATTTGTTGGAATATATGCAGATACATCACTTGCTTGCGTTTCGATAACTGGTAAAGCAGTCATACTACCTCCACCTAATTCGTCACTAAGTTTTGCAGCACGTTCTAGTAATCTTGAATGTAAGTAGAATACATCTCCTGGATATGCTTCACGTCCAGGTGGACGACGTAATAATAATGACATTTGACGGTATGCCATTGCTTGTTTAGTTAAATCATCATAGATTACTAAAGTTGCTTTACCATTATACATGAAATATTCTGCTAACGCAGCACCTGCATATGGTGCAATATATTGTAATGTAGCAGGGTCATTTGCACTTGCACACACAATAATTGTGTAGCTTAATGCTTCTTTTTCTTCTAATACATTAACAACTTGTGCAACCGTTGAAGCTTTTTGACCAACACCAACATAAACACAAACAACATCTTCTGTTTTTTGGTTAATAATTGTATCCACTGCAATAGATGTTTTACCTGTTTGTCGATCTCCAATGATTAATTCACGTTGACCTCGACCAATAGGGATCATTGAATCAATAGAAGTAATTCCAGTTTGTAATGGTTCACATACTGATTTACGGCTAATAATACCAGGAGCCATTGCTTCTAATAAACGACTTTCAGTCGATGGAATATCACCTTTACCATCAATTGGAGCACCTAATGAATTAACTACACGTCCTAAGAAATCTGGTCCAACTGGAATTTGAGCAATTTTACCAGTTGCTTTAACAGTTCCGCCTTCTAAAATTTGACGACCCGTTCCCATTAATACTACACCAACGTTATCATTTTCTAAATTAAGTGCGATACCAATTGTTTTATCTTCAAATTCTAACAGTTCACCACTCATTACTTGGTCAAGACCATAAACACGAGCGATACCATCACCTACTTGTAAAACAGTACCAATATTATCTACTTTAACATCTTGATCATATTTTTCAATTTGTTCACGGATAATACTACTGATCTCGTCTGGACGAATTTTTATCATTTATTTTTTAAAATAAAAGGTTAATAAAAGATTTTAATTATTGTTAAATTTCTAAAACACCATCTAAATGCTTAGCTAATTTCTGTAATTGATTTTTTACTGTAAAATCAAGTACTTTTGAGTTCGTTTTAATTAAAAAACCACCTATAAGACTTGAATCAACATTAATTACTAATCGAATTTCTCTTGCATTCATTATTTCTTTCAATTTTTTAATTAATTTATCACGTTGCAAATTTGTAAATGCAAACGCAGTATTAACTTCAATTGTTTGAATTGATGCTGTTTGATAAATTAATTCTAAATATCCAACAATAATTGGTTGTAATAAATTGATTCGATTTCTGTCCACTAAAACATTTATAAATTTAAATGTGTCTTTATTTAGTTGAGATTCTAAAGTTTTTGTCAAAATTTCTTTTTTTTCTTTAGAACTTATTAAAGGATTATTTAAGTATTCAATTAAATCCTTTGTTTCATCTAAGAAAATTTCTAAATTTTGAAAATCTGCTGTAACCTGATGCATTATGTTTTGTTCGATTGTAAAATCGTACATCGCACGGGCATAAGGAGTTGCAATTTTTAAGGCTAATGGATTTATGCTCATAATAAATCTCCTTCTAGCTTATTAATAGTTTCGTTAATTAATTCTTTTGCTCGTTCTTGTGTACCAAATGTTTCTTGAGCTCTCGCTACAGTACGTTTTAATACTAATAGAATTATTTGTTGTTTTACTTCTAAAAATATTTGACGTTCTTTAGAACGGAAAGTTCCAAGTGCTCTATCAAAACGAAGCTTTAAATCTTTTTTTGCTTGATACGCATCTGCATCAAGTAAAACTTTTTTTGCAGCTAGAGTTTCATTTTTGATTTCACTAATAACTACATTAGCTTGAGTTAATTGTTTTTGTGCTTCATTTAGACGTTTTTCAGCTTCTTCAAATCGATCTTCAGCATCTTGAAGACCTTTTAAAATTGTTGTTTTTCGTTCTTCTAATGCAGATCCTAAAAAATCTCGACCTGTATAAACTAAGATACCAAGTAAAACAATTATGTTAAGTACACCTGTTTCTAGGATATCAGAGTTAAAACGAATACCTTCATTTTCGGCAAGTAATGTAAAAATTTGATCAAAATTTTCCATGTTTTAGAGTTTTTATTTAAACTGTTCACTTATAAAAAGGAAAATTACTTTCAACAAAAAATTTAAATTGATAATCTAGTTTCAACTTCAAGACAAAGTGATTGAACTATTTCATCTAAACTATTAAGAGCTGTATTCTTTTTATCAAAAAGATCTTTTGTAATAGTATCTAATAAATTATCAATATATTTTTGAGAAATGTTTAATTCGATTTCTAAAATTTCTTTATGAATTTTTTGTGAATTTGTAATTTCTAATTGTGCATCTTTACGAACACTGTCTAATTCTTGCTCATATTCAGCTGTTAATTCATTTGCTTTTGCTAATATAGTAGAAGCTTTCGCAAGTTTATTTAGGATATACTCTTTACGTTCTGCAATGATCGATAATAATGGGCTATATAATATTACATTTAAAATCACCATTAACAATAAAAATTGAATTACTACTAATGGTAATGTTGCATTAATATCAAAAAGTCCACCCGGACCACTGACTTCTGAACTTGAAATTAATATTGAAAGATTAACCATATAAAATCTATATGTTATACTATAGAATTAAATTTTTTTAAGAGATATGCTATAGGTAAAGACCTAATTTTAGCATATCTATTTATTTTGGAATAAGTACAATTTAAATTAAGTATTGAATGGGTTAGCAAATAATAATGCTAAAGCTACTACTAAACCATAAATTGTTAATGCTTCCATGAACGCTAAACTTAATAATAGTGTACCACGAATTTTGTTTTCAGCTTCTGGTTGACGTGCGATACCTTCAACAGCTTGACCAGCCGCGTTTCCTTGACCAATACCTGGTCCAATAGCAGCTAAACCAATTGCTAAACCAGCAGCGATAACAGATGCAGCAGAAATAATCGAATCCATAATAAATGTTAATTAATAAATGTAAATATAATTTTAGAATAATTTACTCAAGTGCCTCTGCTATATATGCAGCGGCTAATGTTGAGAAAATTAAAGCTTGTACTGAACCTGCAAAGATCCCTAATAGCATAATTGGTAATGGAATTACTAATGGTACTAAAGATGTTAATACAGTTATTGTTAATTCATCAGCTAATACGTTTCCGAATAGTCGGAAACTTAGTGATAAAGGCTTTGTGAAATCTTCTAAAATATTAATTGGTAGAAGAAGTGGAATTGGTTGAATATAACGTTTGAAATATCCTAATCCTTTTTTACTTAAACCTGCATAAAAATAGGCAAGTGATGTTAATAAGGCTAACGCTACTGTTGTATTAATATCGTTAGTTGGGGCTGCAAGTTCTCCTTCAGGTAATTGGATTAATTTCCAAGGGATAATTGCTCCAGCCCAATTACATCCAAAAATAAATAAGAATAATGTACCTATAAATGGTAACCATTCTCTATAAAAACTTTCACCTATTTGGTCTCTAGCAATATCTGTAACAAAGTCTAAAGTTGCTTCCATAAAGTTTTGCCAACTATGTGGAATTCTATCTGCTCCTTTAGTTCCTAATAATGCAAATATTAGTAAAATGACTAACACAAGCCAAATTACAAGTAAAACTTGCCCATGTACTAGAAAACCTGCAATATTCCAATAAAAATGTTTCCCTACTTCTGCCTCCGCCAATAATGTAAACGTACTTGAATAAAAATTATCTGGGTACATAAAATTTAACTAATTTAGTAAATTACCCAATATTAAAAAATATACAGGAACAATAGATATTATAAATATTTTAAACCATTTATAGGTTTATTTTTATATAAAAGCTCTTTTTTAATAAAAACTATTTTTTATGATAACCATTCATATCCTTTATTTTCTAGTTCATTTGCTAATTCAGCTGAACCAGTCTTTATGATTTTTCCATTTTGCATAACATGGACAAAATTTGGTTTAACATAATCTAACAAGCGCTGATAATGAGTGATCAAAATTATTGCTTTGTCAGGATTCATAAAAGTGTTAATACCGTTTGAAATTATTTTTAATGCATCAATATCTAAACCGGAATCTGTTTCGTCAAGTATTGATACTTCAGAATCCAGTAATATCATTTGCAAAATCTCATTTCGTTTTTTCTCTCCACCTGAGAATCCTTCGTTAACATTTCGACTTAAAAATACTGCTGACATTTCTACAAGCTGTAGTTTTTGATTTATTATTTCTAAAAATTCTATAGGATCAACTTCCGGTTTATTATAAAATTTTTGTTTGGCATTATATGCTAATCGTAAAAAATCTTCATTACTGACTCCTGGAATTTCTATAGGATATTGAAATGCTAAAAATAATCCTAAATGTGAACGTTCTTCAGGTTCTAAATCAATAATATTTAATCCCTTAAAAATAATTTCACCACTTATAATTTTATACGCAGGATGTCCCGCTAAGACTTTCGAAAATGTACTCTTTCCTGATCCATTGGGACCCATTATTGCGTGAATTTCACCTTTATGGATTTTCAAATCTAAACTTTTCAAAATTTCATTATCATTAATAGAAGCTTTTAAATTTTTAACTTCTAGAATCGGTGGGTTTGAATTCATTATCCAACACTTCCTTCTAATTTTAAACTTAATAATCGATCTGCTTCGGCCGCAAATTCAAGAGGTAATTCGGTAAATACTTCTCGACAAAATCCACTAATCATTAGTTCAATACATTTTTCTAATGAAATACCACGTTGTAAAAAATAAAAAATTTGTTCTTCACCAATTTTTGAAATTGAAGCTTCATGTTCAATTTTAGCTGTAGAGTTTTGAACATATATATAAGGAAATGTATTAGCATTTGATAAATTTCCTATTAACAATGAATCACATTGTGAATAATTTCGAGCACCTAATGCTTTAGTGTTTATATTTACGAATCCTCTGTAACTATTTTTTGAATTTCCAGCTGAAATACCTTTTGAGACAATACGACTTTTTGTATTTTTACCTATATGAACCATTTTACTACCTGTGTCGGCTTGTTGATAATTATTCGTTAAGGCCACAGAATAAAATTCACCTTGAGAATTTTCACCTACCAACAAACAACTTGGATATTTCCAAGTTATAGAAGACCCAGTTTCAACCTGTGTCCACGAAATTTTTGAATTAACACCACTGCATAAACCACGTTTAGTTACAAAATTGTAAACTCCTCCTTTACCTTGTTCGTTTCCTGAATACCAATTTTGAACTGTTGAATATTTAATATTTGCGTTTTCTAACGCTATTAATTCTACTATAGCTGCATGAAGCTGATTTGTATCGTATTGTGGAGCGGTGCAACCTTCTAGATAGTTTACTTTACTATTTTTCTCAGCGATAATTAGTGTTCGTTCGAATTGTCCTGAATTTTGATCATTTATTCGAAAATATGTTGATAAATCTAATGGACAGATAACATCTTGAGGAATATAACAAAAAGATCCGTCTGTGAACACAGCTGAATTTAAAGCTGCAAAATAATTATCTCCAATAGGTACTACTGTACCTAAATATTTTTCAATTAGTTCCGGATAATCATGAACAGCTTCTGAAATTGAACAAAAAATAACTCCGTATTCAGCAAGTTCTTCTCTAAATGTTGTAGCAATTGAAATACTATCAAAAACTACATCTACTGCAACATTTGTTAAACGTTTTTGTTCTGTTAAAGAAATTCCAAGTTTTTCAAACGTATCAAGTAGTTCGGGATCAACTTCATCTAAACTTTTTAATTTTTTTTTCGATTTAGGTGCAGAATAATAAATTATATCTTGATAATTAATTTCTGGAAATTTTAGTTGAGCCCATTCTGGTGTTTTCATTTCTTTCCATTTTCTATAAGCTTTTAATCGGAAATTTAATAAAAATTCTGGTTCTTTTTTCTTCTGGGAGATTAAATAAATTGTTTTCTCGTTTAACCCTTTTGCAATAACATCTTTTTCAATTGTAGTTGAGAAACCATATTTATAAGGCTGATTTACTAATTTAGTAATATTAGTGTTCAACGTTTTATTTGATTGATTGGCCATGAATATTAATAAGTAAATGTATTTTAGTAAATTGTATTCGGACTTTTTTTTAATATAGTATAGTTTTCATTATAAGTTAATTAAGACTTGATTTGAAGTAATAAAAATATAAAAAAATTCTTATATTCTAAAAAGTTATAGTTAAAATAATAAATTTTTAATTACAAGATGTCTAATTGATGTTATAATTAAATTTAAGGCTGTTATTAAGACTCAGCTGATAGAACTAGTTTGTAAAAATTAGTTAAATATCTATTATATATTGCCTTTTTATTTTAAGGAGAAATAAATGTCTCAATCTGTATCAGAACGGACTCGAATTAAAAGTGACCGTTACGAATCTGGTGTAATCCCTTACGCTAAAATGGGTTACTGGGATGCTTCATACACAGTACAAGCTACTGATGTTCTTGCATTATTCCGTATTACACCACAACCAGGTGTAGATCCAGTAGAAGCAGCAGCAGCAGTAGCTGGTGAATCTTCTACAGCAACTTGGACTGTTGTTTGGACAGATTTATTAACAGCTTGTGAACGTTACCGTGCTAAAGCTTACCGTGTAGATCCAGTACCTAATACAACTGATCAATACTTCGCTTTCATCGCTTATGAATGTGATTTATTTGAAGAAGGTTCGTTATCTAACTTAACGGCATCTATCATTGGTAACGTTTTTGGTTTTAAAGCAGTAGCTGCTTTACGTTTAGAAGATATGCGTATTCCTCATTCATATTTAAAAACATTCCAAGGTCCTGCTACAGGAATCATTGTAGAACGTGAACGTTTAAACAAATATGGTGTACCATTATTAGGTGCAACAGTTAAACCTAAATTAGGTCTTTCTGGTAAGAACTACGGTCGTGTAGTTTATGAAGGTTTAAAAGGTGGTTTAGATTTCTTAAAAGATGATGAGAATATTAACTCTCAACCATTTATGCGTTGGAAAGAACGTTTCTTAAACTGTATGGAAGGTATTAACCGTGCATCTGCTGCGACAGGTGAAGTTAAAGGTTCATACTTAAACGTTACTGCTGCGACTATGGAAGATGTTTACAAACGTGCTGAATTTGCTAAGCAAGTTGGTTCTGTAATCATCATGATCGATTTAGTAATGGGTTACACTGCAATTCAATCAATTGCTATCTGGGCTCGTGAAAATGACATGATCTTACATTTACATCGTGCTGGTAACTCTACATATGCACGTCAAAAAAATCATGGTATTAACTTCCGTGTTATTTGTAAATGGATGCGTATGTCAGGTGTAGATCATATCCACGCTGGTACTGTTGTAGGTAAATTAGAAGGTGATCCTTTAATGATTAAAGGTTTCTACGATGTTTTACGTTTAACAACTTTAGAAGTTAACTTACCATATGGTATTTTCTTCGACATGGATTGGGCAAGTTTACGTAAGTGTTTACCAGTAGCTTCTGGTGGTATTCACTGTGGTCAAATGCACCAATTAGTTCATTACTTAGGTGATGATGTTATTTTACAATTCGGTGGTGGTACAATTGGTCACCCTGATGGTATTCAAGCTGGTGCTACGGCTAACCGTGTTGCTTTAGAAGCAATGATTATGGCTCGTAACGAAGGTGCTGATTACTTTAACAACGAAGTTGGTCCACAAATTTTACGCGACGCTGCTAAAACATGTGGTCCTTTACAAACAGCTTTAGATTTATGGAAAGATATTAGTTTTAACTATACTTCTACTGATACTGCTGATTTCGCTGAAACACCTACAGCAAACGTATAACATTTTACTTTTAACAAAAATTAAAGGAGTATTTGAATAGTGAGACTTACACAAGGTTGCTTCTCTTTCTTACCTGATTTATCTGACGAACAAATTGAAAAACAAATTAGCTACTGTATTAGTAAAGGTTGGGCAATGAACGTTGAGTGGACTGATGATCCACATCCTCGTAACAACTACTGGGAATTATGGGGTTTACCTTTATTTGATATCAAAGATGCAGCTTCTGTAATGTTTGAATTAAATGAAGCTCGTAAATCATGTGCACCAGGTTACTTACGTGTTAACGCGTTTGATGCTAGTTACGGTACTGAAAGTTGCGTTATGTCTTTCATCGTAAACCGTCCAGCTAATGAGCCAGGTTTCTACTTAGAACGTACTGATGGCGTTGGCCGTTGTATTACTTACACTCTTAAGAGTTATAGTGTACAAGCAAATGCTGAAGGTAATCGTTACTAAAGTTTTTAATAAAAACTTTAGTTTTGGTTTTGATGAATAAATAGAATATAATTTATATTCTATTTATTCATCGACATAATTTTATAATTTTATAGAAACCTTAATTTTAGAGACTTACTAATAATTTATAAAAATAAATTAAAAAAACAATAGTAACAAAAACGTTCATTTCTATGGGGGTTGGGTTGCTAATTGGATGCGAACTGTTACGTAACTCTACTTTAGTAAAATTTCTAATTACAATTACTGGGGACATCGAATTTGTTCGTCAGGCAATTGGCCATAGTAAATTAGAGTCGACTTCGTCGTATGTTGAAAACTTATCAGACGAAGATAGAAGATTAAGAATGGAACAAATTACGTCTCCTGAGTAATTCACGTAATTAAAATATTTATTCAATAGAGAGGATATAAGATGCCTTTCTGAATCAATTTGATATAAACTAAAGTAAACAATAAAAATAAAATTATGATTGGTTACCCTTGTTTTTACGGAAATGAAGATTTAGATCAAGATGAAACTTTTATTATATTTTCTCTAGATCCTATTACAGAAAATTCAGAGTTAAACTTAACTCAAGCAGCATCTTTGCCAGTACTTGTAGACACCGTTAAGCTAGGATTAGGCGATGAATTTACTTATCAGTTCTGCGATCAAATTTCACAGATTTGTGGAACCTTTCGTGTCATACCCGAAACACAAACTCTCATACTTGATTATAACGGCTTTTGTAAGCTTGCCTCTGAATCGGATATGATTATTGATACCATTTCGTCTAACTTAGTAATTACTAAAGAATCAGCAATGCAACAAACCCAGAATTTCTTTAGTGACAAAAATGTTATTGTTCAAGCCGGAGGAGCCCAAGGGACTCTTTATAAAGCTGGTTCATACCTTCAATCGGCAGGGAGTGCTGGATTAGTGGTGAGTACTCTTGGACTTGCAAAGTTAGCTGGAGTCAGCGGTTTACAGATCTTGAAAGCTCAACCTATGCTTGCAGTCGCAATTCCAACTACAGGCGCTATATTCTTTTATGGGTGCGGAGCGATCGTTGGGAATAATACATTCGGGAAAGCTCTTGTTACTACAGGTAATGTTCTTGCGTTTCCGATGAAAGGTGTTGAAATCATGTGGAATTCATATGGGAATCCTGTAATTCGAAAAGTTTTTGGGATTCCTCTAATACTTAACATGACTCAAGCTTTTAAAACAGGACCAGGCTACACTATTGAAGAAATTGTTAGATATATTCCACTTAACAATAAATCTGTCTTAAAAGCTATCAAGGAAAAAATAATTTGCTGGTTATCATAGACCTTCGTAGCGTAATTTAAGACATTTCTTATAAACCACAATTGACAAAGATTATTGTGGTGCGTTATGCTTGTAAAATAATTATTAAAAAGGGAGGTTAGCCACAGAATAGCCTATTAGCGTGAACTAAAAATATTACGTTAACAGTCTTAGATTGCGGTGTACCACTGCCTATTCGATTAGCAGTTTATTGTATTGGCGCCGTGGTACTAATTGGTACTTCTAGAGCCCACCCAAATCCTCCTATTATCAGTTCCACTGTTCATTTAGTGATTGAAATTTATAACAATTGTTAGTAGAAAGAATTATTGTCTTAAATTTCGCATTATTTTTTCCACGAAAAAGCGGACCAGTATTTAACCCCCGGATGACTTTCTAATTTTTTCGTTGTAAGTTCAGTAACACCAATGTTTTATCATCAACCTGAAAGTAACTTTTTTCAATTTTTGTTTGTTATTTTAACAGCGTTGTCTAACCCATTAAAATCTAACATATTAGAATAGTATTATAATAAATTTACAAATAACTTCCTAATAAGTTTCTAAATAGCTCTTTAGAGCAACATTTATACCTATTTTTCAGCTTTTCGCTATCTTCCCGACGAAAAGTGAAAGAAAGGACGCTTCCAACGAGTATCATTAGAGTTAGTGAGGTTCCTATAAGGTTTATAAAAAATGTTTTTTTGATTGCTCGATACAAATTTGTTATTCTAATAGAATCTTCGATTGGAAAAGGTAAAGTTGGAGATATTAATTCGTATTGTTTTATTAAATAATAGAGAGCTGTTCAAGTAATAGAAGTAATACTGTTTTTCTGTTCCGATTTAAAGAGAGAATGTACAAGTTTACGTCTTCTATTATTGTCTATTGTCAACATACTTCAAACCTTTTTCTGTAAATAGTTTCTGGATTGCCTATATCACATAGTTATGGAAAGATTCCAAAGATATGGGATTTATCAAACAAACAATGAGTCATAGAAACTTAGATACCACTTCTATTTACGTTAACAAATTATCTGATCAAGAACGACAGAAACGTATAGAACAATTAAAATAACGTTTCAGAGCGGCCTAGAAAGCTTCTCAGGTGGCTCTTAACCAAGTGATTAGTGTCATAATGTCTTCAAATCAAAATAGAATTTTTTTAGGTGAGAAAGTTAGCAGAATCTAATAAAAATAAAAAACCAAAAAATTTCAATTATCTTCGAAACCAAATTTGTTTATACAAATAGATTTGGTGTTGCACCCGCTATTAACCCAAATATATTACTTTCCACAATTTTTGAGTTAACTGCTACAGCTGTGGCCGTAATAAATTGATCTTTTTAAATCAAGTTCAAATTAAAATTGTCTGGAATTTCTGCGGCATTAGCGACAGCTGAGGCTGTAATATTGAAAGTTATTTCTTCTATTACTCAAACAGTAAATTCTACAACCAATTTTTCTATTTTTCCAACAAAACTAAACGCTGTAAAATTTCTGGAACCAAACATATTATTTCTTATTTAATTAAATTAGATTATGTTTTTTCTGGGAATGACTTATCTATAGGTTTTCTGCCCCAACGCTTAACTACTAAGTATTCTAACCCAAGGAGGATTAGCCTGCCAGCGAAACGACCAGTTTTATATGCAGGAGAATCAATACTTACCATTTTAAAATTTATTAATAAATTGTTTTTAGAAGTATTCTATATACTATATACTGTCTTAAAATTAAAAAAGACAAGTTTTTATTTTTAAATTCATAATAAGTTCTACGAGAGAGAGCGAAAAAATTCTATTGCTTTATAAAAAATGTATAGCACTATGTCACTAAGCAGTTACTGAAGTGCTTCTTTATTCGATAGTTTGCTATTAACTAGATCTTTACCATCCCAGATTCGAAAAACTCTTATTATATTATTCATAGCAAAATGAGTGATGTAATAAGTGTTTAAATTTGCTTTGTGACTTTTCTTTACTTTTAAGATCGTCATTATTAGTCGCTTTTTTATTTCTCGATTTTTCTACTTTAGTAATAACAAGATAATCTATCCCAAGCATTGAAATAATCAAGAACCAATACTCGTTAATGATGAATAAACGATTAGAGCTCACTTGTATTAAGAAATTTAAACTATAACTTTTTTTTTAAACTTTTATATTCAAGTATTATCAGAATATAAATAAACTTTCAAAGGATTACTATTATAAAAAATGTTAGATTTTTAAAATTTATAATAATAATCCTTGATAATATATTTACCTTGTTAATTTAAATTCAAACTATTTAAATTTTAGTAGTAAATTTTACCACCACCCCATTTTTCAGTTAAAATCTTAGGTGATAACATTATATGTCCTGCCATAGCATATAAATCGTCATCCGTTACTGAGCGCATACGTGGATAAATATCTGCACTTTTAATACTTGGGTGAACTTCAGCTATTGATTCTAATCCATCATAAGTTGTTGGATTTTTCATATAATCAACAAGAGCAGCAATGTTGTCTCGACGTGGAGTTGCTAAACTTAATGCTTCTGGATCTAATCCTACGTTTGGATTTGTTTTTGTAATACCACCCACGTGACATGCTCCACATGTTGCGTTGAATATACGTTTCCCACGTTTTACTTGTTCAGGTGTTAAAATTGTAGTGTTACCGGAAGCATCTACTACAACAGTTCTTGTTGCTTCATCTAGATCAATCGCCGATGCACTTGTAACTAAAACATTAAAGATACAGAATAAAATCAAAGCACAAAATTTTGAATATTTTTTAAACATAATTCTAAAACAGTTATTTACAAAATTGAAACCAAGAAAATGAATATAGTTTAATCATCTTTTTTCTTTAACTTTGCCATATTTGCCAGCAAACCTCGCAATCTAATATTCTCCCAACCAGCAACTAAAACTGATGCGACAATTAATACTTGACTAAATAATAAAATAGGGTCTAGACGCCACCCATGAACCATTAAGATACAACCGTAAAGTAAACCAATGGTCGCGAAAAAGATATCTTCGTCTCTTGCAACTTCAGGTTTAACAATTCGAAGAAAATATAATATTAATACCCCAAATCCTAAAATTAAACCTAATAAGATGTTTGGACCAAAACTAAAATTTATCATAACTTTATTTTAAAGAATTTTAGTAGATAGATAAAGTATATTAGCTATAAACTTTAAATTAATATATTAAGAACGTGTAACTCTATCGCTTTTACTAATAATAACTAAAGCGCTAGCAATAGCTGTTAAAACTAAAGCCCCTGCAGTTAAACTTGATAAAAAATTTGCTAATGAAGTTGTCATTTATAATCCTGTTTAATTTTTTAAATAATAAAATTAAAAATAGTAAAATTAATTATAAAATTAATTTTAATGTGATGATGTACTATAACTATATTATAGTAAAGTATATAAATAAATTAATAATAAAAATAATAAATTTTTAGGTCAATTTTTAATAACTGATTTTCTTGTTTAATGATTTCATTAAGTAATCGTTAAGTTTTTATTAAAAAAGGTATAACTTCGATACAAATCTAAAATTTATACTCCATGCTGCTATCTTACGATTCTGACATATTAAAGATTATCTTAGAGATTTTATTAAAGATTATACCCAATCATATTATACACAAATTATTATCAAATTAGCAAGAGTATTTTTCATTCTTAAGTAATTAATGAAATATATTGTTATTTTTACCAAAATTAGTTATAATAAAAATACATAAGCCCGGATAGCTCAGTTGGTAGAGCAGTGGATTGAAGATCCTCGTGTCACCAGTTCGAATCTGGTTCTGGGCATTTAATCCGATTAGTAATTATCTAGGAATCTTGTACACTTCTCATCAAATCTTAAATTAATAGTTCCAGTAGGTCCATTTCGTTGTTTAGCAATAATTAACTCTGTTATTGGATTATCAGTGTTTTCTTCTTTATTCGAACTATAATAATTATCGCGATATAACATACATACTAAGTCGGCATCTTGTTCAATAGATCCACTTTCTCGTAAATCCGATAAAATTGGTCTTTTATTTAAACGGTTCTCAACACTTCGACTTAATTGAGATAGGGCAATTATAGGAACGTTAAATTCGCGAGCAATACTTTTCAAAGCACGTGTAATTTGTGATAATTCTTGAACTCGATTTTCAGTTTTCAATTTTGAATTTTGCATTAATTGTAGATAATCAATTATAATTATACCGATATTGTTTTGTTCAAAAATAATTGACTTTATTTTTGAACGGATATCATTAATTGATAAATTAGGACTATCATCAATAAATAAAGGTAAAACTGATAAAGTTTTAATTATTTCTGTTAGTTTCACCCAATCATCTTTATATAGATTTCCTCGACGCAACCGCATTTGATTTATACTTGTTTCCATGGATAAAACTCGATAAATTAATTGTTCTTTTGACATTTCAAGACTAAATAATAAAACTGGTAATTTTGAAGTTTTAATTATATTTAGTGCTATATTTAATGCAAAGGCTGTTTTACCCATAGATGGTCGACCTGCGATAATAATTAAATCAGAATTTTGAAATCCTTGTGTAAAAGAATCAAAATCATAAAATCCTGACGAAATACCTGATAATGAAGGGTTTAATGATTTTTGTTTTAATTCAATAAAAATTTGTGATAACAATTCTGCAGTGTTTAAATTTTTTTGCTTTTTAATTTCATTCGTTAAATAAAATAATTGATTTTCAAAATCATATAAAATATTTTCAAATGGAATATTAGTGATATACCCTGAATTAATAGCCTGATAACCTAATTTGATTAATGAACGTCGTAAAAATTTTTCTTGTATTAAACTAATATACTCTTCAAGATAAACTAAATTTGGTATTTGATTTACAATTTCAATTAAAATTTTTATCCCCCCTATTTTTTGTAATAGCCCATTATCTTGTAAAAAAGTATTTAACGTTATAATATCAATAGGCATTTTAGTTTTAGACATTTTACTAATTGCTTTGTAAATTTCTTGGTGATTTGTAAAATAAAAACTTTCAATGGGAAGAAGTCTTAAAGTCATGTCAATAGCTTCAGCGCTCATCAACATGCTACTTAAAACTATTTTTTCTGCTAAAAAATTATGAGGTAAATGATTTTCTACAATTAAACGTCCTGTTTTTTTATTCAACTTTTGCATGTTTTTAAATTACGAATTGAGATTTATTTAATTAAAATTTACACTTTTAAAACTTTTAAGTACTATTATTTTTGTAATGTATAGTATGCGTCCTTAGTTCAGTTGGTAGAACGCTAGTCTCCAAAATTAGATGTCGAGGGTTCAAGTCCTTCAGGGCGTGTTTCTCTTATTATAAGAGGTTTAAATTTCTTTGATAGAATTCAAAATTCTTGAAAATTCAGTAACTAATTTATTTATGATTTATTACGATAAGAAAATGAATCATAGTTTATACAAAATTTAATTAGATTAAATTTAATTAAATTACTTAAAGTTAAAATTCCATGTATATATTTATCAATAAGTAATGAATTTGTATGCCTAAAAAAATAACTGCATTAATTAAATTAGCTTTACCAGCTGGAAAAGCTACACCTGCTCCTCCAGTAGGACCTGCACTAGGTCAGCATGGGGTAAATATTGCAGCTTTCTGCAAAGAATATAATGCAAGAACTTCGGATAAGCCTGGATTAATAGTTCCGGTAGAGATCTCAGTTTACGAAGATCGGAGTTATACTTTTGTTCTTAAAACACCTCCTGCATCTGTTTTATTAGCAAACGCTGCACAGATCAAAAAAGGTTCATCAACTCCGAATAAATTAAACGTTGGTTCGGTTACTACAGACCAACTAAAAGAGATTGCAACCATTAAATTACCAGATTTAAATACAACTAAATTAGATAGTGCAATGAAAATTGTTGAAGGAACTGCACGTAATATGGGTATCTCCATTGTAGATTAATATATATGTTATAAGCTTTTAATGGAGAAATTATATGCCAAAATTAACACGCCGTCAAAAAGAAAATATTAAAAAAACGGATAGTATCATTTATTCCAATCTTGAAGATGCTATCAAAGTTCTTAAAGAAACAGCAACAGCAAAATTTATAGAAACTGTAGAACTACATGCCAATTTATATATTGATCCAAAATACGCGGATCAACAATTACGAACAACTGTAACATTACCACATGGTGTTGGTAAAGTATTAACCATTGCTGTTTTAACAAGTGAAGCTAATTTTAACGAAGCAGAAACGGCTGGTGCTGATATTGTTGGAAGTGATAGTTTAATTGAAGACATTAGCAAAGGAAATATCAATTTTGATTTATTAGTGTCAACACCTGATATGATGCCTAAATTAGCCAAACTTGGAAGAGTTTTGGGTCCAAAAGGGTTAATGCCGTCACCAAAATCTGGTACCGTAAGTAATACTTTAACAGCCACTTTAACTGAATTCAAAAAAGGTAAATTTGAGTATAAAGCTGACAAAACCGGTATTGTACACGTCAATTTTGGAAAAGCAGATTTTTCAGAAAATCAATTGCAAGAAAATCTAACTGCGCTATATAAATCATTAGAACAAAATCGTCCACCTGGTGTAAAGGGAAGATACTTTAAAAGTTTATTCATTTGTACAAGTATGGGCCCTTCAATTCAATTAGATTTAAATACTTTTGTCTAAATTTACAAAAGTATAATCCTTTTTTTAATTCGTCTATTTATTAAATAAATTCTTATATGTCAGAAAAAATTGATCAAATCATCGAAGACTTAAAAGTTTTAACATTATTAGAAGCATCAGAATTGGTTACTAAAATTGAAGAAACTTTTGGTGTTGATGCATCTGCAAGTGGTGGTGGTACAATGGTTATGGCTGGTCCAGCGGCTACAGAAGAAGTTGAAGAAAAAACTGAATTTAATTTAATGTTGGATGAAGTTCCAGCTGATAAAAAAATCGCTGTGTTAAAAGTTGTTAGAAGTTTAACTGGGTTAGGCTTAAAAGAAGCTAAAGAATTAGTTGAATCTGCACCTAAACAAATTCAGGAAAATATAGCTAAAGATGCTGCGGAAGCTGCGAAAAAACAAATTGAAGACGCTGGTGGTAAAGCTTCATTAAAATAAGAAATTTTTAATATAAATTTTCTTAGTTATGTAATTAATTTTATTTTCAATCATTTAGATTTGAAAATAAAATTAAGAATTTTCTCTTTTTTACTTTACCAGTATACTCAAAATAAATAAGCATGTAGCTCAGTGGATAGAGCGTCAGACTCCGACTCTGAAAGTCAGGGGTTCGATTCCCTTCATGCTTATCTATTTGATAACAAATTGGGGCTGACTTGGTTTCGACATTTAACGGTCGGTATTAGATGATACAGGTCGAAGGGTATTCTTCGTAAAAATCTACAACTTTAAACTAAATGCTAATAATATAATTTCTTTTACAGTGAACGTATTAACTAATTGTTTTAAGAAGACTCAAAGTTCTTCACAATTATTACGATTCGCATATTAAAATAGAAAACAACCTTTATTAATTCCTTCTTTCACTAAAACTAGAGATTTTTCTAGTTTACAGTTTAGACTAATTTATAATTTTCATATGTTCATTTTTGAACTAAGCCTGTGAACGAGTTTATTATTGAAATTTAGATGGACGTGGGTTCAAGTCCCACCAGCTCCATGTATGCATTCGTGGCCGAGTGGTTGAAGGCACCGGACTCATAATCCGTTTTCCTCTGGAACGTCACTGGTTCGAACCCAGTCGGATGCATTTTTATAATTATTTATACTACAGTTATTATATTATTTTAATTTGTTATGAGATTTTTTCTCTTTTTATGCTAAATGAAAAATTTAAGAAGCTGAGTATAAAAGTTAAATTTTAGATAAACTTTAATCTTTGAAATTTTTATTGATATTGGTCTTGTTAAAGATATTAAAATTATGAATAATTTACAGATAAAATAGTGATATTTTTAATTCATTTATATTTGAAAAACATTAGGATATTATATTTGATATTAAATTTATAGATAATTTTTTTTTTATAAAAGATACGAAGTTTTTAGTTTGCTATTGTTAATGACTTTAAATCGAGTAAATTAAAATTGGTGTTTTAAAGTATCGTTTTTAAAAATAGAAATAGACCAATAATTAATAAAATATTAAAAATTTATATATAGTAATCTTCTACATTGTTTTTTTTACAATATATTTGTAATATTGACAGTAAGAACTTTTAAAAACTTATAATAAAATTGTATGTTTAAACTAAATACGGAAGAAACTTTAAATACCTTAGAAAGTACGTTTATTAAAAAATCATTACCTAAAGTTTCCATTGGTGATAATGTTAAAATTGGAGTAAAAATTATTGAAGGTAATAAAGAAAGAATTCAATTTTATGAAGGAACGGTTATTGCTAAAAAGAATAGCTCGATTAACTGTACAATTACAGTGAGAAAAGTATTACAAGGGATTGGTATTGAACGAATTTTTTTAATTCATTCCCCTAAAGTGGATTCAATTACTGTTTTACGTTCTTCAAAAGTACGTCGTTCAAAACTTTACTATTTACGAAATTTAAAAGGTAAAGCGAGTCGTTTAAAACAACGGTTCGAATAAAATTAAAAATTTTTAAAAAATTAATAAAAAAATAGATTTGTATTCCATTTAAGTAGTATAATAATAATTAGTGGAGTAATAACAGAAACAATGTTTCAACTTTTACTTTATAATCATTTAAAATTAAGGAGTTATATGGTTACTTATAAAGTGACATTAGTAAGTGAAGAACACGATATTAATACAACAATTGATTGTAATGATGATGTTTTTGTTTTAGATGCTGCTGAAGAGCAAGGCGTAGATTTACCATACTCATGTCGTGCAGGTGCATGTTCAACATGTGCAGGTAAAGTAACAGATGGTTCAATCGATCAATCAGAACAAACTTTCTTAGATGATGATCAAGTAGAAGCAGGATTTGTTTTAACTTGTATTGCATACCCAAAATCTGATTGTACAATTTTAGTTCATCAAGAAGATGAATTATATTAATTTCTAAAAATAAAGGAATGACATATTATTATATTTTAGTCATTCCTTTATTTTTAGAAATTAAGTTCTGCAGCTTGTACTTTTTCAAATTGTTTTTTCTTTAAAATTAAGAAAACTTGTGTTAATAAAACACAGAAACAGAAAGCTAAATATCCAATGATACGTAATGGATTTTGTAGTACAATTTCAGTTTCTTCTTGACCAAATCCACCAACATTTGGATCTGTATTTAATGGTTGATCAGGTTTTACTATATCACCTTGTTTAACAATTAAATTTAAACCTGCTGGTATGATTTGAGATGTTTTTGTACCATTAGAACTTAAAATTGTAATATTTGATTCACCTTTTTCAGATGTTGTTATTTCAGAAATTTGACCGGTTTGAGTTGCCGCGAAAACGTTCATGTTACTCTTTTCTCCTGTTGGATAGACTTGGCCTCGACCACGATTTCCACCTACGAAGATTGGGTAACTTAAATATTTAACATCAGAATTTTTCTCTGGATCAGGTGCTACAACAGGGAAAATAAGCTCTTGATGTGTTTTCCCAGCAATTGGGCCAACTACTAAGATATTATCAAATTCAGTACTATAAGGTGAAATAAATACACCTTTATTTTTTGCTTTAATTTCTTTCGAAATTTGATTATTCGGTGCTAATTTAAATCCGTTTGGTAAAATTACGATTCCACCAACATTTAAATCTGCTTTTTTACCATTTGCCCCAATTTGTTGACGAGTTGTGTCGTAAGGAACTTTTACTTCAATTTCAAAAACTGAATTTGGTAGAACAGCTTGTGGTGCTTCTACTTCTATAGCTTTTTGATTTAAATGACAGTTAGCACATGCCAATTTTCCATTTGCTGCGCGCGGATTTGAATAATTTTGTTGAGCAAAAACAGGATATGCAGACGAATTTTCAACAAAACCACCGAATAAACTTATAGCAATCGTTAAAGTCAATAAAAGACTTTTAAAAAACTTGTTAGTTGCCATGAATTAAATACTTTTTAAGTATATATTATATAAATTAATTTTTTATTAAAAACAAGATCCCAACTCCAGAAAAATATAACATTAGTATTGCTACAGAAAGTAATAATTGTGTAAGTGGATCAGTAGAAGGCGTTAAAATTGCTCCAATGATTGTTGAAACCAGTATAATATATCGCCATGCTCCTAGCATTTGTTTAGCTGAAACAATATTTAGAAGACCTAATAAAACTTGGATAATCGGAATCTGAAATGCAATTCCTGTACTATAAAAGAGAACTAGAATAAATTCAAAATATTGATCAAATGACCATAAGGGTTCAATAACTTCTTCACTATAATTTAAAAAAAAATTTAAAGCTGCAGGTATTAGTGCTTTATACGAAAAAGTTAATCCAAGACCAAATAATCCTAAAGAGCCTAATAATAATGGTAGTATAATTTTTGTCTCTTTTTTTGTTAATCCGGGCAACAAAAATAATATTATTTGTCCAAGTGCAAAAGGACTTCCAAATAATAACCCTGTATAAAAAGCTATTTTTACTGTTGATACAAAGTATTCTCCAGGTGCCATTTGAAAAAATTTGACGTTACTAACAGGTAACTCTAAAAATTGGACTAAAAATTTAACTTCCAAAAAGGCTACACAGGTTAACAATAAAATTATCCAGAAAAGATGAAAAATACGCTGACGTAACTCTTCAATATGTTCTGAAAATGGTAATTCTAAAATAGTACTCTTTTTATCTATAAAGTTAAAATCAGAATTAGTTACCATATATATAAACTTTAATATTTTATTTTTTTAAATAAATTAATCTTATAATAGAATAAAATTAATTAAAAATTTATCAAAGAAATATTGAATATCTTTAAAAAAGATTTTTCAAATATTTAATATTTGAAAAACCTTTTTGTGATGTTTCACGATAAATAATTTATAGCTTCAAGACGTGCTGTAGCTTTTTTTAATTCATCTGACGCGTCTAGTCTATCTTTACTAGTTTCAGCGTTTTCAATTGCTAAAGTTGCTTTTTCCAATTCTTTTGTTGCATCACTCAATTCAACAGAAACTAATTCTTCTACATCGTTTACTAATACTGTAACTCGATTAGAATCAACTTCCGCTAAACCGCCGCATAAAATAATAGGAGTCCACTTTTCATCTAATTTAATTCTTAATAGACCAGTGTCTAACGCAGTTATTAATGCAGCGTGACCCTCTAAAATACCTACTTGACCAGTTAACCCTGGTAAAACTACTTCATCGGCAGTCGTCGAACAGATTACTCTGTCCGGAGTAAGAACGCGAATGTTCATAACCATATATTTTTACTCCTTATTTTAGAGTTTCTGCTTTTGCAATTGCTTCATCAATGTTACCAACAAGATAAAAAGCTTGTTCTGGTAAATCGTCTAATTCGCCGTTTAGAACCATTGTAAAACCTTTAATTGTCTCTTCTAAACTTACATATTTTCCAGGTGAACCAGTAAAGATTTCAGCTACAAAGAATGGTTGTGATAAGAAACGTTCAACTTTACGTGCACGTGCAACAGTTAATCTGTCTTCTTCTGATAATTCATCAATACCTAAGATTGCGATGATATCTTGTAATTCTTTATAACGTTGTAAAGTTTCTTTAACAGTTTCCGCAATTTCATAATGGATTTCTGTCACAATTCCTGGTTGTAGCATTGTTGACGTAGAATCTAAAGGATCTACCGCTGGATAAATTCCTTTTGCTGCTAAATTACGAGATAATACTGTTGTTGCATCTAAATGAGCAAATGTAGTCGCTGGAGCTGGATCAGTTAAATCATCTGCAGGCACGTAAACGGCTTGAATTGAAGTAATAGAACCTTGAGTTGTTGATGTAATACGCTCTTGTAAAGCTCCCATTTCTGTTGCTAATGTAGGTTGGTATCCTACAGCCGAAGGCATTCGACCTAATAATGCAGATACTTCTGAACCCGCTTGTGTAAAACGGAAAATATTATCAATAAATAATAATACATCTTGCTTATTAACATCACGGAAATATTCTGCCATAGTTAAAGCAGTTAAACCAACACGCATACGTGCTCCTGGTGGTTCATTCATTTGACCATATACTAAAGCTACTTTTGATTCTTTAAAGTTACTTTCATTAATAACTCCAGATTCTTTCATCTCTTCGTATAAATCATTTCCTTCACGTGTACGTTCACCTACACCACCAAACACAGATACACCACCATGTGCTTTCGCGATGTTATTAATTAATTCCATAATTAATACAGTTTTACCTACACCTGCACCACCAAATAAACCAATTTTACCACCACGTCGATATGGAGCTAATAAATCTACTACTTTAATACCAGTTTCAAAAATAGATGGTTTTGTTTCTAATTCTGTAAATGCTGGTGCGTCACGATGAATTGGTAAAGTTTCCTCATATGATACATCACCTTGATTATCAACTGGTTCACCAATAACGTTAAAAATACGACCTAATGTTGTAAGTCCTACTGGTACACAAATTGGTGCACCTAAATCGATAGCTTCAACACCACGTTTTAAACCGTCAGTTGATCTCATTGCTACCGCACGTACTTTATTATCTCCTAATAATTGTTGAACTTCAACAATATTAATTGAACCATCTTCTAATGTGATTTGAATTGCACTATAAATAGGTGGTAAAATTCCATCAGGAAATTCAATATCTAATACGGGACCAATGATTTGAGAAACGTAACCTTTATTTATACTAGTTTTTACCATTTTGACTTAACATATTTTAATATTTAAGAATAAATATACTTTCTAAATTCAATGTATTATTCAAAATAATAACAAGTTTGAAATTTATTAACTAATCATTATTGTACAACAAAGTGCATATAATTCTTGAGTTAATTTCTATTAATGATTTGTTATCCTTAATTTTAAGTTAAAGATTTTCATTACCTGATATACGTCCTGTAACTCTTAACCAATTTATTGTATTTGGGTAATTGTCAGGAGATATTCGACAAGCTTCTTTAAAATATTCACCTGCTCTATCATAAAGTTCTTTTGCAAGTTCAGGTTCATTTGCTGCTTGAGCTTGTCTAGCTTCGTAGAAAAAAATAGCTCCTATATTATTTAAAGCTTGATTAAAATCATCTTGCAAAAGAGTGGCTTCATTATAGAAATTTAGTGCTGCTGTATATTTACCCATTTTTGCATAAACTATACCCAGATTATAAAATATATAACTTCTATCATATGGATCTTCTTCTAATTCCAAAGCTTTTAAATAATTATCAATTGCTTCGACGAAATTACCTTTTGATTGGGCTGTCATACCTGATCGATAATAAGAAAAAGCTTGTTTTTCTTGTTTACTTGCGGGTAATACTTTTAACAAAATATCTGCTATTACCGTAAATGTCTTATCGATAAAATTACCCATGGATTCTCCTTATTTAAAATTCTAAATAATTATTCTATACCCTAGTATAAGATAACACTATTGTTGTATTTATATTACATTTAATATAATAATGTAAATTAAAAGCAAAATAATTAATAAATCTTGCAATTACGTTAAAATTATAAGCTACCCGTTAAAAGTTAGCTTATAATTTTATTATATTTTTAGCATTATTTTTTATTTGTATATATTTAGTGAATTTTAAATAGAACTTGATGAAATAAACGAAAATAAAGATAAAACTCTAGCTCTTTTGATAGCTTTACTTAATTTTCGTTGTTGTTGTACAGTTACTCCTGTAACACGTCTAGGAAGAATTTTTCCTTGTTCTGTAATAAAAAGTTTTAATAAGTCGATATCTTTATAGTCAATTTTTTGGCTAAGGCCAATTGTCGAAAATTTTTGTTTTTGTAAAGCCATAATTTATTTGATTTCTTTATGAATAGTAGGTTTATTACAATGTGCGCAATACTTTCTTAATTCTAAACGTTCTGGGTTATTACGACGATTTTTTTGTGTTGAATATCTTGAAACTCCTGCCGAACGTTTATTGTTATTTGATCGACATTCAATACACTCTAAAGTAATTAAAATACGAGAACCCTTATTTTTTGCCATCTAAATTCCTCTGAAAGAATAAATTTTAATAATAATTTTGTTAATTTATTATTATATAATGCATAAAAATTTTCATTTTATCAAGGTTTTACGAAGTTTTTCTTCTAAAATTTTTAATTTTAATTAAAAATTTTAGAAGAAAAACTTTCCATTTTCTAATAAATATATTATATTACGATAAACTTAATTAACAATTATAAGAATTTTATGGCTAATAACAAATCTGCAGTAAAACGTATTTTAATCAATAAACGAAATAAAGTACAAAATCGTTTCTATAAAAGTTCGGTTCGAACTTTAACAAAGATGTTTCTAAAAACTGTAGAAAACTACAAACTATCACAAAATGCAGATGATAAATTAAAAGCACAAACTATTTTAAACTCAATTTATAGTAAAATTGATAAAGGGTTAAAGAAAAACGTATTTCATAAAAATACTGCTGCTCGCAAAAAATCACAGTTAGCAGCATCTTTAAAATCTGCTATTTAATAAGATTCATCCAAAGTCTAGATTAAAAATATTTATCACATTAATATTAAATTTTTTTAATCTAAACATCAAATAACATTAAGAATTCAAATTAATTTTTAAAAATAAGACCAAAGATTATGAAACGTTATATGAATTATATAACAGCTCTACCTGATTTTCTAGCAATGCAAAGAGTTAGTTTTTGTTGGTTTATTACTCAAGGGTTAAATGAAGAATTGAGTAATTTTGCAAGAATGCGTGACTTTAGTGCTAATACACAATATATTTTATTTGGACAAGAATATACGTTGGTTAAGCCAGTTTATAAAATAACAAAAGCCAAAAAGTATATTACAAATTATTCTGTTCAATTAATTGTCCCACTTGAAGTTCGGAACACTAAATTTAATAGTGTTCGCTATCATAATCAGTTCTCGGTAATAAATTTACCGCTTATGACAACATCTGCAACATTTATAATTAACGGATGTGAACGGGTTATTGTAAGTCAAATTATTCGAAGTCCAGGGGTTTATTTTGAAAAGAATAAAAGCCAGAAAAAGCGTAATTTATTCAAACGAGCACTTCCAATTGATATGGAAAAACTTGGTTCATTCTTTATTTCTGGACAAGTTTTTATCCCTGAATCGCAATTGTTTTTCCCTTATGCGGTTACTCGAGAAATTAATGAAAAAAAAGTAAGGGTTCCAAATTGGAATAAAAAACATATTACAAGTTATTCTCTTAATTCTCTAAAGCAAATAGAAAAAAATTCTTGTTTTTATTTTTTATATTGTTTTAAGTTTTATAGAATTATTACAAAAACTATAAAGTCTGAAAAAAAATTAGAATTGATCCATATTTTTTATAAATGGTTAAAAACAAAAAAAGAATTGAATTTAACCGATATTTCTTATTTAATTCTATATTTTAATTTTTTATTAAAATTCTTGACAAAATATCAATTAAGAATAGATGAATCTAGAAATTTAAATTTTGAAAGTAATAAACACGAAAATTTAGATAAAATTCGTCAAAATTATGATAAAATTGTAAAAAATTCTCAATATAACGTCCAAATCCAATTAAATTCAAATTTAATTCTAATTAGTAATACTATTTTAGAAAATATAAAAGAAATTAGAAATTTTTATTTTTTAAAGCAAAAGATTACGCAAACAATCCAACAAATTAAAAAAACGATTAAATTTTTTAATACTGAATCAATTAATTCTACATTTTATTTCTCAACAACTTTGAAAGATAATTTAAAATATAAATTACTTTTACCTTCAGATAAAAGTAAACATTATGATAAAGAAATCCATAAATATTTAAGAAATAAAACTGATTTTATTTTATATAAACAAGATCATGAAATTAAGGATGTTTATTTTGAAAAGTATGAGGAAAAAGATCTTTATACAGCAATTCTAATTCCTGAATATGGCTCATGGATTCGTTTTGGATTTAAAAAAAATACAAATATTAATCTTTATCAATATCCAATTAAAAATCAAGAAGATGATATTATAATTCAACTTGATAAGATAACACAAAAACCAATTATACATCTGTTAAAAGAGATGGGTTTAACGGATTTAGAAATATGTAAAAATTTACAATATTCTGATTTTTTCTATTTTAATAAACCAAGTTTAATAACTTCTACAAATACAAAAGAACCATTATTACGATTCCAGCTAAATTCAAATTTTTATACTAACATTTCTGAATTTTCACGGATTTTCGACGAGACCTATTATAAATTAGGTAAAATTGGACGATTTAAATTAAATAATCGATTAAATTTAAAATTGAATCAACAACTTTATACCCTAACATATGAAGATATTTTTGCAATTATCGATCAATTGTTAGCCTTATCCCTTTCAAAAGTTGGCGGTGATGATATTGATCATTTAAAAAATCGTCGAGTTCGCTCTATTGGAGAATTACTGCAAAATTTATTTCAAGTAAGTTTTCAAAAACTACAAAGAATCTTACAAAACCAAATAAATAAAACAGAATCGGGTCAATTATCGAGTTTTAATATAATTGGGACGACTATTCGAGAATTTTTTGGATCAAGTCAACTTTCTCAATATATGGATCAAACTAATCCATTATCTTCTTTAACTCATCGAAGACGAATTAGTGGATTAGGACCAGGAGGATTCGATCGTGATCGTATAAGTTTTGCTGTTCGTGATATTCATCCAAGTCATTATGGTCGAATTTGTCCTATTGAAACACCAGAAGGTCAAAACGTTGGTTTAATCGCATCATTAACAACTTGTGCTCGTGTTAATAAATCAGGTTTTCTTGAAACTCCATTTTGGCGTGTTTTAAATGGAAAAGTTATTAAAACAGGTAATCCAATTTATTTAACTGCTGATATTGAAGATTTTTATAAAATCGCCCCAGCAGATATTTCAACAAATCATGACAATTATTTAACTAAAAATTTAATTTCAGTTCGTTATAAACAAGATTTTATAAATGTTACACCTTTTGATGTTGACTTTATTGCGATTTCTCCAATTCAAGTTGTATCAATAGCCGCTTCGTTAATACCATTTTTTGAACACGATGATGCTAATCGGGCATTAATGGGATCTAATATGCAACGACAATCTGTTCCACTAATTTTACCACAAAAACCAATAGTTGGAACAGGTCTAGAAAATCAAGTTGCAATTGATTCAGGTATGACATTTAATGCTCGTTTTTCTGGAATTGTAGAGTTTGTAACAGCAGATAGAATTATTTTAAAACATAAGTCCGGTCGAAAATCTAAATATAGTTTGCAAAAATATCAACGTTCAAATCAAGAAACTTGTATTAATAATCGACCTATTGTTTGGTGTGGAGAGAAAGTTAAATCTGGACAAATTCTTACTGATGGACCTGGAATTGTAACAAATGAATTGGCTTTAGGCCAAAATGTTCTTGTTGCTTACATGCCTTGGCAAGGTTATAATTTTGAAGATGCTATTTTAATAAATGAAAGATTAGTTTACGAAGATGTTTTTACATCAATTCATATTGAACGATATGAAATTGAAATTGATAGAACTTTAGAAATTTGCGAGCAAACAACAAATAATATTCCAAATTTAAATCTTTCAGAACTTCAATATTTAAATGACGATGGCATTGTCTCTATAGGAACATTTGTAAAACCTGGAGATATTTTAGTCGGAAAAATAATTGCAAAAGATGATTCAGAGCAATTACCTGAATCAAAATTATTACGTGCAATTTTTGGAGCAAAAGCAAAAGGTGTCAAAGATACTTCATTTAGAATGCCAGATAGAGAATATGGAAGAGTTGTAGAAACTTTAACATTTAATCGTAGAACAAAATTAGCTTATAAATTTGAAAAGATTTATATATTTATAGCGCAAATTCGAAAAATTCAAGTTGGTGATAAAATCGCAGGTCGTCATGGTAATAAAGGAATCATTTCAAGAATATTACCGCGACAAGATATGCCATTTTTACCTGATGGAACACCAGTTGATATTATTTTAAATCCCCTTGGTGTACCATCACGAATGAATGTAGGACAACTCTATGAATGTCTTTTAGGATTAGCAGGACATAAATTAAATCGTAGGTTTAAAATTTTACCCTTTGATGAAATGTATGGTCAAGAAATTTCAAGAATTTTAATTAATAAAAAATTACGACAAGCCTCTATAGAAAATAACGAAGCATGGTTATTTAATCCTTATGCTCCTGGAAAAATGGTTCTTATAGATGGACGAACGGGTCACGAATTCGAAAATCCAATTACTGTTGGAAATGCATACATGCTTAAACTTATACACTTAGTTGATGATAAAATGCATTCACGCGCAACGGGTCCATACTCTTTAGTTACCCAACAACCACTTGGAGGAAAAGCGCAACATGGTGGTCAAAGATTTGGTGAAATGGAAGTCTGGGCACTAGAAGGATTTGGTGCAGCCTTTACTCTAAAAGAGCTTTTAACAATTAAATCAGATGATATGGATGGACGTAATGAAACTTTAAATGCAGTTGTAAAAGGACAACCAATTCCACCTTCAGGTATACCTGAATCATTTAAAGTTCTACTACAAGAATTACGATCTATAGGTCTTGATATGAGTACATATAAAATTGAGAAATTTAGTGCAAACAAAGGTTATGATGTTGAAGTTAATCTTATTGAGCGTTATAATGTATCTTCAAAAACGTTTTCTCCAACTTCTAACATAAATCCTATTTCATTTTAATATAAAAATTAGAAAATGACACAATCTGAAAATCATTTTGATTATATCAAAATTAAATTAGCGTCTCCTGTTAAAATTTTACAGTGGTCGTATCGTCAGTTACCAAATGGACAATTAGTTGGAGAAGTTCACAAATCTGATACCATCAATTATAGAACTTTTAAACCTGAAATGGATGGTTTATTTTGTGAACGAATTTTTGGTCCAAGTAAAAGTTTAGAGTGTGCTTGCGGAAAGTATAAACGCGTTAGATATGAGGGATTGATTTGTGAAAGATGTGGTGTTGAATTAACAGAATCTCGTGTTCGTCGTCATCGAATGGGACATATAAATTTAATTTATCCTGTTACACATGTTTGGTATGTTCATAGTCGGCCAAACTACATGGCTTTGTTACTTGAAATTGAACAACCTGAAAAATCATTGAATACTATAAATTCAGAAGGTAAAAAAATTCAAAAGTATGTCAATTTATGGGATGACAGAATAAAAAGAATTAAAATAGCTTCATTATCTTATTTTATTGCAGAAGATGAAATCTCTTATTACGGTTTGCATTGGGATTTACAACAGTATCGGCTTGAACGATCAAAAGATTTCACAACAGGGTATTCTTTGAAACCATACCCTAAACCTAAACCTAAATATCGACGTCAAAGTATTCCAAAATATTTATTACAGGCAACTCCCAATTATTTAATTGGTTCGGCTTTAATTAAAAATCAATTAGAAAAACTTGATCTTTACTTTGAACTTTCAAAATCAAGAAAATTTATACGAAAAATCAGTGAAGCATTACACGATGATGTTATAGAAATGGAAACTGATGTTATTTTAAAAAAATGGGAAATTCAAAGAATTTATAAACTTAGAAATTTAGAAATTAAGCGAATTCGAATTTTAGAAAATCTCCTTGCTACAGGTTCACAACCAGCTTGGATGATTCTAACTATTCTACCTGTTATTCCACCAGCTTTAAGACCGATGATTCAATTAGAAGGAGGTCGCTTTGCTACTTCTGATTTAAATGAATTATATCGTCGAATAATAACTAGAAACAATCGATTACTTCGATTATTAGAAATTGATGCTCCTCAATTAATTATTCGGAATGAAAAACGTATGTTACAAGAAGCTGTTGATACATTAATTGATAATGGAAAACGAGGAAAAATTGCGTTGAGCGCGAATAATCGACCATTAAAGTCTCTTTCAGATATCATAAAAGGAAAGCATGGTCGTTTTCGTCAAAATCTCTTAGGAAAACGTGTAGATTATTCAGGACGTTCTGTTATTGTGGTTGGACCAAGTTTAAAATTAAATCAATGTGGATTACCTTATGAGATGGCTTTAGAATTATTTCAGCCATTTATAATTCGTGAATTAATTAACCAAGGTTTGGCTAGTAATATGAAAGTAGCAAAAAATTTGATTCAAAAAAATGAATCTTTCTTAGACGGTGTTTTAGAAAAAGTATTGTCAAATCATCCTATTTTTTTAAACCGTGCTCCAACTCTTCATAGATTAGGAATTCAAGCTTTTGAGCCGATTTTAGTTCAAGGACGCGCTATTAAATTACATCCTTTAGTTTGTTCAGCATTTAATGCTGATTTTGATGGTGATCAAATGGCTGTTCATATACCATTATCATTAGAAGCTCAAGCTGAATGTTATATGTTGATGTTGGCTCCGTATAATTTCTTATCTCCTGCAAATGGTGAACCTATTATTTTACCAAGTCAAGATATGGTATTAGGTTGTTATTATTTAACAGTGGACAATGTTTCTGGCTTGCTAGGTTCGACACATTATTTTTCTGGGTTAGAAGATGTATTATTGGCATATAACCAAGATAAAATTGAATTACATAGTTCAATATGGGTGCGATATAATGATACATTGGATAAGTCTTCAAATTTGATTAAAAAAATTGAATTAAAAGATCATAGTTATATTGAATATTATGAAGATAGACAAATTCGCAAAGATAAAGAAGGTAACGTATTAGTTCAATATCTGCAAACAACAACTGGGCGTGTAATTTTCAATTATACAGTTCAAAAGAGTTTAAATCTTTTATCATAAATAAATTAGCTCAATTCATAAAGAAATTCATGGAAAATTATACTTATCGAAATACTTTAATCAGTAAAAAACAATTAAAACAATTATTAGCTTGGAGTTTTACAAAATATGATTCAATGCAAGCCTGTTCGTTAGCAGATGAATTAAAATATTTAGGTTTTAAATACGCAAGTCAAGCAGGTATTTCAATTAGTATTGAGGACTTAAAAGTTCCTTTTATTAAACAATTAATGTTACAAAAAGCAAATCAAGAAATCTTGAATGCAGAAAAAATTTGTTTAAAAGGTAAAATTACGGACGTAGAACGCTTTCAAAAAATTATTGATACATGGAGTATGACCAGTGAATCATTAAAAAATGAAGTTGTTTCTTATTTTAAAAGCTATGACCCTTTAAATTCGGTTTATATCATGGCATTCTCAGGGGCACGAGGAAATTTATCGCAAGTTCGTCAACTTGTTGGTATGCGTGGTCTTATGTCAGATCCAAGTGGTGAAATTATGAAATTACCAATTAAAAAGAATTTCAGAGAAGGATTAACCATTACAGATTATTTAATGTCAGGTTATGGAGCTAGAAAAGGGATTGTTGATACTGCATTAAAAACAGCAAATTCGGGTTATTTGACTCGTCGCTTAATTGATGTAGCACAAGATATTATAGTTAGAGAAAAGGATTGTTTAACAACGCATTCCTTTTTAATTTCTACTACAAAAAATAAAAACTATAACTATGAACCATTAATTGGACGTTTACTTAATAAACCGATTTATGACTTAGAGACGGGAGAATTAATTGCTGAACTAAATACACAAATAACAGCTCAATTAGTAAGAACATTTACAAAAAATAAAATTAATAATTTTTATATTCGTTCGCCTTTTACTTGTAATTTATATCGGTCAATTTGTCAAAAATGTTACGGATGGGATTTAGCAAGTGAAAATTTAGTTGATATTGGTGAAGCTATTGGGATAATTGCTGGTCAATCTATTGGAGAGCCAGGAACACAATTAACGATGAGAACTTTTCATACTGGTGGTATTTTTACATCTGAGGCAAGTCAGCAAATTACTAGTCCAACAGATGGTATCATTAAGTTTTCGAAAATTCTGAAAACAATAATACTGCGTACCAATAGAGGAGAAGACGTAGTTATTACAAAAAGTTCTGGTTCATTAATTATAATTCCAGATAGTATAAATACAGAAGTTGTTCATATTGAATTATTACGAAACACAATTTTATTCGTTAAGCAAAATCAATATGTTAAAAGAAATTCAATAATTGGTGAATTAACTAATAATGAAAAACAAATTCGAACTGAAATAAAACCTATATTTACAAATACATCAGGTGAAATTTTTATGCCTCGTTTAAAAACGCAGGTTAATCAAATTAATAGTAATAAATTATTATGGATTTTATCTGGACAACTTTATAAAGCTCCAATTTATTCTTTTTTAAATCTTTATCCTGATCATAAAATTAATAAAAATAGTTACATTTATCGAACAAAATTAATAAATTATTATTCTGGAATTATTAAATTTGTAAATAGGAAAAAAAATCTACATCAACGAATTATTAAGATAATAGATACTTCTAATGTTTTATCAAATGCAACAATTTTAACATTATCACAATTAATTCAAAACAAAAATTGTATATTTCAATTTAAAAAACAAAAGTATCTTGTAAATTTAGATGTTCAAGATTCTAGTGTTTCATTAAAAATGAGCAAAAGTCAAGATTTCGGGACCTTAATTACAAATAATTTCAAAACATTAACAGGGGGGAGCTTATATTATTCGAACGATATCCAATTCGATTCTTCAGTATTAAACGAAAAAATTTCTTATAAATTTAATAACAATAAAGAAAGAAAATTTGAAAATTTATCCAATTTATCTGCAAGTTTAATTTGGTTACCTCAAGAAACTTATACGTTAAATTGTGATAAAAGTATGCTTTTAGTAGAGCATGGTAATTTTATTTCAAGTAATTTTGAAATTATTCCCGGGATATTTTCAAAAACAAGTGGAATTGTTTTAATTAATTATAAAAATAACCTTGTTCATACTGTTTCAATAAAGTGTGGTTCAGTGTATAAAGGTAAAAATTTCGATAATTTTGCTAAAAAAGTTTTTTTCCCAGGAGAATTACTTTTAAATAATATTAAAATTACTAAACCTTCATTTTGCGAACACTTTATTGAAAAATCTGTTGATCAATTATTAATTCGACCTTTAGACATTTACGAGATTCCTCGATTAGATTCAATAAAGAAAATTTTTGGAAGTAATTCACAAATTGATTCGATTTTTAATCTTCAAAACAGTTCAAAAATTTTATACCTTTCAAAACAATTCATAAGAAGTGCAAAAAGTGTAAATTTAGTTTCAAATATATTAAATTTTAAATCAAAAAATATTTTAAATAAACGACTTATTGAAATTAAATTTCTAAATAATGCACCCAAAAATTCTTTGAATTTAGAAATTACTGAAAGTTTATTATTAAACGATTATATAAGCCCAAATCTAAAATATACGAATATTGATTCTTCGTTACTTGTAGAAAAAAATCAATTTGTTGATCATTATACAATCTTAGGATATTTAGAGTCAGTTGTTTCAAATGCATTAGAAGTTGTTAAATTTAAGTCAAAATCTACGGATATTCGACAAATTTTTTTAATTTCAAATAAAGATTGTTTAACAATTGAAAAAAAATATATAAAAAATAAAAAAGTTAATGATCTTATTATAAATGATTTAAATGCAACTGGGAAAATTTTAGTTAATAATAACAAACGAGTAACTATTCAAAAGGGTCGCCCTTATTTTTTCCCAAACTGTAAAAATGACAAATCAGGTAACAAAACTCAATTACAATATAAATTTTTTAAAAAAGACAAATTACCTTTTTCAAATTATTTTAATTCAGCTCGTTCAATTTCTGTAAATTATTATGATGTGAGAAATAAATTTTTCGAAAAAGAGATATTTTCAAAAGATTCCAAAGCTTCTGATAAAACTTATAGTGGAAGAAAGTTACAATTTTCAAAAATGTTTATTCGAAAGAATGGGAAACTTTATAGTTCAGGAATACCAAAATTCTTTAAATATTTTTCTTTAACCGAAGAATCTGAAAAGAAAAACACATCTTCTATAGAAATTAATAATTCTCTTTCTTCAAATCCAACTACAAGTATAGTGACAAAAGAAGAAAACATAGAAACAAGCTATTTTTCTTCACCTGTAGTTTCAAAGAAAAAATTCAAAAGTCATACAACATTAATGATTCAGAATTCCCAATTTATTTCAAATAATTATAAAAATATACAAAATTCTTCGTATCGATTAATTTTAGTTAAAGTTCTAGGATTTCCAGAAAAGAAACAGTTAAAACAATTATTACGAATTCATTCAATAACCGAAGACTATTTTGAAAAAGAATTAAATACTGTTTATTGTAAAAATGGAGAATTTATAGAAGATGGTGAAACACTTGGACTATTAAATTTTGAAAAAGAAATTACTGGTGATATTGTTCAAGGTTTACCACGAATTGAAGAATTATTAGAAGCAAGAAAAAATCAACAAAAAGCAACTCGAATTCCAACAAATCAGAAAAAAAGTCTTTTAGTTCAAAAAACAAGTATTGATCCGAATTTTGAATTTAGAAAACTGGGAACAACTATTCAAGAAAATGAAAAAATTAATCCTCATAATTTCTTAAAGGTTTATTTTAATTATTACGGTTTAATCAAAGTTTTATCTTGTGACATAAAACAAATATCTCGCTTTAATCGCTTGATAAATAATTATGAAGCGAGTTATAGAAGTTTTAAAAAAGTTCAAGCATTAATTTTAAATTCTGTTCAAGCAGTTTATAAATCTCAAGGTGTTTCAATTGCGGATAAACATTTAGAAGTTGTTATTAAACAAATGACAACTAAAGTTTTAATAACATATGAAGGAAATACACCTTTACTACCAAGAGAAGTTATTGATCTTTATCATATTCAATATATAAATAAAATTGTAAAGAACCATCAAAAATCTACAGCATTTTATGTTCCTTTATTGTTAGGGATTACAAAAGCTTCATTAAATAATCCAAGTTTTATTTCTGCGGCTAGTTTTCAGGAAACAACGAGAGTTCTAACAAAAGCTGCTATTGAAGGTCGAATTGATTGGTTACGTGGATTAAAAGAGAACATTATTATTGGTCATTTAATTCCTGCTGGGACAGGTTCAGCTAATTATATTAATTGTTTTAAAAAACCTGAATATAAAAATAATCGTAATAATATAAAGACTTTAGTTTAAAAAAAATAAAGCTGAAATTCATGGACTCTTTTCTTTAAAATTTGTTACCATTTATTTTACAAATCTAATCCTAATGTAAGGAGTTAAAAATTTTTATGGCTGATGTAAGTTTAGCCCAATTATTAGAAGCTGGTGTTCATTTTGGTCACAAAGCTTATCGTTGGAATCCAAAAATGTTTCCATTTATTTATACGGAACGAAACAATATTCATATTCTTGATTTAGTTCAATCCGCACAATTATTGAAAGAAGCAAATTCATATGTACAATTTGCTGCAGACCAAAAAAAAACATTCTTATTTATTGGTACAAAACGTCAAGCAAGTAATTTAATAGCACAAGAAGCAAAACGTTGTAATTCATATTATGTTAATCACCGTTGGTTGGGTGGTATGTTAACTAATTGGACAACTCTAAAAGGAAGAATTGAGCGTTTAAAAGAATTAGAACAACAAGAAGCAGACGAAATATTTGCACTTCTATCAAAGAAAGAAGCATCGATGCGTAGAAAAGAATTACAGAAATTACGCCAATATTTAAATGGTGTTAAAGATATGCAAAGACTACCAGATGTTGCAATTATAGTAGATCAAAAACGTGAGATAACAGCGATTCGAGAATGTCGTAAATTAGGAATTCCTGTTATTTCTATATTAGATACTAATTGTGATCCGGATTTAGTTGATATTCCAATTCCAGGAAATGATGATGCTGTTCGTTCAATTAAATTAATTTTACAATCATTAACTGATACGATTTGTAATTCTCAGTCTAAGATACAATAATTCTTAATAAATTTTTTACCAACATTCTTTATGACACTAGAAATAAATGCAAAAATTGTAAAAAAGCTTCGGGATAAAACAGGTGCAGGAATGATGAACTGCAAAAAAGCTTTAATAGAAAATAATGGTGATTTTGAAAAAGCTATCGAGTCTTTAAAATTAAAAGGCATGGCAATAGCAGATAAAAAATCAGCTCGTAATACTAACGAAGGCATTATTCATACTTATATTCATACTGGGAATAAGTTAGGAATTATGATCGAAGTAAATTGTGAAACTGATTTTGTTGCAAAACGCCCTGAAATTAGTGAATTAGCGAGAAATGTTGCTATGCAAATAGCATCAAACGCTGATATTGAGTTTATTTCTTCAGATGATATTGATGAAACTGCTAAAGAGAAAGTTCGCCAATTTGAGAATTCAAAAGACGATTTAGAGAATAAACCTGATGAAATTAAGGCAAAAATCGTGGGTGGACGTGTAGAAAAGAGTTTAAAAGCGAAAGTTTTATTAGATCAAGAATATATTCGTGATTCAAATATTACAGTAGAAGATTATATAAAACAAACTATTGGGATTATAGGAGAAAATATTAAAATTGCGAGGTTTGTTCGATATGTCTTAGGAGAGACTGAGCAAGATTAAAGATACTAAATAGAATATTTGTTAAAAACTTAAAAATTTATGCCTAAATTAAAAACTCGAAAATCTGCATTAAAGCGTTATAAGAAAACTGGTGCAGGTAATTTCTTACGACGTCATGCCTATAAAGGGCATCTGTTAATGAAAAAATCAAATACTCAAAAAAGAAAATTATCTCAAACAGTTTGTGTCAGCCCAAGTGACAGTAAACCTATTAAATTAATGTTACCTTATTAAAAATAAAAAATGGTTAGAGTTAAACGAGGAAATGTGGCGCGGAAACGCCGCAAAAAGGTTTTACAGCTTGCAAAAGGTTATCGTGGAGCACATTCACGTCTTTTCCGTGTAGCAAATCAACAAGTAATGAAAGCATTACGTTATTCGTATATTGGTCGTAAACAAAAAAAGCGAGTTTTTAGAAAAATTTGGATTACACGAATAAATGCGGCATCACGCTTAAATGGGTTATCTTATAGTCGTTTGATTCATAACTTTAAAAAATCAAATATTGAATTAAATCGTAAAATGTTATCACAAGTTGCTGTTTTAGATACATTAACTTTTAAAGAGTTAATTTCTATTTCTAAATAATTTTCCAGATTTTACTTATTAAGTATGAGTTTTCATAGATCTATTATACCGATTTATTAATATATTTCATGATCTTAAAAGATTTGTTTTTATTTAAATAAAACCTATCTATTATTAAGTTATGAATTAATTAAACTTTTAGGATTTTATATTCTAAAAGTTTTCTATTTTTCTTTATTTAATTTTTATTTTTTCAAAATGCATTTAAAAAAGTTTATGGTAATTATATTGTTTCATGAGTATTGATCAAGATTTAGAGAAATTACTTACTAATTTGCCATTTTTCATTCAAGAACATTTAAGTAATCATAACAATAAAGAAAAGTTGATTGAAATTGTTATGGATTTAGGAAGACGTCCAGAGGCCCGGTTTACTAGTGGCCCCGAATATATTTCTCAAAAAATTATTTCCTGGCAAGATTTAGATTATACTACAAAACGAACTAGTAAGTTTACTAATGAAAATCGTGCTGGTATTGAAAGAACTCTTCATCGTATAAGCTGTATTCGAAACCGACAATTTTTAATAAATGGATTAACCTGTAGGGTTGGACGCGCTATTTTTGGAACTATTTCTATAATTCGTGATTTACTTGAATTACAACAATCCATTTTAATTTTAGGAAAACCCGGAGTTGGTAAAACTACAATTATTCGTGAAATAGCTAGAGTTTTATCGGATGAGTTAGAAAAACGAGTTATTATTGTAGATACATCCAATGAAATTGCAGGAGATAGTGACCTTCCACATTCAGGAATTGGAAGAGCTAGACGTATGCAAGTTGCTCGTACTGAATTACAACATCAGATAATGATCGAGGCAGTTGAAAATCATATGCCTGAAGTAATTATTATTGATGAAATCGGTACAGAACTAGAAGCTCTTACAGCCCGAACTATTGCTGAGAAAGGTGTCCAACTTGTTGGAACAACACATGGAAATTGTCTTCAAAATTTAATAAAAAATCCTTCATTAGCAGATTTAATAGGAGGAATTCAGTATGTTACATTAAGTGATGAAGAAGCAAAAAGACGTGGGACCCAAAAGAGTATTCTTGAAAGAAAAGCATATCCTGCATTTCAAGTTGCTATTGAAATTAATGAACAAAATTCTTGGACAATTCATGAAGATATAAAAGTATCCATTGATTTATTATTACGAGGAAATTTTACAATAAATCAAATTCGTCAATCTTCAATAGATGACAAGATAAGTATTAAGTATCAACAATTCCAAACTCACTTATTATTTAAAAACTCGAATATAGCTAGAAATTCAACAACATTAATTTCAAATAATTGGGCTTCTTTAAACCAACTTAAAAATGCTAAAATTGAAAATTTGAAAACGAAAAAATTGAATATCTATTCCTATTCTTTATCGAATAATTTACTCAAAGAAGTGATTCAAAAAATGGGTCTTAGATTTGTTATCACAAAAGAAATAAAAAATGCAAACCTAATTATTGGGTTAAAAAAACACCTTCGACAAAATTTTAAACTACAAAGATTGGCGAAACAAAAAGCAATCCCGATTTATATGATAAATCAAAATAGTATTTATCAAATCGTTAAATTATTAAATTTTATTACGGTAGAACTTTAAACCTTAATTATAGTTTTTAAAAATATTAATCATATTACTTAATAAGTGGAAATTTTATGGATAATCTTACAAGATTACAAAATATTGTTGGTGAACAATTAGGAATTGAGCCTTTTTTAGTTAAACCGGAAGCAGATTTTGGTAAAGAATTAGGTGCAGATTCACTAGATCAAGTTGAATTAGTTATGGCATTTGAAGAAGAATTTGAATTAGACATTGAAGATTCAATTGCAGGCCAAATTGCAACGGTCCAAGATGCTTTAAACTATATTGAAGGAAAATGGTCTTCGTAAAGAATAGATTATTGAAAACTATTATTCAAACTTTATCAAAAAAATAGAATTCCAAGAAAGAATTTTGATTAATACTAATAGATCTCTTTTTAAAAATAGAGAAAATAATCTATAGATTATAGATATTTTGTCTATTTTGTGACATTAGCTAATATATTTAAAGTTTACTTTCATCATTAAGTCTCATGACTCTGAATTCTACTTAGAATAGAGGTATGGATTTTAACTACATAGAAGTTAATTACTTAGAGTAACTAGCTAATATTTGATAAAAAAATAATTTAGATTTTTAATCAAATGACTTTCTGTTATTTGAATATTGTATAACTAATATTTTTGATAGGTTAAAAAACAGATAGTTTTTTTAACCAATAATAGTTTGTAGATTTAAGTGTTGAATTTAGAAATCTAATTCTTTAATTTTTGTATTATTAAATATTTATAGTTTCTTATTAGTTAAAAATAATTAAAATTTAGAAAGACTTGCTATTCTTCAATAGAGTTTTGTATTATGTTTAAAGGTATCGTAAATAGTTTAGTCATGTCCTAGATTAACGATATAAAAGCTTGCGTACAAAATACGTTTATTCGGGATATAGCTCAGTTTGGTAGAGTACCTGCTTTGGGAGTAGGGTGTCGTAGGTTCGAATCCTACTATCCCGATGGGGTTCTATATTTTGCCTTATATAGATTTCCTATTTTCGAATTTGAAGGCTTATTTATTAAATTATTGAGATTAGTTAAAAAACAATTAACTATGGCATTAAACGATTTTTTTGACAACTTGAGAATTAAGACTTTTTATTCAATCAGAGATCTGGTTAAATCCACAGCAGAACTACTCGGTTATCCGGATAATATGGGAATGCCTATTATTCAGAGAGATGGTGAAGTCACTCGGGATTTTCATAGACAACTTCCAGTTCATCGAGGAAGCTTTCCACCCCCACCGAGCCCTAAAAATATATACGAGGCTTTTTTGGGCCATAAACCTATATTCGAACCTGTCGACAGAAATTTCTTTGAGCACTCTTACCATGGGTTTTATAATTTTTTTATTGTAAATTATAAAAATATATTTTTCTTTCCTGATGCTCTTTCAGAATTTATACAAATTCGTTTAAATATTTGTTTAGATATTACAACATTAGAAACGGGTCGCGAAGTTTTATTTCTAGCAATTTGTCTGTACTTTAATTTATATGCATGGCGAATTGCCTTATATTGGTATATATTTATAAATCCATATGTAAGACCTTGGAGTTATTATATATCATTAACGGATTGGACGCAAGAGGGTCTAGCTGGTTTTTCACCAGTTATAGTAGGAATTGACATAATGCCTAGTCTTTTTTTAGGTTTAATTGGAAAGTTAGCAGATTCCATTTCTCATTTAGTTTTTACTATGCCATATTTACCAAGTGAAGGGCAATCAGTTAAAGTTGTTTTAGAACAAACTGGTACAAAAGGACCAATAGATATATTACTTTTTCAAGATTTACCAGTCTTATGGTATAAATACCCAATTCCAAATAATATAAGAGAATTTTGGTACACGGAACGTCCTGATATTCTTCGTTATATGAAAAAATATTATAGTAATTTAAATTTAGAAATTTATCCTGATCGGATTTTAAAAGCTCAAAAACTAGAAACATTATCTACATCTGCATTGGGACATCAGTCAAATTCTCTACTTATTAACTACAACGAGCAATTAATTATAAATACTCAAAACTTCAATTCCGAATTAAATGTTTATCTATCGCATCATCAAGATGATGCTATAAATTTTTTCTCAACTAGTATAGATAAGATAACTGCCTTACTCTAATCTAATTTATAGGTTATTAATTAAATAACCTATAAATAAAGTCTTAATAATTAAGTATAAATAAATAATTATTAAAATTTTAAAATAAATAATAAAATAAATTGTTTAATTAAGAGTTATAGAGGTATAATAGTTTTTACATCAAATTTCAGGTTCTGTAAACAAGAATCCTGATAATAATACAAATCAAAAATTTTTGGATATTTTAAGAGAGTTTGATCCTGGCTCAGGATGAACGCTGGCGGTATGCCTAACACATGCAAGTCGAACGGGAGTTTTTAACTCAAGTGGCGGACGGGTGAGTAACACGTGAGAATTTGCCTTTAGGAGGGGGATAACAGTTGGAAACGGCTGCTAATACCCCATATGCTTTTTAAGTGAAATGGATTTATCCGCCTGAAGAGAAGCTCGCGGCTGATTAGCTTGTTGGTAAGGTAATGGCTTACCAAGGCGACGATCAGTATCTGGTTTGAGAGGACGATCAGACACACTGGAACTGAGACACGGTCCAGACTCCTACGGGAGGCAGCAGTGGG
>Ga0209712_10000104_pt1 | contig 70951 bp, 72 predicted proteins | sample ArcOceMetagenome_FD_187443 | JGI IMG/M metagenome (GOLD analysis project Ga0209712, IMG submission 187443) | Marine eukaryotic phytoplankton communities from Arctic Ocean - Arctic Ocean - Greenland ARC118M Metagenome (SPAdes) (version 2) | ecosystem: Environmental > Aquatic > Marine > Oceanic...
AAATTCGTATCATGTCAAACCCTGGTAAGGTTCTTCGCGTTGCATCGAATTAAACCACATGCTCCACCGCTTGTGCGGGCCCCCGTCAATTCCTTTGAGTTTCACTCTTGCGAGCATACTTCCCAGGCGGGATACTTAACGCGTTAGCTTTGATACTGCACAGGTCGATCTGTTCAACATCTAGTATCCATTGTTTACGGCTAGGACTACTGGGGTATCTAATCCCATTTGCTACCCTAGCTTTCGTCTCTGAGTGTCAGTAATAGCCCAGTAAAGTGCCTTCGCCATCGGTGTTCTTTCCAATATCTACGCATTTCACCGCTCCACTGGAAATTCCCTTTACCCCTACTATACTCTAGTCAAACAGTTTCGACTGCGATTTTGAAGTTGAGCCTCAAGATTTAACAGTTGACTTGCTTAACCACCTACAGACGCTTTACGCCCAGTGATTCCGGATAACACTTGCATCCTCCGTCTTACCGCGGCTGCTGGCACGGAGTTAGCCGATGCTTATTCTTCAGGTACACGTCAAAATTCCTCCCTGAAAAAAGAGGTTTACAACCCATAGGCAGTCTTCCCTCACGCGGTATTGCTCCGTCAGGCTTTCGCCCATTGCGGAAAATTCCCCACTGCTGCCTCCCGTAGGAGTCTGGACCGTGTCTCAGTTCCAGTGTGTCTGATCGTCCTCTCAAACCAGATACTGATCGTCGCCTTGGTAGGCTCTTACCCCACCAACAAGCTAATCAGCCGCGAGCTTCTCTTTAGGCGAATAAATTCATTTCACTCGAAAGCATATGGGGTATTAGCAACCGTTTCCAGTTGTTGTCCCCCTCCTAAAGGCAAATTCTCACGTGTTACTCACCCGTCCGCCACTTGAGTTAAAAACTCTCGTACGACTTGCATGTGTTAGGCATACCGCCAGCGTTCATCCTGAGCCAGGATCAAACTCTCTTTAAATTTCCTTAAGTTTTTTTTGTAGATTTATTTTAAAAATCTATTCATTGTTCTGCTTTCAATTATATTCAATTATCAGAATAACAAATATTTAGAGCAAATAATTAAAATAAAAATTTTATAAACTTTAATAACTAAGTAATACCCGATAAATATATTTATTAATCAGTTAATTTAAAATAATTAATTAATTAAGTAATATATTTATCGATAAAAATACTAAAGATAGAATCAGAATCTAAGGAAAAATTACAAATTAAGTTCGATGATAAGTCTGAAATATGATTAAAATTATCAGCTAACGGTTTTGAGAGTTGTTGATGTTGAGAAATACCTTTTAAAATACGATCAGGGAAAAATTCAATATCAAGATGAGAATAATTCTTTTTCATGAAATTAAGAATATCAACGCGTTGTGTATACCAGAATTCTCTTAATGGATTTGGTATTGAATGTGTATACCATAATGAAGGTAAATATCGGAATAAAATAACATCTTGTACTTCATTATCAATCATCATTTTCCCAGGTTGTCCTTCACTAGGTAAAAATGGCATAGTAAAAACTAAATGATTTAAAGAATCTGCAAGCTTACCAGTTAATCCTAAAATTATGGGCGCCGTTAAATCGACCCCTAACATAACAGGTGAAAGCCCTGTCATAAAATCTTGAATCCAATCTGTTAAAGAAATAAGATATATCCAAGGTCGTGTATATGGGTTAATTGTTAAAAACCAATATAGTTTCATACGAAATTCTACTAAAAAGAAAAAACCAATTAATCCCAAGAAAATCGATTGTTGAATAATTTCTAAAGGTGTTGTATCAACTGATATATTACAATTAATCTGAAGCCACTGCGATAACCAATCAGGTAAAAAGAAAATATTTTTATAATTTGGAACATAAAAATTGTAGAAACCATCTGATTTATGTTCATAGAATGTTCTATCAATTTTAGACATTTCCGGAAAATTACCAAAAAAAACTTGACTTAATGTCGCTGGGGCTGCTGGCGGTGGAAAATTTGTTTGATGAACTGGTAATTGAGCTAAATAGTCTACCATTGATTGTTCTTTACCATCATACTCAGGAGTAACAGGCATACCTAGATTTTGTGGATAATTAAAAATCTTAGTTGCAATTTGTTCTGTTAAGGATTCTAATCCACTAACAAAAACTACTTTGAAATCTAATATTTTATTTGCTAAAGTCATATGTAAATGAAATTAATTATATTGTTAAACATCTCCTCATCAATGAAAATTATAGGGGAAACCTTTGAAACTAATAATTTAATCATTGAATTAAGGATGTTTATATTTTTCGCCGCTAACTTAACTAGACATTTTATTTTGTAATAATTGTATATAGTTAGCTAGCTTTTATGAAAATAAAATCATTATCAGTAATATAAGTAAAAAAAAATAAAAAATAAAGTCTTATCCAAGTTAATCAAAATTAAATTTTCATAATATCGGGATAGTAGGATTTGAACCTACGACACCCTGGTCCCAAACCAGGTACTCTACCAAACTGAGCTATATCCCGTTAACATTACTATTTAATTATAGATAATAAATTCCGTATCTGCAAATTGTAAAAACATTAACTACTTTTCTAAAAGTAAAATATTCTCGAATATTAAATTTTTTAAATTTAATACCCAAGAATAGATACCGTAAATTTATTGATTTTTTTCAATGTAAGATAAAGCGTCTTGTACAGTTGACATTTCACCAGCAACTTCATCATCAATTTCAATGTCAAATTCTTCTTCAAATGCCATTACTAATTCAACTACATCTAAAGAATCAGCACCTAATTCTTTTGTGAAATCAGCACTTGCTACAACTTTATCTTTATCAATTCCTAATTGATTACTAATAATTGTTTGTAATTTTTCTAAAGTCTCTGACATAAAATTGGTCCTTTATATAATAATAAACAAATCACACATTTAATTATAGCTGAAAAAAAAATTATAACATAATAAATTGAAATAATTTAGTAATTTGATAAATACTACTGCGATTTACTCCATAAATTGGAATTTTGTTTTGTTTTGCAATTAATTGTAATTTTTGATTTTGTTGTAAATGCTTTTTTAAGCCAACAATTAGGCTAGCTTTTTTAATTTCTTTTGTTAAAGTAACATTAATTTTTAATTTTAAAATAATTTCTCGTAATAAATTGTATGAGAGTGAATAAGAATAAATAACAACTTTTTTTTGATCTAGGTCTGTTTTAGAAAAATTTGTTTGTTTATTAATTAGGGCCCAACTTTTAGTCGAAATAGGTGAAAGACTTGAAAGTGTATTAAAATTATTAAAAAGTGAATTCTTTTGTAATGATTTATATTTAATATACGTTTTTTCATTTTCTATTAAAGTCCGTGTTTGGTTTACTGAAAAAGTTCCTCTTAAAAGTAAATCAATAGATTCCTGAACATTTTCATGAATTGTCCAACAATTTTGTTCATTAATTTCAATAGCAATTTGAAATGCTGGATAACCTTTACGTTCTAGAATACTTTTTTGGGTTTTTCGGCGTTTAGCTTCTTCATCACTTAACGTTACATACTGAATACCCCCAATTAAATCTGTTAATGGTGGATTCTTAATAACATTTTCAAGACAATTACCGTGAGTTGTACCAACAAGTTGAACGCCTTTTTCTGCAATTGTACGCGCGGCCAAAGCTTCTAGTTCGGTACCAATTTCATCAATAATAATAACTTGGGGCATATGGTTTTCTACCGCTTCAATCATTACATGATGTTGAAGATCTGTTTGGGAAACTTGCATTCGACGAGCACGGCCAATTCCTGGATGAGGTATATCACTATCTCCTGCAATTTCATTTGATGTATCTACAATAATTACTCTTTTTTCCATTTCATCAGATAATACTCTCGCAATTTCACGAATAATCGTTGTTTTACCAACTCCTGGTTTTCCAAGAATTAAAATTGATTGACCAGATTCTAATAAATCACGAATTAAACAAATTGTTCCAAAAATAGCTCTGCCAACCCTACACGTTAAACCTGTAATTAAAAATTGTCGATTTCGAATACAACTAATTCGATGTAATGTCCGTTCGATACCAGCCCGGTTTTCGTTACTAAATTTACTAATTCGTTTTGTTGTATATTCTAAATCTTGCCAGGAAATAATTTTTTGCGATAAATATTCTGGACCAGTACTAAACCTAGCTTCAGGGCGCCTTCCCAAATCCATAACAATCTCTATAATTTTGTCTTTAGAACTATAGTTAGTTATATGGTTATTAAGAAATGATGGAAGAGTTTCTAATAATTTATCTAAATCTTCATCTACACTCATATACTATCATTTACATTTTAATTGTAATTCTTACTATCAATTATACGTAAGGTTGAAAAAATTATCATTAGAACAATTAACGCATAATAAAAAGATAAAATAATATTCCCATCACTAATTTTAAAAATTAGTGACAGAAAAAAGAAAATAAGATTTTACAATTTACCAGAAACCTAACGAAACTGCTTTATCAATAGGTAAACAAGCTCCAATACCAAACCATACTGCAAAAAGAAATCCAAGAATAAATACTAAACTTGCAATTGGACGACGGAAAGGATTTTGGAATTTATTTACATTTTCAATAAATGGTACTGTAATTAAACCTGCAGGTACAGCAGCCATTGCTAATACACCTAATAATTTATTAGGTAATATACGTAATAAATTGAAAGTTGGGAAGAAATACCATTCAGGTAAAATTTCTAAAGGTGTATTAAATGGATCTGCTGGTTCTCCTAATTGGGTCGGAGCCATTACAGCTAAACCAATACAACATGCAAATGTACCTAAGATACATACGGGGAAAACATATAATAAATCATTTGGCCAAGCTGGTTCGCCATAATAATTATGACCCATACCTTTAGCTAATTTTGCACGTAATTTTGGATCTGATAAATCTGGTTTTTTAATTACTGACATAACTATTCCTTATTAAAATATTAATATTGCTTTTAATTTCTTACTTATGAAATTAAAGTGGTCCTGAAATACCTTGTTTTCTGATCATTAAGAAATGCGTTAACATTAATACTGCTGCAGCCAATGGTAATACAAATGTATGAGCACTATAGAAACGTGTTAATGTGCTTTGACCTACACTTTCACCACCACGTAAAATTAATACTAATGGCTCACCTACGATAGGAACAGCAGCTGGAACACCTGTTACAATTTTACATGCCCAGAAACCTACCTGATCCCAAGGTAAAGAATACCCAGTTACACCAAATGAAACCGTAACAACTGCTAAAATAACACCAGTTACCCATGTTAATTCACGTGGCTTTTTAAAACCACCTGTTAAATATACACGGAAAACATGTAAAACCATCATCATAACCATCATACTTGCTGACCAACGATGTACTGAACGAATTAACCAACCAAAGTTTACACTTGTCATAATGTATTCTACTGAAGCAAAAGCATCAACTACACTAGGGCGGTAATAGAACGTCATAGCAAAACCTGTAGCTACTTGAACTAAGAAACATGTAAATACAATACCACCAAAACAGTAAAAAATATTAACATGTGGTGGTACATATTTACTTGAAATATCATCTGCAATTGCTTGTACTTCTAAACGTTCTTCAAACCAGTCGTAAACTTTACCCATGAGAAATTATTATAAAGAATAAAACACAGTTAAGCACAATAGATATTTTTAAACACAATATAAAGGCGAGAGTGGGATTCGAACCCACGGAATCCGCAAAGATTCATCTGATTTCAAATCAGACGCAATCGACCAACTCTGCCATCTCGCCAAAAGATTAGTCCTAAAACTAATCTTGGATATAAATTAACTTTCGTAGGTAGTTGTTCCACTAAATTTAATTGAAGCAGGATTTGGGTTTTTACCAATTGAGAAGTCACGACTATTTACAGATGTCCGGCCTGGATTAACTTTTTCCGGTGCAACACCATCTTTTGGATGTAAATATTGAACTTCACCACTTGGGAAAATTCGGTAAATCTTATAGTCATTAATTTTGAAAGTTCTTAGCTGTGTACCTAATGCTAAGCATTGCTCTTTACGTGCTAAATACAATAGGTTTTCACCATTACGCATAATTGCAGCACCACCTGTTGGCATTTCAAAAATTTGTTCTTTTTTGCTAGTCCAAGTAATAGCATACTTTTCTTCAACTTCAGCAGATCTTAACCAACCACCTGTACTTCCACCAAACGTTGGGAATGGCGTTTGTAAATTTAATGTCATAAGTAAAACCTTATTAATATTTAACGTTCAATATAACATTCTAATAAAAAAAAGTTTTTTTTACGTTAATTTATAAATTTTCTAGCGGAGAATGGATTTGAACCATTGACCTTCGGGTTATGAGCCCAACGAGCTACCAGACTGCTCTACTCCGCGAGTTTTATACTTATGTAACTATTTCTATTATAATACATTTTAGTAAAAAAAACATCATCTGTAAAAAAATCGAAGTTTATTTTAACTTTATTTATAAAATAAAGTTAAAATAGCACAAAATTAATTATTTGCTGGATTTCCTACATTAATACTATCTGTTAAAGATTGTAAAATTAATTTAATTGAACGAACAGCATCATCGTTACCTGGAATAGGGATATCAACTAAATCAGGATCACAATTTGTATCTAAAATTGAAATAATAGGAATTCCTAATTTACGACATTCACGAATAGCTGTCATTTCACGTTTTTGATCAACAATAATAGCGACATCTGGTACGCGTGGCATATCTTTAATACCATTTAAATGTTTACGTAATTTTTCTAATTCTTTTCTACGTAATGAAGCTTCTTTTTTTGGTAATAAATTAAATACTTGATCTGCTTCTTCTTTTTCAAGTGTTCTTAAACGTTCAATTCGACTTTTTAATGTAACCCAGTTTGTTAACATACCACCTAACCAACGGTGATTCACATAATATGAATTACAACGTTTTGCTTCTTGAGCAATTAAACTACTAGCTTGGCGTTTTGTACCAATAAATAAAAAGATTTTATCTTTGCCTGCTTCAGATTTAACATATGAATTTGCTTCTTTTAACAATTGAGCAGATTGTACTAAATCTAAAATATGAATATTATTACGTTCTGTATAAATATATGGGAACATTTTTGGGTTCCAACGGTATGCTTTATGTCCAAAATGAACACCTGCATCTAATAATTGGGCTAAAGTAAGCTCAGCCATAATCTGTTTAACTCCTTAAAATTTTAATAAGTAAATCTCTAACATTAACACTACCAACAAATAAATGAAGGCGTCTAGTTTTATTTTTAAACTTTTTCAAAAGTAACTGAATGAGTTGAAATTTGTGAAGAAGTTTGTGAAGGTTTTATAAAACAATCTTGATAATTCTGAGAACCAGTTCCAGCTGGAATTAAATGACCAATAATAATATTTTCTTTTAATCCACGTAACCAATCCACACGCCCTTCAATAGCAGCTTTAGTTAGAACCCTTGTTGTTTCTTGAAAACTTGCTGCTGAAATAAAACTTGGGTTATTTAAAGCAGCTTTAGTAATACCTAATAACAATGGCACATAAAAAGCAGTTTGTTTATTATTTTTAGATACAATATTATTAATGTATTGAATATGATATAAATCAATAACTTCACGTGGTAATAATGGCGTATCACCTTCATGAGTTATTAATACTTTGGTTGTCATTTGTTTAATAATTACCTCAAGATGTTTATCAGCAATGGATACACCTTGTGATTCATATACTGCCTGGACAGAGTTTAAAATTAAGGATTGAACTTTTTTAAAACTTCGGTAACTTGCTTCATAATTCTTGGTTAAGCGATATGATGTAACTTTTTGTGTTCGATCACAAAAGAAATTTTTAATTAATCCATAATAATTAAAATAAACTTTTAATAATGTATGTGGGTTAATTTTTTCAGTTTCTTTAATAGTTGTTCCTAGTTTTCGAAATTCAAAAGTTGCATCAAGACTTGTTTTTCGAATTAAAAGACCTTTTTTTTGATTTGTTGAAACATTTTTACTAACTTGACGTTTTTTACGTGCTTCTAACAATTCTTCAATTCGTGGTAAACCTTGAACAATATCTCCAGTAATTTCTTTTTCAAAATTTAATAAACCCAATGTCTGCCCATCAGCTACAAATTCTCCATTTTTGCAAAATACACTATTAACTTCTTGTTCAAAATAATCTTCAGTAAGTGAATGGATTCCAATTGATTTCGAAAATGGATAACCAAAAAACTGTACACGAACTATTGTGTTTACTGAATTATTTTTAACTTTGTTCGAAACTAAGTCAGAGTTTTTTAAAAAAACAGAATAGTGTGTTCTACGTTTTTTAATCCAAGATGTTTGCTTAGTTGTAACAATATCTGAAATATTAGATTCTGGAATATTAGAGTCAGTTACAGAAAAATTTCGAACAAAAATAGGAATTGGTGAACTGTATAAATTCCCGTTTTTTCTAATAAATAGTTTTGGTAATTCAATTTTTAAACCATTTTCAAAAGGAATTGGTGATGTTGCATCAAGTTTTTTTGTTAAAACCTTTTTTGTAATATCATAATAATTTAACGTAATATTTCGATTAGTCGAAATAGTATTAGCAAACGGTAACTGAGTTTCTGAAATAATTTTATAAGCTGTTGATTTTTCAGTTAATGCATCTTGAACTTGACAATTTGGGAAAAAGTAGGGTCTCCCTTTTTGGATAGTTAAAAATTGCCCATTATCAATAATAATTTTCCCAATTTGATTCACATTAACATTTTTAATGACCAAATCATTTAATGATTTATTAGGAATTTTAGATTTTGGAATAGTTAAACAATCATCATTTGAAATTAATAAAACTTGTCGGTTATTCTTGTATTTAGATTTAAGTTTTACAATTTCTAATGATTGAGTGTTAATATTTTCAAAGTAACCTAACGTACTGTAACTATCAATAAATTGATTAGGTTCGACTAAAAGACATGATTCAATATCTGTATATTTTAAATGTGCTGGTAAATAATTTGGGAAATGAATATTTTCGATCAGTAAAAATTTTAAAATCTGTTTAGTTTTATCAACAGTAAATTGGATGTTAATTTTATTTTCGGTTGATGTTTTTAAATTTAAATCTAAAACATTTGAAATTAAAGTTATAGAATTTGCACTTTTAATTTTTTGATTTGATTTGTATAAATACTGAGTACTATTTCTTAAATCTAAAATTGACTTTAATGATTGGTTTTCTTTACAAAGTTTTTCCACAAGTCGTGGCTTAGGGACTTCATAAATAGCTAAAGGACGTATTAATAATTGGTCATTTATTTTACCAATAATATGTTGGCATAATGATGGTCGATCAATTTTAATATTATCAAAAATTATTTCACCAGGGTAAAAAACTTTATTAGCAAAAGTTTTAAAATTTTTGCCTTGATAAACTAAACCTGATTTAATAGAAATCTCAGAAACTAAGTTATTTTTATAACTGATAATAACAATTCCTGATTTTTTTGAATATAATCCAGGAATAATTTCAAAATTCTCACAAATAAAGCTACCATGCTCTACAAGGAGCATGTTTTTATCACAATTTAATTTGTAGGTTTCTTCAGGAAGCCAAATTATAGATCGGAAATTAAACTGTAATGGGACTTTATTAAATTGTGGCTGTGTGAATTTAAAAGGACTATATTCTGAATTTTTAAAATCAAGATTCAATTTACGGTAATACGAAATTAATTTTAAACTAGGAATTGATTTTTGTTTAATTCGTTGGTCGTAATATGGAATCCCACCAATTTGTGTTTTATATTTATTTGATAATAAACTTCCAAAATAATTCGGTGAAAGAGAGTTTAATTCTAAATTAGAAGTTTTAGCTTTTAAATTAATAAAATAGCATTCATCCTTATATTGAAGAATATATTTGTTAAATGTCGTTTGTACATCAACTTTTTGAATTGTTGAATTAATTAAAGTATACTGATTTGTACTAATTTGTAACAAACGTTCAAATAATTTTGATTTATGATTTATAATTCTTACATATCCAGCATACTGATTAATAATTTTTGTTCTAAAAATAAAACTTTCTTTATTAATTTTATGATCTGTATAAAAATTTAAAAATGAATTTGTTGGAGCTTGATAAACTTGCCCAGATAAAATCCACAAAAGTTTGTTTTTATTAACGAAATTTATTTTCTTTTTTAACCGGGGCATATAAACTTCACCGGACGAAGTACTTAAAATTGGCTTAATTTCTGTTCGGATTTGTTTAGCTGTATTAGATAATTCCCCTAAAATCATTCCCTGTTTTATATACTGGTTATTTTTAGCAAATAACATTGTATTCGGAAGAACCTCTAACTGCACTAAATCTTTGCCTTTTGTTTCAGGAACAATAACCAAAGACCCAGAATTTTTTGTTAATAAAACATCTTCACCTCGATTTGTTCGTAAGGTTAAAGTTTTTAATAATTTAGAAAATTTAATTATCCCATTAACAGAACTGACAATCTGTTGTCTAGCTTCTGAGGTAAAAATCCCACCTGTATGAAAAGTCCGCATTGTTAATTGAGTACCAGGTTCCCCAATGGATTGACCAGCAATAATACCAACAGCTTCACCGATATCCACTAAATTTTCATTTGCAAGATCCCAACCATAACATTTTTGACAAATAGATCTATACAAACTACAAGTTAAAGGTGAACGAATATAAAACGTTTGAATATTATGCTCATTTAATGTTTGAATTAACTGAGGTGTAAGTTGCGTATCTTTAGGAGTAACTAAATTACCAGTAACTGGATCAAAAATCGGTTTACTTAATAAGCGTCCCAAAATTTGTTCATTATTTTGAGATTTATTAACGACACACGAATGATGCGTTTGGCAATCACGTTCTCGAATGATAATATCTTGAGCAACATCGATAAGACGACGAGTTAAATATCCAGAATTGGCTGTTTTTAATGCAGTATCCACAATCCCTTTTCGTGCACCATATCCCGACATTAAATAATCCGTAATGGTTAATCCTTCACGAAAATTCTTTTTGATTGGTAATTGAAGAATTTCACCACTTGGATCTGACATTAATCCTCTCATTCCAACTAACTGACGAACTTGAGATAAATTACCACGAGCTCCTGAAAATGCCATTATATAAACAGAATTTAAAGGGTCATAACTTTTAAAATATGAAACTACTTCATCTTTTAAAGATTCACTAGTAATACTCCAAGTATCAATAATTTTTTGAAATTTTTCAACGTCAGTAATCTTTCCTTTTAAACAAATTTTTTCCGCATTTAATATTTCTTGATGAGCGTTTTGTAACATTTGATTTTTTACAAACGGTACTCTAAGATCTTCAATACTGATTGAAATACCGGCTTGACTAGCGTATTTAAAACCTAAATATTTTAATTCATCCGCTAAAGAACAGGCTTGCATTGAATTATATTCTGTAAAACTCCAAGCGAGTAATTGTTTTAATTGTTTTTTACTAATAAGAGTATTTTGATAGATATAGTTTTTCATAAAATATTTATTTTTATAATTATATCATTTAGGCAACTAATTTTAAGGTTTTCTGAATTGTATAATTAAAAATTACGCGTCCAGTTGTTGTTTGTATATATTGAACTAATGGTTGACCAACACTATCAAGGCGGATTTGAACATTTTCATAATATTCAATAGTTGTATCGTCAGCTAATTTTGTTTTTTTAATTAATGAACCTGTTTCAATTCCAGTATCATTATAACGAACCCAAATAGCAGTATGTAATTCAATTTGATCTTGATAATAAGCTAAAACTACATCGTCTAAATTCGCAAAATAATGGTTTGAACCTAATAAACCTTGAATATTATTAACTGTTAAATAATAACAACCTAAAACCATATCTTGACTAGGCATAATAATAGGTTCCCCATTTGCTGGTGATAAGAAATTATAAGGAGCTAACATTAACATATAGCACTCAGCTTGAGATTCAAGTGATAATGGTACATGAACAGCCATTTGGTCACCATCAAAATCAGCATTAAAAGCTGAACATACTAATGGATGTAACTTTATAGCTCTACCTTGCACTAAAATAGGTTCAAAAGCTTGAATTCCTAGTCGATGTAGTGTAGGAGCTCGATTCAGAAAAATTGGATGGTTTGCTAAAACTTTTTCAAGAACAGGATCAATTGCTGATTCATTTTGTTGAATTAAGTTTTTAGCCACTTTCATGTTACTTGCTAATCCTTGATTTATTAATTCACGAATAATAAATGGTTGGAATAATTCAATGGCCATTTCATAAGGTAGGCCACATTGATTTAATTTTAAACTGGGTCCAACTACAATAACAGAACGACCGGAATAATCAACACGTTTTCCTAATAGATTCTGACGGAATCGGCCATGTTTACCTTTAATAATATCCGATAATGATTTTAATGGTCGATTATTTGCACTTAAAGCAATTTTACCCCGTTTTCCATTATCAATTAATGTATCAACAGCTTCCTGTAACATACGTTTTTCGTTTCGGATAATTAGTTGAGGGGCATCAATTTCTAAAAGTCTTAAAAGTCGATTATTTCGTGTAATAATACGGCGATATAATTCATTTAAATCAGAAGTTGCAAACCGACCACCTTCTAATTGAATCATCGGTCGTAAAGCAGGAGGAATTACAGGTAATATTGTAATTACCATCCAGGCTGGATTTGATCCAGTTGCTTGTAAATTTTCTAAAATCCTAATTCGTTTAATTGATTGATCACGTAATTTATAAATACGTTGATATTCCCATTTTCGGAACCATTTTGACCCATTATAAATAGGTTGTTCTTTATGCAACACTTTACTACAAATAGTAATAAACCGACGTGTTTTAGAAATTTCACGGTTAATATTAAGTTTTTCTAACTCTTTTTTAATTAAAACAGCCCCAATTAAATAATTAGGGGTAGTCCGTAGTAAATATTTTGGAGTATTACGTCGTCGGTTTTGTGAATTTGGCTTTGGAAATGGTTTTAAAGGATAACCGGTAAATCCAAGTTCACGACTACGACGATATTGTTGTAAATCCCAGTGAAGTCCATAAAATGAAATTTCATCTTCAGCAATAAAATAAGCTAACGAAGCTAATTTTATTCTTTTAATTCGATTATCACGTAAATTTACTTTACCTGACTTAATTGCAAATTTCTTTTGATATTCCTGTTGAAATACATGTGATAGCATTTGTTTTGATGGTTCATCATGTTTCAACATTTCAACCAACTGCTTTAATTTTTTTTTGATTTTTGCAATTTTTAATGATGAATCTGTTAAAAGACGGTTTGATTGATAACGATTACGAGTAATTTTTGTATATAAAATATCTCGCTTTAATTTTTGTGAATTTTCTTTAAAATTCGGGTCTGTTGGTAACCAAGTTACTAAACCTTTCTGTTTTATAATTTCCTCAAATAACTCATTAATTGTAGGATTTTTAGAAAATTCTAAATTTGTATTTAAAAGGGTAAAAAGATCAGGTAAATAATATAATAAACCTGTGTCAACTCTTTTTTCACATTGTTCAACTTCTAATAAAAGTGCCATGTAATTAGGTCGACTATTTGTATACCATACATGAGTTACAGGGTAAATTAAATTAATATGACCCATACGATGACGTCGAACACGAGATTCCGTTAATTCAACGCCACACCGTTCACAAATTAAACCATCATAGCGTACTCGTTTGTATTTACCACAAGCACACTCTAAACTTTTACTAGGACCAAAGATTCGTTCACAAAATAAACCATCCATTTCAGGCTTAAATGTACGATAATTAATAGTCTCAGATTTTTGAACTTCACCAATGAATTGTCCATTTGGTAATCGACGATGTGACCACTGTAAAATTCGAACAGGTGAGGCTAACTTAATTTTTATATAATCAAATTCTTTTTCAGTTCGTACCATTGTTTTAAGAAAACGTTTTAGAATGCTATACTATTTATATTTGAAGTTGGAGGGAATGTTTTTGTTAATGGATCATATTTTTCAATTAAATTGACTTCTGTTTCATAAGTTTGATTAGTATTAAATTGTTCAATACGATATGTACTCATGTCTAATCCAATTGAGCGTAATTCTTGTAATAAAACTTTAAAAGATTCAGGGATTCCAGATGTTGGAATTGGTTGTCCCTTAACAATTGCATTTAAAGTCTCATTACGACCTTCCATATCATCAGATTTAATGGTTAACAACTCTTTTAGAGTAAATGCTGCACCAAATCCTTCTAAAGCCCAAACTTCCATTTCTCCAAACCGTTGTCCACCATGCTGAGCTTTTCCACCAAGTGGCTGTTGAGTCACTAATGAATAAGGTCCTGTTGCGCGAGCATGCATTTTATCATCAACTAAATGAATTAATTTTAACATATACCCATTACCAACTGTAATTGGATTTTCAAATTCTTTTCCCGTCCGGCCATCAATTAAAACCATTTTTCCAGGTGAATAAGGATTAAATAACCAAGCTTCATCTTTTTCAATTGAAGCTTGTCGTAATTTCTTATTTATTAAAATTCGAGAAACTTCTGGACCATACATTTCATCAAAAGGTAAAATTTTAAATCGACGATCTAATTTATGACCGGCTAAACCTAATAAACATTCATACAATTGCCCAACATTCATCCGAGACGGTACCCCTAATGGATTTAAGATAATATCAATAGGTGTTCCATCTGGTAAAAATGGCATGTCTTGTCGAGGTAAAATTCTTGAAATAATACCTTTGTTTCCATGACGACCCGCAATTTTATCACCAACTTGAATTTTACGAATTTGAGCAATAAAAATTTGAATTTTTTCAAATTTATATGCTAATTTTGTTCGACGGTTAAAAGTTAAGGTTTCAATAACTCGACCATATTCACCCTCAGGCATCCGGTATGAAGTATCTCTTACCCCTTTTGCTTTTGCACCAAAAATGGCACGTAATAATTTTGCTTCTGGTAATTGTTCAGAATCATCTTTTTCAATGACTTTTCCTACTAAAATATCTCCTGGTCGCACAAATGTTCCAATTGATACAATACCATCTTCATTTAAATGTTGTGTTTCAGAAAAATTTAAATTAGGAATATTTTTAGTTGTTTTTTCACAAACTTCAGCTGTTTGATCGATTTCAATTTCATATCGCTCAATATGAATTGAAGTAAAAACATCTTCATATACTAAACGTTCATTAATTAAAATTGCATCCTCAAAATTATAACCTTGCCAAGGCATATAAGCAATAAGTACATTTTGACCTAAAGCTAGTTCACTAGCATTAATACCAGGACCATCTGTTAACATTTGACCAGATAAAACTCTCTCACCTTTCCAAACAATCGGACGATGATTAATACAAGTTTCTTGGTTTGAACGTTGGTATTTTTGAAGAGCATATTTAAACTCAATTCCGTCATCCTGTTTAATTGTAATTTGATCAGCTGTTACTGACTGAACAATTCCAGCTTTATGTGCATTAATAGTTGCACCAGAATCTATAGCAATTTGATTTTCTAAGCCTGTCCCAACAATTGGCTTTTGAGGTAAAATTAACGGAACTGATTGACGTTGCATATTTGAACCCATTAAAGCTCTGTTTGCATCATCATGTTCAAAAAATGGTATTAAAGACGCAGCAACTGAAACAACTTGAACTGTTGAAATTGCAATAAAATCAACTTCAAATGGAGTTACTGTAATGAAATCTTGTTTATAACGAACAGGAATTAGATTTTGTGTTAAATAATTTTGTTCATTAGTTGCAATGTCGGCAGGGGCAATTTTATAAAAATCTTCGATATCCGCAGTTAGATAAATCGGACTACCTGTTTTAATAACTTTACCATTGATTACTCGCCAAAATGGAGTTTCAATAAACCCAGATTTATTTACTCTTGCACAAGTCGTTAAGGACGCAATTAAGCCAACATTTTGGCCTTCAGGTGTTTCAATTGGACAAATTCGACCATAATGACTTGGGTGAATATCTCTAACGGCAAAACTAATACGATCACGATCAAACCCACCAGGTCCTAATCCACTAATCCGGCGACGGTGAGTTAATGAAGATAAAGGGTTTGTTTGGTCCATATATTGTGATAATTGACTTGAACCAAAGAATTCTCGAATTGTTGCACCCACAATATTAAAACTTGAGAGTTGACTTGAACCAACTTTATTTGTTTGACTTCGAAGTTTACGTAATAAACGCTGGAATCCAATTCTAAATAAATTTTGTAAAAGCTCACCAACAGATCGAACACGACGGTTTTTTAAATGGTCAATATCATCACCAATAGTTTTTGATATTGATAAGGTAATTAATGAATCAATAATGGCAAAAATATCTGCATAAGTAATAGTTTGAATTTGACTATTTAATTTGAGATTTAATCGATTATTAATTTTTGAACGTCCAATTTTTCCTAAACGATAATACCGAACATCAAAAATACGAGAAAATTCTGAAATATTTTTAAAGTAATCTGATTTTAGATTAAAGCGTAATAATGGTTGTTCAGACGTTAAAGAATTTGTAATTAGTGGTTTATTAAAATAGAAAAAATCTGCATGTTGAAGATTTTGACAAATTTCAAAATCCGTTAATCCCATTTCTTTTAATAAATGAATAATAGGTTTTTGCGTAAATTTATCTAATTGAATTACAACTTCATCTTCTTGATTTTTAATTGGATACTTGTATTTATTAATTTCTGTATTTTTTTGGAAACCAACTCGAACCCAAGAACCTGATTCAGGAATTAATATTGCTGTATATAAATCTTTATCTTGATATTTTTGCTTATAATTATCTTTAACTTCATGTAAATCTTTATATTGAATAATTTCAGATCTTGATTTCAAATAATTTAATTTATGTTGATTTTCTGAAACTTCATATTTATATTCGATTGACTCAAAAGCTGTAGAATCTTGAGGTAATTGATTTAAGTTTTGTGGTAGGTTTTCAAAATTACTTTGGGTTGCAATTTTTATATATTCTGTATCCTTAGTCTTTTTCTTTTTTTGCTTATACTTAAATAATTCTTTTAAGGTTGAAGAAAAATAAAAAACCGGTTTTAATTTTTGTTGTTGAGTTTGTTCAATTAATTTTTCTAATGTTTCTGTTGTTGAGTTAATATTTTGATTTAAAAATTTGAAATAATTAACTTGTTTTACATTGCTGTAAGACCCAATTAAAATTACAAGTAATTTTTGTAAAACATCTAATTGATTAATTTGATGATAATACTCTAAAAGTTTATGTTGGTCTGATTGTATTACTGAAATTTTATTAAGTCTTTTTAAATTTTGTGAATTTAAAGTTAAAGTTTCTAACCAATCACTTTGAAGCGTCGAAATTTTATTATCAGAACTTTTTTTTAAAATTTCATATTTCATTAATGACGTTAATAGCTGATTCCAATCATTAATTAAAGTTTTTACACGTGAAAACTCTATAGAATTTTCACTCTGAAAATATTTATTTTTTACATTTAGCCAGTGTAAAAAAATTTTAATTCGTTCAAATTTCTTCTTAGGTTCGACTGTTTTTGAAATAATATGGTAAAGTTTGAAAGAATCTAAAAAATAAAAATAAAAATCATTTTCACTTTTTTTTAATTCTGTAAAGGAATATTGAAATAAACTCTGATTATATGCAATTGGAAAAAATGAGAGAACTTGTTCGGAGATAAATGGCTCACCTAAAGGTACGAATGATTTTAATTTATTAATGTCACTAGAGACTTGACGTTTAACAATCTTTCGTTTTTTTTGATTTTTATTTTTTTCAAAATAAATACCAGGACTACGTATAATTTGACTTACAATAACTCGCTCACAACCATTAATAATAAAGGTTGCAGAAGTTGTCATTAAAGGTAAATTAATAATAGGAAATTGGTTATGATATCGGATACTATTTAACTTTTTATTTCGAATTTCTAGAGGGATAACTAGTTGAGCGGCATAATTAGCCGTATATTTTTTTGCTCGAACAATATTATAAATTGGTTTAACAAGACTATATTCATGACCGAATAATACATACTCTGTATTATAACTAAAATCATGAATTCGCGAAAACATAGCTAATTCTTCATTTAATCCTTGAGCGATAAACCAACAAAAACTTGCTCTTTGCATTTCAATAAAATCTGGTAGAGCAGTTATATAATTCATTGATTGTTTCATAATCTTTGCGAATAAATATTTTTAAATTTTTATGAAGATACCAGAACGTTTAAAAAATTTTATTTAAATTTTATTAACAAAACGTTCTGTTAACTTTTAAAAGTCTTACATTTTAAGCAGATTTAAAATGAAGAGCTAATTTTGATTTTTTACGAGCAGCGTTATTTTTATGGAAAACGTGTTTTTTAGTCCCTTTATCAATTAAACTATAAACAGAGTTTAGAATAGCTTGTACTTTTTCTTTATTCTCATTAGTTTTCTCAGTTTTGTACAATTCTAAACTTGCTAAAAACATTTTTGTTAATGTTCTCACAGAAGTTTTGTAAAAACGGTTTTGTAAACGATTTCGTTTAGTAATTAAAATACGTTTTTTTGCAGATTTGTTATTAGCCATAATTATTTATAAATCCTATGAATTTTTAATGAAATATTTGCGTTTACTCAAATATTAATATATTCATTATAAAATTGGAAGTTTTTCACGTAAAAAAATTTTATCTGATGAAAGTTTTTATAAAACCTTGATAAGATAAAATTTTTTAGGTAGTGTAATCATAATATAAATAGCGTTAAAAATTAATTAATTTTATAAAAAATCTTTATGGCAAAAAATAAAGGTACTCGTATTCTAATTACATTAGAGTGTACAGAATGTCGTTCAAATACAAATAAGCGTTCTGCTGGTGTATCACGTTATACTACTCAGAAAAACCGTCGAAATAATCCCGAACGAATCGAATTAAAAAAATACTGTCGCCATTGTAATAAACCTACTAATCACAAAGAAATTAAATAATTTATGTTAACACAAAAACAAAAAATGTCACCATTAAGTCTTAATCAAAAAATTGATTACAAAGATATTGATTTACTAAAATTATTTGTTACAGAACAGGGAAAGATTTTACCACGTCGTGCGACAGGTGTAACGGTTCAACAACAACGCCAAATTGCAAAAGCAATAAAACGTGCTCGTGCTTTATCATTATTACCATTTGTAGCACAAAATTCTATTTAAAATATTAAATTATTAATATTTTAAATAGCATGTGAAAATAAATTAAAAACAATGTATAATAATATGATGAAAACTCATGTTTACTTAATATGTTTTTATAAACTATTTTTTATTTTTTATGAGAGTTTCATAGATTTTCGTCTCCCAAAAGGAGAAAGTCAATGGCAATAAGCTCAACGGAGCGTCGTGCAAAAAATGTACAAATTTTTGTAGAAAAAGACGCTGTGGAAACTAGTTTCGAAAAATGGGCCCAACCGGGACACTTTTCACGAACTTTAGCTAAAGGTCCAAAAACAACAACTTGGATTTGGAACTTACACGCGGATGCACATGATTTTGACAGTCAAACAAATTCTTTAGAAGAAGTTTCACGTAAAATTTTCAGTGCACATTTCGGCCAATTAGCAGCAATTTTCTTATGGATTAGTGGTATGCACTTCCATGGGGCATACTTTTCAAATTATTCTGCTTGGTTATCTGATCCAATTGGAATTAAGCAAAGTTCACAAGTTGTTTGGCCAATTGTAGGTCAAGAAATTTTAAACGCTGATGTAGGTGGTAACTTCCAAGGTGTACAAACAACATCAGGTTGGTTCCAAATGTGGCGTGCAGAAGGTATCACAAGTGAAGTAGAATTATACTGGATTGCTATCGGTGGATTAGTAATGTCAGCTTTAATGCTATTTGCTGGTTGGTTCCATTACCATAAAGCAGCACCAAAATTAGAATGGTTCCAAAATGCGGAATCAATGATGAATCACCACTTGGCTGGTTTATTAGGTTTAGGTTGTTTGTCATGGTCTGGTCACCAAATTCACATTGCATTACCAATTAATAAATTATTAGATGCTGGTGTATCTCCACAAGAAATCCCATTACCACACGAATTTTTAATTAATCGTGAATTAATGGCTCAATTATACCCAAGTTTCGGTAAAGGTTTAGCACCATTCTTTAGTGGTCAATGGGGTGAGTACTCTGATTTCTTAACATTTAAAGGTGGTTTAAATCCAGTAACAGGTGGTTTATGGTTAAGTGATATTGCTCACCACCATTTAGCTTTAGCTGTGTTATTTATTGTTGCAGGTCATATGTACCGTACTAATTGGGGTATTGGTCACAGTATGAAAGAAATTTTAGAAGCACATAAAGGTCCATTTACTGGTGAAGGTCACAAAGGTTTATACGAAATTTTAACAACTTCGTGGCATGCACAATTAGCTATTAACTTAGCAATGGTAGGTTCATTAAGTATTATTGTTGCACATCATATGTATGCGATGCCTCCATATCCATATATTGCAACTGATTATGCAACACAATTATCATTATTCACACACCATATGTGGATTGGTGGTTTCTGTGTAACTGGTGGTGCAGCACACGCAGCAATCTTTATGGTACGTGATTACACGCCAGCAAATAACTATAATAACTTATTAGATCGTGTTTTACGTCACCGTGATTCAATTATTTCACACTTAAATTGGGTTTGTATTTTCTTAGGTTGTCATGCATTTGGATTCTATATCCATAATGATACAATGCGTGCTTTAGGACGTCCACAAGATATGTTCTCAGATAAAGCAATCCAATTACAACCAATTTTTGCACAATGGATTCAAAATATTCATTTATTAGCACCTGGTACAACAGCACCAAATGCCTTAGCGACAACAAGTTATGCTTTCGGTGGTGATGTTGTTGAAGTTGGTGGTAAAATTGCAATGATGCCTATTAAATTAGGTACTGCTGATTTTATGGTACATCATATTCATGCTTTTACTATTCACGTAACAGTATTAATTTTATTAAAAGGTGTACTTTACGCTCGTAGCTCTAAATTAATTCCAGATAAAGCAAATTTAGGTTTCCGTTTCCCTTGTGATGGACCTGGTCGTGGTGGTACTTGTCAAAGTTCTAGTTGGGATCATGTATTCTTAGGTTTATTCTGGATGTACAACTCAATTTCAGTTGTAATTTTCCACTTCAGTTGGAAAATGCAATCTGATGTATGGGGTACTGTAACACCAGATGGAAGTATTTCACATATTACTGGTGGTAATTTTGCTCAAAGCTCAATTACAATTAATGGATGGTTACGTGATTTTTTATGGTCACAAGCATCACAAGTAATTCAATCATATGGTTCAGCATCATCTGCATATGGTTTAATCTTCTTAGGAGCACATTTTATTTGGGCATTTAGTTTAATGTTCTTATTCAGTGGACGTGGTTACTGGCAAGAACTTATTGAATCAATTGTATGGGCACATAATAAATTAAACTTTGCACCAGCAATTCAACCACGTGCTTTAAGTATTACACAAGGTCGAGCTGTTGGTTTAGCACACTATTTATTAGGTGGTATCGGTACAACTTGGGCGTTCTTCTTAGCACGTGCAATCTCTATTACTTAATTGTACAAATTTTGTACAATTCAAATTTTATTTACAACTATAAATTATATAAAAAGGCATCTGAAGATTATGGCAACTAAATTTCCAAAGTTTAGCCAAGCCCTTGCACAAGATCCAGCAACTCGACGAATTTGGTATGGTATAGCTACTGCTCATGATTTAGAAGCACATGATGGCATGACCGAAGAAAATTTATATCAAAAAATCTTCGCGTCTCATTTTGGCCATTTAGCTATTATTTTCCTTTGGACAGCTGGAAACTTATTCCATGTAGCATGGCAAGGAAACTTCGAACAATGGGTAGCTAAACCATTAAAAACAAAACCAATTGCACATGCAATTTGGGATCCACATTTTGGTGAATCAGCATTAAAAGCATTTAGTAAAGGTAATACTTACCCAGTAAATATTGCATTTTCAGGTGTTTATCAATGGTGGTACACAATTGGATTCAGAACAAATCAAGAACTTTATGCAGGTTCTGTTGGTTTATTAATCTTATCGTGTGTATTATTATTTGCGGGTTGGTTGCATTTACAACCAAAATTCCGCCCAAGTTTATCTTGGTTTAAAAATAATGAATCACGTTTAAACCATCATTTATCAGGTTTACTTGGTGTAAGTTCATTAGCTTGGACTGGTCACATTGTACATGTAGCAATTCCAGTATCACGTGGTGCACATGTTGGTTGGGATAATTTCTTAACAACACCACCACATCCTGCTGGTTTAACGCCATTCTTTACCGGTAATTGGACAGTATACGCAGAAAACCCGGATAGTGCTTCACATGTTTATGGTACAAGTGAAGGAGCAGGTACTGCGATTTTAACATTCTTAGGTGGTTTCCATCCACAAACTCAAGCATTATGGTTAAGTGATATTGCTCATCACCAACTAGCAATTGCAGTTGTATTCATTATTGCTGGTCATATGTACCGTACTAATTTCGGTATTGGTCACAATATGAAAGAAATTCTTGACGCTCACCGTCCTCCTGGAGGTCGCTTAGGTGCAGGTCACGTTGGGTTATTTGAAACAATTACTAATTCATTACATATGCAGTTAGGATTAGCTTTAGCCTCATTAGGTGTTGCTACATCTTTAACTGCTCAACATATGTATGCGTTAACTCCGTATGCATACTTATCAAAAGATTTTACTACTGAAGCAGCATTATATACACACCATCAATATATTGCTGGATTCTTAATGGTTGGTGCTTTTGCTCACGGTGCAATTTTCTTTGTTCGTGATTATGATCCAGAATTAAATAAAAATAATGTTTTAGCTCGAATGTTAGAGCATAAAGAAGCAATTATTTCACATTTAAGTTGGGTATCATTATTCTTAGGCTTCCACACATTAGGTTTATATATTCATAATGATACTGTAGTAGCTTTTGGTCAACCAGAAAAACAAATTTTATTTGAACCAGTTTTTGCTGAATACATTCAAGCAGCTTCAGGTAAAGCCGTATATCAATTTAATGTATTATTATCATCACCGACTAGTCCAGCAACAGTGGCAGGTAATCAAGTTTGGTTACCAGGTTGGTTAGATGCAATTAATAATAATAAAAATGATTTATTCTTAAAAATTGGTCCTGGTGATTTCTTAGTACACCATGCAATTGCATTAGGTTTACATGTAACTGCATTAATTTTAGTAAAAGGTGCTTTAGATGCACGTGGTTCAAAATTAATGCCAGATAAAAAAGACTTTGGTTACAGCTTCCCTTGTGATGGTCCAGGTCGTGGTGGTACATGTGATATTTCTGCATGGGATGCCTTCTATTTAGCAATGTTCTGGATGTTAAACACAATCGGTTGGGTAACATTCTACTGGCATTGGAAACACATGACAATTTGGGGTGGTAACCCAGGTCAATTTGATGAATCATCAAATTATATTATGGGTTGGTTACGTGATTACTTATGGTTAAATTCATCACCATTAATTAATGGTTATAATCCATTTGGTATGAACAATTTATCTGTTTGGTCATGGATGTTCTTATTCGGTCATTTAATCTGGGCAACTGGTTTTATGTTCTTAATTTCATGGCGTGGTTATTGGCAAGAACTAATTGAAACATTAGTTTGGGCTCATGAGCGTACACCACTTGCAAACTTAATCCGTTGGCGTGATAAGCCTGTAGCGTTATCAATTGTTCAAGCTCGTTTAGTTGGTTTAGCCCACTTCTCTGTAGGTTATATTTTAACATATGCTGCTTTTTTAATTGCATCGACATCAGGTAAATTTGGTTAATTTTAACTATAATTTCCTTCAGTAATTTAGTAATAAATATAAATTTATTACTAAATTACTGAAAAAACCTAAACATAAGAGATGCCAGGATAATTTTTTCTAATGTATTGATTTTTCTGAGCTTTAAGCGTAAAATATTGATACATAGTAATTGTTATAAATAAATCTATGTCGATAAGTGAAGAAACAATTTATTAAATATGCTGGTGTAGCTCAATGGTAGAGCAACGGATTTGTAATCCGTAGGTTGGGGGTTCAAATCCCTTCACCAGCTAACAAAGAAAAACTTTATAAGTTTATATAAATGGATATGTATATACCAAAATTAAAATATCGATTATAATTACTCTAAAAAGTGTTTAAGATGATTAAGAAAACAAAAATTTTTATTTTTAAAATTTAAAGGAACTTTTTATGGGAAATTTTATTGACAAAACCTTTACCGTAATTGCAGATATTTTATTAAAAGTACTACCTGCTAGTAAACAAGAAAAACAAGCTTTTTCTTATTATCGTGCTGGAATGGCTGCTCAATCCAATGGTAAATATGCGGAAGCATTAGAAAATTATTACGAAGCCTTACAAGTCGAAGAAGATCCATATGATCGAAGTTATACCCTTTATAATATTGGGTTAATTTACGGTAATATTGGTAATAACTCGCAAGCGTTAGAATATTACCATCAAGCTCTTGAATTAAACTCGAACTTACCTCAGTCTTTAAATAATATTGCGGTAATCTACCATTCGTCAGGTTTAAATACATTAACTATGATTAATGAAGAAATTGATGATATTCAACAAGCTGAATATCGGGCATTAGCAACAGAGTTTTTTGACAAAGCTGGTGAGTATTGGCGCCAAGCTTTAAAACTAGCTCCAGATAATTATCCTGGGGCCCGAAATTGGTTAAAAGTTAGTGGTAGATTATTTGAAGAAGACTAAATAGATTGAATATTCTAAATGAAAGTTAATATTTTATTCAAGAATAATCATTATTTTGTTGTACAATAATACATAGTTAATAAGTTTTAAATTTGCTATTATTTAGCAAGTTCCGAAAGTATATTTATTCTTAAATATTTAAATATGTTAAGTTAAAATGGTACAAACTAAAAAAAATATAGGTTTCGTTAGTCAAATCATTGGTCCCGTATTAGATATCAAATTCCCTGATGGTGTATTACCACCAATTTACAGCGCAGTTAGAATTGAGACAGCTGATGGCATTGGTAATATTGTAGAAGTACAACAATTACTAGGTGATAATAAAGTTCGTGCTGTATCTATGCGTTCAACCGATGGTTTAAAACGTGGTGTTGAAGCAGTTGATTTAGGTACTCCAATTTGTGTACCAGTTGGAATAACAACATTAGGTCGAATTTTCAATGTTATTGGTGAACCAGTAGATGAACAAGGTGACGTTTCGTATGAAGAAACATTACCAATTCATCGTGATGCACCTGCATTTACTGAGTTAGAAACAAAACCATCAATTTTTGAAACTGGTATTAAGGTTGTAGATTTATTAGCTCCATACCGTCGAGGTGGTAAAATTGGTTTATTCGGTGGTGCTGGTGTAGGTAAAACTGTATTAATTATGGAATTAATTAATAACATTGCTAAAGCACATGGTGGTGTATCAGTATTTGGTGGTGTAGGTGAACGTACACGTGAAGGTAATGATTTATACGAAGAAATGAAAGAATCAGGTGTAATTAACGAAAGTAATTTCCCTGAATCTAAAGTAGCGTTAGTATATGGTCAAATGAATGAACCTCCAGGTGCACGTATGCGTGTAGGTTTAACAGCATTAACAATGGCAGAATATTTCCGTGATGTTAATAAACAGGATGTTTTATTATTTATTGATAACATCTTCCGATTCACACAAGCAGGTTCTGAAGTATCAGCATTATTAGGTCGTATGCCATCTGCTGTAGGTTACCAACCAACATTAGCAACAGAAATGGGTGCATTACAAGAGCGTATTACATCTACTACACAAGGTTCAATTACATCAATTCAAGCAGTATACGTACCTGCGGATGATTTAACAGATCCAGCTCCAGCAACAACGTTTGCTCATTTAGATGCTACTACAGTATTATCTCGTAACTTAGCATCAAAAGGTATCTACCCAGCAGTAGATCCATTAGATTCAACATCAACAATGTTACAACCAAACATTGTAAGTGCAGAACACTATGAAATGGCTGAAACAGTAAAAGAAACTTTACAACGTTATAAAGAATTACAAGATATTATTGCCATTTTAGGTATTGACGAATTATCTGAAGAAGATCGTTTAACTGTAGCACGTGCACGTAAAGTTGAGCGTTTCTTATCACAACCATTCTTTGTTGCAGAAATCTTCACAGGTTCTCCAGGTAAATATGTAAGCTTAGAGCAAACAATTAAAGGTTTTAAAATGATTTTAACTGGTGACTTAGATGATTTACCAGAACAAGCGTTCTATCTTGTAGGGGATATTGACGAAGCAATTGCAAAAGCAGAAACTCTAAAATAAAGGAGTACTAATTTTATGGTTCTAAATATTCGCGTACTTACTCCAGATAGAGTAATCTGTTCAACAACAGCTGATGAAATTGTATTACCAGGCTTGACAGGTCAAGTAGGTATATTAGATGGTCATGCTGCTTTAATTACAGCTTTAGATACAGGTTTATTAAGAATTAAACTTGATAATAAATGGACTCCCATTATTTTATGTGGTGGTTTAGCGGAAATCGACCGTAATCGAGTAACAGTTTTAGTAAATGATGTTGAAGAGCTTGTATCTGTTGAATTAAGTGAAGCTACACAAGAACTAGAAAAAGCAACAGTAGCAGTAGAAACTGCTGAGACTAGTAAAGCTAAACTTGATGCATCAATTGAATTAAAAAAAGCAACAGCTCGTGTTGAAGCTATAAATTATTTATCATAAAAAATATAAAACTAAATTATTATAATTTAGTTTTATATTCCTTTAATCAGTTATGTGTAGATTTTGACTTACTTAAAACTATCAATTTTTTTAAAGGATAGTAAAACACTTTAACAAAGCAAAATCCTAATATATGATAACAAATTCTGATTTTAATTTTCAACAAAATGAAACGGTTACTTTAGAATTACCTTTTACTGAACATATTGAAGAGTTACGCCAACGACTTTTTCATATTGTATGGGTTATTTTAATTTTGACATGTTGTGCATTTTTTGAAGTTAAATTTTTAGTTAAAATCTTAGAACTCCCCGTTAGTAATGTAAAATTTTTTCAATTGTCGCCTGGTGAATATTTTGTCTCAACTGTAAAAATTTCATTTTATACAGGACTTTTATTTGGCAGTCCATTCGCAATAGGACAATTAATTTTATTTTTATTACCTGGCCTAACAAAAAAAGAAACAAAGATTATCTTACCATTATTGTTAAGTTCTTTATGTCTCTTTGGTTTGGGACTAGCGTTTTCGTATTATGCCTTAATTCCCGCAGCCTTAAATTTCTTTTTAAGCTACAGTGATGAAGTTATTGAGCCACTTTGGTCATTTGATCAATATTTTGAATTTATTCTTGTTCTATTTTATAGTACAGGGTTAGCTTTTCAAATTCCTATTATTCAAATTCTATTAGGATTATTAAATATTGTATCCGCTAAACAAATGATAGATTCATGGCGATACGTGATATTAGTTTCAACAATTATTGGAGCAGTTTTAACACCTTCTACCGACCCATTAACTCAAGTATTGTTATCATCCGCAATATTATTGTTATATTTTTCTGGGGTAGGGATCCTGCTTTTAATAAAAAAATAATTTATATATATACTTAAAAAGTATTTTATCCATGGCAACTAACAAGTTTTTTAAAAGTCTTTTATTTACTTTAACGATTGCTATAAGTGTATTCGGGTTTTCTATTGAAAATTCTTTAGCTTACCCAGTATTTGCACAACAAGGTTATTCAAATCCACGTGCTGCAAATGGTAAATTAGCTTGTGCGAATTGTCATTTAAACCAAAAAGCGATTGAAATTGAAGCTCCTCAAGCAGTACTTCCAAATGCAGTATTTGAAGTTGAAGTTAAAGTACCATATGACACTTCACGTCAACAAATTGGTGCAAACGGTAAAAAAGCAGATTTAAATGTAGGTGGTATTGTAATTTTACCAGAAGGATTTAAATTAGCTCCTAAAAGTCAAATTCCAGACGCTGTAAAACAAAAAAATAAAGGTGTCTTTATTTCACCATACAGTACTGAATTTGATAATATTTTAGTAGTAGGTCCAATTGCAGGTAAAACACACCAAGAACTTATTTTCCCTGTTTTAGCCCCAGATCCAGCAAAAGATTCGAATGTTAAATACTTAACATACCCGATGTATGCTGGGGGAAATCGTGGTCGTGGCCAAGTATACCCAACTGGTGAAAAAAGTAATATCAATAGTTTTGGTGCAGTTCAACCTGGCCAAATTTCTGAAATTACAACTACAGCAAAAGAAGAATCTAACATTACTATTGTTAATTCAAATGGTACAACAACATCACAAATTGTTCCTGCTGGTTTAACATTAACAGTAAAACAAGGTGATGTAGTAAAAACAGATCAAGCCTTAAATATTGATCCAAATGTAGGTGGTTTTGGTCAAGAAGAAACTGAAATTGTATTACAAAAACCTGCACGTATTATTGGTTATTTAGCATTTTGTTTCAGTGTTTTATTAACACAAGTTTTATTAATTTTAAAGAAAAAACAATTTGAAAAAGTACAAGCTGCAGAGCTTAACTTCTAAATAATAAAAAGGAATGACTTATTTTAAAAGTCATTCCTTTTTGTTTTAACGAATTAGTATAATTCGTCTTCTTGGTGAACTAAAATTGTACAATCTGATTTAGGGTAAGCAATACAAGTTAAAACAAAACCAGCGCCTACTTGATCATCATCTAAGAATGTTTGTTCTGATTGATCAATTGTACCTTCTGTTACTTTACCTGCACATGTAGAACATGCACCAGCACGACAAGAGTATGGTAAATCAATACCACCATCTTCTGCAGCATCTAAAACAAAAATATCATCATTACAGTCAATTGTTGTATCAATACCATGTTCTTCGCTTTTTAATGATACTTTGTAAGTAGCCATATAAATCCTTATTTAAAGTTATTATAAAGTAAAAGTTGAAAAAAAAAGTTCATTAATTACTTTACTATATATTATTATACTACGGAACGTAGTTATAAATTTTTTTTTTTTAATTTTTAAAAACTTTTAATTTTATTTAAAAGTCTGTTTTAAACGACTAGCTTTACCTTTTAAGTTTCGTAAGTAGTATAATTTAGAACGACGAACTTTTGATGAACGTAACACTAGAATAGAATCCACTTTTGGCGAATGAATTAAAAATATACGTTCTATACCAATACCTTGTAATACTTTTCTTACAGTAATTGTTGTATTAATTGAACTATTTTTTTTCGCAATAACTGTGCCTTCATAAAACTGAACACGCTCTTTACTACCCTCAATAATTTTAACACCAATTTTAACATTATCACCAATTCGAATTGTTGGTAAATCTGTTTTTATAAAACTTTTGTGTAAATTATCAATGGTTTGTTGTTTATTTAATTTAACCATAAAACTTTTATATTTTAATAATTTATTACTAGCAATACTACAGTTATACTGCCAAAAAAACAATATTAAAAATTTGTAAAATGCATCCGACTGGGTTCGAACCAGTGATGTTCCATAGGAAAACGGATTATGAGTCCGGTGCCTTCAACCACTCGGCCACGAATGCATAGATGGAGCTGATGGGACTCGAACCCACGTCCATTTAAATTTTATTAAAGTACTCATTCACAGGTATAGTTCTAAAAAGAACGAAATATAAAAATATTCTAAACTATAAAAAAACGAAAAGTCTAGTTATAGTGAACAAAGAAATTTAACAAAATATATTATGTACTAAGCTGCAAACGCAAAAGAAGTGTTTAAATTCTTGTTTACTTGCTTAAAGTTAAAAGGGATTATATTGTTAGCATTTATTATAGAGATGTATGTTTTTTACGAAGAATAACGGCTTCGACCTGCATCATACTTTACTTAACTTTTAAATGTCAAAACCAAATCAGCCCCAAATACTAACATTAAATTCAAATCTAGTAATTTATATCCCTAATAAGCATGAAGGGAATCGAACCCCCGACTTTCAGAATCGGAATCTGATGCTCTATCCACTGAGCTACATGCTTTGGTAGTTCTCGAAAAGATTTTTAAACAAAATTTTTATAAATTGTTGTCTACCATTTATATTATCATTAAAAAATCTAATCTGACAAGCTTAAAATTTAATTATTTAAACTTTAAATTCAATTTACTGTTAAGTAAATTGAACTTAAAAATGTAGGATTAAATTTAGTAATAAATTTTACCACCACCCCATTTTTCACTTTGGATTCTTGGTGATAACATAATGTGACCAGCAATTGAATATAAATCTTCGTCAGTTAATGAGCGCATACGTGGGTAAATATCTGCACTTTTAATACTCGGATGAGTTTCGGCAACAGAATCTAATCCATCATATGTCGTTGGATTTTTCATATAATCAACTAAAGCGTTAATATTATCACGACGTGGAGTTGCTAAACTTAATCCTTCCGGATCTAAGCCAACGTTTGGATTAGTTTTTGTAATACCACCTAAGTGACATGCGCCACATGTTGCATTAAATAAACGTTTTCCTCGTTTTACTTGTTCAGGTGTTAGTACTGTAGTAGTACCAGCATTATCCACAACTACAGTTCTTGTTGCTTCATCTAAATCAATAGCAGAAGCTGTTGTAACAAAAATGTTAAAAATACCAAATAAAATTAAGGCGCAAAATTTAGAATATTTTTTAAACATAATTTAAAAACATTATTTATAAAATTGAAACCAAGAAGAGAAAGGATATTTAATTTGATTTATTTACCCTTTTTTTTAGTTTTGCCATATTTGCGAGTAAACCTCGTAAGCGAATATTTTCCCAGCCAGCAACTAAAAGAGATGCGATAATTAATACTTGACTAAACAATAAAATTGGATCTAGTCGCCAACCATGAACCATTAAAATACAACTGTAAAGTAACCCGATAGTTGCAAAAAAAATATCTTCATCTCGTGCCACTTCGGGCTTAACAACTCGAAGAAAATATAGTAATATTACTCCAAATCCTAAGATTAAACCTAATAAAATATTTGGACCAAAACCAATGTTTATCATAAGTAATTCTGTAAAGATTTTAATTAATTATAAATATTTAATTTATAATTTTAATTAAGAACGTGCAATACGATCACTTTTACTGATAATAATTAAAGCAATTGCAATAGCAGATAATACAACGCCACCTGCAACTAAACTAGACATAAAATTTGATAATGAAGCTGTCATTTCTAATTCCGTTTTTTTAAATTAAAAATAGTAAGATTGACTACAATATTAATTGTATCAGCTTTTCTAAAAAAAAACATAATTAATATTTTTTTCAAGATAATTTCTATTTTGATTATAATAAAATTTATTTAGAAATACGTAATTTAAAGTAAAAAAAAGTTTAAAGATTTAGTTAAACTAAAAGAAGGTATAGTATTAATACAAATAATTAATTCAAGCTTTATGCTGCTATCTTACGATCCTGACAAAATAAGTTGTTTTAAAATTTTACTAAAAACTATACCCAATATATACAATACTAAATTTATGAAAAATAAGCAACTACTAATTAAAAATTAAATCTATTGTTATTTTAGCTTAATTATATTATAATTAATATTAAGCCCGGATAGCTCAGTTGGTAGAGCAGTGGATTGAAGATCCTCGTGTCACCAGTTCGAATCTGGTTCTGGGCATTTAACTATTTAAATCTATATTTAAAAACTTTGTACGACTTGAATCAAAGTGTAAATCAACCGTACCAATTGGACCATTTCGTTGTTTAGAGATAATTAACTCTACACAATCCAAATCAGTAAGCGCTTCTTCTGACTCAGTTGAAGTATAATAACTCTCGCGGTATAACATTAAAACTAAATCAGCATCTTGTTCAATCGAACCACTTTCTCGTAAATCAGATAAAATGGGTCTCTTGTTGGTACGACTTTCAACACTTCGACTTAATTGTGATAAAGCAATAATAGGTACATTAAATTCACGCGCAAGATTTTTTAACGAACGTGTGATTTGTGACAATTCTTGAGCTCGATTATCAGTTTTAAATTTACTATTTTGCATAAGTTGTAAGTAATCAATAATAATTAAACCTATTTGATTTTGTTCAAAAAGAATTTTTTTAATTTTTGATTTAATGTCTTGGATTGAAGGATTCGAAGTATCATCGATAAAAAAGGGTAATGTAGATAAATATTTAATTGTTGAATTTAATTTTAACCAGTCTTCTTTATAAAGATTACCTGTTTTTAATCGTGAATTGGTAATATCCGTTTCGTTTGTTAATAATCGATATGTTAATTGTTCTTTTGACATTTCTAAACTAAAAAAAAGAACTGGCTGCTTAGAACTTTTAATAATATTCAAACCTATATTTAAAGCTAAAGCTGTTTTACCCATTGATGGACGACCAGCAATAATAATTAAATCGGATCTTTGAAAACCTTGAGTAAATGAATCTAAGTCAAAAAAACCTGAAGAAATACCTGATAGAGATGGTTTTAAAGCTTTTTGTTTTAGCTCTAAAAATACTTGAGCAAATAAATCGGCGCTATTAGTTATCTTTTGTAATTTAATCTCATTTGTAAGATTAAAAACATCAGATTCTAAAGTGGCTAAAATTGATTCTAATGAAATATTCGTTATATAAGCAGAATTAATAATTTCATACCCTAATTTAATAAGTGAACGGCGTAAAAATTTATCTTGAATTAGTTTAATATAATCTTCCAAATATAATAAATTGGGAATGTAATTCGTTAATTCAATTAATATACGTGTTCCTCCAATTTCTTTTAATTTTCCATTATCTTGTAGAAATGTGTTTAATGTAATAATGTCAATTGATTTTTTTTTATTGTGCATCTCAATAATTGCTTTATATAATTCTTGGTGATTTTTAAAATAAAAGGTTTCTATTTTAACACTACGTAGCGTATGTTCAATTGCTTCAGAGCTCACTAATAAACTACTTAAAATAATTTTTTCAGCTAAAAAATTGTGCGGTAAATATTTTTCAATGGTTAATGAGCTTAAACTATTAGGCGTAGGTTGCATATTAAAAATATTAGAACATTATTAAATAAGTTTATTATAAATAACTTGTAACGTAAAAGATTGCTTTTTTATTTTATTATACTTAAAATATATAGTACGCGTCCTTAGTTCAGTTGGTAGAACGCTAGTCTCCAAAATTAGATGTCGAGGGTTCAAGTCCTTCAGGGCGCGCTTCTCTTATAATTAAGAGGTTTATATTTTTTAGATAGAATTGAAACTTAAAAAGCAATCCGTACTTAATCTTTTCAAATAAAAAGATTATTTAAGCTTTAAATGAAAACAAAACTTTTTTAAAAAAGTTGGTTCAAAATTCATTCAAGTTAAAAATGGAATTTATAAAGCGGTAAATTTATATGGCTAAAAAAGTAACAGCGTTAATTAAGTTAGCTTTACCTGCAGCAAAAGCAACCCCAGCACCTCCTGTTGGTCCAGCATTAGGGCAACATGGTGTTAACATTGCTGCATTTTGTAAAGAATATAATGCAAAAACGAGTGATAAAGCTGGATTAATTATTCCAGTAGAAATTTCAGTATATGAAGATAGAAGTTATACTTTTATTCTTAAAACTCCACCTGCGTCTGTTTTATTAGCAAATGCAGCAAAAATTAAAAAAGGTTCATCGACTCCTAATCGAGTAAACGTCGGTTCAATTACTACAGCTCAATTAGAAGAAATTGCAAGCATTAAATTACCAGATTTAAACACTACAAAACTTACTAGTGCAGTAAAAATTGTTGAAGGAACTGCCCGTAATATGGGTATTTCAATTAGCGATTAATTTGTAAATTGTTAATTTTATTAGGGAAATTTTATGCGAAAAATATCACGTCGTCACCAAGAAAACCAAGCAAAAACGAAAAATATCGTTTTTACTAAGAAAGAAGAAGCAATTCTAATTCTAAAAGAAACAGCAACCGCTAAATTTACGGAAACTGTTGAATTACATGCAAACTTAAATATTGATCCTAAATATGCCGATCAACAATTAAGAACAACTGTAACTTTACCTCATGGAATTGGTAAATCAATTAAAATTGCCGTTTTAACAAACGAAAATAATACAGCCGAAGCTCAAACTGCTGGAGCAGATATTGTTGGAAATGATGATTTAATTGAACAAATCAGTCAAGGTAACATTGATTTTGATTTATTAATTGCAACTCCGGATATGATGCCTAAATTAGCTAAATTAGGGCGAGTATTAGGACCAAAAGGTTTAATGCCATCACCAAAATCAGGTACAGTGAGTACAACATTAACTGAAACGTTATCTGATTTTAAAAAAGGTAAATTCGAATATAAAGCTGATAAAACTGGTGTTGTACACGTAAGTTTTGGTAAATCTGATTTTACAGAAATCCAATTAACGGAAAACTTAACAGCTTTATATGAATCAATTGAACTAAACCGACCATCTGGTGTAAAAGGTAAATATTTTAAAAATATGTTTATTTGCACAAGTATGGGTCCCTCAATTCAATTAGATTTAAATATCTTTGAGTAAAAAGATAAATCAAACTTTTAAAAAATTAATTATAAAACTTATATTATGTCAGATAAAATTAATCAAATCGTTGAAGAATTAAAAACATTAACATTATTAGAAGCATCAGAATTAGTAAGTCAAATCGAAGAAACTTTTGGTGTTGATGCATCTGCTGCTGTTGGTGGTGGTGGTGTTGTAATGGCTGCTGCTGTTGCTGAAGAAGTAGAAGAAAAAACAGAATTTAATGTAATGTTAGATGAAGTTCCAGCTGATAAGAAAATTGCAGTGTTAAAAGTTGTTCGTGCTTTAACAGGTTTAGGTTTAAAAGAAGCGAAAACATTAGTAGAATCAGCACCAAAACAAGTTCAAGAAGGTGTAGCTAAAGATGCTGCTGAAGAAGCAAAAAAACAATTAGAAGCAGCTGGTGGTAAAGTTTCGTTAACATAATTTTAAAACTAAATTCTAATAGTTTTTAAACTATTAGAATTTAGATATTATTTAATTTTTCAACTTCAAAATTTTACTAATAAAAAATCGTAAATAATACTTAAGACGAACTTAAGTATTATTAAAATTATTTAATCAAATTGTCTACCACGATTATATTGTAAATAAGCAGCAACAAATAAACCAAAAGCACTTACAGTGATCATTCCTAAAACGATTCCAGATAATAAAGGTTCTACCATTTATTTTTAATATTATAAATTTATGATATAGTATTAATACATATCCCTAATTAATTCAACTCTTGAACTAAAATTAAATAATTTAGTCAAATGAACATAATTTGAAATAATAATTTTTTAGTGTAGTTTTTACCTTATCTAAAACCAATTGCTGCTTGCCAAACAAAAGCTAATAATAAGAAGAAAACAGGAACAATTGGTAAAACATCTACAATTGGACTAAATGCAACATATGCTTCAGGTAATCGAGCTAATAATAAACTTTCCATAATTAAAACCTCTATATAGATCTATAAAATGTTAAATATACTAAATTTAATATTATTAATTCTACTATAAAAATCCGGAAAAGTTTGATTTATCTTCCGGATATTTTTTTAATTCTCTGATATTTTCATATACAATTAATAATAATAAGTCTCAGTACTAATTTTGTGCTAGCAATAAAATTTAAATAATAAAATGTAATATGGCAGCAGCTTTTTTACCGTCAATTTTAGTTCCAATTGTTGGTTTAATTTTCCCAGCATTTAGTATGGCATTATTTTTCTTATACATTCAAACAGATGATATTGCTTAAATTATTTTAAAAGATTTCAAATAAATTATTAGAAAATAATTTATTTGAAAATAATTATTTATTTGTTAATTTCTTTTATTTTAAAATATAAATAATTAAGTAGTTTATATTTTAAAAATATTTTTTACTAATCTTCAAATTTATTAAAATATTCATGTATAATTATAAATATAAGTTGATAAGACAAAAGTAGAAATTAGAAATAAGGTTTACTTCAAAATTAATTTTATTTAAGGATTAAAAAATATGACCATTGCTATTGGACAAAACCAAGAACGTGGTTTATTTGATCTAGTTGATGATTGGTTAAAAAAAGATAGATTCGTCTTTGTTGGCTGGTCAGGTTTATTATTATTCCCTACTGCGTATTTAGCTACTGGTGGTTGGATGACAGGTACTACATTTGTTACTTCTTGGTATACACATGGTTTAGCAACTTCATACCTTGAAGGTTGTAACTTCTTAACAGCTGCCGTGTCAACTCCTGCAAACAGTATGGGTCACTCATTATTATTATTATGGGGTCCTGAAGCACAAGGTGATTTCACTCGTTGGTGTCAAATTGGTGGTTTATGGGCATTTATCGCTTTACATGGTGCTTTCGGTTTAATTGGCTTCTGTTTACGTCAATTCGAAATTGCTCGTTTAGTAGGTATCCGACCTTATAACGCTATCGCATTCTCTGGTCCTATTGCTGTATTTGTATCAGTATTCTTACTATACCCATTAGGTCAAGCTAGTTGGTTCTTTGCTCCAAGTTTCGGTGTTGCTGCAATTTTCCGATTCTTATTATTCTTGCAAGGTTTCCATAACTGGACATTAAATCCATTCCATATGATGGGTGTTGCTGGTATTTTAGGTGGTGCATTATTATGTGCAATTCACGGTGCAACTGTTGAAAATACATTATTCGAAGATGGTGATGCTGCAAACACATTCCGTGCGTTTACACCAACACAATCAGAAGAAACATATTCAATGGTAACAGCAAACCGTTTCTGGTCTCAAATTTTCGGTGTAGCATTCTCTAACAAGCGTTGGTTACACTTCTTTATGTTATTCGTACCTGTTACAGGGTTATGGACAAGTGCTGTAGGTATTGTAGGTTTAGCTTTAAACTTACGTGCATACGATTTTGTTTCACAAGAATTACGTGCAGCAGAAGATCCAGAATTCGAAACATTCTACACAAAAAATATTTTATTAAACGAAGGTATCCGTGCGTGGATGGCTGCTCAAGATCAACCACATGAAAACTTCGTATTCCCTGAGGAGGTATTACCACGTGGAAACGCCCTTTAATAGTAGTATTGCAGGCCGTGACATTGAATCAACAGGTTTCGCTTGGTGGAGTGGAAACGCACGTTTAATCAATGTTTCTGGTAAATTATTAGGTGCTCACGTAGCACACGCAGGTTTAATGGTATTCTGGGCTGGTGCTATGGTATTATTCGAAGTATCACACTTTGTACCAGAAAAACCGACTTACGAACAAGGATTCATTTTAATCCAACATTTAGCAACATTAGGTTACGGTATTGGTCCTGGTGGTGAGATTACATCAACAGTACCTTATTTTGCTGTAGGTGTTATTCACTTAATTTCATCAGCAATTTTAGGTTTTGGTGGTATTTACCATTCTTTATTAGGTCCAGATACGTTAGAAGAATCATTCCCATTCTTTGGTTATGACTGGCGTGATAAAAACAAAATGACTACAATTTTAGGTATTCATTTATGTTTATTAGGTTTAGGTTCTTTCTTATTAGTAATCAAAGCAATGTATTTAGGTGGTGTTTATGATACATGGGCACCAGGTGGTGGTGATGTTCGCTACATTACAACACCAACATTAAATCCAATCGTAATTTTTGGTTACGTATTCCGTTCTCCATTCGGTGGTGACGGTTGGGTTGTTTCTGTAAACAATATGGAAGATGTAATTGGTGGTCACATCTGGGTTGGTATTTTATGTATCACAGGTGGTATCTGGCATATTTTCACTAAACCATTTGCATGGGCACGTCGTGCTTTTGTATGGTCAGGTGAAGCATACTTATCGTACAGTTTAGCAGCAATTTCATTAATGGGTTTCACTGCTTCATTATACTCATGGTATAACAACACAGCATACCCTAGTGAACTATATGGTCCAACTGGTCCAGAAGCTTCTCAATCACAAGCATTTACTTTCTTAGTACGAGATCAACGTTTAGGTGCAAATGTATCATCTGCACAAGGTCCTACTGGTTTAGGTAAATACTTAATGCGTTCACCAAGTGGTGAAATCATCTTTGGTGGTGAAACTATGCGTTTCTGGGATTTACGTGCACCATGGGTAGAACCATTACGTGGTCCAAATGGTTTAGATATTAATAAAATTAAAAATGATATCCAACCATGGCAAGAACGTCGTGCTGCTGAATACATGACACATGCTCCTTTAGGATCATTAAACTCTGTAGGTGGTGTAGCAACAGAAATTAACTCTGTGAACTATGTATCACCGCGTTCATGGTTATGTTGTTCACACTTCTTCTTAGGATTCTTCTTCTTAATTGGTCATTGGTGGCATTCAGGTCGTGCTCGTGCGGCTGCAGCTGGTTTCGAAAAAGGTATTAATCGTGCTAATGAACCTGTATTATCAATGCGTCCTATTGATTAATTCATCTTTATTACCATTATATTTTTTGTTCAATTTTAAATTGAACAAAAAATATACTAATTATTTTCTCTTTAAAATTTAACAAGACCTTAATAAATAAAAATATTAAATAATGAATTGGGTTACCTGGGACTCGAACCCAGAACAAATCGGTTAAAAGCCGAGTACTCTACCATTGAGTTAGTAACCCTACAATTATATTAACATAAAACATAATAAAAATTAAACCTTTTATAAGAAAAAAACTTTAAATACAATTACTGTCTAATAAATAAAATATTATTTAAAATAATATATTTACTTTACAAATTTTAAAGTAAAATGACAAATAACATTATAAGTTATTTTGTTATTTGAAATTTTAATAAAAATTTATAAATTAAGGATTTGAAAAATGATTAATTGGCAAGTTATAGGACAGCTAATAGCAACAGGTGCTATTATGTTATCAGGTCCGGCAGTAATTGTATTATTAGCTTTAAAAAAAGGTAATCTTTAATACTCTCAATCTTTCGATCATCAATATAAAAAATTTTAAAATATATATATGATAACTTTATTAGTAGCATTACTAGTCTTAATTTCATTAGGTTTAGTTGTAACTGTACCTGTAGCGTTAGCTACTCCAGGTGAATGGGAAGTTTCTAAAGGTAAATTTAATAGATTTTTCCAAATTTGGGTTTTCCTTGTAATTGTTATTGCCGCTGCTGACGGTATTTCATCGTCAATTTAGTGTATCTAGAAATTATAGTATAAACTATAATTTCTAAAAATAACCTATTGACAGAATAGATATGACATTATATAATAATAATTAATATCAAGAAGTTATTATAACTTCTGTGCGGGCATAGCTCAGTGGTAGAGCGCAACCTTGCCAAGGTTGATGTCGCGCGTTCGAATCGCGTTGCCCGCTATCTAGTTATTAACTAGAAACATATATTAAGTTTGCCCCCATCGTCTAGAGGCCTAGGACAGCTCCCTTTCACGGAGCAGACAGGGATTCGAATTCCCTTGGGGGTATTTTTTTATAGTTCACATATAAGTAATTAAATGAAATTTATAATTTTTACTATATACAAATTTAAAAATAAAATTTTTACATCAAAATGTATCTAATAAAATTAAATCGATTCATAAAGAATCGATTTAATTTTATATTACTCAAGATCTTTACGATTTGGATTTCGTGATGGATCACTTGAAAGGAAACCAAAAATAAATAACGAAACAAAAAAGATTACAGTTGTATAAACTAAAATTTTTAAAGTTAACATGCAATTTTTCCTAGGAATTGTTTTTAATATTATTAATTATACTAAAATATAAGAATTCTGAATAATTTAATTATAAAAAAAGTTATTTGTTTATTTTTGTTAATGCAAAGGGGTAAATTTTACAGGCTGTAATTTCAAGGGAAGTTTTAATATTTAATTTTTCAAGAGTAGTATCACGTAATGAAAGATAACCTTCAATAATTAAATAATCATTAGTTTGATAATACCGAAGAGTATCATAAGCTAAATTTCCCCACACAGAAATTTTACAAAAAGTATATTCATTTTTCCGATACTGATAAAATTTTCCAATAAATTCAGTATATATAATATCATTGTCAAAATAACTACGTTCTGGTTTAGTTATAACTCTTATTAAAAAATTCGTATAATTCATGATAAAAAAAATTACTAAATTAATTTTTAAAAGAAAAATTATTGCTGTTTCATTTTTTAATAAATAATGAATTTCTAGGGTTTTAATCTAAAAATTCATTATTTTATTAAATAACTAAATTTTTCTGTTTCTGAACATCTTCAAAATTAATATCTCGTAATCGTTTTAATAACCGAATAAAATATTCTAAGAAGTAATCATCTAATTGAACAACTTCACTAGAATCAATTTTAAATGTTTTATATAAATCAAAAGTTGACTTTGAGAAATTATTTTCTACATTTAAAATTTCTGCAAAAGCTAATCGATCACTTATATTTTGACCCCATTCAAAAAACCCAAAGAACCGACCTACAAATTTTAATAAAAAAACTGGGATTTGGTTTACTTTTGCTGTTTGACCAGCTAACTGTTCACACAAACTAATAATTTCTGAAGAAACCCAACCTTTTGGACCACCTAAAAAGAAAGTTTTATTAATAGTTTGTGGTAATTGTAATGATCGTAAACAAAATTTCGCAATATCTTGCGTATCCATATAGGAAACACAGGTTTTTTCATCTGTTACCCAAATAGGTAAATTTTCTAAGATAGGAATAGCATATTGCTCAATTAAACCTTGATAAAAACCTGTTAAACGAAAAATGGTATAAGGAATCTTTGATTCTTGTAATTCAATTTCAATTCCTTGTTTCATTTCCATTAATGGAATATTAGAAAACTGTTCCAAATTTTGTGTTGAACAAAAAATAAAACGTTTTACATTCGCAGCTTTTGCCGATTCAATTAATGCTAATTTACCATCCCAATCAACAGTTTTTAGAGCATCTTCATCGGACGGACGACTTGTAGATGCATCGATAACTGCAGTAATACCTTGCAAACAAGGAGGAATAGTTTCAGGCATACTTAAATCACCGTAAACTAATTCAGCGCCCCATTCTTTTAAAAAATTTGCTCGGCGAAAATTTCGAACTAAACAACGTACAGGATAACCTTTTGTCAAAGCTTGTAAAACAATTTGACGACCTAAAGTTCCTGTACCACCAACGACAAGTAAACTCATAAAGAATAGTTTAATTTAATTTTTATAGAAATTTAATCAAAAATTGTACTTTGTAAAATATCTTGTGCTTCAATATTTACTAGTTCTTTTTTTGTTAAAACCTGACCTCGACTATCAAAAATACGATTAGCTTGACGCATTCTTGCGCGATCTAAAGCATTTTTTACACTTCGTGCATTTGCAAATAATGGTTTTTGTTTACGACGTGCTATATATTCTGTTAAAGCTACTTCTGCATCAGGTGTTAATTGATATTGTTGTTCTTCTAACATTAATTTTGAAATTTGTAGTAATTCATCTACTGTATAATCCGGGAAATCAATATGATTTGCAATTCGTGAAGATAAACCTGGATTTGATTCATAAAACTTATCCATAGGTTCTTTATAACCAGCTAAAATTACAACTAACTCATCACGTTGGTTTTCCATCACTTGTAATAAAATTTCAATAGCTTCAGATCCATAATCACGTTCATTATCTGGCTTATATAAATAATAAGCTTCATCAATAAATAAAACACCACCCATAGCCTTTTTAAGGACCTCTTTTGTTTTAGGGGCTGTATGACCAATATATTGGCCCACTAAATCATCTCGAGTTACAGTTAATAAATGACCTTTTTGGACATAACCTAATTGATATAAAATATCAGCCATTTTTAACCCTACAGTTGTTTTACCCGTTCCAGGACTACCTGTGAATGACATATGTAAACCAGGACTTCCTGCTGTAATTCCTAAATTTTTTCTTAATTTATCAATTAATAATAATGCAGCAACTTCACGGATTCGTGTTTTTACAGGTGCTAAACCTACTAACTCTTCATCTAAAATATTTAAAATTTTTGCAATTTCAGTTTTTGAGTATTCTTCTTGCAAATTTACAGGTGTTGTAGCTATCGAACTCATAATAATTTTTAATAGTTAAATCTAAAATAATAATTTTGTTATACTAAATTAATTAAAATTTAATCAATTTAGTATAACAAACGAGAAAATATCTTTATATAACTTACAGTATACCTTGTGGAATACTTGATAAGCAAATTAATGCAAACCCAGCACTTCCACAAGCTCCAACAAAAAATCCACCTTTAAATTGATCCCAGGCTTTTCTTGTTTGAAGGTCGTTTTCACCTGCTTCAGGTGTTTCTTTTTCAGTTTTAAAAGTAGCTATCCCATAAATTGTTAACCCTAATGTTAAAATAAGAATTAATCCAATTGTTGAAAGGAAACCTGCAAATAAAGCAATATCAGAATTACGCAAAGGTCCTAATTTAGCAAATGGTCCAATTAAAAAATATCCATGCGCTAAACCAATTTCTAAACCACGTAATAGTGGAGTTAAACCAAATCGATATGCTGGTAAATTTTTTAATAAAGCTCGAGTCACGGCTGATGACGTGATTGGTGTTGCTAAATGTCCTACAAATGGATCATCATTATAAGGTTTAATAAAATTAGCCATAAATTTAATTTAAAATTTAATGAAATTAATAATAAAATTGTTTAAATAATCTAAGGTATTCAAAAATTTAATGAAAATTTTTACCAACCAAAATTTTTATATAGATTACTATATAATATATACTAATATACAGAAAAAATTTTATAAACTTCATTTTTATAAAACAAAAAGATTTTATGACAGTTGCTATCGATTATATTTTATTAGTAGGATTTTCTTTTGCCGTTGCTTCGGGTTTATTCTTAGGATTAAAATCAATTAAATTAATTTAAGTATTTAATTGGATTTTAAAATGCAAGAAAACATTCGTCAGGATAATATTATCGGCTCTAGACGGTTTAGTAATTACTTTTGGGGTGGCTTTTTAGCTCTTGGTGGAATTAGTTTTTTATTAGCCGGACTTTCAAGTTATTTTAAAATTAATTTATTACCATTCGCTAATCCAACAGAATTGGTTTTTATTCCACAAGGCGTTGTTATGATGTTTTATGGAACATTAAGCTTATCCTTAAGTCTTTATACAGGCGCTACAATTTTATGGGATATTGGAAGTGGGTACAATGAATACAATAAACTTGAAAATCTTGTAAAAATTGTACGAAAAGGCTTCCCTGGAAAAAATCGTGAAATTCTTTTAACATATCCCGTAACAAGTGTTCAAGCAATTGGAATAAAAATTTCTGAAGGATTAAATCCACAACGAAGTATTTATTTATGTTTAAAAGATGAACGGAAAATTCCTTTAACACCGGTTCAACAACCAAATTCAATTTCAAATCTAGAAAAACAGGCTGCTGATTTAGCAAAATTTTTAGATTTAAAATTAGAAAATTTATAGCGGGTTTATTGCTTTTTATACCCGCATAATTCTATAATTGTTTTATGCGGGCATAGTTTAGTGGTAAAACCTTAGCCTTCCAAGCTAACGATGGGGGTTCGATTCCCCCTGCCCGCTTTTGATTAAACTTTTTTGAATGAGCAACAATCATTTTTTATAGGAGAAAATAAAATTATGTCTGGTGGATCTACTGGTGAACGTCCGTTTTCGGATATTATTACAAGTGTACGTTATTGGATTATTCATAGTATCACAATTCCGTCACTTTTCGTATCAGGATGGTTATTTATTAGTACAGGTTTAGCGTATGATGTATTTGGTACACCACGTCCAAATGAATACTTTACACAAGATCGTCAACAAGTACCATTAGTAAATGATCGATTCAGTGCAAAACAAGAATTAGAAGATTTAACTAAAGGTTTATAATTTATCAAGGGGTAAAAAACATGTCAAACAATATTAATCAACCTGTAGCATACCCAATTTTTACTTTCCGTTGGTTAGCTATTCACGGTTTAGCAATTCCAACTGTATTCTTCTTAGGCGGAATTACAGCAATGCAATTCATTCAACGATAAATTACTAATATAGAAACGAGGTAAATTTTATGACGGGTCCAAATCCAAATAAGCAAGCAGTAGAATTAAATCGAACTTCTCTTTTCTGGGGACTTCTATTAATTTTTGTTTTAGCTGTATTATTTTCAAGTTATTTCTTCAATTAATTTTATAAATTAGGAGGTTTTTAAATGTCAAATACTGGTAGAATTCCTTTATGGCTTGTAGGCCTTGTAGGTGGTTTAGCTGTAATTACAATGCTTAGTTTATTTATCTATGGCGCATATTCAGGATTAGGTTCATCTTTATAATAAGTTAGAATCGTATAACTGAAATACGTAATAAATTTCTTAAATAATTCAATATAGTTTTATTTAAGAAATTTATTACTAGTTTTCTTCTCTAGTTAAAATATTAATGCAGTATAGTTACTGTTTCGTTAACTTCCTAAAATCCATTTTTTAAATTGTCTAACTAATTTACTCCATCCTTTAATTCGTTTGTTTTTAAAACGATTCTGTTGTCGTTTCCGGTAGTCTTTTTCATTCATATTTTTTAAATATGAACGTTTTCCTAACCATCCCCACCATAAGCGAGGAAATTTTAAAGACGTTTCGTCTTTTGTCATGATTTCAATTTGCTTTGATCCACCATCTTGCCAAGCTGTATAGCCTCCGCTATAGACACTATTTTGAGGTCGTTTTCCAATATGAATTTCCGTATTTTCTGTTAAGAATGGTATATAAAAATATTGTCCACATGCTGCATGTAATAATCCTAAACAAACAAGGAAATAATGAGTTGTAATAATCATCATAAAAATTGGTTGTAAAAGAGCCGATTCATCGAATCTTTCTGATGGAATTAAAACCATACTGTCATAAGTATATAAACGATACATAATTCTTATAATTTCACCTTCAAAAAGACTAGAAACAATAAGATAAGTCCAATGCCATCGGATTAAATATGGGCAATATTTCTTATTTATTCGAACAATAAAAACATACATTAACAAGGGAGCGATTTCTAGTAATTGTTCCCCAACAAATCGCCACATACTAGGAAATACATTATTGTAAATCGAATAATAGGCATTTATCCCTTGAGATTTAATTGGGTTAGGTAGATTTGCAACTACCATTGAGATTGGGTCAATTCTATAACCATTTCGTTCACTAGCATAGACAAACGAAGATTTCAAAAAATTTAATGGGTTTTGATTAATAAATTCAAGGTACATAATTTTTTGATTTTTTGTATCCGCAATATAACTTTCTGTTAACATATCATCGAGATAACGACTTGTTAAACGATTATAACTAATCATATCACCATACCACCCAATTAAATCTTTTAAATGGGTGTACCATAAAAATCCTGTAAATAAACTAATACAAGAAATGTAAAATGATGTTTTTATATTGTATCGATTTGCAAGAATTATAAATCGAATAAAAGTAATAAAAATAAGTATATTTTCAATATCAACTAATCCAAGACCATATTGATACCGTTCTAAAAAGCCTTGAAAAATAAATTTAAGTGTAGTTAAAGAAATTTCCGTAGAAACCGAAACTTCATTAAAACTTGAATTTAAATACGTATTTGGATCATCAAAGCCAAAAAAGCTTAAAACGGTTTCTTGATCAATATTAATCAATAAGAGAAAAAGTTTTAATAAACTGTGCATATCTGAGTTTTCCCATTTTGAATTAGGTTCAACATTTTTAAATTAAAAGTAGTTACAAAAAACAAATTGGATTTAAAAAAAGTCGATTAATATAATAAGCGTAGGAAAAAGAAAAACTGAATAAAAGGATCTTATCAAACTGATAATTCTTATATCATACCATTATAATAATAAAACTATACCTTTAAAATGTACATGATGTACATCTTAAACAAAAAAGCTTAATTATTAATATTAAAATTCTTTTAAAAACTTTTTAATTGCAATAAATTTGATATATATAAAATGAATTTTTTAGAAAAATGATTTTTTCTTCAAAACTAAAGTATTATATATACTAATAATGTTATGTTTAAGAAATTTTTTACTAACTATAAATTTTTAAATTTTGTTGAATTTGATTAATGAAACGTTTTAACATCTTAACTTTACTTGTTGCACTTTTAATTACTTTAAGTCCAAATATTGCTTCAGCAGAAATTGGTGGCCTAACTAAGTGTAGTGATTCACCTACTTTTGCAAAACGCCAAAAAGCGAGTGTGAAAAAATTAGAACAACGTATGAATACCTATGAAGCAGGAACACCACCAGCTTTAGCTTTACAACAACAAATCGAACGTACTCAAGCAAGATTTGATAAATATAGCCGGTCAGAATTATTATGTGGTACTGATGGATTACCTCATTTAATTGCTGATGGCCGTTGGAGCCATGCAGCTGAATTTATATTACCAGGATTTGGTTTTATTTATATCTCAGGTTGGATTGGCTGGGTAGGTCGTAAATATGTAAGAGCAGTAAGTACAACGAAAAACCCTGCAGAAAGTGAAATTATTGTTAATGTTCCTTTAGCATTAAAAATTATGACAACTGGATATATTTGGCCAATTTCTGCTTGGCAAGAATTAGTTAGTGGTGATTTAATTGCTTCGGATGAAGAAATAACAGTATCACCACGTTAAATTTATCGCTTATTTAATTTATAATTAAAATTAATTTTATGAAAAATTTTCAAAAATACTTATCAACAGCTCCTGTTCTTTTAACTATTTGGATGACTTTTACTGCGGGATTTATTATTGAAATTAACAGATTTTTCCCTGATATGTTAGGTTTATATTTCTAATAGTAACTAAAAAATTATATATATAAACATTTAATAATAATATATGATTATATTATTATTAAATGTTTATTATTCACCCTGAACTTTTAATAATGCAAAGCCTAATGAAAGACCAAATAATGTCATAAAGAAACATGTTACTGCTGCAGTAACAATTTCTGGACTTGCATATGGGAAGATTTTAAGAATTAATGCCATAATGTTTAAAAATTTTAATTTTTACAAGGTTCCAAGAATTAAAAACCATTTCGAGCCCAAACAACTAATGCTAACGTAAACGTAAACATTGTCATTAAACCTGCCCAACCTAGACTGATAATATCCATATCTATATTTTAGAATTAATTAAGAATTTAATATATAGAAATAATCTAAAAGATTCATCTTTTAGATTATTTCTATATATTAAATTTATACAATACCGTTTGCCCAATCTACATCAACATTTTCAATAATTAATGATGAATTATAAATTTGTAAAATAATTACTAAGAATATTAAAAATGCAACCATTACAACTCCCATAATTGGTGTTGTACCCCAACCTGGAGCAACTTTACCATATTCAGCATTTAATGGGCGTAAAATTTCACCTAATCGTGTTCTTAATGCCATAAGAAAATTTTTATAGTTTTAATAAATACGTTTTATCAATTGAAATTTTATTTTTAGAAGTATATATATTCAATTGTTAAACCTAAATTTTATTGAAAATTTTTAATGTAAAAAATTTTCAATAAAATTAACTGAACAAATCCAACAATGAAAAACGAATAAAACTAAATGTAAAAAGAAACTGTTTTTAAAAGTTTAGGAATTGTAGACTTTTTCTCTTAATACCCACTATTACTCTTAAATTTATGTATTTTGACAATAATTTTTGATTAATGGTATATAATATTAAAACGTTGATTCATAAATAATATAAATCCATTATGGAAACAGCCACTATTCTTATCATTTTTGTATCAAGTTTACTTTTAGGTATTACTTCGTATTCAATTTTCACGGCTTTTGGACCTGCATCAAAGAATCTTCGTGATCCATTTGAGGAACATGAAGACTAGAAAATAAAACCATATATTTCTAAATATATGGTTTTATTAGCGAAGAATACGTGGAGTTTCTCTGAAAAATACTGCAAAGAAAATTACCATTAACGTACCGATAAGTAAAAATGTATAAACTAAAGCTTCCATTATTTAATCCTTTTTAATTTTAAATAGATTTAAAAAACAAAGACTATAACTTATACAGCACCTTGTTTCTTCGTTGATTTATCACCAAGCTTTTGGAATGCACCAAACTCAACTTGTTCTGTAACTTCAGCACCAATACCAGTAAATACATCACGGAAGATTGTACGTCCACCATGCCATAAATGACCGAAGAAGAATAATAATGCAAAGTTTGCGTGACCATATGTGTACCAACCACGTGGACTACTACGGAATACACCATCTGATTCTAAACTTGTACGATCAAATTCAAATACTTCACCTAATTGTGCTTTACGAGCAAATTTCTTAACAGTTGGAGCATCTTTAAATGTTTGACCATTTAATTTACCACCATAGAAATCAACAGTAACACCTACTTGCTCAATACTATACTTAGATTCAGCACGACGGAATGGGATATCCGCACGAATAATACCATCTTTATCTACTAAGATAACAGGGAATGTTTCAAAGAAAGCTGGCATACGACGTACAGTTAACTCACGACCTTCTTTATCACGGAAAATTGGATGACCTAACCATGCTTCAGCGATACCGTCACCTTTATTCATTGGACCAGCACGGAATAAACCACCTTTTGCAGGGTTGTTTCCAATGTAATCATAAAAGGCTAATTTATCTGGAATACGTGACCATGCTTGACTTTCAGATAAACCTTCACCAACAGAAGTTTCTACTTGACGTTCAATTTCTTGTTGGAAGTATCCACTATCCCATTGGTAACGAGTTGGACCAAATAATTCGATAGGTGTTGCTGCAGCACCATACCACATAGTACCTGATGTTACAAATGCAGCAAAGAATACTGCTGAAATACTACTAGATAATACAGTTTCAATATTACCCATTCGTAATGCACGGTATAAACGTTGTGGTGGACGCACAGTTAAATGGAAAATACCAGCAAAAATACCAAAAATACCAGCTGCGATATGATGAGCTGCAATACCACCTGGATTAAATGGATTGAAACCATCAGCACCCCAAGCTGGAGCAACAGGTTGTACTTTACCAGTAATACCATATGCATCTGATACCCAAATACCAGGTCCAAATAAACCTGTTACGTGGAAAGCACCAAAACCGAAACATAATAAACCTGATAAGAATAAATGAATACCAAAAATCTTTGGTAAATCTAATGCAGGTTCACCTGTTCGTGGATCACGGAATAATTCTAAATCCCAATATACCCAGTGCCAAATTGCTGCTAAGAAACACATACCAGATAAAATAATATGTGATAATGCTACACCTTCAAAACTCCAAATACCTGGGTTTGAAACACTTTCACCTGTGATACTCCAACCACCCCAAGAATCTGTAATACCTAAACGAGTCATAAACGGCATAACAAACATACCTTGACGCCACATTGGGTTTAATACAGGATCAGATGGATCAAAAACAGCAAGTTCGTATAATGCCATTGAACCAGCCCAACCGGCAACTAATGCTGTGTGCATTAAATGTACTGCAATTAAGCGACCAGGGTCATTCAAAACAACAGTGTGAACACGATACCATGGTAATGCCATAGTAATTCATTCCTTAAATTTAAATAATAGGGTTTTGACTTTCTTACAACTAAACTAGAAAAAAGTTAGCTACAATACTATTATAAGTGAAGATTCGAAAAATTATGTAAATTAATAAAATTTTCTTTTAATTAAATATGATTTTAATAAACGATAAAAAAATAAAATAAGTTAATTAGAAAAACTTCTAATTAACTTATTTGAAACTTATTTATTAAAAATAGCTTTTGATTCTTCAATAGCTTCATTTAATGCAGTTTCAGCTTCATCAGTAAATTGATTTGTTGAAGTTACAATATCAATATATGATTTTTTAGAAGTATTTAAGTATGTTAATAAACTTGCACAATATTTCTTAACATCACCAACTTCTAAATCATCTAATTTACCATTAATTCCGGCATAGATTAAAGCTACTTGTTCAGCAACTGATAATGGTGAATTTTGCGGTTGTTTTAATAACTCACGTAAACGTGTACCACGAGCTAATTGTTTTTGTGTTGCTTCATCTAAATCTGAAGCGAATTGCGAGAATGCTTCTAATTCAGCAAACTGAGCTAATTCTAACTTAAGTTTACCAGCAACTTTTTTCATAGCTTTTGTTTGTGCAGCAGAACCTACACGTGATACTGAAATACCTACATTAATTGCTGGACGAATACCGGCATTAAATAAATCATTTGACAAGAAGATTTGACCATCTGTAATTGAAATTACATTTGTTGGAATGTAAGCAGATACATCACTTGCTTGTGTTTCAATAATTGGTAAAGCAGTCATACTACCACCACCTAATGCATCACTTAATTTAGCAGCACGCTCTAATAAACGTGAGTGTAAGTAGAATACATCACCAGGATATGCTTCACGACCTGGAGGACGACGTAATAATAATGACATTTGACGATATGCCATTGCTTGTTTTGTTAAATCATCATATATAACTAATGTCGCTTTACCATTGTACATAAAGTACTCTGCTAATGCTGCACCAGCATATGGAGCAATATATTGTAAAGTAGCAGGATCATTTGCACTAGCTAATACAATAATTGTATAAGACATTGCACCTTTTTCTTCTAATACATTTACTACTTGTGCTACTGTTGATGCTTTTTGACCAATACCAACATATACACAAACAACACTTTCTTTTTGTTGATTAATGATAGTATCTACAGCAATTGAAGTTTTACCTGTTTGACGATCACCAATGATTAATTCTCGTTGACCACGACCAATAGGAATCATAGCATCAATTGACGTAATACCTGTTTGTAATGGTTCACATACAGATTTACGACTAATAATACCAGGTGCCATTGCTTCAACTAAACGAGTTTCAGCTGCTTCAATTTCACCTTTACCATCAATCGGAGCACCTAATGGGTTAACAACTCGACCTAAGAATTTATCACCAACTGGAATTTGAGCAATTTTACCAGTTGTTTTTACGGTACCACCTTCTAAAATTTGACGACCAGTACCCATTAATACTACACCAACGTTATCGTTTTCTAAGTTAAGTGCAATACCTACAGTTTTATCTTCAAATTCTAAAAGCTCACCACTCATTACTTGATCAAGACCGTATACACGAGCAATACCGTCACCTACTTGTAGAACAGTACCAATGTTATCTACTTTAACATCTTGGTCATACTTTTCAATTTGTTCACGGATAATACTACTAATTTCGTCTGGACGAATATTTATCATTGTATTATTTTTAAGGTAAAAAGTTAATAAAAGATTTTAGTTATTTCTAAATTTCTAGAATAGTATCTAGATGTTTAGCTAAAAGCTGTAACTGATTCTTAACGGTAAAATCAATTACTTTAGAGTTTGTTTTAATTAAAAATCCGCCAATTAGGCTTGAATCAACATTAATAACTAAACGAATTTCACGTGCGTTTGTTAATTCTTTTAATTTTTTAATTAAAGTATTTTTTTGTAAATTTGTAAATGCAAACGCTGTTGAAACTTCAATCATTTTGATAGAAGCTAATTCATAAACTAAATTTAAATAACCTGTAATTACTGGTTCTAATAAATGAATTCGATCGCGTTTTACTAAAACACCTATAAATTTAAATGTATCTTGATTTAACTGACTTTTTAATGTTTTATCTAATAATTCTTGTTTTTGATCAGAACCAATTAAAGGATTATTAAGATAATTTGTTAAATCCGGAGTTTCATTTAAAAATACTTCTAAATTTTGAAAATCAGCTGTAATCTGATGCATCAGATTTTTATCAACTGAATAATCATACAAAGCACGTGCATAAGGAGTTGCAATCTTTGCGGCTAAAGGATTCTTACTCATAATAAATCTCCTTTTAATTTATTAATAGTGTCATTAATTAAAGCTGTTGCACGGTCTTTTTTACCAAAGGTTTCTTGAGCCCGTGTTACAGTACGTTTTAACACTAGTAAGATGATTTGTTGCTTAACTTCTAAAAAGATTTGTCGTTCTTTAGAACGGAAAGTTGCTAATGCACGACTAAAGCGAGTTGCTAACTCTTTCTTTGATTGATAAGCATCAGCTTCAAGTAAAACTTTTTTTGCCGCTACTGTTTCATTCTTTATTTCAGTAATAACTACATTAGCTTGACTTAATTGCTTTTGAGCTTCACTTAAACGGCGATTTGCCTCATTTAAACGGTCTTCGGCATCTTGAACACCTTGAACAATACTTGTTTTACGCTCTTCTAGTAATGACCCTAAAAAATCTTTACCAGTATAAACTAAAATAGCAATTAAAATAAGAACGTTTATTAGCCCAGTTTCCAAAATATCAAGATTTAACCCAATACCTTCGTGTTCAGCAACTAATGTAAAAATTTGATCAAAATTTTCCATGTTTTAAAGTTTGTGTCTAAACTGTTCGCTTATAAAAAGGAAAATTACAATTCACAAAAAATTTAAATTGATAATAGTGTTTCAATTTCTGTACATAGAGATTGAACAATTGTATCTAAACTATTAAGAGCAGTATTCTTCTTATCTAGAAGATCTTTACTAATAGTATCTAATAAATTATCAATATATTTTTGAGAAATATTTAATTCAATTTCTAAAATCTCTTTATGAATTTTTTGTGAATTTGTAATTTCTAATTGTGCTTCTTTACGGACGTTACTTAATTCTTGTTCGTATTGAGTAGTTAATTCGTTTGCTTGTGCTAAAATTTCAGAAGCTTTTGCAAGATTCCCTAAAATATATTCTTTACGTTCTTCAATAACAGTCAATAATGGACTGTATAAAATAGTGTTAAGAATTAGCATTAATAGAATGAATTGAATGGCTACTAACGGTAAAGTTGCATTAAAATCAAATAATCCGCCAGGACCACTTACTTCTGAACTTGAAATTAATATTGAAAGATTAACCATATAAAATCTATATGTTCTACTATAGAATTAAAAATTTTTAATAGATCGATATAGTAAACTCTATTTTCGATCTATTTATTTTTTACGTAATAAACTAGTTGTTAAATGGGTTAGCAAATAATAATGCTAATGCTACTACTAGACCGTAAATTGTTAAAGCTTCCATGAAAGCTAAACTTAATAATAAAGTACCACGAATTTTGTTTTCTGCTTCAGGTTGACGAGCAATACCTTCAACTGCTTGACCAGCAGCATTACCTTGACCGATACCAGGACCGATAGCAGCTAAACCAATAGATAAACCAGCAGCTATAACAGAAGCAGCAGAAATGATAGAATCCATAATAAATCTTAATTAATAAATGTGAATATAAATATAATTTTAGAAAAATCTAAAGTAGTCTTAATTTACTCAAGAGCTTCAGCAATATAAGCAGCAGCTAATGTTGAGAAAATTAAAGCTTGTACTGAACCAGCAAAAATACCTAATAACATAATTGGTAATGGAATTACCAAAGGTACTAAAGCAGTTAATACAGTAATTGTTAATTCATCAGCTAAAACGTTACCAAATAATCGGAAACTTAGTGATAAAGGTTTTGTAAAATCTTCTAAAATATTAATTGGTAGAAGAAGTGGAATTGGTTGAACATATCGTTTAAAATATCCTAACCCTTTTTTACTTAAACCTGCATAGAAATAAGTAAAAGATGTTATTAAAGCTAAGGCTACGGTTGTATTAATATCATTTGTTGGAGCTGCGAATTCACCTTCAGGAAGTTGAATTAACTTCCATGGAATAACAGCACCAGCCCAGTTTGAGCCAAAAATAAATAAAAACAACGTACCAATAAATGGTACCCATTCTCTATAAAAACTTTCACCAAGTTGGTTTTTAGCAATATCTGTAATGAAGTCAATAACAGATTCCATAAAGTTTTGCCAACCATGTGGAATTCGTTCTGCGTTTTTAGTACCTAGGATTGAAAAAACTAGCAAAATTGCTACAACAAACCAAATTACTACTAAAACTTGTCCATGTACTAGATAACCAGCAATATTCCAGTAAAAATGTTTTCCTACTTCTGCCTCCGCTAATAATGTAAACGTACTTGAATAATAATTATCTGGGTACATAAAATTTAACTAATTTAGTAAATTACCCAATATTAAAAAATATACAGGAACACTAAACATTATAACTGTTTTTAATCGTTTTTAGGGTTATTTTTATAAAAAAGCTCTATTTTAGCCACTCATACCCTTTTAGTTCTAATTCTTTAGCAAGTTCGGCTGTACCTGTCTTAATAATTTTACCATTTTGCATTACATGAACAAAATCAGGTTTAATGTAATCTAGTAAACGTTGATAATGTGTAATTAAAATAATTGCTTTATTATTATCCATAAAAGTATTAATTCCATTAGAAATAATTTTTAATGCATCAATATCTAAACCTGAATCAGTTTCATCTAAAATAGATAATTCTGAATCTAATAAAATCATTTGTAAGATTTCATTTCGTTTTTTCTCACCCCCAGAAAACCCTTCATTAACATTTCGACTTAAAAATGTTGCAGACATACCAACAAGTTCTAATTTTTCATTGATAATCATTAAAAATTCTAAAGGGTCTACTTCTGGTTCGTTTTTTGCCTTTTGTTTGGCATTATAAGCTAAACGTAAAAAGTCTTCATTACTTACACCAGGAATTTCAATTGGATATTGGAAAGCTAAAAAAAGACCTAAATGAGAACGATCTTCAGGATCTAAATCTAAAATGTTAATTCCTTTAAACAGTACTTCACCTTCTAAAACTTCATAAGCAGGGTGGCCCGCTAATACTTTTGAAAATGTACTTTTACCAGATCCATTCGGACCCATAATTGCATGGATTTCTCCTCGGTTCACTTTCAAATTTAAGCTTTTTAAAATCTCATTTGTATCAATTGCTGCTTTTAAATCTTTAATTTCTAAAATAGGTGTTTTATTCATTAACCAACGCTTCCTTCTAATTTTAAACTTAATAAACGGTCTGCTTCAGCGGCAAATTCGAGTGGTAATTCAGTAAATACATCACGACAGAAGCCACTAATCATTAATTCAATTCCTTTTTCTATTGAAATGCCACGTTGTAAAAAATAAAAGATTTGTTCTTCACCAATTTTAGATGTCGACGCTTCATGCTCCAATTTACTAGTGGCATTTTGAACAGAAATGATTGGAAATGTATTCGCATTAGATAAATTACCGATTAGTAATGAGTCACATTGTGAATAATTACGTGCACCTAAAGCTTTACTTGTAATATTAACTAACCCACGATAAGTATTTTTAGATTGTCCAGCAGAAATTCCTTTTGAAACAATTCGACTTCGAGTTTTTTTACCAACATGAATCATTTTAGTACCTGTGTCAGCTTGTTGATAATTATTTGTTAAAGCAACTGAATAGAATTCACCTTGTGAATTATCACCAACTAATAAACAACTTGGATATTTCCAAGTAATATTTGATCCAGTTTCAACTTGCGTCCAAGAAATTTTTGAATTATTTCCTGCACATAAGCCACGTTTAGTTACAAAATTATAAACACCACCTTCACCACGTTCATTTCCAGCATACCAATTTTGAACGGTTGAATATTTAATATTTGCATTTTCAAAGGCAATTAACTCAACAATTGCCGCATGTAATTGATTATTGTCATATTGAGGTGCTGTACAACCCTCTAAATAACTAACTTGACTATTATTATCAGCTATAATTAAAGTTCGTTCAAACTGACCCGATTCTTGATCATTAATTCGGAAATAAGTTGAAAGATCTAAAGGACATTTTATATTTTTTGGAATGTAACAAAATGAACCATCAGTGAAAACGGCTGAATTCAAGGCAGAAAAATAATTATCTCCAATGGGAACAACAGTTCCTAGATATTTCTCAACAAGTTCTGGGTATTCTAAAACAGCTTCTGACATTGAACAAAAAATAACACCGTGTTCAGCAAGTTCTTCTTTAAAGGTTGTTCCAATTGAAACACTATCAAACACCACATCAACTGCAACATTTGTTAAACGTTTTTGTTCACCCAAAGAAATTCCTAATTTTTCAAAGGTTTCTAACAATTCAGGATCAACTTCATCAAGACTATTTAATTTTTTTTTGGATTTAGGAGCTGAATAATAAATAATATCTTGGTAATTAATTTCTGAAAATTTTAATTGAGCCCATTCAGGACAACTCATTTGAGTCCATTTTTTAAAAGCTTTTAAACGGAATTGTAGTAAAAAATCAGGTTCTTGCTTTTTATGTGATATTAAACGAACTACATTAGTATTTAGCCCTTTTTCTATTATATCTTTTTCAATTGTTGTAGAAAATCCATATTTGTATGGTTGATTTACTAATTTAGTTATATTAGTATTTAAAGTTTTATTTGATTGATTAATCATAGAATTAAACAAAGTAAAGTAATTAAATAAATTATATTTAAAAATTATTAATGAGGCGATTTGTAATTATTATTATAAAGGAATTATTAAATGATTTAAAGTAATTAAGATTAGTCAATAAAGCTATTCTTTAAAGTTATAGTATGTTTAAAAAAATATATATAAAACCTTTCGAGAAGTCATGTTATAATTATTAGTAAGGTTGTTCTTAAGATTTCAACCGATAGGACTAATTATTTTAAATTAGTTATATCTATTATATATTGCCTTTTCATTTTAAGGAGAAATACATGTCTCAATCTGTATCAGAACGGACTCGAATTAAAAGTGACCGTTACGAATCTGGTGTAATTCCATATGCTAAAATGGGTTACTGGGATGCTGCTTACTCAGTTAAAGATACTGATGTTTTAGCATTATTCCGTATCACACCACAAGCCGGTGTAGATCCAGTAGAAGCAGCTGCGGCTGTAGCTGGTGAATCTTCAACTGCAACATGGACTGTTGTTTGGACAGATTTATTAACAGCTTGTGAACGTTACCGTGCTAAAGCTTACCGTGTAGATCCAGTTCCAAATACTACAGACCAATACTTTGCTTTTATCGCATACGAATGTGATTTATTCGAAGAAGGTTCTTTAGCTAACTTAACTGCGTCTATCATTGGTAACGTATTTGGTTTTAAGGCAGTTGCTGCTTTACGTTTAGAAGATATGCGTATTCCTCACTCATACTTAAAAACATTCCAAGGTCCTGCTACAGGTATCGTTGTAGAACGTGAACGTTTAAACAAATATGGTGTACCTTTATTAGGTGCTACTGTAAAACCTAAGTTAGGTTTATCTGGTAAGAACTACGGTCGTGTAGTTTATGAAGGTTTAAAAGGTGGTTTAGACTTCTTAAAGGATGATGAAAACATTAACTCTCAACCATTTATGCGTTGGAGAGAACGTTTCTTATACTGTATGGAAGGTATTAACCGTGCTTCTGCTGCTACCGGTGAAGTTAAAGGTTCTTACTTAAACGTAACTGCTGCTACAATGGAAGAAGTTTACAAACGTTCTGAGTATGCTAAGCAAGTTGGTTCAGTAATTATCATGATCGATTTAGTAATGGGCTACACTGCGATTCAAAGTATCGCAATCTGGGCTCGTGAAAACGACATGCTTTTACATTTACATCGTGCTGGTAACTCAACTTACGCTCGTCAAAAGAATCATGGTATTAACTTCCGTGTTATCTGTAAATGGATGCGTATGTCTGGTGTAGATCATATCCACGCTGGTACAGTTGTAGGTAAATTAGAAGGTGATCCTTTAATGATTAAAGGTTTCTACGATGTTTTACGTTTAACAACTTTAGATGTAAACTTACCATTTGGTATCTTCTTCGAAATGGACTGGGCTAGTTTACGTAAATGTATGCCAGTAGCTTCTGGTGGTATCCACTGTGGTCAAATGCACCAACTAATCTATTATTTAGGTGATGATGTTGTATTACAATTCGGTGGTGGTACAATTGGTCACCCTGATGGTATCCAAGCCGGTGCTACAGCTAACCGTGTTGCTTTAGAAGCAATGGTTATGGCTCGTAACGAAGGTGCTGATTACTTCAACCCACAAGTTGGTCCTGTAATTTTACGTGATGCTGCTAAATCATGTGGTCCTTTACAAACAGCTTTAGATTTATGGAAGGATATTAGTTTTAACTATACTTCTACAGATACAGCTGATTTCGCAGAAACACCAACAGCAAACGTATAATAAATTACTTTTAAACATTAAAGGAGTATTTGAATAGTGAGACTTACACAAGGTTGCTTCTCTTTCTTACCTGATTTAACTGACGCTCAAATTGAAAACCAAATTGCTTACTGTATCGCAAGAGGTTGGGCAATGAACGTTGAGTGGACTGATGATCCACACCCACGTAACAGCTACTGGGAATTATGGGGTTTACCATTATTTGACATTAAAGACGCAGGTTCTGTAATGTTCGAATTAAATGAAGCTCGTAAAGCATGTGCACCTGGCTACATCCGTATGAATGCGTTCAACGCAAGCTACGGTACTGAAAGTTGTGCAATGTCTTTCATCGTAAACCGTCCTTCTAACGAACCAGGTTTCTACTTAGACCGTACTGATGGCGCTGGTCGTTTCATCACTTACAGTATTAAGAGTTATAGTGTTCAACGTAATGCAGAAGGTGGTCGTTACTAATTAATTTTAATTAGTAACACTATCATTTAGAATAATTCTGATATTATATCAGAATTATTCTAATATTTTTCAAAAAAAATTATTTTTTAGATTAACTATTTTTAAAAGTGTTTTAAAGTAATAAATGAAATTATAAAAAATTTAAAGTATAGGCCCAGTAGGAATCGAACCTACATTGGAAACTTAGAAGGTTTCTGTCCTAATCCGTTAGACGATAGGCCCTTGTTAGAAGTTTGGGTAATACAGGATTTGAACCTGTGACCTTCTGCTTGTAAGGCAGACACTCTACCGCTGAGTTAATCACCCAATAACTACTCATAATGCTGTATAAGTTTATTATACATATTATCTAGTAATTAAGTCAATATATATAATAAAATATTTTTTATGTTGTTTTATTTTTAATAGTTTGTTATATTATCTATATACACATATTTAAGGGTCGGTGCCCGAGTGGTTAAAGGGGGCGGATTGTAAATCCGCTGCGTTTCGCTACGTTGGTTCAAATCCAACTCGGCCCATTAAAATTAACACTAAGAAAGTTATTTTCAAAGTGCTACCATATTCACTAAGATTAAATATAGACTTAATAAAAATAAAAAACTAAACAAAATTACGAGAATTCGTGATTTTGGGTTTTTAAATAAATTTCGAAATGGTGTTAAAATTACTAATATTAAACCAATTAAACTACTAATAAAAAATCGTGGATAGCGAACAATATTTGCCCAAAAGTCATTCATAAAAAATCTTTAAAAAAGGTTCTATTTTTATTATTATATAATAGAATCTTTAGTTTCAAAAAGCTTCTTGGTTTTCTTTTTTTAATTGTTTTGTACAAAATTAAAAAAAATTACCAGAATGTTAAGTTTCGTGTTACAATATTATTAAGTAGAAGTAGAATAAGGCTCTGTAGCTCAGTGGTTAGAGCAGGGGACTCATAAGCCCAAGGTCGTAGGTTCAAATCCCACCAGAGCCATCTACTTATATACCCAAATTATTCTAGGAGAAATGGCTGAGTGGTCGAAAGCAATAGATTGCTAATCTATCGTACAATCTTTGTACCCAGGGTTCGAATCCCTGTTTCTCCTTTATTGATAAAAGAATAATTTGACACATTCGATAGTTTTATTTAAAATAACGTTACACAATATGTTGTGGGATTGTAGTTCAATTGGTTAGAGCACCGCCCTGTCACGGCGGACGTTGCGAGTTCGAGTCTCGTCAGTCCCGATTATAAATTTATAGTTTAAAAAATCTAAAAAATAATTGTTATAGACTTACAGTTCAGTTAAATTTTAATAATCTTTAATATTTAAAGATTATTAAAATTTAACTGAACAGCAAGTATTAAATAAACTGCAATTGCAATTAGAGTTAAATTATTTAAACTTCGTTCAGCAGAACTTGGTGAGCCTAGTAAATTACTTTTTGTTGCAAAACTCGCTAAACCACTATTTTGTGGTGCGCGCAAAAAGATTATTACAATTAAAAAACTACTTAATAGTAACCAAAGTAAATTTAGCATAATGTTATTATAAATTAGTCTTCAATTTCAAAAACTTCTTTAAAAACTTTTGACACTTTATCACCTGAATCAATAGATTCTAATGGATCTTTTCGTAAACGGTGACGTAAACATAAAGTAATAATAGTTGAAATATCGTCTAATGTTACTTTCGTACGATTATGATAAGCTGCATGAGCTTTTGCTGCTCGGTTTGTTACAATATCACCTCGTAATCCATCAACATCTAATTGACTACATACTTCTGAAATTTTAATCCGTAAATCATACTCTAATTCTACTGTTGGTAATAGCTTTTGAGCTGCTACAATTCTATCACGTAATGCTTGTTGCTGTTCAGCATAATTTTCAAGCCATAATTGAGGAGTTTGATCGAATGATGTACGTTCTTCAACAACTTTTACGCGTAATAATGGGTCTTTTACAGTTCTAATTTCAGCATGCATCCCAAAACGATCTAATAATTGCGGTCGTAATTCACCTTCTTCAGGATTTCCTGATCCAACCAATACAAAACGTGCTGGATGACGAATTGAAATTCCTTCACGTTCAACAGTATTCCAACCTGAAGCTGCAGAATCTAATAAAATATCTACTAAATGATCGTCTAATAAATTAACTTCATCAACATAAAGTAACCCACGATTTGCTTTTGCTAATAAACCTGGTTCAAATGCTTTTACACCATCAGTTAAAGCTTTTTCAATATCAATTGTTCCACAAACACGATCTTCTGTTGCTCCTAATGGAAGATCTACCATTGGAATTTTAATAAGTTCGGTTTCTAAAGTTTCACCTTTTTGAATGGCTTGTTTTACTTCATTTCCCATTAAATCTAAATCTGATTTATGTGAATTAAAAGGGTCATCTTTTACAATTTCAATTTCTGGTAATAAATCAGCGATTGCACGAATCGTTGTTGATTTACCTGTTCCACGATCACCCATAATCATAACCCCACCAATTTTTGGATCAATTACATTCAATTGTAAAGCCAATTTCATTTCTTCTTGACCAACAATTGCTGTAAATGGAAATACGGGACTAGTAAATTTTTTTAAATCTTCTGCTACCATAATTTGGAATTGAATTTATAAAGTTAATAAATATGCGATAACATTAACTATAAATTAGTTAAAATGTTATCATTTTTAGAGGGATGAATTAAGTTTGTATGTTTAATCATAATCAATTCTATCAGAACTATTACTTTAATAGAATTGATAGAATTGGTTATTAACACTTTTTAGCTATAAAGTGTTGCACCTAAACGGATTGCTAAAACACTTGCAACAACAGCAATTACTAATGCAGTATAAACTTGTGAATCATAGATCATGTTATACGTCCTTAATTGATTTTAATTTTAATTTATTTACTTTTTTGATTCTAAGGAATAGACTTTTATGAAAAAGAAGTGTGTTAGAATTTTTATTAAAATTAAATTGAAATGATTTCTCTTTCAATTTAATTTTAGTTTAATTTTAATTAATTACCAACTAGATTTTGTAACTCCTGGTAATAAACATTGATGTGCCATTTCTCGTAAAACGTGACGAGAAACACCAAAATCACGGTAATAACCACGTGGTCGGCCTGTTTTCCAACATCTGTTACGAATTCGGATTTTAGCACTGTTTCGTGGAAGTTTTTGTATTTTTGAATGAATTTCTAATTTTAAATTAAAATCTTCAGTCGTTTGGTATTGTTTTAATAAATTTTCACGTTTAGTTTTATATTTATTATTTAATTTGATACGCTTTTTTTCGCGTTCAATCATACTTTTTTTTGCCATAGTGTTTCCCTAGTTTTGAAATACTTAAAGTAAATTATAAATAATTTTGATTAATAAGATTTTAAAAAATTTAAAATCTTATTATCTATATTCTAAGTATATTCTATATTTAGAGTATGTATATAGCAATATATTTACGTTTAATTTTTAAAATAATTAAAACAATCTAATTAAATTTTGAAATATAAGGGCCATTTTTTTGAGGTAAAACTGTGTATGTACTTAATATTTCACGGAATTCTTCTCCATCCAGTGTTTCAACCTCTAATAAACGTTCAACAACTAAATCAATAATTACTCGGTTATCTGAAATAATTTCAATAGCTTTTTGTTCACAGTAATTAATAATTTTACACACTTCATCATCAATTCGATCTGCAATATTTTCGGCATATCCTGAATCTTGAGTCATATTACCTCCAAGGAATACTTGGCCAGTATTTTCATCTTCCAATGCCATTGGTCCAATATTCGACATACCAAATCTTGTAACCATTTGACGCGCTAAATTTGTAACTTGTTGTAAATCACTACTAGCACCTGTAGTTACTTCAGGATCTCCAAATACAACTTGTTCAGCAGCACGTCCACCTAACGTACCAATAATACGTGCTAATAATGCTGAGCGAGATAATAAACTTTGTTCTTCTTCTGGCGTAAACCAAGTTAATCCTTTTGCAGCACCACGAGGAACTAAGGTAATTTTTTCTACTTCATCATGAGATTTTAATACTGACCCAGTAATCGCATGACCTACTTCATGATATGCAATTAAACGTTTATTTTTTGTATCTTCAAGTGGTGTTCCTGCAATACCACCAATAATACGATCAGCTGCTTCATTAACTTCCTGTTTTGTAATACTTGTTTTTTTATAACGGGTTGCTAAAATCGCTGCTTCATTTAATAAATTGGCTAAATCAGCACCTGAAAATCCTGGTGTTCGATTTGCTAATTGAACTAATGAAACATTTTCACTTAAAGGTTTGTTTCGAGCATGAACTTTTAATATTCCTACTCGTCCTAAACGATCTGGTAAATTTACTGTTACTTGACGATCAAACCGCCCTGGACGTAATAATGCTGCGTCTAAAATATCAACACGGTTAGTAGCACCAACAACAATTACACCTTTATTTTCTTTAAAACCATCCATTTCGGTTAATAGTTGGTTTAATGTTTGTTCACGTTCATCATTACCACCACCAACACCAGCTCCTCGTTCACGACCAACTGCATCAATTTCATCAATAAAAATAATACATGGTGCATTTTCTGAAGCTTTCTTAAATAAGTCACGTACTCGTGCTGCACCAATACCAATAAACATTTCTACGAATTCTGAACCGGCAACGCTAAAGAAAGGTACATCCGCTTCATTTGCAATAGCTTTAGCTAATAAAGTTTTACCTGTTCCGGGAGGTCCTACTAATAAGATTCCTTTTGGAATTTTTGCACCTACAACAGTATATTTTTCAGGTTCTTTTAAAAATGAAACAATTTCTTCAAATTCAGCTTTTGCTTCATCAATACCAGCAATATCAGCAAATCCAACCCCTGTATCAGGACGACGCTCAAATCGAGCTGTTGATTTTCCTAGACTCATTGGAGATTGACTATTATTACCACCAAAACTCTCTGAATTTTGGAAGAAGTATACTAATCCTGTAATGAAAATAATTGGTAATAAAATATTACTTGCAATACTTACGAAAAGATTTTTTTTCTCTGCTGGATGAGCATCAAAATCAATGTTATATTCTTTTAATTTTTGAATTAATTGTGATGCACCTACTGGAATTTCTACTCGAATAGTTTGAGGTCTATTTCCTAATTCAGGACTTGAAGCTTGGATAATAGCATTTCGACTATTATCATATAAATCTACTTGTTTAACCCATCCCATTTCTAAGTATTCTAAAAAACGACCATAAGTCATTCTTGAGCTAACAACGTTTTGATTTAATTGAGCTGTGTTTCGGATATTTTCAGGACTTTCAAATCCCATTAAATTAAATTTTTTAATTCCTACACTAATTCCGCTGAATAAAATAATCGCGATAAGTATATTTCTTAATGTATTTCGATTCATTTTTATTATACTAATTTTATATTACTAATAATTATAACATAGTTAAATTTTTGAAAACAACACAAAATTACAATTTTGTATATATCTTTATTAAAATTTTTATTGTTAAAATTATTATAAAAGATATATAATAATAATAAAATTTTAGAGAAAAAAAATATGATTAGTCGCAATTCAAAAGTTAAAATTTTACGAAAAGAATCTTATTGGTTTAATCAAATTGGAACAGTTGCAACAGTTGACCAAAGTGGAATTAGATATCCGGCTTTAGTACGTTTTGAAAGCGTAAATTATGCCGGAACAAATTCTAATAATTTTGCATTAGATGAATTAAAAGAAATTATTGAAGAAATTGAAGAGTAACAAGCTTTTCAAATAACTTGTTTTAGAGAAATCTAAACAAGTTATTTATTATTTATTATTCATATTTTTTGAAAATTTCCTGTTATCAGGATTATTCTTTGTTGACAAAAAAAATATAATTCCATAATATATTTTTAATCATTTACTATATTCTAGAAGTATAATTAATCACTCGATCGTTTTAATATATAGATATAAATTTAGTTAGGTATATTTAATCAAGTGAAAACAATTATGCTTTTCTTAAAAAATCCAAAATTTTATGCCTAAATTAAAAACTCGAAAAGCCGCAGCAAAACGTTATAAAAAAACAGGCGCAGGTAATTTTTTACGCCGTCATGCTTATAAAGGTCATCTTTTAAGAAAAAAATCTAATTCTCAAAAAAGAAGATTGTCACAAACTATCTGTGTTAATACTAGTGATAGTAAACCTATTAAATTAATGTTACCTTATTAAAATTAAAAATGGTTAGAGTTAAACGAGGAAACGTCGCTCGAAAACGTCGTAAAAAGATTTTACAATTAGCGAAAGGGTACCGAGGTGCTCATTCAAGACTTTTTAGAGTAGCAAATCAGCAAGTAATGAAAGCATTACGTTATTCATATGTGGGCCGAAAACAAAAGAAACGTATGTTTCGAAGAATTTGGATTACTCGTATTAATGCAGCATCACGTGTTAATGGATTAACCTACAGTCGTGCAATTCATAATTTTAAAAAATCAAATATTGAATTAAATCGAAAAATGTTAGCGCAACTTGCTGTGTTAGATACACCAACATTTAATGAGCTTATCAAAATCTCACAATAACGATAATTTTTCTGTACAAAATTATCGTTAAATCTTATTGAATTGATTTAAAATTCACTTAAGAATTCTTTGATTAAGTTATAAAACTTAATCAAATTTTTTTATTTTTACTTTAACAAAAGAAATTAAAAAAGCTAGCCTAATTGTTGGCTTAAAAAAGCATTTACAACAAAATCAAAAATTACAATTAATTGCAAAACAAAACAAAATTCCAATTTATGGAGTAAATCGCAGTAGTATTTATCAAATTACTAAATTATTTCAATTTATTATGTTATAATTTTTTTTTCAGCTATAATTAAATGTGTGATTTGTTTATTATTATATAAAGGACCAATTTTATGTCAGAGACTTTAGAAAAATTACAAACAATTATTAGTAATCAATTAGGAATTGATAAAGATAAAGTTGTAGCAAGTGCTGATTTCACAAAAGAATTAGGTGCTGATTCTTTAGATGTAGTTGAATTAGTAATGGCATTTGAAGAAGAATTTGACATTGAAATTGATGATGAAGTTGCTGGTGAAATGTCAACTGTACAAGACGCTTTATCTTACATTGAAAAAAATCAATAAATTTACGGTATCTATTCTTGGGTATTAAATTTAAAAAATTTAATATTCGAGAATATTTTACTTTTAGAAAAGTAGTTAATGTTTTTACAATTTGCAGATACGGAATTTATTATCTATAATTAAATAGTAATGTTAACGGGATATAGCTCAGTTTGGTAGAGTACCTGGTTTGGGACCAGGGTGTCGTAGGTTCAAATCCTACTATCCCGATATTATGAAAATTTAATTTTGATTAACTTGGATAAGACTTTATTTTTTATTTTTTTTTACTTATATTACTGATAATGATTTTATTTTCATAAAAGCTAGCTAACTATATACAATTATTACAAAATAAAATGTCTAGTTAAGTTAGCGGCGAAAAATATAAACATCCTTAATTCAATGATTAAATTATTAGTTTCAAAGGTTTCCCCTATAATTTTCATTGATGAGGAGATGTTTAACAATATAATTAATTTCATTTACATATGACTTTAGCAAATAAAATATTAGATTTCAAAGTAGTTTTTGTTAGTGGATTAGAATCCTTAACAGAACAAATTGCAACTAAGATTTTTAATTATCCACAAAATCTAGGTATGCCTGTTACTCCTGAGTATGATGGTAAAGAACAATCAATGGTAGACTATTTAGCTCAATTACCAGTTCATCAAACAAATTTTCCACCGCCAGCAGCCCCAGCGACATTAAGTCAAGTTTTTTTTGGTAATTTTCCGGAAATGTCTAAAATTGATAGAACATTCTATGAACATAAATCAGATGGTTTCTACAATTTTTATGTTCCAAATTATAAAAATATTTTCTTTTTACCTGATTGGTTATCGCAGTGGCTTCAGATTAATTGTAATATATCAGTTGATACAACACCTTTAGAAATTATTCAACAATCGATTTTCTTGGGATTAATTGGTTTTTTCTTTTTAGTAGAATTTCGTATGAAACTATATTGGTTTTTAACAATTAACCCATATACACGACCTTGGATATATCTTATTTCTTTAACAGATTGGATTCAAGATTTTATGACAGGGCTTTCACCTGTTATGTTAGGGGTCGATTTAACGGCGCCCATAATTTTAGGATTAACTGGTAAGCTTGCAGATTCTTTAAATCATTTAGTTTTTACTATGCCATTTTTACCTAGTGAAGGACAACCTGGGAAAATGATGATTGATAATGAAGTACAAGATGTTATTTTATTCCGATATTTACCTTCATTATGGTATACACATTCAATACCAAATCCATTAAGAGAATTCTGGTATACACAACGCGTTGATATTCTTAATTTCATGAAAAAGAATTATTCTCATCTTGATATTGAATTTTTCCCTGATCGTATTTTAAAAGGTATTTCTCAACATCAACAACTCTCAAAACCGTTAGCTGATAATTTTAATCATATTTCAGACTTATCATCGAACTTAATTTGTAATTTTTCCTTAGATTCTGATTCTATCTTTAGTATTTTTATCGATAAATATATTACTTAATTAATTAATTATTTTAAATTAACTGATTAATAAATATATTTATCGGGTATTACTTAGTTATTAAAGTTTATAAAATTTTTATTTTAATTATTTGCTCTAAATATTTGTTATTCTGATAATTGAATATAATTGAAAGCAGAACAATGAATAGATTTTTAAAATAAATCTACAAAAAAAACTTAAGGAAATTTAAAGAGAGTTTGATCCTGGCTCAGGATGAACGCTGGCGGTATGCCTAACACATGCAAGTCGTACGAGAGTTTTTAACTCAAGTGGCGGACGGGTGAGTAACACGTGAGAATTTGCCTTTAGGAGGGGGACAACAACTGGAAACGGTTGCTAATACCCCATATGCTTTCGAGTGAAATGAATTTATTCGCCTAAAGAGAAGCTCGCGGCTGATTAGCTTGTTGGTGGGGTAAGAGCCTACCAAGGCGACGATCAGTATCTGGTTTGAGAGGACGATCAGACACACTGGAACTGAGACACGGTCCAGACTCCTACGGGAGGCAGCAGTGGGGAATTTTCCGCAATGGGCGAAAGCCTGACGGAGCAATACCGCGTGAGGGAAGACTGCCTATGGGTTGTAAACCTCTTTTTTCAGGGAGGAATTTTGACGTGTACCTGAAGAATAAGCATCGGCTAACTCCGTGCCAGCAGCCGCGGTAAGACGGAGGATGCAAGTGTTATCCGGAATCACTGGGCGTAAAGCGTCTGTAGGTGGTTAAGCAAGTCAACTGTTAAATCTTGAGGCTCAACTTCAAAATCGCAGTCGAAACTGTTTGACTAGAGTATAGTAGGGGTAAAGGGAATTTCCAGTGGAGCGGTGAAATGCGTAGATATTGGAAAGAACACCGATGGCGAAGGCACTTTACTGGGCTATTACTGACACTCAGAGACGAAAGCTAGGGTAGCAAATGGGATTAGATACCCCAGTAGTCCTAGCCGTAAACAATGGATACTAGATGTTGAACAGATCGACCTGTGCAGTATCAAAGCTAACGCGTTAAGTATCCCGCCTGGGAAGTATGCTCGCAAGAGTGAAACTCAAAGGAATTGACGGGGGCCCGCACAAGCGGTGGAGCATGTGGTTTAATTCGATGCAACGCGAAGAACCTTACCAGGGTTTGACATGATACGAATTTTTGTGAAAGCAGAAAGTGCCGTTTGGAACGTATACACAGGTGGTGCATGGCTGTCGTCAGCTCGTGTCGTGAGATGTTGGGTTAAGTCCCGCAACGAGCGCAACCCTTGTTTTTAGTTGCCTTAATGGAACTCTAAAAAGACTGCCGGTTATAAACCGGAGGAAGGCGGGGATGACGTCAAGTCAGCATGCCCCTTACACCCTGGGCTACACACGTGCTACATTGGGCGAGACAATGAGATGCAAACCTGCGAGGGTAAGCTAATCTATAAACTCGTTCTAAGTTCGGATTGTAGGCTGCAACTCGCCTACATGAAGGTGGAATCGCTAGTAATCGCTGGTCAGCTATACAGCGGTGAATTCGTTCCCGGGCCTTGTACACACCGCCCGTCACACCATGGAAGCTGGTTATACCCGAAGTCGTTACTCTAACCGTTTGGAGGAGGATGCCTAAGGTAGAATTGGTGACTGGGGTGAAGTCGTAACAAGGTAACCGTACTGGAAGGTGCGGTTGGATCACCTCCTTTTAAAATTAAAAATTTTAAAGTATTGGTCGATTAAAGTAACAAATCTTTGAATCTATGTATTCAAAGGGCTATTAGCTCAGTTGGTTAGAGCGCACCCCTGATAAGGGTGAGGTCTCTGGTTCAAATCCAGAATGGCCCAACGGGGGTATAGCTCAGTTGGTAGAGCGCCGCCTTTGCACGGCGGTTGTCAGCGGTTCGACTCCGCTTACCTCCACAATAAATTAAAAACTACTTTAGACTCAACGGTTTAAAGTTATGTAAATGTGTTTTAACTCTAATAGAGTTTCTGTGTTAAATTCAAGGAACTAAGAGTTTATGGGGGATACCTTGGCATTCAGAAGCGATGAAGGACGTGGTTACCGACGATACGCTTCGGGGAGCTGGAAACAAGCTATGATCCGGAGGTCTCCGAATGAGGAAACTTTAATAATAACTGCTTATTGAATTCATAGATAAGTAAGAGCAAACCTAGGGAATTGAAACATCTTAGTACCTGGAGGAAGAGAAAGTAAAAACGATTCCCTGAGTAGCGGCGAGCGAAACGGGAACAGCCTAAACTCAATTCATAATTGAGGGTAGTGGGACAATTATAAACGATACTGTGACAATTAGAAGAACAAGTTTGGAATACTTGACCATAGAGAGTGATAGTCTCGTATTCGAAAATTGAAACAATCAAATTGAATCCCAAGTAGCATGGAGCACGTGAAATTCCGTGTGAATCTGCGAGGACCACCTCGTAAGGCTAAATATTACTGAATGACCGATAGTGAAACAGTACCGTGAGGGAAAGGTGAAAAGAACCCCGGGAGGGGAGTGAAAAGAACATGAAACCGTAAACTTACAAGCAGTAGAAGGACGACTAAAACGTCTGCCTGCGTGCCTGTTGAAGAATGAGCCGGCGACTCATAGGTAGTGGCAGGTTAAGGCAGTGAATGCTGGAGCCACAGTGAAAGCGAGCCTGAATAGGGCGTTTGTCACTAGTTATGGACCCGAACCCGGGTGATCTAACCATGGTCAGGTTGAAGCTTAGGTAATACTAAGTGGAGGACCGAACCGACTGATGTTGAAAAATCAGCGGATGAATTGTGGTTAGGGGTGAAATGCCAATCGAACTCGGAGCTAGCTGGTTCTCCCCGAAATGCGTTTAGGCGCAGCGGTAGATGTTATAGCTTAGGGGTAAAGCACTGTTACGTATGCGGGCTGGTAATTCGGTACCAAATCGTTGCAAACTAAGAATACTAAGTGTACAGTCTGCCAGTAAGACTGTGGGGGATAAGCTCCATTGTCAAGAGGGAAACAGCCCAGAGCACCAGTTAAGGCCCTTAAATAATTACTAAGTGATAAAGGAGGTGGGAGTGCATAAACAATCAGGAGGTTTGCTTAGAAGCAGCAATCCTTTAAAGAGTGCGTAATAGCTCACTGATCGAGTAAACCTGCGCCGAAAATGAACGGGACTAAGTAATTTGCCGAAGCTGTGCGATATATAGAAATATATCGGTAGGGGAGCGTTCTGTTGTAGGTCGAAGTATTAGCGTAAGCGGATATGGACGAAGCAGAAGTGAGAATGTCGGCTTGAGTAACGAAAATATAGGTGAGAATCCTATACCCCGAAAACCCAAGGTTTCCTCCGGAAGGCTCGTCCGCGGAGG
>Ga0209712_10000105_pt1 | contig 70721 bp, 63 predicted proteins | sample ArcOceMetagenome_FD_187443 | JGI IMG/M metagenome (GOLD analysis project Ga0209712, IMG submission 187443) | Marine eukaryotic phytoplankton communities from Arctic Ocean - Arctic Ocean - Greenland ARC118M Metagenome (SPAdes) (version 2) | ecosystem: Environmental > Aquatic > Marine > Oceanic...
CTGACGGGGAGCAATACCAGAATGAAACCTTCCAGCAGTGGCACCAACAGTGGCGGGCGAGGCTGGCCCGCAACAGCAAACCCCTGGCGTCATCACTGTGCCTGATGCGTAATCACAACCCGGCGGTGATACCGCGTAATCATCTGGTGGAACAGGCGCTGAATGCCGCCAGCGACGATAACGATATGGCGCCAACCCGTGCGTTATTAGATGCATTGGCCGAACCTTATGCGGACCGGGACAGTAACGATCTTTATCGGCAATCAGCCGCACCCGGCGAGCAAGTGTTTCAGACCTTTTGCGGCACGTGAAGCTCAATGTCGGGTTACGCCGCTACGCGGCTAACACGACCTACAAACTCACCACTGGCTCCGTAGGTCGCATTTACCCAAGGGCGCATTCGGTTTAACGAAAGCCCTCAGCCTTGCAGCTTGTCCATGGTCTTCAACTCAAAGTCACTGGCATCGTGACGCTCAAGCAGCTGGCTGGCCGGATCACCCCAGGCCCGGTTCACCATGCGGCCACGCTTCACGGCCGGGCGCTCGGCAATCTGGTGGGTCCAACGCAATACATTGGTGTACGTATGGGCTTCGATAAACTCCGCCGCCTCATACACCTTGTTGGTGACCAGCGCGCCGTACCACGGCCACACGGCCATATCCGCGATGGTGTATTCATCACCCGCCAGGTACGTGTTATCCGCCAGCCTGCGATCCAGCACATCAAGCTGCCGCTTGATTTCCATGGTGTAACGATCGATAGGGTATTGGTATTTTTCCGGTGCGTAAGCATAGAAGTGGCCAAAGCCACCCCCCAGCATCGGCGCACTGCCCATTTGCCAAAATAACCAGTTCAGGGTTTCGGTGCGGGCTGCCGGGTCGCGGGGCAAAAACTCACCGAACTTTTCCGCCAGATAAAGCAGAATGCTGCCGGACTCGAACACCCGCTGGGGCGGGTTCACGCTATGGTCCATCAGTGCGGGAATCTTGGAGTTGGGGTTCACGTCCACAAAACCGCTACCAAACTGATCGCCATCCTGAATATTGATCAACCAGGCATCGTACTCAGCCCCCTGGTGACCTTTCTCAAGCAGCTCCTCCAGCATCACCGTGACCTTCACCCCGTTGGGCGTGGCCAGGGAATAAACCTGCAAGGGGTGCTCACCGATCGACAGTGTCTTGTCGTGTGTGGGGCCGGCAATGGGGCGATTAATATTGGCAAACTTGCCACCGCTTTCCTTGTCCCATTTCCAGACCCGGGGTGGCGTGTAGGTATCGTCAGACATGTTGGCTCCAAACAGAATGAGTGCAACTACTATTGCAGACACTATGGCCAGCCGCCCCGGTGTGAACAAGGGCAATCAGCCGATTGATTCCTTCAGCTGAATGAATCAATCCGCTTGCTGGGCCTTGCGTTGCTCACGTAACGTTTTTTCCGCTTTCTTCGCATAGTCGGCACAATCCATCCGTGTCGACTGAGTGACATCGGTATAATTCCAACCACTGGCACCGGGATGCGGCGTCAGCAACAAGTCGCAAGGTAATTGCTTCACGGTTTTGAAGGTGCCGGTGAAAGCCTCAACGATGTGGGGATAACGCGGGTTATCCACCAACTGATAGCCCGGCGCTGTCAGGCTGTCCACGTAGGCAATATCCACCTTTTCTCCGTCTCGCATACTCTGCCAGGTCCAGGCCATGCTGCCGGGGGTATGGCCCGGAATGAAATGGGCGGTGAGTGTGAGGTTGCCCAGAGAGACCTGTTCGCCGTCCTGAATCTGCCGGTCCACCCGCACTGGCGGATAAAGGATATCGTCACCAAAATGAATATCGTTGGCACCACCGTCCGCCATCAGCATGGCGGTTTCAGCGTTGGCCACCAGCCGGGCACCGGTGGCCTGTTTGATCGCCGCCAGCGAGCCGGCATGGTCGCCGTGGCCATGGCTGACCAGAATCCATTTCAGGGTCTGCGGCGCCACCCCCACAGCCTCCATGTTCGCCAGCAGATGCTCGGCACTCTGGGGCATCCCGCCATCAATGAGGATGGCGCCGTCGCGGGTTTTCAGCAGCAGCGAGGTCAGCTCATCGGTACCAATCTGCCAGACGTTATCGGCAATCTGCAGTGGCGCCATGGGCTGCAGCCAGGCCTCCGGCACCGTGTAGGCTTCCAGCTGCGGCAACGGGGTTACCGGTTCGGCCTGGGCCGCGCTGACCAGCAGCACCCCGCATAACGCACTGCATCGAATGAATGTCATCGTTGTTCTCCCTGGAAAAACCGTTGGACGCTCCTGGCCGAGTTTGGTTCGCCGATCCTAAAGAACCTATAACGCCCTTTGGCTGTTCACCTATTCCGAGCGCACCCTGCCTTGCCCGCCGCTTTACACAGACCCACGGCCAGGAAGAACCATGACAGTTTCCACCCGGTCAGTTCACCGCGTAGCGTTTCGTCTCTACCGAGAACATGGTGTACATGTGTCCTGCCAGTATCGGAAGCACCAAGGCAACAGCAGCGGCCATTTGATAACCATGGCCAGCCTCTCGGTAGATCTCAGGCACTATACTGATCATGGCCAATAGCCACATAAAAGTGGCTAGGAGAGCGGGCGCCATGGCCATACCCAGCACCAGGAACAATGCTTCGCGCATCTTGCCCCACTGCCGGCGCCACGCCTGGGCCGCGAAAAGCCCACAGAACAGCCACTGCAGTACGCCCGCGCAGAAGTAAAACGTACCCGCCAGTGAAATCTCATGCCGTGGCATGCCCAGCTGACAACCCCAGCTGACCAGAATACCACCGCTAACAAGGCCTGCGGCAATGATGGCAATGGGGGAGCGCGTCTGGGCACGGACACCCTGCTCAGAGGCCAGAAAAAGACGCAAGCCCAGGGCAAGCTGGATCAAGACCGCCAGCACCAATGCGTAACGAAACACAGACTGGACGATGAAACCATCATGCCAACTGGCCGCTGATGCCGGCACCATGTAAGCGCCGCTTTCGCTTGCGGCAAAGCCAGGGCTGATCACATACAGCGCTAACATCACTATCGCAGCAAATGCGGCGACGGCACAGGCAGAAACTCGTGCCGGTTTGCCTGCCTCAACAATACCTGCATGGTCTCGCATGGAACCGCGTAGCGGACTGCTCCCGCGGTTAATGTAAAACAGCAGATACGCGGCAAGGAAAGCCTGCGCAAACAGCGACACGTTCAAAAGAATATTCATTTCGTTGAAGGTAGCATCACCGGCAAACGGGGCCATACCCACCCAATAGATACGCTGGATAGGCGCAGTGAGAAAGCTGCCAAACGCCAGCGCCTGCCAGCCCAGGTGAGCGGCAATGTTCTTGCGCCAGATGGCGTATCCAGCCGCTGACAGTCCAGTGACAGCAATGACCAGCATCACCCACAGGCCCATGTAGAACACATATTCGTTGAAAATATCGGAAACCCTGTTGGAGAACAGGTGCGAACCGCTCATGGCCATGGATGTAAATCCGGCAATAACATACAGCACACCCATTACTCGATGCGCCATGCGAAAGCGCCGCCGGAACGCCGGCAAGAACTGGAAAAACCCAAACGTCATCAGTACCAAGCCGAGCATCATGTGCAAGCTCAACCGGTTGCGCTGACCGTCACTCATACTGATGTAGTGACGCTCGGTGGGCATGACGCTGTCATCGCTGTTGGCGTACTGGCTGGAATGCAAACGCTCGATAGCCCTGACCCACACCGGGGACATGGCCTCGGATTCCGGTGAACCAATAGTGGAAACATCATTGCGCGCCTGTTCCAGAAGATAGTCGATCTTGCCGAGCTGATCCTCCGTGGTGTTCATCTGCGGCGATATTTTGGTGCCCGCCTCGAATGCAATCAGGCCATACCCTATCAGCAGCAACGCCAGGGCAGCCCACAACATCAGGGCAAGGGGATTGGTTCGACGCCAGCCAGAAGGAGACGGAGAGGGAGATGGGCGGGAAGCAAGATCTGACATAGGGGATCCAAGGTGTCCAGGCAGTTGCCACAGACTAGCCAGCCGCCGCAGGAACGGACATAACCGGGCAAGCCAATAATTAGCTATTTGCGCCAAATAGTGCACCTGTGGCTATTTTAGTTAATTTCAGATGCAGCCTCCTTTGCTATCGCCATGGCGGAGTTGTCCGCAGGTCTGAGCCGTCAGGCAACTGCCAGTCTCTTGCGGCCAGGCAAACGCAGACCACAAAAAAGCCCGCTGGAACGGGCCTTTACAGGCAGAGATATATCGCGCACTCCGATGTTCTGCGCGCCTGTTATACCTCATATTTGGCCATGCTCTCCTGCAATGGCCGGATCAGCTCGCGGTTGTTCTGGTCCCAGGGGTGGAATCCGGGGCGGAAATAATCCAGGTACTCCGGCAGCAACTTGCGCAGCGGCCCCGGTTTGGCCAGCAGCCACCAGTAACCACGCAACATCCGCCCAAGCGAGGCGTTGCCTTCGCTTTTCAGGTTACGCCAGGTGATCCGGGTAATGGCAAACCAGAACAACAGGGTTACCTGCAGCATAATCATCACCCTATTCCAGTAGCCCCCGTCCACGGCCTGGTAAACGTCGAAGGCTACGGCCTTGTGTTCGGTCTCCTCCACCGCATGCCAGATGAACAGCTCACGGATTTCCGGATGCATTTGTTCAGACAGCTCCGGCATGGTCAGGAACTGGTTGGCCATGATGGCGGTGAAGTGCTCCAGTGCCAGTGTCATGGCCAACTGCTGGCGAGCCGACAAGCCCTGGCGGGCCGCCGTCAGGCCGTCGGCCAGGCGGCGCAGAGTCTCACTGACAGGATAGCCCTTGTCCTCCAGCCACTGGTTGAACGCTTCATGCTCCTGGCCATGGTGCGCCTCTTGCCCGATAAAGCGGCGCACCTGCTGCACCAGCTCCGGATCGTTCAGCTGCTTTTGGTAATGACGCACAGAGTCAATGAAGAAGCGTTCACCATCCGGGAACACACTGCTCATGGCGGCAAAGAACGCGCTCAGAAACGGGTCTCCACTGTGGAAATGGCGGTCAATCTCGGCACTGGGCCGCAGGGACAGCTTGCGCACGGTGATATCGATAGCCTTGTGCAGGCGGGCTTGTGCAGTCATGGCACCCTCACTATTGCTGTGCTGGCCCGGGCGGGCCACGCTTTCAGGTAATATGCCTTGCAGGCGTGAACCTCTCGAGGTGATGTCGCGCCATTCGCCGGTCTCTTTGGGTCAGCCGTCGATACTCCCCTATCTTCAAGTGACGATAACCGCCGGGAAGGCCCGGCCCACCACAGAGGAGGCCAAGCCATCGCTATCGCACGGTCATCATTACGTTTCCCGACGGCATACGCGCAGATACTGGTGAGCGTGGCAGACGCCTACACACTGCCTGTGGACGTACTACTGGCCCGGTACGGGTTGCGCCTGCCGGACGGCTGGCGCGATGACCCGGATGCACTCATCGACGGTGACCAGTTTGCCTGTCTCCTGCATGGGGTGTCCGAGTTCATTAAGCAGGGAGGAACCAGCGCGCAGAGCATGCTGCTGGAGGCGTTTCCTCTGACCATCCACGGCTACGTGGGTCTCGCAGCCATGACGGCCTCCACTCTGCAGCAGGCAATGGAGATTGGCACGCGCTATTTCCACCATGTCATGCCCGCCTTCGATACCAACTTCGTGATTGATGGCGATACCTGCGTTATCAATGTGGACCCCGTCAGTGATTTCGGCGACTACAATGGTTTACTGGCAGAGACCACCCTGTGCGCGGTGAACTCGATCTTGCCGTTCTCGGATCTCGGCTATGACGACCTGACAGTGACGCTTCAGCACGACAGACTGACGATGACCGGGTTTGCATCCTTCTACCCCGGTGTGACGGTGGCCATGGGCAGTGCACACAACACACTAGCGTTCCCCGCCGCCGCGCTAGCCACACCGCTACGCACAGGGAACGCAGCCACCTTTGGCATGATCGAGGCCGAACTTGCCCGGCGGGAGACGCTGCTGACCAACCGACAGACGTTAATCTATCGGGTATTCATGATCATAAAGGAACATCTGACGGCAGGGGTCAAGGCCAATGCGCAAAGTACCGCTGCTGCGCTGCATCTGTCGTTGCGAACCTTCAACCGGCGGCTCAGTGAAGAGGGCACCAGCTTCAAGGTAATCCGTGAACAGTGCCGGTTTGATCTCGCTGCACAGTTACTGACCCACAGCAACAAACCCATGGTCGTGATCTCAACAGAGCTAGGGTTCGCTAACGAATCCAGCTTTTCCCGTTATATAAAAGACCAGACCGGGCTCAGCCCAATGCAGTTCCGCAAGCGCTCGCGCCCCTGATATGGAATGGGAGATGAAACGTGCCGGCAGGAAAGCAGGCAACCTTTCCACACCGTTTTGACCTTCAGATTTGCCGCTGCTGAAGCCATACCTGCAGGCCCTGACTGTTCAGGTTGATATCAAACCCGAGCGCATCCTGCAGTGCATCCTCCGACAGGGCGACACCATGGTCGCGAGCCTTGGCAAACAGATACTCCTGCATGGCAGATTCCAGTCGCGGCAGCAACGTAGCGTTATCGCCGGGAGCGGCGGCTTCTGCCAGCGCCACGTAATCATCCACCATCGCCAGCAAACGTTCGCCGGGCTCCTGGGGCGTATCCATGGCCCCATAATGAGTCAGAAACATGCGCCGGGGATTCAGCGCCAACAACTTGCGAATGGACGCTTTCAACGCCTGCGGATCGAATTGCACCGGCGTGGTGGTGGGCAAGATGAAAGGGCCTTGCTCGGTCGTCAGGGGCGGGTAAGACAGCCCAAAGGTATCACCGGTAAAAATACCGGCAGACAGGGAGTCATAGACACAGAAATGGTGGCGGGCATGGCCCGGGGTATCGTAAAAATCCAGACGCCGCTCGCCGACCATCACGTGGTCCCCTTCATGCATTTCCCGCACGCGCTGCGCGTCCACAGGAATAATATCCCCATAGACTTTTGCAAAGGCCTCTTCACCGTATACCGCTGTAGCACCCGCCTTGAGTTTCGAAGGGTCAATCATGTGCCGGGCACCACGGGGGTGAACCAGTAAGGTGGCCGCTGGCAGCGCCTGCATCAAGCCACCCACACCGCCGGCATGATCAAGGTGCACATGGGTAGGGATAACAAATTTGACCTGTCCGCGCTCGATGTCCCGCTGCTCGAGCAAGGCAAGGATAATCGGCACGGTGTTATGGGTGCCCGTCTCGATGACGGCGTACTCGTCGCCGCCCTGGAGCAGATAACAGGCCGCCAGCCCTTCGCGCATCATGGCGGTGTCGATACGGGTAATGCTATGGCCGATATCGGCGTAGGGCTGGGATGACATGGCGCGGCTCCTGGCGAATAAACAACAGCCACTGACTATAGTGGAGTTAGCGGCAAAGGTGCACTCGACACAAGTCCACGTTGACGCAAGAAGCATGATGGATGACGCATGACACATGTTTGATGTGTAGAGGCTGGCGTTATCCATGGCGCCACCTTGCTCGCCTCCCTAAACCAGCGCCAACGTCTCCCCCGTTAGACGGGATGCCAACTCGCTGGCCACAAACCGGGCACGAGCCGACAGTGGCCACTCCGCGCGATAAATCAGCCACAATGCATCAACCACACGCGGGCCCATTTCCACTACCCGAATCGCCTCCCCCGGGGCATAGGCTTCACGGGCATAACGCGGAATCACGGTAAACCCAAAGCCACGCGCCACCGGCTCCAGAATCAAGCCGACCTGATTAACAAACCCCTTGCAGGCGATACTGCGAATACCCCGATTACCGGGAAACACCCGGCTTAGCAGACGCGATGCCATGGCGTGCCCATCCGGATGATCAATAAAGCCAAGGCTTTCAAGGTCTTCCCAGCTGTTAACTGTGGCCGTGGCGGGCACCACCAGGTCCAGCGGCTCATCGGCAAAGTGGCACGCCACCAGGCGCGGGTCATCCGGCTTGAGAGTAACCAGCCCCAACTCAAAGTGATTGTTGCGCACACCCTCCAGCACATCCTGATCCGGTGCAAAGCGATGGCGCACAGACAACCCCGGATAAGAGGCCTGCAAATCCAGCAGCAGCGGATACAACGACAGGCCAATGCTGCCCGGGGTGATCAGGCTGATTTCACCCTGCCTGTCGTCCGCCCCTGACAACCGCAAATTCAAGCGTTTTTCCGCCTGCTCCATATCATCGCAATAGCCCAGCAACGCCTGGCCTGCCGGGGTCAATTCAACCTGACGGGGACGGCGAATCAGCAACGGCCCCAGCTGCGCTTCCAGATGATGGATATGCTGGCTGACCGCCGCCTGCGTCAACCCCAGTTGGTCCGCCGTGCGCGTGAAGCTGCCACGCTCCGCCAGCACCACAAATGAACGCAACCATTGCGGATTCATCATAAGAAAACCTTATCAATATAATAAGCAGCACTCAGTTTAACTTATACCACGACACCCGTACGCTTTCCTCATGCTCGACAACAGCAATCACCATCAACCATGAGGAGCCCCCATGAGCCAGACTTACCCACGCAATTTTTCTCACATTGGTCTTTCCGTCACCGACCTGGACGCTGCCGTGCGTTTTTACACGGAGGTGCTCGGCTGGTATTTGATCATGCCCCCCACCACCATCAGCGAAGATGACAGTGCCGTCGGCGTCATGTGTACCGATGTGTTCGGTGCTGGCTGGACATCATTACGCATTGCCCACCTTTCCACTGGCGACCGTATCGGTGTGGAGATTTTTCAGTTCAACAATGCGGAAAAGCCGGAAAATAATTTTGAATACTGGAAAACCGGGGTCTTCCATTTCTGCGTGCAGGATCCGGACGTGGAAGGCCTGGCTGAGAAGATCGTTGCTGCCGGCGGCAAACAACGGATGCCCGTGCGGGAGTATTTCCCGGGCGAAAAACCGTACCGCATGGTCTACATGGAAGACCCGTTCGGCAACATTCTGGAAATCTACAGCCACAGCTATGAGCTGACTTACTCGGCTGGGGCATACAGCTAGCGCCCATCCGGCGTCCAGCGGTTGCCAGGGCGGGATAATGCGACAAGTTCTGAAGCTGGCTGATCACTCAATGCCGCGACAAACCTAAAAATGTATCGCGGCATTGAGGGAGTGACATGAACGGAGCAGTGTCTTTCCCTCATACCGCATTGCACAGAGAGCCTGGTGCCTGACGAACACCTTGGCGTCAGTCCTTGGCCAGCTGCAGAAGATCCCGCGCATAGGCGTTGATATCAAACGGCGTCTCGCCATCCATGGTCAGCGCCACATGGCTGGCCAGTACATCCGCCATTTTCTCCAGCGCGGCATCATGATCCAGACCATTCTTCGTCAATGCCATCATCACCATCCCCGCCTCACGGGGGTGACCATCCGCAATCTGGTTTTCCACGGCTTCAACCATTGCCTTCTGGGCAAATTCGTCTTCAGCCTGCTCCATTTCATTCATACCGACTCTCGCTTTGATGACTTTTCATTGCTGCCACAGGATCCGTGCCAGATTGGCTAACCAGTCTACCCTCGCTATACGCCACGGTATAACCTGCCTTTCCATCATCTCCGGCAACAAGGGACCTCCTTACATTGACCCGGGAAGTAATCCCGCCCCATGAAAACAGCAACCGTCAATCACTAACCGCCAAATGTGGGCCCATCTTCTGCCTGGCCGGGACTTTCTGCATCAGGGAGAAACCGGGCGACCAGCACGGTATTGGTCGACCAGATTCCGGGCCTGTTCCCGCTCCGCCTGGATTATCGCTTTCCAGCCATTGAGCCTGGGAGTCAGCTTGGTAACACCGATAAAATAAGCCAGATCACGATAGGCTGCGTACTGCTCCTCGCTGTACCAGATATCCGCCGTGATGTTCTGCGGAAAGGCATTGCGCTGGGCGGATTCACTGTCGTAATAGCGGGCCACATTGCAGGAGTAATGGGCCGCCCCCTCCCCCAGATCCGCTAGCGAAGTCAGGCAGGCCTGATCTGGCGGCACGGCCAGATTGTCAGCCAGCCTGTTTTCATCAAGCGACAGCTTCACATAAATGATCTGGCTTGGCTCTTGCCAGGGAAAACCGGTTGCTGTCAGCTCAAACACACCGGCGCCCTGGCGCTGAATATAATCACCAGCCAGGGGGCACGCGTCTTCGGCACACTTCAGCTCGATCCCCAAATTGGCATCCAGGTTGGCCCGAATACGTTTGAGCGATTCGAATTCATAGTCGGGGTCATGCTCGGCATCCACCACTACAATCCGCCGGGTACCGCGTTCAATCAGGGAATACAGGCCGAGGTTCTCGGCATGGCCGCCATCACTGATACGCAAGGTGGCGTGGTAATCCTCCGGCACAGCGAACTTCAGGGGGAAACCGCCCAGCAGCTTGTAGGTCCAGAACCAGACGTTCCCCATGGGCCCTTCCTGGGTGGCGGGGTTGCGCATCTCGTAGCCAAGATTCATGTTGGCCGCAGACACAAAAAAGTCCCCCAGCCCCCGCAACTGTCTGGCCCCCTCATCCACTGCCGCCCCGGATGTAGCCACCGCTTTCGAAAAGGAGATCGGGGCCAGCAGCTGTTGCTCTGGCTGGTAACTGGTATGGGTCGACCCCCATTGAACCGGTGAGAAGGTAAAGACACTTTTCTCCAGTGAGGCCATATCATAATTTTCGTCATCATCAATAAAACTGTACGGCCGGATCAGCTTGGTATTGATAATTGGCAGAGACAATGGCGGCACCGCTTGACCGGCATCGACCAGGGCATCCGCACAGCTGTTATAGGCCAGCGCAAACTCCCGCAGATGGCTAAAATGTAGCTCCTCTGTCTGGGAAGCCTTGCGCCAAAACAGCACGCTGCCATTTTGGGCGTTCATGAACTGATCCGGTTCATGCTCGAAGTAGTCAACGTACTCATCATGGTCGGCGTTGGGTGCCAGGCCGTAAGCCCGCTCCAGCCCTTTTCTATAGGCATTGGTAAACACCGAACCATTGATCAGTCGCAGATTCAGAAAACCATCCGTAACCCAGTAGAAAGGCAACGACACCACATGGGATGCAACCAACCCACCGCTCTCGAGGGCCTGTACGGCACCATTACTGGAATAGTTGATAATGTCAGACTGGGCCGCGATATGGCGCTGATAGGCGTCATCCGCCAGGATGCTGCCATCAGTTCGCGACAGAAAAAGCGGAGACAGATTGTCGACATTCTGCTCATCCTGGTGCTTGCTTGCCACCAGTTGACAAAACGGCGTGGCCGCCACATCGGCGGAACCCGCCATGCCTTTCAATACGTTGGCGTAATAATCCCGGTTAGTAGCGGGAAGTTTTTCTGCCAGGCTTCCATCCAGATTTTCCGCGTACATGGTCCCGTAGAAACGCTGCGACATCAGCCAGTAGGAGGTATAGCCACCACCGGAAACCGATGAAATGGCATCCGCTTCTTCCAATAAACCACTGTGATTGAGCGCCTTCAAAACGCCCATGGAAAACGAAGCCGAACGGGCCCCACCTCCTGACAACGCGATCGAAAAGGCATCCCTGGGATAAGGGGTTGCAGACGCCGTGTCATCAAGACAGCGCTGCAAGGCATCGGTGCGACCGCCGCCCTCGTAGCTTTTTACACCAAAGCGCAGTAGCAGCTCCTGACAGAAACGGCTGCGCAAATAACCTTGTTGATCCTCTGCGGTGACCGCCTTGTCCCCGGACACGCCGGTGATCCGGGATAACCGGTCCGGTGTTTCATGTGTGGCGCAGCCGGATAAGACCGCATACAGCATTCCGCCCAGCAGGCAGGCCGTGAAGTTCCTTTTCATGGTGTCCTTCCCCGTTTTATATTTTTCTTACAGAAGTATGCTCCTCCTGAAGGCAGCAAATAAAGGTGGCAGACCAAGACGATTGAGAGGCGATCAGAGCCAAGAGCAACACCTGCGCCGAGAAGACAGCTAACTCGGTATGCCTCATGAGGAGTGCGCAGAGGACAATCCAGCGGGCACCACGGCTACGCAGGCAAGGCGCTGTCAGCAAACCACTGCAGGATAGCCTCACGCTGACGCTTACTGTGAGGGTGGGCCAACAACCCTTCCACCAGAAAGGTGCCCACTGTGGCCAGCATGGTCGCGCGCTCCTGCGCCACACCGTCCGCTTTCAGGGTATGGATCACCGCCGCCTCCACAAAGCGGTGAAACTGGTCATGCCATTCCCGGATCACCGCGGACTGTTCCAGCCGGGCATGCACCGTGGTGACCAGTTCGCGGCTCTGTTCGAATTCCCGCAACGCCCAGGCCATCTTGTCCTTCAAGGGTTCATCCACGATGGTCGGCAGGTGAACGAGGGTCTGCGACATCTGCCGGTTGAGTACAGCCACCAACAGTTCATCCTTGCTGGCGTAATACCAGTACAGGGTATTCGGGGCGACCCCAAGCTCCCTGGCAATACGGCTCATGGACGTACCATCGTAGCCCAGTGACAAGAACAGCCTAGCTGCTGTGCTCTCCAGTTCGTCCTGTTTTACCTTCAGATCAATATCGCGCTTATTCTTGGCCAAGGGGCCTTCTCCCACAGTCGGTCCGGTCATCTTGTATGGTATTCAAGAATGCTAATCTTTGCTCTTGAATGCCATACAAGACAACTGGAGCCCGACCATGGATACCCTGCGACATAGCCCCCAGGACCTGACCTGTGACAGCCAGCGAACCGGTTTTTACTCTGGCGGGACCTGGTGTGCAGCCACCCTGCACCGGCCAGCGAAGGCCACGGCAGAAACACTGCCAGCTATCCTAATGCTGCACGGCTGGGGCGGGATTCAGGATGCGCTAACGGTGTCCTACTATGAGGAATTTACCCGCGCTGGCTACGCGGTGATGACCTTTGATTATCGCGGCTGGGGCGATAGTGCCGGCCTGCCGCGACACGTAATTTCCGCCCGCCAGCGGGTAGCCGACGGCGACGCCGCCCTGGCCTTCCTGAAAAGTCAGCCGGGCATCGATCCCCGTCGCATCGTGCTGTGGGGCTCGTCCTTTGGTGGCGGCCACGTGGTGGAGCTGGCCGCCGAACACCCGGAACTGGCCGGGGCCATTGCCCAGGTCCCCATGCTTGATGGCATGGCCGCGGTGCGCGCCGTCCCCTTGCCACGACTGCTACGCTTTGGGCTCTACGCCATGGCCGACCTGCTCAAGCCGGGCCAGCCTATCTATCTGCCTGTGGTCAGTGAGCCCGAAGCGTTTTCCTCCATGGACCGGGATGATGCCGGCAAGGCACTGCAACTGGCCGAAACCAGCATCGGTCGTCGCTACGACAACCGCGTGGCGGCCCGCTCCATGATGACCATGGGCCCCTACCGTCCTTTCAAGCGTCTCAAGAACATCCGCATTCCCACCCTGTTACTGGGCGCCAGCCAGGATTCTGTCGCCCCCTTTGTGGAAAGCGCCATCCGCGGCGTCAACAATCCCAACCTGACCATCGCCAGCATTGACGCCAACCACTTCGAGCCCTATTTCGAGCCGACATTCAGCGGCGTGATCCGCCAGCAACTGCTGTTTTTGGAAGGACTGAACGGTTTTGACAAACCGGCGCAAAGGAAGAGAGCCTGAACGTCATGGGCTGTTATTCTCCATTCTCTTACGGATGCGGGCCCCTTCTTTCCGTTTTTCCTTTTCTTTAATACATCCATCCCGCCACGGGTTTCCCGTGGCAGACAGTCCCCCCATTCCACCCTGCCACCATCTGTAACGAACACGGCTCCTGCGCATCGAAGCAATAACTGAACACGCGCAAAGGCTCGTTATGCGTTCATTTTTTTGTCTGGCTCTGCTGCTGCTTTCTGCACCGCTGTATGCCGACAGCACACCATTGATCCTGAACAGCGGCGAAAAGAAGGTGTCACTGATTGAGCTTTTCACCTCGGAAGGATGTAGCAGCTGCCCACCCGCTGATCGCTTCCTGGCCTCGCTGGGAGAGCAGGAAGAGGCGTTCACAACCTTTATCCCACTGGCGTTTCATGTGGACTACTGGGATTACATCGGCTGGGCCGATCCCTATGCCAGCCCGGATTACAGTAACCGCCAGCGGCGCTATGCCCAGCTGCACGAATCCGGTCGCGTCTACACGCCCGGCTTCTTTATCAATGGCAAGGAATGGCGCGGCTTCTTCCAGCGCAACCGCCACTGGCAGCGCGCGCTGTCTCATGAAGAAGTGGGAAATCTGTCCATTCGCTATGCCAACCATACCCTCCACGCCACTTTCAACGGCACCCTGCCTGATAACGCTAACCTGAACGTGGCCTGGATTGGCTCCGGCCTGCAGTCCTCGATCCGTCGAGGCGAAAACAGGGGAAAAACCCTGAAGCATGATTTCGTGGTGCTGCACTGGAGCCATCAGCCAATGCCAACGGCCTCGCTAACGCTGCCACTTCCCGCTCCCCCCGATAAAGGACAGAAACAAACAGGGCTGGTGGTCTGGATCAGTCAACTCACCGACCCACATCCCGTACAAGCTGTGGGCGGCTTTCTTTCGCAAAAAAATAATTCAACGTCTTCCCCGGAGTCACCATGATCACTATTCGACAAGCCCCGCTTGGCACATTGAAACGCTTTTCCTGTCTGCTTGTTCTTATGAGTGCCAGTGCTGCCGTTTCAGCAGCTCCCACGGCCATCAATACCCCGCTATCACGGGCACCGCTGGACGACACCAGTCACTTCGGCATCGGCGCCACCACCTCGATAACCGAACGCCCCTTTGTTGGCGTCGACAGCCAGGACGAAGGGCTTCCTTATTTCTCCATTCGTTATAAGCGCTTTAGCGTGGAAGGCCTTGATGCGGGGCTGGATCTTTTCAAAAACGATAACAGCGTCTTTGGGCTGCTGCTGACACCCCGCTTTTATGAAGTGAAATCCAGCTTTGCCGATGACGGTGAACTCAATGGCATTGATACCACCCACCGCACCGTCTTTGCCGGCGTATCCTATCAATACCAACATGCGCTGTTTCAGGTAGCCGCCAACGCCCTGAAAGACGTCGGCGGGGAAAGCGATGGCACAGAAGCAAATCTGACCGTCAGCCGGGGATTCAACTGGAGAGACTTCACCATCGCGCCATCATTGGGGCTGGTATGGCAGGACGGCCGACTGGTCGAACATTTCTACGGTGTGGCGGATGACGAAACAGCGCCGGGGCGGCCCGCTTATGGCGAGCACAGTTCATTGAACTATCAGGCGGCCCTGACCGGAATCTGGACGCCGGGAAAGCACTGGCACCTGTTGGCGGTGGTAAAAGAGGACTATCTCGGTGAGGGCATTACAGACAGCCCGATCATCGATGAGCGATCACTGACGTCAGTGGCAGTGGGCGCGGTATTTTATTTCTGGTGACAAGGCCGGGGAAGCCAGCATTAGCACTCAAGAAAACACCCGACAATGACACTACAGGCGGCGTCGCGACCATTGCATGAGCAAAGGGCGCGGGTCGCTCACCGGCCCCACCCATTGCACCGGCTCAGCGTCGGCCAGCGAGCCGACACAAAGCATGCACTCGCCTTCCGGTGGTGCCCAGGGAGCCTCTGAATAACTCCTTGCATGCTCAGTCTTTCAGGCTGGTTCGCAATCTAGGCGCGCTTTTGAAGGTGTATGTCCATCCATCAAAAAAGCGCAACAACGAGTGCGGGCCAGCTTGGAAGACCCGGAGGGCGAGGCCTGAAGGGCCCATCTGCTGCGCTTTGCCGCTAGGAAAGGGAACCACCCTGACCGTCGCGACAAAACACAACAGCTGCACCCTTCAGGCCACGCTGAGTACGCAAGGAGTTATTCAGAGGCTCCCTTGCTTTCCACATAGCGCACCGTATGCCGAGCTCCTCCGCGGTTGCTGGAATACTGCATCCTGCGGGATCGTTCTTTTCTATCCATACTCACCACCCTGGTGACATCAATGTACGCTTGCTGCTCAACGCCAGAACCATCACGGCTTTCCGAACCGGCCCGCACCCGCAGACCCGCGCGCTTTTTCTCCCTTCTTCCTGGCCAATGCCACCGTCATCAGGCGCCGAAACTGTGGGCACTCCAGGTGGCTGGGAGCCTGACACTTTGCCGCATGCCGCAGCCCGTCCCGCATGGCAGACAACCGGCGAATCGTGACGTCCAGCGAATCCGCCCGGTCGACCAGGGTTTGACGGTCAATCTGTGGCTCGCCACGGGCATCAAACATGGCGCCGATTTCGTCGAGTGAAAACCCCGCTGCCCGGCCCAGCGCAATCAACGCCAGTTGATCCAGCACCACAGGCGCAAACAGGCGTTTTATCCCCCGCCGCCCCGTGGACATGATCAATCCCTTCTCTTCGTAATAGCGCAGGGTCGATGCAGGCAATCCAGCACGCTGCGCCACTTCTGAAATATCCAGCACGGCCTTGACCTCAAGTTGACTTGAAGAAGTACGTTACCACCACACACTCAACGAGGCACCTGAAATGGCCACTGCCACCACCTGTTTTCTCGCTGTCCTGATCACCGGGATCACCGCCACCCTGGTCATGGATGGCTGGAGCGTACTACGTCAACGGGCCTTCGCCATTGCCGCCCCCAACTACGGGCTGGTCGGGCGATGGATACTGCATATGCGTCACGGCCAATTCCGGCACAACCCGATCACTCAATCCCCACCGGTAGCAGGAGAAACCGTCGGCGGATGGCTGGCGCACTACCTGATCGGCATTGTCTTTGCGAGCCTGCTACTGGCCACGGGAGGGCAGGCATGGATCGACCACCCTACTGCCGGGCTACCCATCCTCATCGGCCTGGTTACCGTGGCGGCCCCTTTCCTGCTCATGCAGCCGGGCATGGGGGCCGGCATCGCCGCCTCGCGCACCCCGGCACCGAACAAGGCCCGGCTGCAAAGCCTGCTCAACCATGGCGTGTTCGGCGTGGGCCTGTATATCGGCGGCTGGGCCAGCCACTTCATCCTGTACTAGGGAGCCCTGACAGGAAGAAAGCAAAAACGCGCGGGAAAATGCGATAATGGCCACCGAGACAGACAGCAACGACCACGCCCCACCAACGGTGATACGCCATGACCACACTACTGCTGAATTTGCGCCAGGTACCGGACGACGAGGCCGAGGAAGTGCGCACTCTGTTGAATGAGCAGCAGATCCCGTTCTACGAAACGACACCGAGCTTGTGGGGCATTTCTTCCGGGGGCATCTGGCTCACCAACCCGACAGACCGTGAGCGCGCCAAGGCGCTAATGGAAGACTATCAGCAGCAACGCACCCGGCGGGAAAGGGAACGCTTCGAGGAAGCCCAGCGAGATGGCAGCGCGCCAACGCTGGGCGGCCGCTTGCGCGATCAGCCCGGCCGCGCGCTGGGTGTGCTGATCGCCGTCACGATACTAATACTGGTGACACTGGTGCCCTTTTTGACGCTGGGGGAATACTGACGCTGGTAAATGGCCCCAACGCCTGCCTGCTGACTCAGGCGGAAAAGTAATCCTGCATCCAGGTAAATAACGTCTCCGCACTCACCTCGGCCAGATCCATGCGCTGAAAATCCTCGCCGGCGTCCTCATCAATAGTGCCAAACTGATAAAGAAGCACACCGGGCTGCTCATCATGCAGTATCAGAACAATGCGTCCCCGTGTCTGCAGGCAATCAATGGTCATGGCATCGGCAGGAATACCCACATCACGCATGCCACGGCGCACACCCACCACTGGATTAATATGCTCGTAGGTCTGCTGGATGCGCGTATGCGCTTCAGTGATCATATCGGACAAGGCTTCAAGGGCGGCTTCTGACATCGATCTCTCCTGGCACGTTAACGGCACAGGGTAGCAAATTGCGTAAAGCGACAACCACCGATAACCACACTGCCCCGTCAAAACGCGATTACAGTAAAAGGTCCCCCTCAATGGGAACAAACCGGCTCGCCGCACGGGCCAATGAATCTGCGGTCAGTGGCGCGACGCCATAGACGTCGACATGCTTGCCCTTGTCCACTCGCAACTTATCCACCAGAAGATCGAAATCACCGTCTCCGGAGACCAGCACCACGCTGTCCACCTCCGCAGCATATTCCAGCGCATCAATCGCGATGCCCACATCCCAGTCCCCTTTGGCGGAACCATCGGAGCGCTGAATAAACGGTTTTAGTTTCACTTCGAAACCGATAGCACGAAGAATGTTCTGGAACTCACGCTGTTTTTTATCACCCCGATCGATGGCATACGCGATCGCTTTCACCACCTGCCCCTCTGCTGTCACTGTCGACCAGAACTGGTTGTAATCAAATCGGCGGTTAAACGCCTGCCGTGTCGTGTAGTACACATTCTGCACATCCACCAGTATCAACACTGTTTTCATCGGGCTCCCGGTTTCACTCAATCGCTTATTATTAATGTGTACAGACTGGATAAAAAAAACCTCAACCCTCAACCAGCCAGGCTGTCATTTTTTCTGCCAGTGCATCCAGTATGCCTTCCGGCTCCATGGCTGGCGGGGCCACCAGCACCAGATGCATCAGCGTGCCAGCAACGGAAGTGGTCATCAGGTACAAGGTGTGCGGCTGGGCGTTCAAGGCGTATTGCTCCCGCGTATAATCCAGCCCTGCCATCAAGACCTGCTGTAATTCGATTTCCAACTGCCGGGTGGCCGGCAACTGGTGCAGGTAAGGCACCTGGAAAACCAACACCCGCAACAACCCTCGATGCTTGCGCATTAGCCTGTAAATCGCGCCCAGAAAATATCGCATGGCGCTGTTTAAGTCATTGCGGCTGTCTGTCAGCGCCAGCCGACCTTCCAGCATCGCCCTAACCTCTGCCACCATGTCCTGCACCAACCTCGCCACAATGGCATCCTTGCCGGGAAAGTACTCATACACCGAACCAATGCTGACCCCCGCCACGTCAGCAATGGCATTGGTGCTCAAGCCAGCGTATCCCCGGCGCTCCAAAATCCGAGCACATGCCTGCACCATCGCCTGTACCGAGGCTTTCGAGCGGGCCTGCCTGGGCTCTTTTTTGACAGTAAAATCAGAGACTTTCCAGCGAATCTGCCCCATACAACGTAACACCTTGCCAACGGATAAACCCGAGTATTTCCGAGTATATGCTCAGGTTACACTGGATGCATTAGTCCCTGAGACCAATCAAGCCGAGAGCCCACCATGTCCAATGCCGTGAAATTCAGAACCCCCAAAGTTCTGCCTTACGTAAACCGGCTACGGGATCACTGGGCCTGGCATCTCAAGCGTGCCGTTGCGCCCAGCAGAGCATTGCAGCAACGGGTCCATGGCAAGATCATTCTGCTCACCGGTGCCAGCTCCGGCATCGGCGCCCTGGTGGCAGACAAGCTGGCTGACGCCGGCGCCACTGTGCTGCTGGTGGCCCGCAATCAGGAGAAGCTGGAGGCGATCGCCCACGCCATTCACCAACGGGGCGGCCAGGCGTTCGTGTACCCCGGCGACCTGTCCGATCTGGAAGAATGCGACCGCCTCTGCGAACAAGCTCTGCAGGACCATGGCCGGGTGGATGTTCTGATTAACAACGCCGGGCGCTCCATTCGCCGCTCCATAAAATTCACCGTGGGCCGCTTCCACGATTATGAACGGACCATGCAGCTCAACTATCTGGCCTCCATCCGGCTGGCCATGAATCTGTTACCCGGCATGGAAGCGCGTAACGAAGGGCACATCATCAACGTTTCCACCGTGGGCGTGCAGGCCAACCCGGCACGATTTTCCGCCTACCTGGCCTCCAAGTGGGCACTGGAAGGCTGGACCTGGGTGGCTGCCAATGAATACGCCCACACCAAGGTGCGCTTTTCCTCACTGAATTATCCGCTGGTGCGCACCCCCATGATTGCACCGACCAAGATCTACAAATACATGCCGGTCATGTCGCCGGAAACCGCCGTAAACTGGATGCTGGACATGATCATCACCCAGGACAAACGCAAGCTGGGCGTGTTCGGCAAGGGTGCACTGGCCATGTACTACCTGCTGCCAAAAACATCGGAATCCATCGTCAATCTCAGCTACCAGAGCCTCTATGAAGAGCCGCCCGCCAATTACGTTTCCAGCAAAGTGCGGGCAGGGACTGTGGCCAATACCGGCACCGCCGACAGCACAAAAAAACGCCGCGCATAAGCGCGGCGTTTTTCTACCCCCAGCAGACATTCCACCGAGACGAGCAGCCATTCTCCGCTGCTAACCCTCCTGCAAACGCTCCAGCAATTCATCAATGTCGGCTTTGAGTTCTTTATCTTCAATCTTGTTGGCGCTGATCTTGGCATCCGCCAGGCTCTGAATCGCCGCATCGGTTTTACCCAACTCGACTTGCAACGTCGCCATGGAAAACGCGATTGATGAAAGATAGTCCTTCGCGTTTATATCACGGGCTTTGCCCAGCGCCTTTTCGTACAGGCTCAACGCCACGTCCAGCTCTTCAGTGAAGTCAGCCAGGGTTTCCCATTGCTCAGGATGATCTTTATCGGTTTTTTCGTTGTCGACACACATCGCCTGTAGCTGGGCATACAACGAATCAAAATTGTCTTTATGCCCTTTTCTGTCAGCCTCCATCAGCTGCTCAGCCAGACCGTAAACCGCCTTGTGCATCTTGGTATTAATCATTATGACTCCACCGCCATCAACAAATCCCGTTCAAGTGGCTCAACCTACCTGTCCGTGGCTGACAAAAACAGTACTTACTGCCACAAAAAACCAGTGCTAACCTGCCAGGGAGCCTCTGAAAACGCCTTGCGTATTCAGCGAGGCCAGAATCTTTACGCCCGCGACAAACCGGTAAAGCCGGTGCTGTCGTCGTTCCGCACCGCGAAAATAAACAATAAAAGGGAAGCTATCGTGGAAAACGAATTCGATTATCTCATTATCGGCGGCGGCTCCGCAGGGTGCGCCCTGGCCGGGCGGCTGAGTGAAGACCCGGACACCCGTGTCTGCTTGCTGGAAGCCGGCGGCCAGGGGGACGGCTTGCTGGTCAATGTCCCCTCCGGCGCCGTGGCCATGCTCTCCAAGCCCATCAATAACTGGGTCATGGAGACCGTCCCCCAGAAAGGGCTCAACGGTCGGCAGGGCTTTCAACCCCGGGGGAAATGCCTGGGCGGTTCGTCAGCCATCAATGCCATGGTCTATATCCGCGGCCACCGCGAGGACTACGACCACTGGGCCGCACAGGGCAATGACGGCTGGTCCTATCAGGATGTGCTCCCCTACTTCCGGCTCAGTGAGCACAATGAACGCATCGACAACGAATACCACGGCACCGATGGGCCGCTCTGGGTAAGCGACAGCCGCACCGGCAACCCTTTCCAGGACTACTTTCTGGATGCCGCCAGAGAATGCGATATTCCCATTACCGATGACTTCAACGGCGCCGAACAGGAAGGCGCCGGGGTCTATCAGGTCACCCAGAAAGACGGCGAGCGCTGGAGCAGTGCCCGGGCCTACCTGTTCCCTCATCTGGATCGCAGCAATCTGACCGTGGAAACCCTGGCCCAGGTGCAGCGTATTGTGCTCGAGGGCAAACGTGCCGTCGGTGTGGAATTCAAGCAGGGCAAACAACTGCGCACCCTCCGGGCTCGCAAGGAAGTGCTGCTTTGCGCAGGCGCCTTCCAGTCCCCCCAACTGCTGATGCTATCCGGGGTGGGCGATTCCGGCGAACTCAAACAACATGGCATCCCCGTGGTGCACCACCTGCCCGGTGTCGGCAAGAATCTGCAGGATCACCCGGACTTCATTTTCGGTTACACCACCGACAGCACTGCTACCTTTGGCCTCTCACCGGGTGGCATGTGGCGAGCCCTGATGGCCATGCGCACTTACCGCAAGGAACGGCGCGGACTGTGGACGTCCAACTTTGCGGAAGCCGGCGCCTTCCTGAAAACACAACCGACGCTCTCCGCGCCGGATCTGCAGCTGCACATGGTTACTGCCCTGGTGGACGATCACGGTCGCAAGAAACATTACACCCAGGGCTACTCCTGCCATGTCTGCCTGTTACGCCCCCGCAGCCGCGGCAGCGTGCAACTGGCCAGCGCCAATCCGGACGACCTGCCGCTCATCGACCCGGCCTTCCTGGACGACCCACAAGACATGGAAGACATGGTCGCCGGCTACAAGATTACCCGAAACATCATGGAAGCCCCGTCACTGAAGCGCTGGATGAAAAAGGACATGTTTACCGAAAACGTGAACAGCGATGAAGAAATCCGCGAGGTCATCCGCCAACGCACCGACACCGTTTACCACCCGGTGGGTTCCTGCAAGATGGGCACCGATGACACTGCCGTGGTTGATCCACAACTGCGCGTTCACGGTATCGAAGGGTTGCGCGTCATCGACGCCTCCATCATGCCGACACTGATTGGCGGCAACACCAATGCACCGGTCATGATGATTGCGGAAAAAGCGGTGGATATGATTCGCGGGCAATCGCGGATTAAGTAAACGTCTCCCTAGGCGCTACACGCCCGCAACGGCTTGCCGTACTTTTCCCGGGCTTCCTGCGGACTAACTGTTGCCGTGAGTATCGGAGGCTTGGAATGCAGGTGCTCACGCATGACGGCGGCCGTACGCGGGGCGGACAAACGCAGCGCCCACACCGTCATGGCTGGTGACCTGCCCAGACGCTCCATGAGGCGTGCCAATGGCTTGATCGCCATGTCCATGGCCGCGGGCTGGTCGAAACCGCCCAGTTCTCGCATCCATTTCGGCAGGGTGGCAATGGTGGCCGGGGCGATAAACCGGCTGGCGGCCCAGAAGGCCACGCCCGCATTACTGTATGGCGTGCGCAGCAGGTAGTGCATTCCCTCCAGGGCCCGCTCGGAGCTACACAAACGCGGTCGCACTGACTCAAAGTACTCACGGATACCTTCCCGGGAACGCGGCACGTCGGCAGAATCGCAGGTCTGCAATTCTGCGGCAATGGCGCACTCTTCCCAATAACGCTTTTCCTCTTCTGGCGGCAGCGGCCCCGGACCGTAAACCTCATAACACTTGAGCACAGAATGCCAGCCAGTGAGATGGATCCACAGCTGGGATTCCGGGCTGTTGGCGCTGTAGCGCTTGCCGCTGATCGGCTCAATACCGGAGACCTTGGCATGCACCCGCATCAACAGATCCGATGCCTCGATCGCGGTGCGGCTGTCTGCCACCGCCACGGTAAGGAAATACGCCAGGGTGCGGTCCAGGCGCCCGTGCGGATCCTGGTAAATTCCTCGCATGTCGGCAACGGCGGCGGTCAGAAAGGGGTCAAAGTGCTCCAGCACCACCGAACGTTGGAAACCAATCAGAGCGGTGGGGGCGGTCCATATCTTCCAGCTTGGTGAGTCTGGGCCGAAAAAACCGTAATCCAGCGACCGTAAGGGCCGGTTTGTGGACGCTTTCATGGTGAAACTCCTCATCAAATTCTCGCAACTGGCCACTTTATACACCAGTGTAGGAATTTTCTGCAAGAGTGTAGTAAACTCTCGTCATGCCGACACAGACCCGCAAACCCCGCGAACGCGCCGCCCACCTGGGGCCGGACCGCCGACGCCCACAAATTCTGGATGCCGCCCTGACCCTTGCCGTGGAAAACGGCATCGGGGCCGTGACCCTCAGTGCCATCGCCAGCCAGCTCGGTGTCAGCCGACCGGTGGTGTATTCCTGTTTCGGGGATCGTGTCGAACTGTTCGAAGCGCTGCTGGCCCGGGAAGGCGAGCACATGCTGGAGGGAGTATTGGTAGCGTTGCACAGAGCACGCGGGGACGACCCGCAAGCAGCCTTTATCGACGGTTACCGCGCCCTGCTGACAGTAGTGGCGGAGCGGCCCGCGTCCTGGCGACTGGTCTTCACCGCCAACCCGGACCCGGCCGTAGCCGACCGCTTCCTGCGGGCCCGGCAAATTGTTTCCGACAACGCTTCACGCTGGATCGCACCGGCCATGACACACTGGTGGCAAACGCAGGATATCGAGCGCAAACTGCCTGTGCTGATTGAACTGTTCATGTCGTCTTGCGAAGCCGCTGTGCGGCTACTGCTAACTCCTGGCACAGAGTGGAACGCAAACACACTGGGCGATTTTTTCGGGCGTAGCATGTGCCAAGCCTTCCGGGCGGCATAAAGCCACACACCACTGCCCGGAACACCAACAACTACGCTTATAGCGATTCATCTTTCCTCAAGCCTTGCCCGGATCAATCAGGATCTTGGCATGTTGTTCCGGATTGCCTAGTGCAGTAAAAGCTTCATCCACCCCGGACAGCCCAACGGTGCCGGTAATCATCGGCCCCACATTCACTTTGCCTTCGGCAATCATGTGTAACGCATCGCGGAATTCGATAGGCATGTAGCCCAGGGTAAAACGCAGATCGATTTCCTTGTTGATGGCATTCACCAGGAAAAAGTGGTCCCGCTTCATGCAAACGCCCACCACCACAATGCAGGAGCGCAACGGTGCATCCGCGACGATGCTCTCGATCATCCCCGGAATACCGACGCACTCGAAGATTACCGGCCGTTTCGGGTTGGTCACCCCGGCCACTTCCGCCGCTCGCCACAGGGGCTCCCAGGGCAACGGCGTCATACGCAGCATGGCCATGCCATCCAGGGCCATGTCGAACAGCTGCGGTGCATTTACCACAAACCCGCGCTTCTCCAGGCCTTCATAAGGACTGCCTTGTGACGGGTCTACCACCACATGAGCCCCCATGGCCTTGGCCAGATTGCGCCGCGTCGGCGAATAATCGCTGGCGACGATATGGCGCACCCCCTTGGCCTTGAGCATGGCAATCACGCCCAGACCGATCGGCCCACAACCGATCACAATCGCCGTGTCACGACGACGGATCTCGGACCGGTTCACCGCATGCAGAGACACCGCCATGGGCTCAGTCAGGGCAGCGTGGTCATCAGAAATGCCGTTGGTTACCGGAAAGGCCAACGACTCCTCCACCAGCACACGTTCGGCATAGGCGCCGGGCGCCTGAGTGGACAGGCCTGTCAGGTGCGCCACCCCGCTATTACGACGCATGGGCATGGCCACAACACGCTTTCCGGGCTTCCAGCGACGGTGCGTTTTTGCACCGTAGTCTGCAATCTCCCCGACAAACTCATGCCCCAGCACCACATGCTCATGGCTGCGCATGATATGCGGATAGCCAACGCGCTCGGTGGCTTCCGCCAGCTCATCCGCGTGGTGTCTGGCATGCAGGTCTGACCCGCAGATACCACAGCGCAACACATTCAGCAGGATCTGGCCCTTGCCGGGCTCCGGCTCAGCAACGTCCTGAACCTCAAAGTCGCCGTGGTGGCAAACAACAGCTTTCATGGTTATTTTCTCTCGCAAAGCGGGCTTCATTGACCCAGTTATAGTGTCGCGCAAAAACATGGCTAAACAGGTCGCATGGAGCCAAATGGTTCATTCCCAGCAAGCAGAGAGAAGTCTGGGAAGCAAAGCCGGATCGAGGTCCGGGACACGCATAGATTTATAGCGATGGGATTCACAGTAGCAAGCGGGGATTATTCTGATTAGAGAGCGATTTCGGAAAGGTGCTATCAGTTGGGCGAATGAACAGGACTGGTTGAGCTCGGCTCAAACGCACGGGGCAAGACCTGGCCCCGATGCTCCTGCAAGAGGGTATCTGACCCCCGGATCTAGTACTTGCTGGACCTGAATGCCTTCCTGACAGCTAAGCTCAACAGCCTTTACTTTAAAGTCCATCGAATACTGCCAGGTCTTTCTCGGATTATTGTATCGGGGCATATACCACCTCCTCTGGTTAGGAGAAGGTGTCCACTAAAGCGGGGGAACTACATTTTCCGACAACAGCGCCTTGTTAGGTGCTTAGCCCGATATATATTCGTCAGCTGCATTCTTTATCATTTTTGATCGAACATCTTTGATATAAGAGATTTTCATTAGGTCTTGGCGAGTCGCATGGACCACATCTCCCACTCGAGGATATTCAGGCTCAACCCTGTCTGCCATCGCAGAGCTAATAGACATTTTTCTCACAGTATCATCTAGTAGTTGGCCAACAATAGATTTTTCAACAACTTTGGCTCCACACTCAGGGCAGAATTTCGCATTTGGTGGAACTTCAGAGGAGCATTCTTGGCATTCATCAGCAGATAACTTTAGTTTGTCTAAATAAATATCAAACGAAGAATCAGATGCACTAAATTCCCTATAGTCAGTTAGGCTTATCATGCTTATGACATCACTAAACTTATTGGATATAAACGCCTTCTCAGTGAAAAGCAACGCCAAATGAACCATATATCTTTGGCCAGTTTTTCTTGAGGCAATCTTAACCGTTCCCTGTTTAGATAAAACTCCGGAATAGCAAAGAAGGTCGAGCGAAAGTTTTAGGTTAGGCGGAATATCTCTTGGAAGAGTAAAGAAGGCTGTCTGATATTGCGTCTTTTTTTCACGAACATTCTTTTTCCTAATCTCTGGGGTTATATACTCTCTTAAAATGTCTAATCCTAGTTTCACGTGGTGAGAATACTTCGGCAATCTTTTCGACAGCCCTAAGTGGTATGGCAGTAACTCTTGATCAACGAAGTCTTGAGTGGCTAACAGAAGCGCCCTTTCCGTATAGCCCCGATCATATACACGGTTAAAGAGATGCAAGAACGCCCTGGGGTTTCCTGATGATAAGTGTATGCACTGATCCAACAAATCACCTTTAGAAAAAATAGTCTTTCTTAATTTACCCTCTGGAATCCTTTTGGTTATGAGCTCCCTATAAAGCTTTCGTGAAGCATCACGCCCCGTGCTACCAGGCTCAAATGCACCTAAAGGTATGAGTATTGCGTCATGCCCAATTTCAAAATTCTTACCGTATGACGTTATAGACGGATAGACTGCGGCTTTAACTGCAACTTTACCGCCATGAAGCAGCTTAAATATTTCAAAGAAAATTTCTTGCTGCTCAGGGATAAAGGTATGCGCAGCCTCGTCAAAAAGAAAGACAATTCTATTTAAACTATATTCATCAATAATTTCTTTTATTATTTCAAGAACATAAGAAGTATCATTTACTTTATCAAGAAACTCTGAGCCTAGCTTTTCTATTACTTTATCTCTGTTTTCATTTTTAGAAAGCTTTTGGAGAAGGTGTATTTTTTCTTGTAGCACTTTCTTCATTCCAAATACTGTTTCAACGCCAAAAATTCTTTTAAATGGATCTGAAACAGCACTGGCGGCTATGATCCCACTATCAACAAGCTTCTCGTATATAGCCTGCAATATTTTCGCGCCAACCCAAACTTGAAATGCATTCTTGTTGTCTGCCTTAACACCTTCCAGAAGAGTGCTTGTTTTGAAATTAACATAAATAGCAAGAATTCGATCGCTTTTAAAATCACGATCCAGCTCCGATTCTGTTTCTCGTAGGAGCATAGACTTTCCAATCCCCCTTGCTCCTTGCAGAAGATGTGCGCCACTAAACTTCAATTTTCCGATAATTTCTTCTTCTGATTTTCCAATTACCGCCAGGTTACTGATCTGACTTTCTTCAAGGTCTTCTGTTCTTGCTGCATGTAAAAGATCGAAGTCTTTTGCTGACATATTATCTCACCATCTTTTTGGCTTGAGGCAACTTCTCAAAAATCTCTTCTTCTAAATCAAACCTATCAAGGTATGCCTTTAAAAGCATTAATACGACTTCCTCAATAAGCTTAACGAAATCCTCCCAGTCACCTTTAACAAACTTAAAACGATCAGCCATTGAGCTTTCAAATGTAGCAATCTTCCCGTGCACTATATCGCTCAATATTCCATATATTTCCTGAGCTCTTTTCGATGAGATTAACTCACCTTCTACGCAGGAATTATTTTCTTCATTGACATAAGATATATAGCCCTTCGAATTTATATGGCTCAGCATTTCCGAAAAACTTAGATCCTGGTCATGCTGATCCCATGAGAAAGCCATGTGGGGCATATCCCACAAATATAAAGCAGCGAGACCAAGCTCAAAAACCCGTCTAAGCACAATATTAGCGGGCTTATCCATAGCATTGGAAGCCAGATATAACGCAGCCACGCCGTCAGAAAATATCTCATCATATATTTTGCAGCAAATATCATGATGCTTTGAATGTTTTCTTTTTCCTAGAATTTCGCCGACAAGAGCCACGCACTGCAGACTTAAAAAAGTATTTCCAATATTTTTTTCACCCAAAACCTTCCATTTTTCAAAATTCCCATTGAATTTCTGGTTGAGCTCTACCATTACTTGACAAGGTTCTTTATTCATTAGACAACTCTTTTTTACATCCAACTCCGATCTAATCGGAATTTTAATTGATCGTTTTTCAGAATAGTTATCGAAGAAAAGCCAAAAAAATGTGACTTATAAAAAGTCCAGAACCGTAGATTCTATTCTTGTGATACTTGTTATATTTTATGCCAAATAAATTTTGGGCTACCTATATCTTCAAAAATTACGTCAGTTTCAAATCGACAAGCAACCTTACACCAGAACCCGATCGAGCTGTTTACGGGATCGACCACAATCTTCGGCTTTATTTCAAAAATATAGTTTATAAGTGACACGGCAGCCAATTTACCAAATCCATTATTACGATATTCCTTTGGTACAAAAAATCTTGCTAGCTCAGCTAAATCGCTGCCCTGATTATATAAATCATAGATGATCCCATAAGCGGTATATCTGCCGTCAGTTATTTGGAAAAAAGATTTTTCATAAAAAATACCAAATCCGCTATTGATTTCATTTGTTTCGCTTAACTTTATGCCCACAAAATCTTCACTTACTTCTGAAACATCAATGCCCATTCTAAATGCTCGATTAAATATAAAAGCGTACCCAATTGCAGATGTTATATATCAATTTGCCGTATATCCCCGATCTACACTAGCCCAAGAACCCCAACAAACTGACTACCAATCAGTGACTTTCCCTACAAGCAGAAATCACTCTCAACAGACGTTTCTTGCACTTGCGTGTTGAACGGGAATTTTACTCGGACTTTTCTTTCATCCGCTTTTCAGAAAAACAACCTTATCTCAGACACTTACAAATTTCTGTAAGCCATATCCTACAAATTCAACTTGCGCGCTGGTGAAAAACGGGACGTTATCCCCGGCCTGGAAGGCCGGGGACAGCGGCTTATCGCTGTAATTCCGCAGCCTTCTCCCCCGAAAACACCCCATAAAGACCAGGCAACACCAACAACGTCAACGCCGTCGCCGACACCAACCCACCCACAATCACCACCGCCAGCGGCCGCTGGACCTCACTGCCCACCCCAGTCGCCAGCAACATGGGAATCAGCCCCAGCATGGAGGTGAGCGCGGTCATCAGTACCGGGCGCAGGCGGGAGACGGCCCCTTCGAAGATGGCGGTGTCCAGGGCCTCGCCATCGCGCAGGCGATGATTGATGGCTTCCACCATCACCACGCCATTGAGCACCGCCACCCCGAACAAGGTGATAAAGCCCACGGAGCTGGGCACGGACAGGTACTGGCCGCTGAGGGCTAATGCGAGGATGCCGCCGATGAGGGCGAGGGGGACGTTGACCAGGATGAGAGCGGCCTGGGCTACGGAGCCGAAGGCGAAGTAGAGCAGCAGGGCGATCAGGCCCACGGCCACTGGCACCACCATGGCCAAGCGTTGCTGGGCGCGCTGCTGGTTTTCGTATTGGCCGCCGATGTCCACGCTGTAGCCGGCGGGCAGATCCACTTCGCTGTCGATGGCGTTCTGAATGTCGGCCACCACGGAACCCATGTCGCGGCCGGCCACGTTGGCCTGGATCACCACGCGGCGCTGCACGTCGTCGCGGCTGATTTGCGGCGGGCCGGAGACCAGGGATACGTCCGCCACATCCATTAGCCGTACCCAGGCACCGTCTGCCGCTTTGAGGCGCAGGTTGCGGATGGCTTCGGCATCCTTGCGGGCGTTCTGCTCCAGGCGCACATAGATGTCGTAGCGTTCGTTGCCGTTGATCACCTGCCCGGCGCTTCCGCCACCGAGACCATTGCTGACTAGGTCCATGACCTGATCCACACTCAGGCCGTAGCGACTGAGGGCGTTGCGGTCCGGGGTGACGACCAGCTGGGCTTCACCCGCGATCTGTTCCAGTTGCACGTCGGTGGCACCGTCTACTTCTTTCACGGCCTGGGTGATGGCTTCGCCTTTTTCCTGCAGCACGTCGAGATCCGGGCCGAACAGTTTGATGGCGAGTTGGGCTTTAACCCCGGAGAGCAGTTCGTCCACGCGCATGGCGATGGGCTGAGAAAAGTTGAGCAGCAGGCCGGGGTGCTTTTCCAGTTTCTTCTGGATCTTTTCCTGTAACTCAAGCCGGTTGCTCGCGCTCTCCCATTCATCCACAGGCTTGAGGCCGATATAGATTTCCACGTTGCTCACCGGTTCCGGGTCGCCACCGATTTCGGCACGCCCTACCCGGCTAAGCGCATAGGTGACTTCCGGGAAGGTCATGATTTCCTTCTCCAGTTTTTGCCCCACGTCCAACGCAGTATCGAGACTGGAGGACGGGGCCAGCGTCACGCGCAGCGCCAACGTCCCTTCTTCCAGCACCGGCACAAATTCAGTGCCAATAAAAGGCGTGGTTGCCAGTGCCAACGCGAACAATCCGACGGCGCCGCCCACCACCACCTGGCGGGCCTGCATGGCTTTGCCCAGCAGGGTGCGATAGCGGGCTTCCAGCCAGTGCATCAGCTTGTTGGGCTTTTCTTCCACACCATTGCGAAACAGGAAACCGGCCAGGGCCGGCACCACGATCAACGCCACCAATACCGCGGCGGTCATGGCGAGCATGATGCTGATGGCCATGGGCACGAACATCTTGGCTTCCACCCCCTCGAAGGCAAACAGGGGCAGGAACACCACCAGAATAATACTGGCGGCAAAGAACACCGGGCGGGCCACTTCCTGGGCCGCGTCTTTGACTCTCAGGGCGATGCCGCCCTGTGAGTCGTGACTGCCCTCTTTCTGGCTCAGGTGTTTAAAGATGTTTTCCACCATCACCACGGAGCCATCCACCAGCATGCCGATGGCCACGGCCAGACCACCCAGCGACATGAGGTTGGCGGACATGCCCAGGCTTGCCATCGCCAACAAGGCCAGACCGATGGAAAGCGGAATGGACAGCAGCACCAAGGCCGTGGCGCGCAGGTTCATGAGGAACAGGGCCAGCACGATGACGATAAACACGAAGGCCAGCAGCAAGGCGGTGACCACGGTGCTCACCGCTTTTTCCACCAGATCTGCCTGGTCGTAGAACACCTCGAACTGCACACCGTCCGGCAGGGCCTGCTGGATGCGCGCTTCACGAGCCTTGATGCCATCGATGGTGGCCTTGGTATTGGCGCCCATGCGCTTGAGCACGATGCCGGCTACCACTTCACCCAGGGCTTCCGGTTCGCCGTTAGCATCGCGGCGGGTCATGGTAAGCGCGCCCTGACGAATCTCGCCGCCGAACTCCACTTTTGCCACATCGCTGACGCGTACCTGGGTGCCGTCCACTTCCTTGAGGGGAATGGCGGCAATGTCGCCGAGCCCTTGCTCGCCGCTGCCTACCCAGCCCATGCCACGAATTACCAATTGCTCGGCACCGCGATCCAGATACCAGCCACCGGCGTTGCGGTTGTTGGCGGCGATGGCATCCATGACCTGTTGCAGGCTCAGGTCGTAGGCCAGCAACCGGGTGGGGTTCACGTTGACCTGATACTGGCGCACTTCACCGCCATAGCTGAGCACATCGGTGACGCCACCCACCGGCATGAGCAGCAGTTTCACCACCCAATCGTTAAGGCTGCGCAATTGCATGGCATCCACATTGGAGCCGGGCTCTGCGGTGAGCAGGTATTGATAGACCTGGCCCAGGCCGGAGGTGTTGGGGCCCATTTCCGGGGTGCCGACGCCGTCGGGAATATCCTCCCGTGCCGCCTGCAAGCGTTCGAACACCAGCTGGCGGGCGAAGTAGATATCGGTGCCTTCCTCGAACACCACGGTGACGATGGACAGGCCGGTCTTGGAGATGGAGCGCACCTCGGCCACCTGCGGCAATGCGTACATCACCGCCTCGATGGGATAGGTAATCAGCTGCTCCACTTCTTCTGCGGCAAGGCCTTCGGCCTCGGTGTTCACCTGTACCTGGACGTTGGTCACGTCCGGGAAGGCATCCAGTTTCAGCTTGGGCAATTGCCAGCCGATCACACCAATGGTGATGACCAGTAACAGCAACACAATGAGGCGGTTGTTCACCGCCCAATCGACAAGTCGATTAAACATGACGGTGATCCTCAGTGATTGTGAATATCGAAACCGGACTTGGCCATTTCACTGGCCAGAAAAAACGCGCCGCGAGTGACCACGCGCGTGCCCGGTTCCATGCCGGTGACGATGCGACGGTTTTCCAGCTGGCCATTGAGTTGGATTTCCACGGGTTTGTAGTGGCCCGGCTCTTCTTCCACAAACAATTGCCAGTCGCCATCAGCGCTACGGGTTAACGCCTCTTCCGGCACGGTGAGAGCGTTCTCCGGTGCCGCCAACGCCAGTGCCACATCGGCAAACATGCCGGGGTGCAACAGATGGCCTGCATTGGGAATCGCCACTCGCACCGCCAGGGTACGGGTGACGGGATTGAGGCGATGGCCAGACTGGATCACCTTGCCGTCCACGGATGTGCCACCCACGATGACGCGGGCCGAGGTGCCGGTGCTAATCTGCAAACCGGGGCTCGGCGGCAGGGCGGCTTCGGCCCACAATTCGGATTCATCCACCAGCGTGACCAGCGCGCTGCCCGCGGTTAACCATTGCCCTTGCTGAAAGGCGTCTTCCAGTACCAGGCCATCGTCCGGCGCGGTGAGGGTATAAACCCCTTTTTCATTTTTTCCGGCTTCGATATCAGCGATGGCGCTGTTACTGAGGCCATAACCCTTGGCCCTGGCTCGCAGGGACTGGTACTGACTTTGCGCGTCCAGATAGCGCTGGTTGCCCACGGTACGCCGGCCAAGATTTTTAACTCGACGCCAGCCGTCCGCCGCCACTTGCAGATCACTTTGTAACTGCGCCATAGCCGGGCTGAACAGGGTGGCGATGGCCTCCCCTTTTTCCATGTGCTGGCCAAGCGTGGCACTGCGAGACTGCACCTGGGAATCGATACGCACCGGCACCACCCAAGTGCGGTACTGGTTGCTGATAATTTCCGCCGGCACGGTCAGGGTCCGGGTAGCGTGGGCATCAGGCTGCAGGGTAATGACCTGCAGGTTGAGCATCTTTTGCTGCTCACCCGTCAGCTCCAGTGTGGTTTCTTCATCGTCGTGTTCGCCGTGTTCGGTTTCATGATTGTGCGCGGTTTCTTCTTCCTCTTCATGGGCATCGTGGGCGTCATGATCATCATGGGATTCGTCCGCATGGGATTCGCTCTTCGCAGGCGCAGCATCATGATCATGGCCCTGATCATCTTCGGCCCAAGCAGGAAAAGACAGGGTTGCCAGCAGCGCAATGGCCAGTGGCGATTTTTGAAATGTCATTTTCTTTTTCATAAAAAATTTTCCATTTTTTGTAGGAGCGCCGTTCAGGGCGCGAAGAAGTTGGCACCGCGTGTCGCAGAAACCATTCGCGCCTCAAGTGGCACTCCTACAGTAATTTTTCGCTTAATTTCTCGTTTCAAGCGGTGTTATTCGCTTCGCTCACCCTTCGGGCCAGCCTGCGGCTGTTACCTCGCAAGCTCGGTTCCTACAGAACAATCATTCGTTGGCCAACTGGTTCAGCCAGTCGTTGAGCTGGGCGCTTTCATAGAGCCACTGCACCCAGGCCTGCTGCATGGCATCGCGCAGGGCGATGCCAGCCAGCCGGGTATCGAGCCGCTGATTCAAGGCCTGCAGATAGTTCTGGGTGGTGAGTTCGCCCTGCTGCCAGACGCGCTTGAGCAAGGTGTCGCTGCGCGCCAGGCTATCGCCGGTGAGTTGTTGCCAGGTTTCCCAGCGCTCGCGCCGCTGCTGGTAATCGCTCAACGCTCCGTCCAGCCGGGCCTGAATGTCGTTGCGGGTTTTCTCCAGCAGTGCACGCCGCTCTTCACTGTCCGCCAGGGCGGCTTCATAGCCTGGTTTGCCGGTATTGAAGAACTTCAATGGCAGGCTGAAATCCACGCCCCACAAATTTTCGCCATCTTCCTGGCCCACGCGTAGACCCAGAGTCGGGTCGGTGTTGCGTTGTTTGTCTGCCACCGAGACCCCTCGCTCAGCCAGCGCCAGTTGCTGCTCTGCCAACTGCAAATCGAAGCTGGTGGGGAGCCGTTGCACGACACCATGGGTGAGTGACGGGGCCTGCCAACGGTCCGCCGCCGGCAAGGCCACCGCGGGTTGTTGGCTGGCCAGTTGCTGGCGCAATGTGGTGGCAGCACGGGTGGCGGCACTTTCCGCATCCGCCAGGGCCTGCTGGGCCTGCCCCAGTGACAGGTAGGCCAATTGCGCATCCACCTGCCCCACATCCCCTGCCTGTTCGCGGCGGCGAATCAGGTCGGTGAGATCGCGCAGCTGCTGTTCCTGCTCACGGGCGGCCGCCAATTGCTCGCGGGCGGCGGCATGGGCCACCAGCGCATTGAGGCTGTCCGCCAACAGGCGGGCACGGGCCTTGTCGCCACGCAGCTGCGCCAGCTGATCCCGTACGGCCACGGCATCACGGCTGGCGCGGGCCTTGCCGGACCAGTCCAGCGTCTGGCTGAGGCCCACGGTCTGGGTGATATCGAGGCTGTCTTCGTAGTCGATATTCAATGAAGGGTTATAAAGCGGCTGCGATAAAGCCCGGCTTTGCGCCAGCAACCGTTCCTGCTCCGCCTGGATGGCGCGGCTGGCCGGTAGCTGGCTGACCTGGCGCTGCACCCATTGCGCCCACTGCGCGGGCGAGGAAGAAGAATCGGCCGACGCGCTGGCATACGCGCACACGGCCAGTAACAGTGCGGCCATGCGCACTGCGGTCTGGATTCCCATGGGGAAACTCCTGATGTCTCAAAACGTTACGTCAAGAACAATGCCGGCGCTCGCCACGGCGCACATTCACCGATGGACAAGGCAGCAAAGTCGGGGAAACGAAGAAACGATCAGGCTATAGGAGGACGGAAAGGGTTATCGGCCGGGGCATCCGGCAGGAAGGGGCGCAACGCCATTTGACCTGCAGAGGGAGGGGCCAGGCGCAGCGGCTCACTATCGGTGGAGGCCATGAAACCATGGCATTGACAGCAATGGTCGCCGCCTTTGTCCAGCACATCCGCACTGACCAGATCCTGCTGGACCTGTTCCAGCGAGGCAGCTGCGCCACCATCGTGCTCGTGATGCATGGCATCCAGCACCAGTACATGAGTACTGATGATAAGCAGCAATGTGTAGACCAGTGCTTTCATGGGATGCCCGCTAACGAGGGAAGAGTCGCAACCTTGCGATACCCATAGACCGCCGTCAAGACAATCGGTTCCCTGTCACCTGTGAGTACGATCCGGTCATCCCGTTTTCCGAACCGGCATCGTATAGTGTCGGCTCCGTTTCGCCGGAATGAAAAAGGAAAACCATGAGCCACATTGACCAGATCAAAGACGACATTCTCGCCCACCCATTGCACCGAGCCTGCGAACTGGAACTGGTAAGCGCGGTGGATGGCCGCAGTGAAGTGCGTTTCCCGGTGAATGATTTCACCACCAACCCCCAGGGTGCCCTGCATGGCGGTATCGTTTATGCCTTGATGGATGTGGCCTGTTTTTTTGCGGCGGCCTCCAGACTGCCCCCCGAGCAGCACGCGGTGACCATCGAAACCCATAGCAGCGTGTTGCGTGCCGCCAGCCGGGGCGAGCAGGTCGTGATCCGCGCCCATGTGGACCGCCTGGGCCGAACCCTTGCTGCCATGCGTGCCGAAGCCTATGCCATAAACGCGCAGCAGCAGGAACGTCTGATCGCCACCGGATCGGTGACCAAAGCCATCGTGCAGACCGTGTAGCCGTTTTTTTGCGCGTTTTCCCCGCGTTTTTCCCCACCATTGTGCGCTTTTCGTCCCTGCCGGATAAACGGCTATCCGGACGGCATGACCGGCTCCTTGCGGTTACCCGAACCAATTGTCAGCCCCTATAGCGGGGCGTATCGTAAAACCTGATACCCGTGTGCCAACCCTTAGCGGAAAAGGGTGGGCACAATGTTGTTGAACGCATGCAGTCGCCGGCAGGACGCCAGCGTAGTAGCACGCCGTGAATGAGGGACTCACCATGTATCAGGTCATGGTCGTGGACGATGAGGAATACATCCTCAAAGCCTTGAAGCGCACTATCAATACCTACACCGACTGGGAAGTGGAAACCTACCAGGACCCCCACGAAGCCCTGCGCCGGGCGCGCACTACCGTATTCGATGCGGTGATCACCGACTATATGATGCCGGAGATGAATGGCCTGGAACTGCTACAGGAACTGCGCGACCTGCAACCCGACACCATTCGTATTGTGCTGACCGGGGTGATCGACATCGAGACGGTCATGTCCGCGATCAACAAAGCCGGCGCATTCCGCTTTATCCCCAAACCCTGGGACGACGACCAGTTACTCGACAATATCCGCGAAGGCCTGAAGTTCCGCGATATTTTGCTGGAAAACCGTATTCTGGCGGAAACCGTGCGGGAACAACGCGAGACCCTGCGCAGCATGGGCTACGAAGACTAGCCCTTTCAGCCCGACAAACAACAACTCACGGCGCGGCGCATGAATAGCTTGCTCGACAAAACGGACATCGGCTTTGGCATGGAAGCCCAGGGGCTGTTCCTGGTATCTTCCACGGTGATCCTGCTGATCATCATTTTCTTTCTGTACAAAACCTACCGCACCTCCATCAACGTGGAAGCCAAACTGGCCGAGTTTTCGTCGCTGACGGACAACCGCTTTGGCCGCAAGATGCACCTGATCGAGGTCAACGCAGACGAATACAAACTCAACAAGGCGCTGCTCGGCCCACTGGCGCGCATCATCGACGAGTACTGTGTGCTGACCACCGACCGCCACGGCACCATCACCTTTGCCAACGGCAAGTTTCTGGCCCTCAGCGGTCATTCCTTTTCCCGCCTGATCGGCCAGAACGAAAGCTTCAATCACCCCGACGATGCTTCACTGCCGGTGATGCAGTGCGACCAGGCGCTATCCGGGGTGTGGAACGGGGAGGTTTGCAACCGCCATGCGGACGGTAGCCGTTACTGGATGAACATGTTCCTGTTCCCGCTTTCCTACATTTCCGATGAAGACGATGGCTATATTTATTTCGGTACCGATATCACTGATATCAAAACGGAAAACAACCAGCTGATGCAGGAAGTGAAGGACAAGAGCCAGAAATTGAATCAGGTAGAATCACTGCTTCTTCACTCGGAAAAAATGGCGTCACTGGGCACTATCTCGGCGGGCATTGCCCACGAGATCAACAATCCCATTGCCTATGTTTCTTCCAACCTGAATCGCAGCCGGGATTACCTCGACGCCATGGCCGGGGTTATTCAAGGGCTAAAAAAACGCATCAGCGAAGAGAAGTTTCAGCAATTTCTGAATACTGAAGAAAAACTGAATATAGACACAAAGAAACTGGCCTTCATGATGGCGGATTACCCCGCTCTGCTGGATGAAACCGATGAGGGAATTGAGCGAATAAAGAAAATTATTCGCGACCTGAAACATTTCTCCCATAACCGACCCGAAGCGTTTTCCCCCACCGATATCGCATCCTGCCTGGCCATTTCACTCAACCTGGCCAAACATGAACTGAAAAACCGGATTACGGTTACTCACACCCTCCCCGACTCCCTGCCTTCGATCAGCGGATCGGCAAGCCAGCTATCGCAAGTGTTCATGAATCTTTTCGTTAACGCAGCCCAGGCCATCGAAGACAAAGGCAGCATCGCCATTGCGGCCCAGTGCGATGAACAATGGTGCACCCTGACCATCGCCGACGACGGGCCGGGCATTGCGGATGAAGCCCTGAAGCAAATTTTCGAGCCGTTTTTTACCACCAAACCCATCGGCCAGGGGACCGGGCTTGGGCTGTCTATTTCCCACGACATCATCCAGCACCACGGCGGCACCATGACCGTGAAAAGCCAGCTTGGCACCGGCACCACCTTTACCATCCGGCTGCCACTGAAGCAGACTGACCGGGCCGATGCAGCCTGATTTCGTGTACACCCTCACCACGCCCACCGGGGTGCAGCAACGCATCCCGATTACGCTGGTTGAGGAACACGGCAGCATCGCCATCCCCGACACCTTCACGCCGCCGGACTGGGCCGCGCTGCGCTATCACCAATGCAGCCACTGCCCACTGGACCCCGACGAACACCCCTACTGCCCCATCGCCCGTAACCTGGCCTACCTGCTGCCCGATTCCGCATTGGGTGATTCGTTTCAAGCGGTCAACCTGGACGTAGAAACGCCACAACGACGCTACCAACAAGACACCACCCTGCAACGGGCACTCAGTTCCCTGTTCGGACTGATTTGCGCCCTGAGCGACTGCCCACACACACGCTTTCTGCGCCCCATGGCCCACTTCCACCTGCCACTGAGCAGCGACACGGAAACGCTGGTGCGCACCGCCAGCCTATACTTGTTGCAACGTTACCTGCTCAACCGCAAACAACCGGAACAGACCATTTCTCTGGACGGACTGAATGATCGCTACAACGCGCTCAATGAACTGAACCGTTGTTTTACCGGAAGGTTGCGCCAGCGCGGCGAATCCGATGCGCCGATCAATGCACTGGTGCTATTGCATGTCACCGCGCGGGAAATGCACTGGAATCTGGAAGAAGAACTGGAAAGCCTCGCGGCGCTGTTTTCCGGAAGCGACGGTTAATTAGGGATGTCGGATTACGCCGCTACGCGGCTAATCCGACCTACATGGAGCACAGCGTTTACAATAAAGCTGCGTAGGTCAGGTTAGCCGCGTAGCGGCGTAACCTGACACCAGCAAACGCAACCCCCCATTCAATCAATAACGGGCGGTTATTCTTCCGCACCCAGGTAGCGATTCAACACTGTGCGCCACTCCTGGGTCGGGAGAATTTCCAACATGGCCTGGTCCAGCGATTCGCGCAATGCGCTGCCATTGGCCATGGCAAATGCGTAGCTTTCTTCGCGGACCAGGGCGGGCAACACCAGCGCATTGGTGGTACCGCGTTCGCGCAGCATATAACGCATGACCGGTGCGTCGGACACCAGCGCATCCACCTCGCCGATCACCACCGCACGCAATGCCTGCTGGTTATTCGGATACGGTACAAAGGTGGTGCCCTGACCTGCCAGCCAGTTCGCACCACTGGTGCCCTCCACCGCCGCCACTTTTACCCGGGGTAAATCGGCGGCGCCATTGATGCGCGACTGCAGCTCATTGAGCGTCACGCTGGAGGCAATGGCCGCCGTGAAGCCGGAAATGGTGATAATGCTGACAAACATCCAGACCAGCCCCAGAACCCGTCCCCCGGTACTCACCGGCGCCTTGTCACCGTACCCCACCGTGGTCATGGTCACCGCCGACCACCAGAAGCCGCTACCGATACCCTGGCTGGCGGAACCACCGAACTGTTCAGGGTTCTTGCGCCGCTCCAGCAACCAGATCAGCAAGCCCACCAACAGCAATACCAACACCAGAGCCAGTACCGCCGACACAAATTTCCAGCTGAACAGATTACGCAGGGTGGTCACCCAGCCACTGGCTTCGTTACGGGTGGCAATCCCCAGACCCGCCCGGAACATGGGCTGGGTAAAATCCAGACGTCGCTCCCGGTCGGCAGTCACACTGATTGCGCCAATCGCCACGTCGGCCTGCCCCTGCTCCACAGCAGCCAGCATCTCCGACACCGATCCGTAGGGCCGCAGGCGATACTCGTAGCCGGCCTTTTCTGCCACCTTTTCCCACAGTTCCACGCTGATGCCGTCCCAGCGGTCTCCTTGCTGATAACTGAAAGGCGGCGACGCTTTCACCGCCACCGTTAACGGTGCGGCCTGCGCCGCTGAAACCAGGCCCCATAGGCAAACCAGTACCAGTGCGAGTATTCTGCCGTTCAATGTGTTACTCCTTTTTCTTTCACCACCAACGCGGTGCCCATGCCCCAACACACGCGAGCACTGAGCCTGTTGCTGCTCGTTAACTTATTCTTGCTGTCGCCACCAGGCGACGCCCACGGCATCCTGCCGGATGAGATCCCCATGGCCGCCGGCACAGCGTTGCGCGACCCCGGCGATCTGGCACCGCAAACCGTGGTGCTCAGGAATCACTGGACGCCGGCCTCACTGACCTTCCCCCAAGGGCAGTCCATATTACTGATTCTGGAGAATGCCAGCCCGGAGTGGCATTTGCTTGCTCTGGTCGATGACACAGCCCTGCGCGACCAGAACCTGATCCACCGGCTGATGCCCGACCTGCGCAAGGACTACCCCAACACTCGTCTGAGCGAGCCCGATACCAGTGTGCAACTGCCCTGGCGTTTCGACAAACCCGGCGAGTATTCCCTGCGCTGCGTACGCGCCGAGCACCAGCAACACAGCCCCGCGCTGACCATTATCGTTGATCCCCCCTCGAAACCATGAACTTTCGGCTACCGTTGCCGTAAACGTGACACACATCGCGCATTGGCCTATCCGTTATTGCGCTACTGCACCCTTTTTGTCGCATTAATCGTTCAGGCTCTGACGAGTTGCCTGTGCGCAACGGTTTCCGCTACCCCAAACCGAAACACACTGATTAATCTCAAGGAGGAGCCCCATGAAACAATCTGCCCCCCTGTCGCGCCGCGAATTGCTCAGGAAGAGCTCTCTGGGTATGGCCGCGCTGGCTATTGGCCCGAGCCTGCTATCCATTAGTCGGCCACTGTCCGCCCAGTCGCTGGCACAGATCGGCCCGTTACAGGCACCCGACGAGAACGGCATTCGGCTACCCGCCGGGTTTTCATCACGTTGCATCGCGGCTGCCGGGCAGCGGGTACGGCGCAGCTTCTGGAACCGCACGGCCTACCGCTGGCATAGCTATCCGGATGGCGGCGCCACCTTCCCCGCCGACGATGGCGGCTGGGTATATGTGTCCAACAGCGAGACCATCAGCCTGTTGGGTGGCGGGGTATCCGCGATACGCTTTCATGCAGACGGCTCGGTGAACGATGCCTACCGCATTCTCGGTGGCACCAACCTGAATTGTGCCGGCGGCCCTACGCCATGGAATACCTGGCTGTCCTGCGAGGAAATTGATTTCGGCCGGGTTTATGAATGCGACCCTTTCGGAAAACAGCCCGCCCAGGTACGCCCGGCGCTGGGCTTTTTCAAACACGAAGCGGTGGCCGTGGACGACCAGTTTGCCATGCTTTATCTCACCGAGGACGAGTCAGACGGACGCCTGTACCGGTTCATCCCTGCAGGCCAGCACCGTGATGGCCGCCTGAATCTGGACGATGGCATCCTGCAGGTTGCCGCGGTGGACGAACAAGGATTCGTAAGCTGGCTGGACCTGCCCAACCCCACGCCCTCGCTACTGGAAACCCCGACCCGTGAGCAACTGCCCCAGAGCACCGCATTCAATGGCGGCGAAGGCATCTGGTACAGCCATGGCCAGGTTTACTTCACCACCAAGGGAGACAATCGGGTCTGGCAACTGGACACCAATCTGAACCAGCTCAGCGTACTTTACGATGCCACCACCGCCGGTAATCCATTACTCACCGGCGTGGACAATCTGACTGTTTCCAGCGGCGGCGATGTGCTGGTGGCCGAAGACGGCGGCGACATGCAGATTGTGGTGATCGACGCGCAGGGCAATGTCGCTCCCCTGCTGCAAGTCACCGGGCAAGACGATTCGGAAATTACCGGCCCGGCTTTCAGCCCGGACGGCAACCGCCTGTATTTCAGCTCCCAGCGCGGCAGCGCCATTTTCGGCGGCGGCAAAGGGTTCGGAATCACCTATGAAATCACCGGGCCATTCCGGGATTGGGTAAATCTTTAACCCTTAGCCGTGAAATGGCCTAAAAAGGTTCTTCTGATGGGCTTATCGCGAATACCCGGCACTTTGCCAAACGCTCGACGCCGAATGCCTGACGTAAAACCCCATAGCTTGAGAGGTTGTCGTTATTGTGGCATCTCCTTTGAGAGGTATTCAGGATCATCATTCAGGCAATTATCGGGTAAGGCATTTTGCGCAGAAAGCATGGCGGCCAAGGTTTTTAGGTTTTGAATTCAAGCGTTCGTCGTCGGGCATCCGGCGTCCTGCGGTTACCAGGGCGGGATACTGAGACAAGCTTTGAAGTCGTCTGATCACTCAATTCCGCGATGAACCTAAAAAAAGCCCCGGCAAGTGCCGGGGCAAGGGGAAAACCGGAAAGGATTCCGGTACAGACTCAGCGTTCTTCAGTTCGGTTCAGCATGCTCCTCCTTCACCCGGAACCAGGCCGCGTAGAGCGCGGGCAGGAACAGTAGGGTCAGCGCGGTGGCCACAATCAGCCCCCCCATGATCGCCACGGCCATGGGGCCGAAGAACACACTGCGCGACAGCGGAATCATCGCCAAAACCGCCGTCAGCGAGGTCAGCGCAATGGGCCGGAAACGACGGACCGTGGATTCAATAATGGCGTCCCAGGCGGTTAGCCCCTGGTCCATATCCTGACCAATCTGGTCCACCAGAATCACCGCGTTACGCATGATCATGCCAGCCAGGGCGATGGTGCCCAGCATGGCGACAAAGCCGAATGGCTTCTGGAACAACAGCAGGAAGAAGGTCACCCCGATCAGCCCCAGCGGTGCGGTGATAAAGACCATCAACGACAACGGGAAACTGCGCAGCTGCAACATCAACAAGGTGATCACCACCAGAATGAACAGTGGCATCCCTGCGTTCACCGATTTCTGGCCCCGGGCCGATTCCTCCACCGTGCCACCCACCTGTAGCAGATAGCCCGGCGGCAGATCCGCCTGCACCTGGGACAAGGTCGGCATGATTTGCTGCATCAGCGTGGCAGGCAAGGCGCCGTCTTTCACATCCGCCAGCACCGTCACCGTCGGCAAACGATCTCGATGCCAGATGATGCCTTCCTCGAAGCCGGATTCCAGCGTCGCCACCTGATTCAGTGGCACGCTGCGTCCATTCTCCGTCTGCACCGCCAGGTTGCCCAGCAACCCCAGCGCATGGCGTTCATGGCTGTCGCCGCGCACTTCCACATTGATCAGTTCGTTATCTTCCCGGTACTGGCTAACTACCACGCCAGAAAGTGAAGCCTGCAACGCGGTGGACAAATCTGAAGTAGAAATGCCCAACGTACGCGCCCGGTCCTGATCCACGATCAGACGAACCACCTTGCTGGGTTCTTCCCAGTCCAGATGCACGTTGGCGGTGTGCTCGTTATCACGCACTTTCACAGCGACCCGACGAGCCAGCTCACGCACCTGGGAAATATGCTCTCCGGAAACACGCAGCTGAATCGGATAACCCACAGGCGGGCCGTTTTCCAGTCGCGACACGCGAGTACGCACTGCCGGGAATTCCCGCTCCAGGATCTCCATCAACCAGCCACGCACCTGTTCGCGTTCTTCCACGTTCCGGGTGAGCACCACAAACTGGGCCACACTGGCGGCCGGCAATTTCTGATCCAGCGACAGATAAAAACGGGGCGAGCCGCTGCCCATGTAGCCCACGTAGTTTTCGATCATGTCGTTTTCGCCAAGCATGGCTTCCAGGCGCAGCGCCTTTTCCTGGGTCGCCGTCAGCGACGCTCCTTCCTCCAGCTTCATGTCCACCATCAGCTCAAGCCGGCCGGACGCCGGGAAGAATTGCTGGGGCACAAAACTGAACAAAAGAAGAGAAAAAACAAAGATGCCCACGGTCAGCCCGATGACCGTTTTCCGGTAGCGCACGCACCACTCTACCCAGCCACGGAAACGACGATAAAACGGTTTCTGGTAAGGGTCATGCACATCGCCGCTGGCATCACGACGGGCCAGACTGGGAAGCAACTTTTCACCCAGATAAGGAACGAACACCACCGCAGTCACCCAGGACGCCAGCAACGCAATGGTGACCACCTGGAAGATGGACCGGGTGTATTCCCCGGTGCTTGATTCCGCAGTGGCGATGGGCAGAAAACCTGCAGCGGTAATCAAGGTGCCGGTGAGCATGGGGAAGGCGGTACTGGTCCAGGCAAAGCCGGCTGCCTTGATACGGCTGAAGCCCTGCTCCATTTTAATCGCCATCATTTCCACAGCGATAATGGCATCGTCCACCATCAGACCCAGCGCCAACACCAACGCACCCAGGGAAATCTTGTGCAGGCCGATGTCGAAATATTTCATCGATGCAAAGGTCATGGCCAACACCAGCGGAATGGAAAACGCCACTACCAGACCGGTGCGCCAGCCCAGGGAGAAGAAACTCACCAGCAGCACGATGGCCAGCGCTTCCATAAGCACCTGAACAAATTCGCCCACCCCGGCTTCAACCGCCGCCGGCTGATCCGACACCTTTCGCAGCTCCATGCCGATGGGCAGGCTTTCCTGCAACTTGGCAAAGGTCTGGTCCAGATTGTCACCCAGCTTGAGAATGTCGCCGCCGTCTTTCATGGACACCGCAATGCCAATGGCATTTTCGCCCATGAAGCGCATGCGCGGCTGCGGCGGATCGCTAAAGCCTCGATAAACGTTGGCGATGTCGCCAAGACGCAGGGTGCGGTTTTCTACCTGAATGGGGAAGTTGCGAATATCGTCCACGCTGGTGAATTCACCGGAAACCCGCAGACGTACGCGACTGCTCGGCGTTTCAAAAAAACCGGCATCGGCCACGGCGTTCTGCGACTGCAATGCCTGCTGAACCGTCACCAATGGAATACCCAGGGATGCCAGTTTGGTATTGGCAATTTCTACCCAGATCTTTTCGTCCTGCAGACCGACCAGTTCCACCTTGCCCACGTCGTCCACCCGCTGCAGGGCCAGCTGCAAACGGTCGGCGTAGTCTTTCATGATGGCGTAATCAAAACCCTCGCCGGTGAGCGCATAGATGTTGCCGAAGGTGGTGCCAAATTCGTCATTAAAGAAGGGGCCACGTACGTCCTGGGGCAGGGTGTGGCGAATGTCGCCAATCTTCTTGCGAACCTGGTACCAGAGATCCTTGATGTCCTTGGAACGCATTTCATCCCGGGCCATGAACATGACCAGTGACTGGCCGGGCCGGGAATAGGAGGTAATGCGTTCAAAGTCACCGGTCTCCATCAGTTTCTTTTCCACCCGTTCGGTGATTTGCCGGGACACTTCCTCGGCACTGGCACCGGGCCACAGGGTGTTGATGGTCATCAGCTTGAAGGTGAACGGCGGATCTTCACTCTGGCCCAGGTTGGCATAGGAAATCGCCCCCATGGCACCGAGAAGGATCATAGCGTAGAGCACCAGGGTGCGGTTTTTCAGCGCCCATTCGGAGAGATTGAACGACATGGCCATGCTCTCCTTATTGATCCGCGTCTGGGCTTGGCGTCGCGTCTGCACTGTCATCAGCCGGGGCCTCCGGGGCCGCCTGCTCGGCAGGTGCGGCCTCAGCCAGATCCAGCTGACGGTTCTGGCGATCCACCGGAATAACCCTCTGTCCTTCGCGCAGCAGCTGCGTGCCTGCGGTCACAACCCAGTCCTGCGGCTGCAAGCCGCTTAACACCGGCACCACCTGTTCCTGATAGGGCCCCACTTCCACCGGTGTTTTCTGCAAGGTCAGCGCATCCGGGTTGACCACCCACACATAGGTATTGCCTTCCTCGGCGGTGAGCGCAGACAGGGGAATACTGAGCACGTCAGCATTGGCAGCACCGCTGACAAAGACCCGGGCAGACTGCCCCAGATCCGCCCCAACGCTGGCGTTTTCGAATGCCACGCGAGCTTCAAATGTTCGCGAGCGGGGATCCGCGGCCGGCGACAGTTCACGAATTTTGCCTTCGAATACCTGCCCGGGCCGCGACCATAATTCAATCGCCACCGGCATGCCGATCTTGAAGCGGCCCACGTCCTGCTCCGGCAAATCAATCCGCACTTCGCGGTCGCCATCGATCGCCAGCACAAACACCGCCTGGCCGGCAGCCACTACCTGGCCAGCCTCCGCCAGACGCTGGGCAATCACGCCGTCACGGGGCGCTTTCAGCGAGGCATAGTCCGCTTGATTCCGAGCCACCTTCAGGTTCGCGCGAGCCTGGCGCAGCTGCGCCACACTGGCGTCATAACGGCTTTCAAAGGAATCGAACTGGGAGCGGCTGATCACATTGCGCTCCATCAGCTCGCGGTAGCGCTCCAGTTCGCTGCTGGCCAGGTTGTGGTCGGCCTGGGCAGAGGCCATCTGCGCCCGTACCGCATCCAGTTTCAGGCTCACATCATCGGTATCCAGCTTGGCCAACACCGTCCCTTCACTGACCCGGTCGCCCACATCCACCAGCCGCTGGCTGATCTTGCCACCAATGCGGAAACCCAACTCCGGCTCATAGCGGGCACGGATTTCACCGGGGAACACGTCCTGACTGGCATCCGCCGATAGCGGCTGGGCCACCAGTGCCGGGCGGGCCGGCGCCTTGTTTTCCGACTCCGGATCGGAACAACCCTGCAGGGACAACGCCCCCGCCGCCATGCCCGTGGCGATCAGCCCCGACAGCACTCTCGACAGCAATACAGAACGAAACATGACTGGTTCCCTCATTGACCCCACCTCTTTAGACGGATCCGCCCGTTAAGTCGGCGGATTTTGCCGGTCTTGACTTGCCGGCATGCTATACTGGCCAGTATAGTAATTTTATTAAACTGAACCGTCCAGTATTGAAATATGACCGACTCTGCCTCCCCAGATCAGCCCAACCCACGCGGACGCCCCAAAGACCCGGCGAAACGCAGTGCCATTCTTCAAGCAGCCACCACACTGTTTCTCGGGCAGGGATTTGCCGGCACCAGCATGGATGCCGTGGCGAAACAGGCGGGCGTCTCCAAACTCACGGTGTATAGCCATTTCAGCGACAAGGAAACGTTATTTTCGTCAGCCATTGAGGCGAAATGTCACAACCTGCTCCCCATGCCGATCTTCGAACTGGAACCGGACCTGCCGATTCGCACCACCCTGACCAAGATTGGCCTGGCGTTTCTGGAACTGATCCATACGCCGGAAGTGATTGAATTACAGCGACTGATGAGCAGCCTGGCGACACAGGATCCGGCCATGTCACAGCTGTTTTTCGAAGCCGGCCCACAACGCACCATTACCGCCATGGAAAACCTGGTGCGTAACGGCAATAACACAGGCCGATTGCAGGCAGACAATCCCAAACAGGCGGCGGAGAATTTTTTCAGTCTATTGCAAGGCTGCGAGCATATGCGTGTGATTATTGGCTGTAACCAGCCAATGACGGCCAGCGAGGCGCAGCCCCATGCCGCACAAGTGGTGGATATGTTCCTGCGGGCTTACGGGAAAGAAGGGGAATAAACGGATTTAGCAGCGTAGTCATGCATTGAAGGCAGCGGGGCCTTTGGCCCCGCCCTGAAAAGATCAGAAGGATTTTCTGACGCCGATGGAGAAGTGGTCGTAATCCACGTCGACCTTGGTAGTGCCGATCTCGGCTTCATGAGTGGCATCCACATAACCCAACACCAGTTCAGGCGCATCCGGCGCAAAGGAAATAGCCACATCCAGGCCGAGCAATTCCGGGTCAATATCAACGCTACCCGACCCTACGCTAGCATCAGTCTCGGTATCACCCATGTTGTACCAAAGCGATGCAGTCACCATATCAAAGTTAGCGCGGGCACCAACCTCCAGACCGTACCCTTCACCCGCCATGGCAACCAATGTCGGACGGCTAAAGCCTACGGCACCATAGAGATCCACCACATCGGCCAGCGGAAAATGGGCGCCCACACCAATAAAGGTCATATCATTTAGCGCCGTATTCTCAACACCGGTGAGGCCAAAGCCCTGATCATCATCATAGTCCAGCGACAGATGCCGCCCCAAGACCATCACATAATCACCGATTTCAAAACCGCCCTGCAGCCCGAACCCTCGCTGAAGATCCAATGAATCCGACACACCTCCACTGCTCACTTCGGAATCACCAGACACCACATAATCGAACTGCACGTAGTTAAAAGAAGGCGCATCCGCAAAGGCATGCTGACCCGTGGCCCCCATCAGGGTGGCAAACGCAAGCGTGGCAATTTTCTTGTTCATAACTTTCTCCCTGTTATATAAAGACGAGCCAACGATGCCTTAAGCCCGACCACTGGCATCCCTGCCTCCAGACCATTGATAGCCCAATTGTAAAAAAACCGCAATATACAATATATTTACCGTACCAATAGGGCACAACGACCCTTCCCCCGCAACGCTGATTCAAGACACGCCACGCAACGCTTTCACTTCTGCCGCATAAAGCAGTGCCCTGCCCCGACGCCGCTCACCCAGTTGCCACCAGATCACCCCAAGCCACCGAATCGCCAGGTGATTCTCTGCATTGCAGGACAGGGCTTGCTGGGCGATACGTAAAGCTCGTCCAAGCAAACACTGCCGATGGCTGGGGAACCGCTTGGCGGCCCGCACCAAGGTCGCAATATGCCCCAGATCATCGGCACTCACGGTGCATCACCGTTCTGGACACTGTCCGCATTCGCCTGCACTTTGGCGGCCGCCTTGCCTGGCACGGCAAAGGCATACCAGTCCAGTTTCCGGGTCACCACCATCACCACAGCCAGGGCAGCGAACAGCAACAAGGCGCCCAGCAACAGGGCATAGTCTTCAGCCATGAGAATCCCGTAGATCAACCCTTGCACCAGCAGCAGACTCAAGGCGAACGTCCAGCCCGCTTTGAAGGAACGCATGGCCGCCATCAGGTAGACGCCGATCAAGGCACAGCACGATAACGCAGCCACCAGATACGCCAACACAAAGTCGATATGCTCACTGAGTGCCACCAGCAGCAGGTAGAACATGGCCAGCGCCAACCCCACCAACAGGTATTGCATGGCATGTAACGGGTACCGGCGCAGCACTTCAAAAAGGAAAAACGCTGCGAAGGCCAGGCCCACAATCAGATAACTGTATTTCAGCGCCCGCTCACTGGAGAGCAACCCTGTCACCGGCTGCACCAAACGCACCCGCAATGCCTGGCCGCTGTCACCGCAGGCTGCATCACCCCGGGCGCAATGAATCACACTGGCCGCCGCCAGGCTGTTGGTACGCCACTGGCTGGTAAACCCTTCCGGGGTAATCTCCCGCTCCACCGGCAACACCAGCCCTTCAAAACTGGGGTGCGGCCAATCGGCCCGTAACGCCATGCGGGTTTCCTTGGCCAGCGGCAGAGCACCGAGTGATTCCGTGCCGTTCAGATTCAACCGCACCTTGACGGTAAAAGCACCGGCCAAATCGTCGGGCAGCGCCACGGCCACCGCATTACCGCCTACGCCATCCGGCAACTGCTCGGTTTCCACCAATGGTAGCGGCACATCGTTGACCAGAATCTGTGGGCGCTCCACCAGCCCGCGCAGATCCTGAATCTGCAATAGCAGCAACGGCTTTTGTGAAGACACCACCTGTTCCGGCTGACTCACTGTCTGCCAATTGGCGGGAAAAACGGCTTCGATGTGCAACAGGCTCCGGTATACCGGCACACCGTAAATACCGCGATAGCGCATTTCACTTTGCAGCTCGCCATCAATACTCAACGTATCCGGAATCTGACTATCCAGCACTTGCCGCCGTTCAATGGCTGTACAGGTTTCACCGCTATGGCAATCACGTTTTTCCACCAGCTGCTTCCGGGTTCGCGGCACCACGATCAGTGGCCCACTGATCTGCTGCTCGCCACTCACCTGTCGGGTAATCTGGTGTTTGACGTGCATCGCCTCATTACTGCGGTCGGAAATTTTTCCCTGAATCATCAACAACGGCACGACCAGCACCAGCATTAGCCCGGCAATGGTGAACATTTTCAATAACAGATTGGGTCGCATGGTTCTCTCCCACAAATGACACCCACAATGGTTCCCTCACAGGGGAGGCCAGTGTGCGAAACCGGTTTGAGGGTTTTGTGGGGATTGTGTGGGGAAAAGTAGTTACGAGTTGAAAGTTCAAAGTTTAAATCGCGGGACAGCCCAATGGAGCGGATAGGCCATACCCACGCCCAATCACTACTGGCGCGGAGCACCTAATCTACAAGAATGCGCCTGCCTTTCTTCGCGTTTCAACTTTTAACTTTCCACTTTTAACTTCTTAAAAACGCGCCGCTAGCGGCGCTCCTACGGAAGGGGATTATTCGGGGAGAATTAGCCTGGCTTGAACGCCCTGATGGGTGTTTTCCACATTGAGGCTGCCACCGTGCAAACTGGCGATTTCGCTGACCATGGCCAACCCCAGCCCTGAACTTCTTTCCTGACCCGGCGACGGCAGGGAATAGAAACGCTCAGTGATGCGTCCAAGCGCATAGTCAGGAATCACCGGGCCAGTGTTGGTTACTGTCAGGCAGGCCGCCTCAACATGCACCGTGATAGTGGTGTTTTCATTGGCAAAACGCAGGGCGTTATCCAGCAGATTGAACAGGGCCAGCCTGAAGGTGTCCGCTTCCGCCTGCAGGGCGCCCTCATTCACGGTGATATCCAGCTGTTTTTCGGCCAGCAACGCATAGCGGCTATGCTGCCATTCCTGCACCAGAGCGGAAATCGACACCGCACTTTTGTGCGCCGGCAAGCTTTCCAGTTTTTCCAGCCTCGCCATGGCCAGCAACTTGTCCAGCAGATCACTCAGCCGGATGCTTTCGTGTATCACGTTATCCGTAAAACGGTGCAGGGCCGGGTCGTCCACTTCCTCTGCCAGGATTTCCCCGGCACCACGAATCGCCGCCAACGGGCTTTTCATTTCATGGGTCAGCAGGGTCACGTTATCTTCCAGCTGCGCCCGCGCCTCCAGGCGACGACGCATGGCGGTGACAGCATCCGCAAGGTCGCGAATTTCATCGTGGCCACGAAAGCGCGGCGGCGCCGGGCGTTCATCATTGGCCACCGCCTCGGCATAGCGCCGCAACCGATTGACCCGGCGACTGAGCCACCATGCCAGCAACACACCCGACAACAAACAGACCAGCAGCGCCAGGCCGCCGTAGAGCATCAGATAACGCTCCGCACGCTGCACAAAAGGCTCAATGGCACGCCCGGGTTTACCCAGACTGATGACACCAATCAGGCTGCCCTGATCACGAATCGGCGCGGCCACATACATTATTGAGGTAGATGGATCCTGTGGATCACTGCGTGTGGTGCGGGCGCCATAGCGCCCCTGCAAGGTCAGGTGCACATCGTTCCAGCGGGAAAAATCTTTTCCTTCGTCCTGGCCACGGGAATCAAACAGCACGGTGCCGGTGGGGCCGGTGATATACACATGAGTGTGGATGCGCGTTTTCTTCAGACCCCAGATATCCGCATCCGGAGTGCGCCCGGCGTAACGGTTAAGCGCATCCCGCAGCGCCGGCGTGATCACGATTTCCCCGTTAGCCGCATCACTGGCGACAATTTCTGCCAGCAGGTTGGCGGCATCCACCAGGGTTTCTTCTGCAGACTGGCGCACCAGCGGCTTGGCCTGCCCGAACACCAGATCGAGCACGAACCAACCCACCAGACCCAGGATCAGAAAATAGAATACCAGCAGGCGCTGACCGAGTTTCATGGTGTATCCAGCAGATAACCGATGCCGCGCCGGGTCACGATAAGGTGATCACCATTCAGCGGGCGCAGCTTGGCGCGCAAGGTCTTGATGTGCGTGTCCACACTGCGCTCGAAGCTGTCTTCATCGCTGTCGCAGATATCCAGCAGCTGGGCACGACTGAATACCTGACCGGGCCGCTGCACCATGGTCGTCAGAATACGGTATTCCGAGCGCGTCAGAGATAATTCGGTATGCCGGAAAAAGACCCGAAGACCACTGTCATCCACTTGCCACAGTGTTGCTTTATCAGTATCGATATCGGCATCCGATTTCGGCCCCAGACGTTTTAGAATCGCCCGAATGCGGGCCACCACTTCACGGGGGCTGAAAGGTTTGGTGACGTAGTCATCTCCCCCCAGCTCCAGACCCAGAATGCGGTCGACTTCATCCTGCCTGGCGGTGAGAAACAGCACCGGCAGCTCACTATGCTGGCGCAACTGTTTGAGCACATCGAAGCCATTCATGTCCGGCAACCCCACATCCAGCACCACCAGATCCACGGCCTGGCCGGCCACGGCATCCAGCGCCTGCTGACCTAACGTCACGTGGGTCACGGCAAAGTGTTCACGCTCCAACGCAAACATCAGAGGTTCGGCAATACGCGGCTCATCTTCTACAATCAGTACAGCGGGCACTTGAAATATTCCTGGCCAGTAACCATGGCATGATAACCAGACCACGAAGGCGTTCCCATGCCACGGAGGCGTTTATGTTGGAACTGATCGACAATTTGCCCGGCGATACCGTTGGCGTCAGTGCCCACGGCGAACTCACCGCCGAGGACTATCGCAAGGTGCTGGCCCCCGCCATCGAAGGCGCCTTGAGCCAGCACGACAAGATCAATGTGCTCTACGAAATCGGCCCCACCTTTGAGCATTTCTCCGCCGGGGCCATGCTGCAGGATGCCCTGGTTGGCCTGCGCCATCCGCTAAGCTGGCACCGGATTGCCATCGTCACCAGCCACGACTGGATCAGCAACACCGTGCAACAGGCCAGCGCGCTGATTCCCGGCGAGGTCAAAGTCTTCGAATGGGCCGAACAGAAAGATGCGCTGAGCTGGTTGGCAAGTTGAAAGTTGAAAGTTGAAAAGCGCAGCAAACGCTCTGCTTGCTTTCACGTTGCGCTCGCGCCCGTACCATAATGGCACCTGTACGGGCTGTCCGGGTGCCTTCAGCGGTGCCCGCGCTTGAACTTTCAACTTTACACTTTCAACTGCTCTCATCCCGCCTGCCGGACGCTCCGCTTCAACGCATCCAGCAGATCCCCACCACATGCTTTACACTGTACGCGTTACCCCTGCCGTGGAGCCCTGCGTTGGCCAAAAAAGCAAAAACCGAGGCCGAGATTGCGCGTTTTCGTGAATCCGTGTGCGATGTGGCGACGCGGCTGTTCATCGAACGTGGCCCGCAAAACGTGACCATGCGCCAGATCGCCAGCGAAGTGGGCGTCAGCCCCATGACCCCCTACCGCTATTTTCGCGACAAGGATGACATCCTGGCCACCGTTCGCGCTGCGGCCTTCAACCGCTTTGCCACCGCACTGGAGAACGCCGTGGCCAATGCCCCCGACGCCCGCAGCAAAGGCCGAGCGGTGGGGGATGCCTATGTGGATTTTGCCAAATCCTGCCCCGCTGCCTACCAGCTGATTTTTTCCTTCACCCAGCCCGACGAAGATCGCTACCCGGAGCTGCAGGCCGCCAACGGCCGTGCCCAGGAAACCATGGTGGGCTATGTGCGCGAGATGATTGAAGCGGGCCTGCTCAAGGGCGATGCCCAGCTTATCGGCTACATGTTCTGGGCCACCCTCCACGGTATCGTGGTGCTGGAACTGGCCAGCGGCCTGCGTGGCATGGACGGCGACACCCTGCGCGAGAAAATCATGCGCACCCTCTACGCCGGCATGCAGGTCACCCCGCCCACTCTGGATTCCTGACCGTTTAGCTCACTCTCAGCATTGGTGGACTTGACTCTATAAATATACAGTGTAAATTTTACTTCGTATATTTATACCACCGGGTCGTGCTTCCCGGTGGCCCGGACCCTGCCCCGCGTGAGTATCGGGGCCCAGAATGAGGACACAGCCATGTCTTTGCCCGTTGAAATCCGCTCCCGCCTGCGCCTGCCGGTGATGTGTTCACCGCTGTTCATCATTTCCAACCCGGACCTGGTGATCGCCCAATGCCAGGCCGGCGCCATCGGCTCGTTCCCGTCCCTGAACGCCCGCCCGCTGTCACAGCTGGATGAATGGCTGCACCGCATTACCGAAGAGCTGGCCGCCTGGGACCGGGATCACCCGGACCAGCCCGCCGCGCCATTCGCGGTAAACCAGATTGTTCACCGCTCCAATGACCGCCTGGAAAAAGACCTGGAGCTGTGTGAAAAGTACAAGGTGCCCATGGTGATCACTTCCCTGGGCGCCCGCGAAGACGTGAACCAGGCAGTACACGGCTGGGGCGGCATGGTGATGCATGACGTGATCAACAATCGCTTTGCCCACAAGGCCATCGAGAAAGGGGCCGACGGCCTGATCGCTGTCGCCGCGGGCGCCGGTGGCCACGCCGGGCAGCTATCCCCGTTCGCGCTGATGCAGGAAATTCGCAGCTGGTTCGACGGCCCGCTGGCCCTGTCCGGCTCCATCGCCAGCGGTCCCTCTGTGCTGGCCGCTGAAGCCATGGGCGCAGACCTGGCCTACATCGGCTCGCTGTTCATCGCCACCCAGGAAGCCAACGCTGACGCTGCCTACAAGCAGATGATCGTGGACAGCAACGCCTCCGATATCGTCTACAGCAACCTGTTCACTGGCGTACACGGCAACTACCTGGCGCCATCCATCGTCAAGGCAGGCATGGACCCGGCGAACTTGCCGGAAAGCGATCCTTCGGCCATGAACTTCGGTTCCGGCGGCAATTCCGACAAGAAAGCCTGGAAAGATATCTGGGGCTGCGGCCAGGGCATCGGCGCGGTGGATGCGGTGCAAAGCGCCAGCGACGCCATTGCCAAGCTCAGCGAGGAATATCAGCAAGCCCGTCGCGCGTTGAACGCAGCCTGAGCGAAATCGCCAGGCGCCGGTCCCGGATAACACAGGAGAAAATCATGGCGAATATTGATGCATGGCACGCGGTAGTCAAAAGTCGCGACAACCAGGCCCTCAACGACCTGATTGCCGACGACGCGGTGTTCCACTCACCACTGGTGCACACCCCGCAAGCAGGCAAGGCACTGACCACCGCGTACCTGACTGCCGCACTGCACGTGCTGGCTAACGACAGCTTTCGCTATGTGCGGGAAGTCAACGAGGGGGAACACTCCATTCTGGAATTTGCCCTGGAGTTGGACGGCATCGCGGTGAATGGCGTGGACATGATTGAGTGGGATGCGGAAGGAAAAATCATCGATTTCAAAGTGATGATCCGCCCCTACAAGGCCATTGAAGTAGTACGCACTAACATGGCCGCCATGCTGGAAAAACTGGGCTAGGAAAAAGGCTCCGCGGACAGGAGTGAAAAACAGGTATCCAGCAAAAGCTTGATGCAGGATGCCTGACGAAAACCGCCTCAGCCCTCAGACTCCGACCATATAGGTCCTGAAGGCTTCGGTGGCGGCGGTGACCGTCACCGCCACAAAGACTCCGCTGAACATGATCCCCACGATGGCCACCAGGATCGCCATGAACTTGGTGCTCCTGCGGGATGGACGCAGGTCCCCGTACCCCACCGTTAACGCCGTAATCATGGACCAGTAGAACGCATCGAATCGGCTCCAGCCTTCGCGGCGCCCCACCCATTGCCCCAGCCCGACAATCACCACCAGAAACCCTGCCAGGAAAGGCGCAACCAGCACCATCGCCTTGATGAACAGGGCCAGAAATGCGAAGGCGAACTCCATCGTCACGGCGCTACAGGCTGAACAGCACCCGGCAGAACCAGGTCTTCAGGTAAGCGGTTTCGGCAATGGCCGGGTGCACCGGATGATCCGGACCCTGCCCTTCATAACCCACCACCTGAATACTGCGGTCGATGTGCCGGGCGCTACTGTGCACCACATCCAGCAGACGCTCTGCCGGCATGTGCATGGAGCAGGAAGCCGATACCAGATAACCACCGGGTTTCACCAGCCGCATGGCCAGCTCGTTGATGGCGTGATAACCGGCCAGGCCGTTCTTGAAATCTTTTTTGCGCTTGATGAACGCCGGCGGATCCAGCACCACCAGGTCGTACTTTTCGCCATCGGCAATCAGCTGCTTCATGGCCGCAAACGCATCGCCCTGAATACTGCCCACCACGTCAGCGACACCATTCAGCTCGGCGTTGCGGTGCACATAATCCGTGGCCATTTCGGAACCATCCACACAGGTCACCGATTCCGCCCCGGCCAGTGCCGCCTGCACACCCCAACCGCCACAGTAACTGAACACATCCAGTACGCGAGCGCCTTTGGCCAACGCCTGCATCTTCTGACGAGCAGCCCGGTGATCGTAGAACCACCCGGTCTTTTGCCCCTCTGCCAACGGCGCCACAAATTTTGCGCCGTTTTCCGTGAGGCTGATTTCGTCCAGCATCTCGCCTTTCAATGCTTTGGTGTAACGATCCAGCCCTTCGATTTCACGGGCCGCCGCTTCGTTCTTGGCGATGATGTGAGTGGGCGCCAGCACCGCATCCAGGGCACTGACAATCACATCCAGGTGGGCTTCCATGGCGCCGGAGCCGGTCTGCACCACCAGCACATCGTGGAAACGATCCACCACCAGGCCGGGCAAGCCATCGGCTTCGCCGTAGATCAGGCGGTAGCAGGCATCATCAAACAACTGCTCGCGCAGGGTCAGCGCCTGTTCAATACGCTTTTTGAAGAAACTGCGCGACAATTCCTGTTTCACATCACGGCTGTAAAGGCGGGCCGCGATCAGCGAATGGGGGCTGAGCAGCGCACGCCCCAACGGCTTGCCGCGGCTGTCTTCCACGACACAGGTACCAGCGGACAAATCCTTGAGCGGGGTATGCCGGGTATCAATTTCGTTGGCGTATACCCACAGATGGCCCGCCTTGAGGCGGCGCTCTTCATTTTTGCGCAGGCGAATAACAGTCGATTCGGTCATGGTGCATACATCAGCTGGCCGGAAAGGGAGGGATGATAACACAGGGAGAGAATGCCACGATCAACGACAGAGGCAGCTGCGCACGAACACACAAAGAGATCCTGTAGGAGTTTCCTTCCAGGGGACAAACCAACGGCTAACAGGAATGCTCGAAGGTTTGCTGGAGCCGGGCTGACTTCTCACGGTTCGTCCCCTGGAAGGGAGCTCCTACAGCGTTTTCGTCGGTTTTCGAGAAGCAACAATTGAAAAAGCCCCGACCAACTGGCCGGGGCTTTTCGTGTTGCGTGACGCGTGTTGCTTGTTGCGTCTCTTATTAACCCTTCACAAACTCAGGGTAGGCTTCCATACCGCAGTCTGCGATATCCATGCCTTCGTACTCTTCTTCTTCGCTAACGCGGATACCCATTACCACTTTCAGGACACCCCACACCACCAGGCTTGCGACGAATACCCAGGTGAAGATAGTCAGCGCACCGATCAGCTGGCCAGTGAAGCTGGCGCCACCGTCGTCGGTCAGCGGGTTGGTGATCGGCACCAGCATCAGGCCCAGGAAGCCAACCACACCGTGCACGGAGATCGCACCTACCGGATCATCGATCTTCAGCTTGTCCAGAGTCAGGATGCTGAATACCACCAGCACACCACCCAGAGCACCGAACAGGGTCGCCTGCAGGGCAGTCGGAGTAGAAGGCTCAGCGGTGATCGCTACCAGGCCAGCCAGCGCGCCGTTAAGCAGCATGGTCAGGTCGGCTTTGCCGAACAGGATGCGGCCAACGATCAGCGCGGCAATGGCACCACCGGCAGCAGCAGCGTTAGTGTTCATGAACACAACCGCAACCGCGTTGGAGTCACCGACACTGGAGGTTGCCAGCACGGAGCCACCGTTAAAGCCGAACCAGCCCAACCACAGGATGAAGGTACCCAGTGCGGCCAGCGGCAGGTTGGAACCCGGGATAGCGTGTACTTCACCGTTCGGGCCGTATTTGCCTTTACGTGCACCCAGCAGCAGAACACCGGCCAGGGCAGCAGCTGCACCCGCCATGTGAACGATGCCGGAACCCGCGAAGTCAGAGAAGCCCAGATCGCCCAGGTTATACAGGCCGAATACATCAGCGCCGCCCCAGGTCCAGGACCCTTCCAGCGGGTAGATAACGCCGGTCATAACCACTGCAAAGACCAGGAATGCCCACAACTTCATCCGCTCAGCCACGGCACCGGATACGATGGACATGGCGGTTGCCACAAACACAACCTGGAAGAAGAAGTCCGCAGAAGGCGCATAGGTTGCCGCTTCTTCTGCACCAGCAACCCCGTCACCCACAATCCCGGACAGGAAGATGGCGCCGTCATACATGATCGCGTAACCGCAAACCATGTACATGGTGCTGGCAATGGCAAACAAGGCCACGTTCTTGGTGAGAATTTCGGTGGTGTTCTTGGCACGCACCAGGCCAGCTTCAAGCATGGCAAAACCTGCCGCCATCCACATGACCAACGCGCCACAGATCAGGAAATAAAACGTATCCAGCGCGTATTTCAGTTCAAAAATTTGGTTTTCCACAATGCAACCCTCCGAAAATGGAAGCGTGTTTTCCTAAAGCCCTGGCATGGGTCAATTCAAAACACGGTAAAACTTAAATCGCGTCCTCGCCGGTTTCACCGGTACGGATACGAATCGCTTGCTCAAGGGAGGTAACGAAGATCTTGCCGTCACCAATTTTGCCGGTATTCGCGGCTTTCGCGATGGCTTCAATCACCTGGTCCAGGCTGGACTCGGCGATGGCCACTTCGATTTTCACCTTGGGCAGGAAATCCACCACGTACTCGGCACCCCGGTACAGCTCGGTGTGACCTTTCTGACGTCCAAAGCCCTTCACTTCAGTAACAGTGATGCCCTGCACGCCAATCTCGGAGAGTGCTTCACGCACGTCATCCAACTTGAACGGCTTAATTACGGCAGTAACCAGTTTCATTTCTTTCTCCTCAGCTTTCACCGCGTCCGGTGACGTCCGTTTCTCTTCGAGCCCCGTTATGGTTCCCGATCCACAGCTTGCTCGAACGCTCTGACCCAAATAGTGCACGACCCATGCCAGTTTTAGAAAATCATGCTTTTTCAGGGATTTACATCAGGGTCTGGATTCAACATCCAGCCCGAGCGCGCCATTATAGCGCACCACAATGGGGCGGGATCCAAGTTGGTGCAGTCTCTTTGCCCGCGCCAGCCGGTGCCTCGCCCCCGCACACCGTGCTACCATCCGCGCATCATTACAAGGACGCCGTTGTCATGCCCGATCAGCCCTTTATCGACCGCCTCATGGCCGACATCAGCCGCCGCCTGCCCACCGACCTGGGCGGCCTGCGCAGCGAAGTGGAACGCAACGTACGCAGTGTACTGGCGGAAACCGTCAGCCGGCTGGATCTGATCACCCGGGAAGAGTTCGATATCCAGCAACAGGTACTGCTGCGCACCCGCGAAAAGCTGGAAGCACTGGAGAAACAGGTGGCCGAGCTGGAGAAGTCTGCAGACGCTTGATCCGCGTTTGCGCCTACCGAACCCTCACTACCCAAAAGCGAGAAGCGAGTGACGAAAAACAAACCCACCCAGGTTTTCGCTTCTCGCTTCTCGTAACTCGTAACTAACCAAGCCTGATCGTCGCAACGCCCCTACAGACAGTCCGATTTCCTACATCTGCCGCCACCAACCTCGCACAGGTACGCAGGCCCTCTCCCCGTACACTGCCTCCCAAGCCATTGAATTTGTGAGGAATCGTGACGCATGCGCTGCTGTACAGCCGGGCACCAATAGGCATTGAAGCCCGCACCGTGCGGGTAGAAACCCATCTGGCACCGGGCTTGCCGGCATTCACCATCGTCGGTTTAGGGGATACCGCCGTGCGCGAGAGCCGCGACCGGGTCCGCTCCGCGCTGGTGAACAGCGGCTTTGATTTCCCCCAGCGGCGCATCACCGTAAGCCTGGCCCCGGCGGACCTTCCAAAAGACGGCGGCCGCTTTGATCTGGCCATTGCGCTGGGCATCCTGATCGCCAGCGGGCAGCTGGGTAATATCACCACGGACAACTACGAGTTTATTGGCGAACTGTCGCTGAACGGCCAACTCAATCCCGTTTCCGGCATGCTGCCCTCCTCCCTTGCCTGCCTGGCTGAAGACCGCACCCTCATCGTCGCCGCCGATAACGCCGAGGAAGCCAGCCTGCCCGGCACCCCCACCCTGGCCGCCAACCAGCTGGCCCGGGTCGCGGCCCATCTCACCGGCCAGCAACCCCTGGAACCCCACAAGTGCCAACCGCCCTCCAAACAGCATTTTCAGGGCGGCTGCCTGTCAGAAATCCGGGGCCAGCAAACCGCCAAGCGAGTGCTGGAGATTGCCGCTGCAGGAGGCCACTCCCTGCTTTTATGTGGGCCTCCCGGAGCGGGGAAGAGCATGCTGGCCTCGCGGTTGCCCGGATTGATGCCGCCCATGCGCACGGCCCAGGCTCTGGAAGTGGCCGCCATTCATTCACTCAAACAGCCCCGCAACAGCCAGCTGTTCTATCAACGCCCTTACCGGGCACCGCACCATACCTCCTCGGCAACGGCCCTGGTCGGTGGTGGTAGTTACCCGCGGCCCGGAGAAATTTCCTTGGCCCATCACGGCATTCTGTTCCTGGATGAACTGCCGGAGTTCGACCGCAAAGTGCTGGAAGTCATGCGTGAACCGCTGGAAACCGGTGAGGTCAGCATCGCCCGCGCCGCCCAACAGCTAACCTTCCCCGCCCGTTTTCAGTTGGTGGCGGCCATGAACCCTTGCCCCTGCGGGTATCTGGGGGATCCGGAAAAGAGCTGCGGTTATCGCTGTGAAAAAGCCAAGCGCTATCAGGGCAAGCTGTCTGGCCCGCTATTGGATCGCATCGACCTGCATCTGGATGTGCCCGCCGTAGAAGCAAAGGAGCTGTTGGGCGACAAGGAAGGAGAAACCAGCGAGGCAGTCGCCCAACGAGTTCGCTTTGCGTGGAAACAACAATGGCACCGGCAACAGCGCCTGAACCGGGAGCTAGGCAGCGACAAACTGGAACCCATGCTGCGCCGGCACCGGGACTGGCTGGCGGGGGTCATGAGCCGGCTGGGATTATCCGCCCGCGCCCTGCACCGTAGCGCACGGGTCGCCCGCACCATTGCCGATCTGGATAACAGTCCGGAGGTGGAGCGGGACCACCTTCGCGAGGCCTTGAGTTACAGACAAAATGTGCAGCAGGGCTGACACTGCCCTTTACCTCAGCCCCGCTTGCAAGGCCAAGGGGAGCATGCCTTGCGACAACTTGCCCCTTTTCTTTTTTGCGGCAGGGGAGAAGGCGCAACCCGCGACGTTACTGAACCTGCAACTCAACACGCCGATCCTGCCGGTAGCAGGCTTTCAATTCACCAGCCGATACCGACTGACAACGCGATCCGGAAACCGCCGTGTCTTCACCGTGCCCTTCCACCTGTAGCGTGGCAATACTGCTACCCTGTTCTTTCCACCAGGTGGCTACCGCCTGTGCCCGCTGGTCGGCCAGATGCTGGTTATAGGCGGCACCGCCCAAAGGATCACTGTAGCCATTCACTGCCACCACGGGGCCCTCAAGGCTTACCACATCCTGGTACCAGGCTTTCAGCGCGATCCGGCTTGCGTCGGTCAGGACGGCGGAGTCAAACGCAAAGGTCACCCGCAACGGTTTTGGTACGACAATCTCTGGCGACGCCACCTCCGCTGTTGATGGTTCTTCTTCCTGCTCGGCGACAGGCTCCCCGGCGATGGCCACATCACATTCCGGCACGGCCTTGTCTTCGCTCCAGTCCGCTGTTCGCCAACAATTTCCGCCTGCGGTTTTTAACAACCGGCCTTCCCCATCGGTGCGATATCCCGGCCAGGCATCATCAGGCGCCTTGCCCGCACAGCCGCCCAGAAAGAGAAAGCCACAACTGGCCGCCACGGCCAACGCATTGCATTTTTTCATGGTTAATTCCTTACCAGGTCAGGTTGGCACTGAGCAGCCCACCGTGGCTTTCGGTATCCCCACCAAAGCGCCCGCGGTATCCAAGCCAAAGAGAAAAGTCGGGGGTCATGAACCACTCCACCCCTGCGTTCGCAGCCAGCTGCGTAGCATCCTGATCCGCGCCGTAGACGGTGAAGCCCTGGGCGGCGCCGTCGAAACGCGCGCTCTGCTCGGCCTGGGTATCCCCGAACGGCTGCACCACCGCCAGGCCGCCTTCGGCCACCAGCCAGTCGTTACCCACCACGAAGGCACGGGACAGGTCTGCCCCCAGCCAGGCTTCACCGCTGTTCAGCTCACTGTCGTCCACGGTCAGGGCGGCGATGCCGCCGCCGGCTTCACTGAAGCCATCCCGCTCGATGCGGGTCATGGTGACCATGGCATAGGGATGCAGACCGCTCTCTCCCCAGGCCAGATCCCACCCGGATTCCAGTGCCACCCGCAGGGCGTCCACGCTGCTGTCAGATTCCGCCGGTGCCCCCATGACAATACGCTGCTGGGACACATCGCTGCTGCCGTAACTCAGGTCACCGCGCAGGAACCAGGGCCCCGCACTGCTCCAGCGGCCATACAGGCCCGCGAACCACGAGGACACGTCGCCATCGGCCTGACGATTGTCGTAATCCAGCGCGCCATCCGCACTGCCTGCCGCAACCCCCAACAGCCAGTGATCCCACTGATGGTCGACGCCCAATGCCAACTGATCCCCCCGGAAGGCATAGGCCGCATTGCCGATATCACCCTGGCTGTCTTCTTCAAACCGGGAAGACTGGGCCTGCACCCAGACACCGTTGCGCTTGCCCCCCGCACCGCCGCCCGCGGCCTGAGCCACCGGGCTGGCTGCCGCTGCCTGCGCGTAAGGATTCGACGGCGCCGCCAGCGCCTGCAGTTGCCGTGACAGACGCGCATCCATACCGCCGCCGGAATGACCTCCGGCGTTACGCCCACGCTGGCGCATGCCAATGGCAAAGCGTTGCTGCAACTGCTGCCCGGCGGTCAAGCCTGCCAACAAGCTGTCACCACTGTAGGTTCGGAATGCCTCGGCGGCTTCGGCTTCGCTCATCTTCACCACCCGCTGGTAAAGCTGATGCGCACTGGGCATGCCGTCCACATTGTTGGCCACCGCTCGCTGGTTGTCGGTGAGCACCACACTGGAAAAAGACTGGTCGTTACGCAGCAACTCCAGGGTCACAGCATCGGTGGTGTAGGTCAGCGCCGGATCGAGGAAGGCATAGTTGGATGACACGTCATCGAACTGGCCGTTGATGCCGCCAGCAGCAGTGAGGAAGGTATAGGTGCTGAACGGCTGGTAGTCACCATCGTTGCCCACATGCAGTACCGAACCCGCCAGGTTGGCCTGGCCCGTCACGGTGATCAGATCACTGCTGGTGCTGGTCGGGTCCACGTCCAGTTCCAGCAGGCTGCCGCTGTTGAACGTCAGGTTGCCATTGATGGTCAGGGCACCAATGGAGTTCCCCGCGGCCAGGGTGCCACCAGACAGCACCGTGGTATCGCCCAGCGAACCACTACCGCCCAGCAGGCCGCCATTGTTCACGGTAAAGGCCACACCATTCATGGCCCCGTTCACAACCATGCCGCCGGCATTCACCGAGGCATTGCCCGTCATGGAGTGATCAGCAGAGAGAATATAATTACCGGCGCCGTTCTTGATCAGATTGCCGGTGCCGGAGATCACGCCGTCATAGAGGTAGTCGTTGGCGCGGTTGATTTCCAGGGTGCTGGAAGTGTCAGAAAACAGCACATCCCCCACGATGGAGCCTGTGTTGCCCCCCGTGCCCAGCGTAAGGTGCGCGCCATTATTAAGTAACGTTAACCCAGTAAAACCAGTATGGTCCCCCGTCCAGACCACATTCGCACCGGATATGTCATAAATCCCATCTCCCGAAATTGTCCCGTCATATTGAACCGGCGCCACCCCTCCAGTGGCAACGATTTGCCCCCCGGCTTCAATCAAGATGTCCCCGGCAAAAGTGTCCGCCGCCCCATAAAGTTCACCATTCAGAACATGGGTCAGCCCGGTGTAGGTTTGCTTGTTGATCAAATTCGTAGGGCCGCCTAAATCCCAGGTAACGCTGCCGCTACCGCTGATTGTCCCCTTATAAGTAGGAGAACCAGAGTAATCGTCAATCAACACATGAGCGTCGTTAAGAATATTGCCACCCAGCTTATAGAGGTTTCCCTGCAGCGTGCCTTCCCGCACCCACCAGTCCTGCGCCTGAGGCAAACCGCCCGCCAGCACCAGCGTCCCCTCACCGGTTTTAACCAATCCATTCGTCGCGGTGATGTCATTCTCAATCGTCGCCACATAACCGCTGCTGGCAGCGCTACCATCGCCCACGCGGATTTCCCCTTCCGTGCCGGTCAGGTTCAGGGCATCGCCGCTGAGCACATAGCCATCGCTGGCGAACTGGATGCCTTGCGCTTCCACCGCGCCATCCGCGTCGGACACCGTTACCGTGCCGGCATCGCCAGCGAAGATGGCAAAACCGGGGTTGGGAATCATGGGGCCGGTGATGGAGCCGGTGGCATCGGTCCAGACGTGATTTGTCGCCGTCCAGGTGCCATCGCCGCCGCCCTGGGTGGTGCCGCTGGCCAGGCCGTTGGCGTTCCAGAAATTCAGCGTCATGTCGCCAGTATTGAGCAGATTGATCTGCCCGGGGCCAGACAGGTATTGCAGGGTAAGCGAAGAGTCAGGGTTGGCCAGTTGCAGGCCGCCGTTGGTTTCGGAAAGGGTGCCGGTGTAGTCGAACAGGCGATACAGGCCCGGGCCGAAGCTGCCAGCATCGTTCAGGGTCAGCGTCGAGCCATTGATGGCCAGATCGCCGTTGACGGAAACACTGTCGCTGGAGCCCGGCGTCACGAAATCACCACTGGGCGCACCAAACTGGAAATCCAGCAGGCTGCCCTGCTCCAGGGTCAGGTTGCCGTTAACGGTCAGCGCCCCGATACCCTCACCCGGAGCCAGAGTACCGCCAGACAGCACCGTGGTATTGCCCAGCGAACCACCGCCGCCCAGCAGGCCGCCGTTGTTCACGGTAAAGGCCACACCATCCATGCCACCGTTCACCAACATGCCACCGGCATTCACCGTGGCAGTGCCGGTCATGGAGTGATCAGCAGAGAGAATATAATTGCCGGCACCGTTCTTGATCAGGTTGCCGGCGCCGGAGATCACGCCGTCGTAGAGGTAGTCATTGCCGCGATTGATTTCCAGGGTGCCGGGAGTGCCAGCAAAAAACACATCCCCCACGATGGTGCCTGTGCTGCCGCCCGTGCCAAGAGTTAGGCGCGCGCCGTGACTAAGACCCGTTCGCCCGGTAAAACCGGTGTGGTCTCCCGTCCAGACCACATCCGCATAGTTAATGCGATAGACCCCATCTCCCGAAATCACCCCGTCATATTGAACCGGCGCCATCCCACCAGAGGTGTTAATTTGCGCCCCGGCTTCAATCAGGATATCCCCGGCAAAAGTGTCCGCCACCCCACGAAGTTCACCATCCAGAACATGTGTCAGCCCGGTGTAGGTTTGCTTGTTAGACAAAACCGTAGAGCTGTTTGAATCCCAGGTAACGCTGCCGCTACCGCTGATTGTCCCCTGGTAAATACCCGAAGGAGTGATACCGTCAATCAACACATGAGCGTCGTTAAGAATATTGCCACCCAGATCATCGGCGTTCCCCTGCAACGTACCCTCTCGTACCCACCAGTCCTGAGACTTGAAGCCTGTCAACGTCCAGGTGCTGGCACCGGTTTTTTCAAAACCTTCAAAACCCTGGAAGGTGCCTCCCACAGCGGTCGTATCAAAACTACCGTCAACATCGCCACCCAGCGCCAGCACATCATTACTGCCATTGGCCAGCACATTGCCCCCCAGGCTGTAGCCGCTTTCCAGGGTCAGGCGATTGTCGCCACCGGCAAAATGAATGGCGGTGGACTGGTTGGCCCCGGGGTTCACGGTGCCGGCCAGGGTCACCTCCAGATCGGACCCGCTGATACCATAGCCGCCAATGCCATCGGTGCCCGGGGTGCCACCGGCACCGCCCAGGCCACCGTCGCCGCCTGCCACTAGCGCACCGGCACTAATGGTGATTGCAGCACCTGCATCGGCCTGAATGCCTGCGCCGCCGTCTCCGCCATCGCCACCAATGCCCTCTGCACCGCCCGCGCCGCCATTGCCACCATTGCCACCGTGGAACTCCGCACCGCTAGACAGGGTGAAGCGGTCCCCCGGAGAGGTGATAAGCAGTCCCGGACCACCATTGCCTCCCGCACCGCCATTACCGTAGAAGTAATCGGAAGAGCCACCCGCACCGCCATCGCCACCCGAGGTAGAAAACGTGAAGTAATAATCTCCCGGAGCCAGCATAGAGCCTGCGCCGCCATCCCCCCCATCACCACCATGACTGAAGGGGCGTGACGCATCCCCCAAGGTGCCCGGCAGGTTCACGAAATTAATCCCCGTGGCCGAAATCGGCGTGCCCGTGATATTGATAATCTGCAGATCCAGGAAATTCTGCGCGCCCTCGATGATCAGCTGGTCACCACCCGACCCGTTGTCAGTCACACTGGCGCTCATCTCGAACGGGCTTATGATCTGCTCAATGGTCGCTGCCAAATCAATCAATTTGTCGCCAGTATGAATGGTGACAGTGGTCGCAACACCATCCACAGTGACGCGGATCTGGTCACCATTATTGATGCCAGCCACGGCAGTCAGATCAGTTTTGTCCGCGTCAATACCGGTTGTGGTCGACGCTTCATAGGCAGGGGCGTCCGCGTACACCAGACTGGCACCATCGCCACCGTTGCCCCCATTATCAAACGCCCCACCGTCACCGCCATCCTCACCGCGACCGCCGGTTACACCGTCATGGCCGCTGCCATCGGCACCGTCCAGGGCGGCATGAACCGGCGCCGGCAACAACAACAGAAAGGCCAACGCGACACCAAATGCAGCCAACCATTCTGCGCGATCGTAGTAACGCCCCCCAATACGGCGCCGATGGAACAAGGACATGACACACCCCGACATGATTTATTTGTTTCTGCGCTGTAGGGTAGAGAGAGGCTTGAGTGAGAACCACTTCTCACTTATGTCATTTTCCGGGGTTTTATCATTTTTCCGGGGCGCTCATTCTTTTTGATGATCTCAGGCCATTTTCATTATGGATAATCACGACAACAACGAGACACCATCTCGCCTGGTAGTAGCCCATATGAATGGTGGCCAGGCCATTGATCTGCCCGGCATTCGCGGGCGCATGGAACGACTGGAGTTTGCCAGTGGCATGGTGCTCTATCGCATGGAATACGAAGCCCTGGATGACTGCCATGTGCAGGTGCAGAACAGTTTCAGTGAACCCTGGATCGGCTCCGCCATGCACCTGCAGGGCCGTTCGGAATTGAGCCACCCCAATGGCAATACCTTCAGCCTGACAAGCGACTCTGCCTTGCTGATGCGCGTGGATCCTTCGGGCAGTCGCTTTCGGTTATTCAAGGGGCAACTGATTCGCCATGTGGGCGTAGCGTCAACGCTTGCCCCCTTGCTGGAACGCTTTGATGGTAAGCTTCCGGAAAAATTATCACTTTTTCGCGATAAAAAATTTGGCGACATCCAGATCGGCCAGTCGTTTTCCCCCAGCAGCCGCTTGCGACAGCTGGGCGGAAACCTGTTTGATCACAACGCCCGCGGCAGCGCCCGCAAGCTGAAACTGGAAGGCATTGCCAATCTGTTTCTGGCAGAAATTATCGAGCTGTTCTGTGATGATGACTTTAATGAAGATCGCATTATTGTCTGGGAAAAGCAGGCATTGACGGATATCACTTTACACATTGAAAACCACTTGGGCGGCGACCTTTCCATTGCCCGCCTGGCCAATCAGGCTGGCATGACGGAAAATCGACTGGATCAACTTTTCCGGCAGAAGTTTCACCTCAGTTGTGCCGAGTACGTCCGCAATGAACGAATGGCTGCCGCTAATCGCTGGCTGGAAAAAGGCGAACTGTCCGTGAAGGAAGTGAGCGAAAAAACCGGCTACCGCCATGTCAGCAACTTCTCCCGCGCCTACCGTGCGCGGTTCGGCGAAACCCCGGCGCGAACATTACGTCGGGCAACCAACGGGTAACACCACCCAGAAAAAATCTGGCTCCCTGTAGGAGCGTCGCTTGAGACGCGAACCGGGCACAGCGAGGCGAGCGAAGGATGTTTTCGGTGCATACCTAACGAACCCGGATGCCTCTGATCGTCCTCGGCCGATTTCGTGCTTCGCACGGTTCGTCCCTCAAGCGGAACTCCTACAAAAATCGCTTTATACCCATGGTGCGGCACCCACCGTTCTGGCACTAAAAAGCCCCGCCGAAGCGGGGCTTTTAGCGTGATGCCTGTTGCGTGAAGCGTGTTGCGTCTCACGTGTTACCGCTGCGAAGCAGCCCTACACCCCCCACTTGAAGAAGCCGCGCTTCTCTTTCAGATAGAAACGGGACAGCACCATCTTGTGGACTTCGCTGGCGCCATCCACCAGACGGGCCTGGCGGGCGTAGCGGTAGATCCATTCCAGCAGAGTGTCCTTGGAATAACCCCGGGCACCGCACAGCTGAATGGCTGTGTCAGCCGCCTTGTGCAAGGTGTCAGCCACGTGGATTTTTGCCATGGAAATTTCTTTCTTGGCAAAATCACCCTGGTCCAGCATCCAGGCCGCCTGCATCGTCAGCAAACGCCCCACTTCAATGTCCTTGGCCACATCACCCAGCATCCACTGCACGCCTTCATGCTCGGCCAGGGTGGTGCCAAAACTCATGCGGTTTTCCACATAACCCGCCGCTTCTTCCATGCAACGCTTGGCCAGGCCCAGCCAACGCATGCAATGCGTCAGGCGTGCGGTACCAAGACGGATCTGGGTTACCTTGAGACCATCGCCCACTTCCAGCAGACGATTCTCGTCGGGAATCACCAGGCCATCGAACTTCAGTTCACAGTGACCACCGTGCTCTTCCGGGCCCATGATGGGAATGCGGCGTACCACTTCCCAGCCGGGCTGATCGGCATCGAACAGGAAGGCGGTGAGGCCCTTGCGCGGATCATCGCTGGTCTTGGCAATCAGGATAAACGTCTGCGCCCCTTCAGCCCCGGTAATAAACCACTTGCGACCCTTGATGATCCAGTTGTCACCTTCACGGGTAGCCGAGGTGTAGGTCAGGGACGGATCGGATCCGCAACCGCCATCGGGCTCGGTCATGGCAAAGGCCGAGCGCACCTTGCCGTCGATCATGGGTTGCAGCCAGCGCTCTTTCTGTTCGTCGTTGAGAATCTTGTTGAGCAAAATCATGGTGCCGTCATCCGGCGGCGCACAGTTGAATACCACCGGCCCGAACGGGCTACGTGCAGCCTCTTCATATAACACCGCCATGCCGGCCACGCCCACGTCCAGGCCACCACGTTCTTTCGGTAACTGAAACCCCCACAGCCCAGCGGCTTTGGCTTTTTCTCTCAGCGCATCAACCACGCTTTCCTTGAAATTTTCATGGTCATCGTAATTGGCTTTGTTATTTTCCAGCGGCATGATTTCCGCTTCAACGAAAGAGGCGACTTTCTGCCGCAGGCTTTCAATTTCCGGGCTCAGGGAAAAATCCATGATCTGTCCTCGGTGAATTCAGTTAGAGGGTATTGCAGAGGTGCCCGCCGTCCACGGCGATAATGGCTCCACTCATGTAGGAGGATGCGTCGGAAGCCAACAACAACAGCGGGCCAACCAGCTCGTCGATATCACCCAGCCGACGATAAGGAATGCGCTTGAGCATTTTTTCAGCCAGCGGGCTGTTGAAAAAATCCCGATTGATATCGGTTTCCACATAACCCGGGCAAATGGCATTGCAGCGAATATTGTGGCGAGCGCAGTCCAAAGCCAGAGATTTGGTCAACTGCACAACAGCTGCCTTGGACGCGGTGTAAGGGGCCACACGTCCTCCCACTCGCAAGCCAAGAATGGAGGCGATATTGATCAGGCTGCCGGGGCGCTCATCGCGCTTCCATTGCTGGATGGCAAACTTGGAAACGGCCCAGACCCCTTTCAGGTTGGTATCGACCACTCGGTCCCATTCGTCTTCGGCAATATTTTCGGTGGGGCCTTCGTGGGACACACCGGCATTATTCACCACCACATCCAGGGCCGGCATGTCGGCAAAGGCGGCCTCAACGCTGGCGTGATCGCTCACATCCATGGGCACGACCGTGGCGGCGCGGCCCAGATCACGAACGGCTCTGGCAGTGTCTTCCAGTTTTTCCACACGGCGGGCGGCCAGCACCAGATCCGCACCTTCTTCAGCCAGTGCCATCGCAAAATGCGCACCGAAACCACTGGACGCGCCGGTAATCAGAATTCGCTTACCGGCCACACTGAATCGCTGGGACATAACTTCCTCATCCTTCTTTGCATGAGGAAATGAAACTAACCATCCGGCCCGGCAGCCACAAGGACGAAAACGCTCAGAAAGACGATGACAACAGCAAGGACAGGGCGTGACGGGTATCCGGAGTGGTACCGGGCAAGGCCAGTGCCTGGCGGACGGGCAACCATTGCACCGCGACCACTTCGTCACTGAGGGAAACAGAATCCGGGCAGGCCACCGTCGATGACAATGCACCCCAGACCTGGTGATGGGGGTTGGCGAACCAGAACCACTGCCAGCGGGAAAACTGACGCTGCAACCCCAGCTCTTCATACAACTCCCGCGACAGCCCCTGAGCCACACTTTCATCCGGGCGCATCACGCCGCCCGCCGCCAGATCCCAGCCACCGGGGTAGAAATGCTTGTCCGCTGCCCGTTTCTGCACA
>Ga0209712_10000106_pt1 | contig 70421 bp, 54 predicted proteins | sample ArcOceMetagenome_FD_187443 | JGI IMG/M metagenome (GOLD analysis project Ga0209712, IMG submission 187443) | Marine eukaryotic phytoplankton communities from Arctic Ocean - Arctic Ocean - Greenland ARC118M Metagenome (SPAdes) (version 2) | ecosystem: Environmental > Aquatic > Marine > Oceanic...
TAAAAGAGCTAATGGGTCTAGAAAGTTCTGGAGCAGGATTCTGGATAGGTGTTGTTATGGCAATTGTAGTGGGTGTTATTATTATTGGAGGAATTAAAAGAATTGCTTCAGTAACAGAAAAAGTAGTACCATTTATGGCGGTATTATACCTATTAGCTTGCCTTTACATTTTAGGAGCTAATTTTTCATTAATAGATGATGCATTTTCTTTAATATTTAGAGAAGCTTTTAATCCAACAGCTATTGGAGTTGGTGGGGTTATTGGAGTGTTACTAGTAGGATTTAAAAGAGCTGCATTTTCAAATGAAGCAGGTGCGGGTTCTGCGTCTATAGCACATTCAGCAGTGAAAACTAAATATTCAGCTTCTGAAGGTTTGGTTGCATTATTAGAACCATTTATAGACACAGTTGTGATTTGTACAATGACTGCCTTGGTAATTATTATTTTTAATTTTGGTGGAGATGCCTCTGGAGCAACTATCTTTCAGTATGGAGGAGATGGAGCAGGAGCTGTGTTAATTGATGGCGTTTCTTATGAAGGTGCTGGAATTACCTCAAAAGCATTTGCACAATACATACCTTATTCTAATGTATTCTTAACAGTAGCAGTAGTCTTATTTGCAGTTTCTACAATGATTTCTTGGTCTTATTATGGACTACAATCGTGGAAGTTTTTATTTGGTAGAGGTAAAGCGGCAGATATGGCATATAAATTATTATTCTTATTATTTGTTGTTATAGGAGCTTCAGCTAGTATGAAGTCTATTTGGGCATTTTCAGACGCAATGATTTTTGCTATGGTATTCCCTAATATGGTAGGATTGTACTTCTTGTTCCCAGTTGTTAAGGAACAATTAAAAAGATATACAGATGCTATTAAGGAGAGCAAGGCTTAATTCTATTTAGAATTCAGTACTATTTATCGGTTCGCTAAGAAAAAGAAAAAAATGAAAAAATTGAAATCCCATTTTTGGTATACAAAAAACCAGCGAAATGGGATTTTGCTTTTACTAGGAATTATTATTATACTTCAGTTTTTATATCATAACATAAATTTCAGAGATACTGGTTTGGTGTCTTTTAATCAAGCTGAAATAAGCGTATTTCAACATCAAATAGATAGCCTAAAATTAGCATCCATAGAGGATAGGAAATTTAAAATTTATCCATTTAATCCTAATTTTATCTCAGATTATAAAGGGTATCAATTAGGAATGAAAACAAAAGAGATAGATCGTTTATTGGCATACAGAAAGAAAAGGTTGTTTGTTAACTCAGCAAAAGAATTTCAAACGATTACTAAAGTCTCAGATAGTTTACTTCAAAAAATATCTCCTTATTTTAAATTTCCAGAATGGGTTCAAAAAAAGAATAAGGAAAAGAAAGAACGATTAACTTTTACTACTAAAACTAAAATGAATATCTCAGACATATCATCTACAGATATTAATGAAGCAACTCAATATGATTTTTCATTAATAAATGGAGTGGATGAGTATCTTTCTGAAAGAATTATTAAGTATCGTTCTAAATTACAAGGATTTTCCATACCTGAACAACTTTTTGAGGTTTGGGATTTGGAGAAAGGAGTAGGAACGAAAATATTACAAACATTTTCTATTCAAAAAAAACCAACAATTATAAAAACCAATATTAATACTGCATCTTTCAAAGAAATCTTATCAAATCCTTATATAGATTATGAATTATGCATCAAGATATTTGACTTTAAAGATGAGGTTGCTGAACTACAATCGATCTCTGAAATTAAAAATATTGAAGGATTTCCGTTAAAAAACTACAATAGAATAGTCTTATATTTGCATGCTAAATAAGAAATAAAAAAATATTGAATATTGCGTATGTATTTTACCGAAGAACATGAGGTTTTTAGAGAAAGTTTCAAAGATTTTTTACAAAAAGAAGTAGTTCCCCATATAGAAAATTGGGAAAAAACTGGTGAAATAGAACGTTTTATCTGGACAAAGTTTGGAGAGATGGGCTATTTTGGATTAAGCTACCCAGAAGAATACGGTGGATTGAATCTAGACCTATTTTACATGGTGATCTTCTTAGAAGAATTGCAAAAAATTAATTCAGGTGGTTTTGCTGCTGCTATTTGGGCACATGTTTATTTAGCTATGACGCATTTAAACAAAGAAGGAGACGATAGAATTAAACTAAAATACTTAAGTGCAAGTATTTCAGGAGAAAAGATAGGATGCCTTTGTGTAACAGAACCCTTTGGAGGGTCTGACGTGGCTGGAATGAAAACAACAGCCGTTAAAGACGGAGATTTTTATACAATAAATGGTTCAAAAACATTTATTACCAACGGAGTTTATTCAGACTATTTAATTGTTGCAGCAAAAACAGATCCATCATCTAAACACGCTGGGATGTCTATTTTTATAATCGACAGAGAAACTCCAGGTGTCTCTGCAACCAAACTAGATAAATTAGGTTGGAAAGCTTCAGATACCGGAGAAATAGCATTCGATAATGTAAAAGTTCCATTAGAAAATTTAATGGGTGAAGAAGGAAAGGGTTTTCCATACATCATGCAGCATTTTGCTCTAGAAAGATTAATTATGGGTATCAATGCTCATGCAAGAGCAGAATATGCACTAGACTATGCCATCCAATATACAGCAGAAAGACAAGCATTTGGGAAATCCTTAGACACCTTTCAAGCATTAAGGCACAAAATTGCTGAAATGGCTAGTAGAGTGGAAATGTGTAAAGAGTTTAATTATTCAATTGCTAAAAGATTAAATGACGGAGGATATGTTGTAAAAGAAGCAAGCATGTCTAAATTATTGTCTACCAAAATGGCAGATGAAGTTATTTACGATGCTTTACAATTACTTGGAGGTTACGGTTACATGGAAGAATACCCAATGGCTAGGTTGTTAAGAGATAGCAGACTTGGTCCTATAGGAGGAGGTACCTCTGAAATCTTGAAAGAGATTATCGCAAAAATTGTTATTGATGGGAAAGACTACAAGCCAGTTACCTAGTTTCTAGAATAGCTTTTTTGCGAAAATTGTTATTAATGGAAAAGACTACAAGCCAGTTACCTAAATATAAATAGGTATGGCAATCAACTTCAGGTACCGCTTTCGTTAGCCGCTCTCTTTAAGCAGCTTCAATAAAACATCAATCCTTAATGCGCCAAGCAAAATAATTAATGATTGCTCATTAATAATTAAAAAATCATACTATCTTTGCAATCCATTTTAAAAATAGAACATTGAAAGGAGGTGCCAACATATGTTAATCATTCCAGTAAAAGAAGGAGAGAATATCGATAGAGCTTTAAAGCGTTTCAAAAGAAAATTTGATCGTACAAAGACTATGAGAAACTTGCGCGAAAGAAAGCATTTCACAAAGCCTTCAGTAGCAAAAAGAGCTCAAAGAATCAAAGCATCTTACGTACAAGGCTTAAGAACAAAAGAAGAAGTTGGTTAAACTTTTTCTCATCATACTAAAAACCCATATCAAAAGATATGGGTTTTTTATTGTTTTCAATTTAGTACATTTGAAATACATACTCTTTATTTAATGAATTTAATAGATGCCTTTATTGAATATTTATCATTAGAAAAAAAATATTCAATTCATACGATTACTGCTTATAAGAATGATTTAAATTCCTTAGAAAGATTCTGTGAAGAAGTATATCAACAAAAAGATATTTCAGATATTAATTACGCTCAAATAAGATCTTGGATTGTTTTTTTGGTAGAGTCTAAAGTCTCTAATCGAAGTGTTAATAGAAAAATCAGCTCATTAAAATCGTTTTATAAATACTTACAGAAAATTAAAGTTATTAAAATTAATCCGCTTGCTAGCCACAAGGCATTGAAAACTCCTAAAAAAATTCAAGTTCCATTTTCAATTAAGGAAATTAATGCGGTGTTATTAGCAATTCCAACAGACGATTCTTTCGAAGCAGTAAGAGATAAGCTTATTGTAGAGTTATTCTATTCGACCGGAATGAGAAGAGCAGAATTAATTCATCTAAAAATTAATTCTATTAATTTATCAGAAAAACAGTTAAAAGTACTAGGAAAGAGAAATAAAGAAAGATTAATTCCTTTGCTTCCAATTATTATTGAAAATTTAGCTCAATATTTGAAATTTAGAGAAAAATTAGAAAGTAGTTTAGATTATTTATTCCTTACAAAAAAAGGTAATAAAATTTACGAAACACTTGTTTATAGAGTTATAAATAATTACTTTAGTAAAGTTTCCTCAAAGCTAAAGAAAAGTCCACATATTTTAAGACATTCTTTTGCAACACATCTATTAAACGAGGGTGCAGATTTAAATTCGGTTAAAGAATTATTAGGGCATTCAAGTTTAGCCTCCACCCAAGTATATATTCATAATAGCTTGGATCAACTAAAAAAAGTTTATAAACAAGCTCACCCTAGGAGCAATAAAAAATAAATTAATGAAAGTATACACCCAATCAGTAAATTTCAATGCTACTAAAGATTTGTTAGATTTTATTGAAAAGAAAGTAGCATCGTTAACCAAGTTTCATGACAAGATTATAAACGCAGAAGTTTTTCTTAAATTAGAAAACTCAAGTGACAAAGAGAATAAAATTGCAGAGATAAAAATAAATATTCCTGGAAATGAATTGGTTGTAAAAAAGCAATTCAGAAGCTTCGAAGAAGCTGTAAGTACGGGTGTTGAGTCGTTAAAAAGGAGTCTAAAAAAATCAAAAGAAAAATTAAGAGATTCAATACCATTATAAAATGCATAAAAAAGCATAAAAAAGTTTTAGAAATTAAAAAAACTTATTACATTTGCAGTCCGTTAGAAATAACGGATTGTTTTTGTTAAAAAAAACAGCCGATGTAGCTCAGCTGGCTAGAGCAGCTGATTTGTAATCAGCAGGTCGTGGGTTCGAGTCCCTCCATCGGCTCAAAAACAGTAGTACGTTCATTTAAATAGTGAAATTTTGGGGAGATACTCAAGCGGCCAACGAGGACGGACTGTAACTCCGTTGACTACGTCTTCGCAGGTTCGAATCCTGCTCTCCCCACAAAATTTCAATTAAAAATGCGAGAGTAGCTCAGTTGGTAGAGCGTCAGCCTTCCAAGCTGAATGTCGCCAGTTCGAACCTGGTCTCTCGCTCAAAAGGACAAAGTATTGTTTTAGAAATAAAATAAAAATTTTGTCCTGAGTGTTAGTCTGTGAAAAGTTAGTCTCACACTCAAATTTTTCCAAGCCGGTGTAGCTCAGATGGTAGAGCGCATCCTTGGTAGGGATGAGGTCACGGGTTCAACTCCCGTCGCTGGCTCAAAAGAAGAATTTATTAGACACTAAATATATTTAACTTAGAATTAAAAATTAATAATCATGGCAAAAGCAAATTTTGACCGTTCGAAACCACACTTAAACATTGGTACAATCGGACATGTAGATCACGGTAAGACTACACTAACTGCGGCTATTACTAAAGTATTAGCTGATGCAGGATTCTCTTCAGCACTATCTTTCGATCAGATTGATAATGCACCAGAAGAAAAAGAAAGAGGTATTACAATTAATACATCTCACGTTGAGTATCAAACAGCAAATCGTCACTACGCACACGTAGATTGTCCAGGTCACGCGGATTACGTAAAGAACATGGTAACTGGTGCTGCTCAAATGGACGGTGCAATTTTAGTTGTTGCTGCTACAGACGGACCAATGCCACAAACACGTGAGCACATCCTTTTAGGACGTCAGGTAGGTATTCCTCGTATGGTTGTATTTATGAATAAAGTAGATATGGTTGATGATGAAGAACTAATTGAATTGGTAGATATGGAAGTAAGAGAATTACTTTCTTTCTATGAGTACGATGGAGATAATGGTCCTGTAATTCCAGGTTCTGCTTTAGGAGCATTAAATGGTGAGCAAAAATGGGTTGATACCGTTATGGAATTAATGGAAGCTGTTGATACATGGATTGAAGAGCCATTAAGAGAGGTTGATAAAGATTTCTTAATGCCTATTGAAGATGTATTCTCTATTACTGGTCGTGGTACTGTTGCTACTGGTAGAATAGAAACTGGTATTGCAAACACTGGAGATCCAGTAGAAATTATTGGTATGGGAGCTGAGAAATTAACTTCTACAATTACTGGTATTGAGATGTTCCGTCAGATATTAGACAGAGGAGAAGCTGGAGATAATGCAGGTATTTTATTAAGAGGTATTGAAAAAGCTGATATTAAAAGAGGTATGGTAATTACCAAACCTGGATCAGTAACACCACACGCAAAGTTTAAAGCTGAGGTATATGTTCTTAAAAAAGAAGAAGGTGGACGTCATACTCCATTTCATAACAACTACCGTCCGCAGTTTTATGTAAGAACAACTGATGTAACAGGTACTATTAATTTACCAGATGGTATAGAAATGGTTATGCCAGGAGACAACTTAACTATTATTGTTGATTTACTTCAACCAATTGCATTAAGTTTAGGTTTGCGTTTTGCTATCCGTGAAGGTGGTAGAACAGTTGGAGCTGGTCAGGTAACTGAAATATTAGACTAATTTTTAGTCAATTATAATAAGTTTTATTGTTAAGGTGTCCTGATATTGTCAGGATGCCTTAACTAATGAATAGAGACGGGTTTAGCTCAGCTGGTAGAGCACTGGTCTCCAAAACCAGGTGTCGGGGGTTCGAGTCCCTCAATCCGTGCAAATAAATGAAGAAATGAAGTTTATACAATATATTAAAGATTCTTTCGAAGAATTAAACAACCACATGACTTGGTCGTCAAGTAAAGACGCACAAAAGACAACCGTGACAGTAGCCCTTTTTACAATTGTATTTGCTCTTGCTGTTGCAGGAGTAGATTATGTTTTTCAGACCGGCTTAGATAATTTTTTCGGAATGTTTAATTAAATTCAATTAATGATGACTGACTCAGTAATGAAATGGTATGTTGTAAGAGCAATCGGAGGACAAGAGAACAAAGTACAGTCTTATATAGAGACTGAAATTTCTCGTTTAGGACTCTCTGATTTTGTGAGTCAGGTATTGGTTCCTAAAGAAAAAGTAATTCAAATCCGTGATGGTAAGAAAGTAAATAAAGAAAAAGTTTACTTTCCAGGATACATTATGGTAGAAGCAAATTTAACAGGGGAAGTTCCTCATGTCATAAAATCAATAACAGGTGTCATTGGTTTTTTAGGCGAAACTAAAGGAGGTGACCCAGTACCAATGCGAAGATCAGAAGTTAATAGAATGCTTGGTAAAGTTGATGAGTTAGCCATACAAGATGAAAATATTGCGATTCCTTTTACACCAGGTGAAACAGTAAAAGTAATTGATGGTCCTTTTAATGGTTTTGACGGAACTATTGAAAAAGTTAATGAAGAGAAAAGAAAATTAGAAGTTATGGTTAAGATTTTTGGACGTAAAACTCCTTTAGAGCTTAGCTATATGCAAGTAGAGAAAATATAATTGTTACATAAATATATACCGATGTGTTTTTTGGCTTCCAATTAAAAAACATGTCACTTTAAACATTTATTAAAATGGCAAAAGAGTTAAGTAAAGTAGTTAAATTACAAGTTAGGGGAGGTGCCGCGAATCCATCGCCACCGGTTGGACCCGCTCTAGGTGCTGCAGGTGTTAATATTATGGAGTTCTGTAAGCAATTCAACGCTAGAACCCAAGACAAACAGGGTAAGATTTTACCTGTTGCTATTAGCGTTTATAAGGACAAATCATTTGAATTTGTTATAAAAACACCACCAGCTGCAGTACAATTAATGGAAGCGGCAAAAATTAAGAAAGGTTCCGGTGAGCCTAACAGAAAAAAAGTAGCATCTGTCTCTTGGGATCAAATTAAAGTGATTGCAGAAGACAAAATGGTAGATTTAAATGCATTTACTATTGAATCGGCAATGAAAATGATCGCAGGTACAGCGCGTTCTATGGGATTAACAGTTAAAGGTAATGCACCAGCATAAACTTTATTAAAACTAGTAAAATGGCAAGATTAACAAAAAAGCAAAAAGAAGCCCACGCAAAGTTAGATAGCTCTAAATCTTTAGATTTAAATGCTGCTTCTGCTTTAATCAAAGAAATTACTAATGTAAAGTTTGATGCATCTGTAGATATCGCTGTTCGTTTAGGAGTCGATCCACGTAAAGCTAACCAAATGGTTAGAGGCGTAGTGACATTACCACACGGAACAGGGAAAGATGTTAAAGTGCTTGCATTAGTTACACCAGATAAAGAAGCAGAAGCTGAAGAAGCTGGTGCTGATTATTTTGGTTTAGATGAATACCTTCAGAAAATTAAAGGAGGTTGGACAGACGTAGATGTGATTATCACAATGCCTAGTGTTATGGGTAAGTTAGGTCCTTTAGGAAGAGTCCTAGGTCCTAGAGGTTTAATGCCTAATCCAAAGACAGGTACAGTTACTATGGATGTTGCAAAAGCAGTAAAAGAAGTTAAAGCAGGTAAGATTGATTTTAAAGTTGATAAAACTGGAATTATCCATGCATCAGTTGCTAAATCATCTTTTGATGCTGACAAAATTGCTGAAAACACAAATGAGTTATTACAAACAATCATTAAATTGAAACCAACAGCATCAAAAGGAGTTTACATCAAGAGTATCTTTATGAGTTCTACGATGAGTCCTAGTGTTGAAGTTGATGTTAAATCTGTTTCGTAAGCAGTTAAAAATGTATCATTATGACTAGAGAAGAAAAATCACAAGTAATACAAGATTTAACAGCCACGTTAGCAGAGACCAATACTATTTATTTAGCAGATATTTCTGGGTTAGACGCATTAGCTACATCAAAACTACGTAGAGTATGTTTTAAAGCGAACGTTCGACTAGCTGTTGTAAAAAACACATTGCTTTCAAAAGCAATGGAAGCTTCTGATAAGGAGTTTGGAGAATTACAAGATGTATTGAAAGGCAATACTTCTTTAATGATATCCGAGGCAAGTAATGCACCTGCTAAAGTGATTAAAGAGTTTAGGAAAAAATCAGACAAACCTTTATTGAAAGGTGCTTATATTGAAGAGGCTATTTATGTCGGAGACGACCAATTAGAATCTCTTGTAAATGTGAAGTCGAAAGAAGAACTCATAGGGGATATTATTACATTATTACAATCACCTGCTAAAAATGTTATTTCAGCATTACAATCAAGTGGAGGTAAATTATCTGGTATTTTAAAGACATTATCAGAAAAATAAATTAGCGCATTAATAAACTAAATAATAAAATTTTAAAACAATTGAAATGGCAGATTTAAAAGATTTCGCAGAACAATTAGTTAACTTAACAGTAAAAGAAGTTAATGAATTGGCTGGTATTTTAAAAGATGAGTACGGTATTGAGCCTGCAGCAGCAGCTGTAGCTATTGCTGGTCCAGCATCTGGAGAAGGAGAAGCAGAAGAAGAGCAAACAGAATTTGATGTAATCTTAAAAGCAGCAGGAGGTTCTAAGCTTGCGGTTGTAAAATTAGTTAAAGAATTAACTGGTCTAGGATTAAAAGAAGCAAAAGGTATCGTAGACAGCGCGCCTGCACCAATTAAAGAAGGTGTTTCTAAAGATGAGGCAGAAGGTCTTCAAAAATCTTTAGAGGAAGCAGGAGCTGAGGTTGAACTTAAATAAGTTTCTCCATATCTAACAAATTAAGGTTTAGGTTTTTAAGAATTTTGTTATTCTTAGACCTAAACCATTTTGTGTATATACTCCTACTTTATTAATTACAGAATTTTTAATCAAAAAAATATTCTCTTTTGGCAACGAAAAACACTACTGAAAGAATCAATTTCGCTTCTTCAAAGCTTGGAATAGATTATCCTGATTTTTTGGATATTCAAGTAAAATCTTTTCAAGATTTTTTCCAATTACAAACAAAAGCTGAAGAGCGAGGTGAAGAAGGTTTATACAAAACCTTCATGGATAACTTTCCAATTACCGATACTCGTAACAACTTCGTATTAGAATTTTTAGACTATTTTGTAGATCCACCTAGATATAGCATTCAAGAATGTATTGAAAGAGGCCTTACTCACAGTGTGCCATTAAAAGCACGTCTAAAATTATATTGTACTGATCCTGAGCACGAAGATTTTGAAACAATAGTACAAGATGTTTATTTAGGAACTATTCCTTATATGACAAACTCAGGTACTTTTGTAATCAATGGAGCAGAAAGAGTTGTAGTATCTCAATTACATAGATCTCCAGGTGTATTCTTTGGGCAATCTTACCATGCAAACGGCACAAAACTATATTCTGCAAGAGTAATTCCTTTTAAAGGTTCTTGGATAGAATTTGCGACCGATATCAATCAAGTGATGTACGCTTATATTGATAGAAAGAAAAAATTACCTGTCACTACACTATTTAGAGCTATTGGTTTTGAAAGAGATAAGGACATATTAGAAATTTTTGATTTAGCAGAAGAAGTGAAAGTTTCTAAAGCTGGATTAAAAAAAGTTCTAGGTAGAAAATTAGCTGCAAGGGTATTAAAAACTTGGTTTGAAGACTTTGTAGATGAAGATACTGGAGAAGTTGTATCCATCGAACGTAATGAAATTATTTTTGATCGTGATACAATTATCGAAAAAGAGCATATAGACGAAATTATTGAAGCAGGAGCGAAAACTGTATTACTTCACAAAGAAGATAATCAACAAGCAGATTACGCAATCATTCACAATACGTTACAAAAAGATCCAACAAATTCAGAAAAAGAGGCTGTTGAACATATCTACAGACAATTAAGAAACGCTGAGCCGCCAGATGAGGAAACTGCAAGAGGAATTATTGATAAATTATTTTTCTCCGAGCAACGTTATAATTTAGGTGAAGTAGGACGTTTTAGAATGAATACAAAACTTGGTTTAGATATTGATATAAACCAAAAAGTGTTAACAAAATTAGATATTATTACCATCATAAAGTATCTAATTGAATTAATCAATTCAAAAGCTGAAGTAGATGATATTGATCACCTATCTAACCGTCGCGTTAGAACAGTAGGAGAGCAATTAGCTAGTCAGTTTGGTGTAGGTTTAGCTCGTATGGCTCGTACTATTCGTGAGAGAATGAATGTACGTGATAACGAGGTATTTACTCCAATTGATTTAATTAACGCGAAGACATTATCTTCCGTAATTAACTCATTCTTTGGAACCAATCAGTTATCTCAATTTATGGATCAAACAAATCCATTAGCAGAGATTACTCACAAGCGTAGATTGTCTGCTCTTGGGCCAGGTGGTTTGTCAAGAGAAAGAGCAGGATTCGAGGTTCGTGATGTTCACTATACACACTACGGCCGTTTATGTCCAATTGAAACACCGGAAGGACCAAATATTGGTTTAATTTCATCTTTGTCTGTATTTGCCAAAGTAAACAACTTAGGATTTATAGAAACCCCTTATAGAGAAGTTTCTAAAGGGTCTGTTGATGTCGAAAATGAGCCAATTTATTTAAGTGCTGAAGAAGAAGAAGGTAAGAAAATTGCTCAATCTAATTTAGAGCTAGATAAAAATGGTGTTATTGCAGGAGAAAAAGTAATTGCACGTGCGGAAGGAGATTTCCCAGTAGTTACACCAGATACAATTGATTATATGGACGTTGCTCCAAATCAAATTGCATCAATTTCAGCATCTTTAATTCCTTTCTTAGAGCATGATGATGCCAACCGTGCCTTGATGGGATCAAACATGATGCGTCAGGCGGTACCATTATTACGTCCAGAATCTCCAATTGTTGGAACTGGATTAGAAAGAAGAGTTGCAAAAGATTCTAGAATCTTAATTAATGCAGAAGGAGCAGGAGTTGTTGAATATGTAGATGCAAATAAGATTACCATCAAGTATGATAGAACAGACCAAGAGAAGCTGGTAAGTTTTGAATCTGATGAAAAATCGTATGATTTAATTAAGTTTAGAAAAACCAATCAAGGAACATGTATTAACCTTAAACCTATTGTCAGTTCAGGAGATAGAGTTAAAGAAGGTCAGGTTCTTTGTGAAGGATATGCAACACAAAAAGGAGAATTAGCACTAGGAAGAAATATGAAAGTAGCCTTTATGCCTTGGAAAGGGTATAACTTTGAGGATGCAATTGTAATTTCTGAAAAAGTTGTTCGTGAAGATATTTTTACTTCTATTCATATAGATGAATATTCTTTAGATGTACGTGATACAAAATTAGGTACAGAAGAATTAACCAATGATATTCCTAACGTTTCTGAAGAGGCTACTAAAGACTTAGATGAGAACGGAATGATTAGAATTGGTGCAGAAGTAAATCCAGGAGATATTCTAATTGGTAAGATTACACCAAAAGGAGAATCTGATCCTACACCGGAAGAAAAACTTTTAAGAGCTATTTTTGGTGATAAAGCAGGAGATGTAAAAGATGCATCTTTAAAAGCTTCACCATCTTTAAGAGGTGTGGTAATTGATAAAAAGTTATTCAGAAGAGCTGTAAAAGATAAGACTAAGAGAATTAGAGATAAAGAAGCAGTAGCCTCTTTAGAATCTTCTTTTGTGTCTAAATTTGAAGTTTTAAAAGAAAACTTAGTAGATAAACTGTTCCAACTAGTTAGTGGAAAAACATCCCAAGGGGTATTTAATGATCTAGGAGAGGAAGTTTTACCTAAAGGTAAAAAATACACACTCAAGATGCTAAATGCTGTTGATGATTATATTCATTTAACATCAGGTACTTGGACTACTGACACTAAAATTAATGCACATGTTAGTGAGTTAATTCATAATTACAAAATTAAAGTAAACGATTTACAAGGTGTTTTACGTCGTGAGAAGTTTACAATTTCTGTAGGAGATGAATTACCAGCAGGAATATTAAAACTAGCTAAGATTTATGTTGCTAAGAAACGTAAGTTAAAAGTAGGAGATAAAATGGCTGGACGTCACGGAAACAAAGGTATTGTTGCCCGTATTGTTCGTCAAGAAGATATGCCATTTTTAGAAGACGGAACACCAGTAGATATTGTATTAAATCCGTTAGGTGTACCATCGCGTATGAATATTGGTCAGATTTATGAAACAGTTCTTGGTTGGGCTGGACAGAAATTAGACAGAAAATATTCAACTCCAATTTTTGATGGAGCTTCATTAGATCAAATTAATGAATTTACTGACGAAGCAGAAGTACCAAGATTTGGTCATACATACCTATATGATGGTGGAACAGGAAAACGTTTCGATCAACCAGCTACTGTAGGTGTAATTTATATGATTAAACTAGGTCACATGATTGAAGATAAAATGCATGCTCGTTCTATCGGACCTTACTCGTTGATTACTCAACAACCACTTGGTGGTAAGGCACAATTTGGAGGACAGCGTTTTGGAGAGATGGAAGTTTGGGCGTTAGAGGCTTATGGAGCCTCAAGCATATTGAGAGAAATTCTAACAGTAAAATCTGATGATGTGATGGGTAGAGCTAAAACATACGAAAGTATTGTTAAAGGTGAAACCATGCCAGAACCAGGACTGCCAGAATCTTTCAATGTATTAATGCATGAATTGAAAGGTTTAGGTTTAGACCTAAAACTAGAAGAATAAATATATAGCATATTTTTTGGGTATATTTTAAAATATACCCAAAGATATACTTATTTAATAAGGGTTTTTAACTCAAATTTAATTCGATACCATTACCATGGCAAGAAAAAACGAGAAGTACACTGTAAAAAAGTTTAACAAAATCTCAATTGGTTTAGCATCACCAGAATCTATTTTAGAATCATCTAAAGGAGAGGTGTTAAAGCCAGAAACTATTAATTATCGTACACACAAACCCGAAAGAGACGGACTATTTTGTGAGCGTATTTTTGGTCCTATAAAGGACTTTGAATGTGCTTGTGGAAAATATAAAAGAATTCGTTATAAAGGAATTGTTTGTGATCGATGTGGTGTAGAAGTAACTGAAAAGAAAGTACGTAGAGATAGAGTCGGACACATCAATTTGGTTGTCCCTGTTGCTCATATTTGGTATTTTAGATCGTTACCAAACAAAATGGGATACTTATTAGGATTACCATCTAAGAAGCTAGATATGATTATCTACTACGAAAGATATGTGGTAATTCAACCAGGTATTGCAAAAAATATTGAAGGAGAACCATTACATAAAATGGATTTCTTAACAGAAGAAGAATATTTAGATATTCTAGACACAGTTCCACAAGAGAATAATTATTTAGACGATACAGACCCTAATAAGTTTATCGCTAAAATGGGAGCAGAGTGTCTAATCGATTTATTAGCCCGTATTGATTTAGATGAATTATCATATCAATTAAGACATAAAGCAAATACTGAAACGTCTAAACAACGTAAAGCAGAAGCTTTAAAAAGATTAAACGTTGTTGAAGCATTTAGAGATTCACAAAAGAATCGAGAAAACAAACCTGAGTGGATGATTATGAAGGTAGTTCCGGTAATACCACCAGAATTACGTCCATTAGTTCCATTAGATGGTGGTCGTTTTGCTACCTCAGATTTAAATGATCTATATCGTAGAGTAATCATCAGAAACAATCGTTTAAAAAGACTGATGGAGATTAAAGCTCCTGAAGTAATTTTACGTAATGAAAAACGTATGTTACAAGAATCTGTAGATTCATTGTTTGATAACACACGTAAATCTTCAGCAGTAAAAACAGAATCTAACAGACCTTTAAAATCATTATCTGATTCCTTAAAAGGTAAGCAAGGACGTTTTCGTCAGAACTTATTAGGAAAACGTGTTGATTATTCTGCACGTTCTGTAATTGTTGTTGGACCAGAATTAAAGTTGTCTGAATGTGGTATTCCAAAAGAAATGGCAGCCGAACTTTACAAGCCTTTTGTAATTCGTAAATTAATTGAAAGAGGAATTGTAAAAACAGTAAAATCTGCAAAGAAAATTATAGATAGAAAAGAGCCAGTTGTTTGGGATATTCTAGAAAATGTAATTAAAGGACACCCTGTTTTATTAAACCGTGCGCCTACATTACACCGTTTAGGTATTCAAGCATTTCAACCAAAATTAATCGAAGGAAAAGCAATTCAGTTACATCCACTAGTGTGTACAGCTTTTAATGCCGATTTTGATGGAGATCAAATGGCTGTTCACTTACCATTAGGGCCAGAGGCTATTTTAGAAGCGCAATTATTAATGTTGGCTTCTCATAATATCTTAAACCCTGCAAATGGTGCACCAGTTACTGTACCATCTCAGGATATGGTTTTGGGTCTGTATTATATGACCAAAGAAAGAAAATCTACTAAAGATGTACCTGTAAAAGGTGAAGGCTTAACTTTTTATTCTCCAGAAGAGGTAACTATTGCTTTTAACGAAGAAATGGTTGAGTTAAATGCTGGAATTAAAGTAAGAACATACGATATTGACGAGGAAGGAAATTCAGTGAAGAAGATCATTGAAACTACTGTTGGTAGAGTCTTATTTAATGAAGTTGTACCTGAAGCTGCTGGATATATAAATGAAGTATTAACCAAGAAATCTCTTCGTGGAATTATTGGTGGTATTTTAAAAGTAACAGACATTCCAACAACAGGAGACTTCTTAGATGAAATCAAAAACATGGGATATAAATTTGCCTTTCAAGGTGGTTTATCTTTCAGTTTAGGAGATATTATTATTCCAGAAGAAAAAGGAGCTATGATTGCTGAAGCCAATAAAGAGGTAGACGGAATTGTAATGAATTATAACATGGGTATGTTAACGCAAAAAGAGCGTTACAATCAAGTAATTGATATTTGGGGAAGAACCAACAATCAATTAACTGAATTATCTATGAAGCGTTTACGTGAAGACCAACAAGGATTTAACTCAGTATACATGATGCTAGATTCTGGAGCTAGGGGATCTAAAGAACAGATTCGTCAGTTAACAGGAATGCGTGGATTGATGGCAAAACCTAAAAAATCTACATCAGGTGGTGGAGAAATTATTGAGAATCCAATTCTTTCAAACTTTAAGGAAGGATTATCAATTCTAGAATATTTTATCTCTACTCACGGTGCTCGTAAAGGTCTTGCCGATACAGCATTAAAAACTGCTGATGCAGGATACTTAACACGTCGTTTAGTTGATGTTTCACAAGATGTAATTGTTAATGAACATGATTGTGGTACCTTAAGAGGTTTAGACGTAATTCCATTGAAGAAAAACGATGAGATTGTAGAATCTTTAAGTGATAGAATAGAAGGAAGAGTTGCTTTACAAGATGTATATCATCCATTAAATGAAGATTTATTAGTTGGAGCTGGTGAGGTTATTACCTCTAAATTTGCTAATGCTATCCAAGCTTCAGGGTTAGATTTAGTTCAAGTAAGATCTGCATTAACATGTGAGTCTCAAAGAGGAATTTGTGCAAAATGTTATGGGCAGAGTTTATCTACTCTTAACAATGTTCAAATTGGTGAAGCTGTAGGAGTTATTGCAGCTCAATCTATTGGAGAACCAGGTACGCAGTTAACACTAAGAACTTTCCACGTTGGTGGAGTTGCTGGAAATATTTCAGAAGAAAATAAATTAACAGCTAAGTTTGATGGTAAGGTAGTTATAGAAGATCTTAGAACAGTAGAAGGAAAAGATGCAGATGGAAAAGTGATAGATATTGTAATTTCTAGAACTGCTGAGATGAAAGTAATTGATAAAAAGACTGATATCACACTCAGTACAAATATCATTCCTTATGGGTCTGTAATCTTTAACAAAAAGATTAAGTCTATTAAAAAAGGAGAAGCTATTTGTCAATGGGATCCATTTAACGGTGTTATTGTTTCTGAATTTGGAGGTACCGTGAAGTTTGATAATCTAGAGCAAGGTATTAATTACCAAGTAGAAGTAGATGAGCAAACTGGTTTCCAAGAAAAAGTAATTACTGATTCTAAGAATAAGAAAATTATTGCTTCTTTAATCATAGAAGATAAAGACGGTAATGCTTTACGTTCTTATAGTTTACCTGTTGGTGCTCATTTAATGGTAGACAATGGTGAAGCTGTAGAAAGTGGAAAAACATTGGTTAAGATTCCTAGAAAATCAGGTAAAGCCGGAGATATTACTGGAGGTCTTCCAAGAGTAACAGAATTATTTGAAGCACGTAACCCTTCTAACCCAGCAGTGGTCTCTGAAGTAGACGGTGTCGTTTCTTTTGGTAAAATTAAAAGAGGTAATAGAGAAATTATTGTTGAATCTAAAACAGGAGATATCAGAAAGTATTTGATTAAACTTTCTAACCAAATCTTAGTTCAAGAGAACGACTTTATAAAAGCAGGAATGCCTTTATCTGACGGAGCAGTTACTCCAATAGATATTCTAAGAATACAAGGACCCTCTGCTGTGCAACAGTACTTGGTGAATGAAATTCAAGATGTATATCGTTTACAAGGTGTAAAGATTAATGATAAACACTTTGAAGTTGTTGTTCGTCAGATGATGCGTAAAGTAAGAATCATTGATTCTGGAGATACGCTATTCTTAGAAAATCAATTGATTCATAAGAATGATTTTATTCTAGAAAATGATGCTATCTACGGAATGAAAGTAATTGAAGATGCAGGAGATTCTGAGAATTTAAAAGCTGGACAAATTATTACTGCGCGTCAATTAAGAGACGAAAACTCATTGTTGCGTAGAAATGATAATAGTCTAGTTGTTGCAAGAGATGCACAACCAGCAACAGCAGAACAAGTATTGCAAGGAATTACTAGAGCTTCTCTTCAAACAAAATCGTTTATTTCTGCGGCATCGTTCCAGGAAACAACGAAAGTATTGAATGAAGCTGCTGTAAATGGTAAAGTAGATTATTTAGAAGGATTAAAAGAAAATGTTATTGTAGGTAAGAAAATTCCAGCTGGTACTGGTATGAGAACTTATGATCATTTAATAGTTGGTCCTAAAGAAGAAATCGAAAGAAGCTTTAATTAATAATAATCATGGCAGAAGATCAAAATAAAAAAGGACAAATTAATATTGAGCTAGACGAATCTGTTGCGGAAGGAACCTATTCTAACCTAGCAATCATCAATCATTCAGTCTCTGAGTTTATTGTAGATTTTATTAGAATAATGCCAGGGGTGCCCAAAGCTAAAGTGAAGTCTAGAATTATCTTGACTCCACAGCATGCTAAAAGGCTTACAAAAGCTCTCGCTGATAATATTTTGAAATTTGAGAAAGTGCATGGTGAAATCAAAGATTACGAGCAACCACCAATTCCAATGAATTTTGGACCTACAGGTGAAGCATAAATAATAAAAAACCCAAAACAATTGTTTTGGGTTTTTTTATTTAATTAACACATGAAGTTATTGTTATAAAAATATTATTCCTTCACTATTTTTAATAAGTGTGTTTTTTGATCTTTTGTGATTTTAGCAAAGTACATTCCTTTAGAAATATTGTCTAAATTAAAAATCACTTTTTTAGAATCATAAAAAGTCTTTTCACGAATTAATTGACTTGTAATATTGTATAGTTCAATTTTAACTGATTGATACTTATTTTCAAAAGAAAAATAAATATCCTTTTTTGTGGGATTTGGATAATAATTAAAATCGATTGATTCATTTTCTGTTATTGAAAGAGAATTATTAATCATAACTACTTTTTCATCCCAACTTAAAATTTCATTTTCAATGTAGAGCTTAACCTCATAATCTCCAGTCTCTTCAAAGGTATGACTCGGGTTTTGTTCAGTACTGATATTTCCATCACCGAAATCCCAACGCCAAGAAAGAGCTCCAATACTCGTATCAATAAAATCAACAGTTAGATCATTATTAGAATGAGTAAAATTAGCAGTTGGTTTGTGTTGCTGCCAGAAAAAATTCGTAATTTTTTCAAAAATAATTCCCCAGTACTCGTTTCCACCAATACCATTACTCCAAGTTCCATTGTTTGTTCCATAAAACTCATGCTCTCCATCAGGAACAAAATAAGTTTCTTTATTTGTTAGTTCTAGTGCTTCAAGTCTATTATTTATTTCATTACTTCCATAGGTGTAATTTAATGCAGCATATCCAAAAGGTGAACCTATTTCAAAAGGGACTACAGAGTCAATACCTCCATGAATTAGAAATACAGGTTTGTCATTATTTGAATTTATAAGATCTGTATTTTGAATAGCACCCCACAAAGCAACAACCGCATCTGGTTGACCATCAAAACTGAGATTATTTCCAACGTTTAAAGGCCCCAAATCTGGAGTTGTATGACTAAAAGGTGGTGTTATGTTTATGTATGATACAGTTCCAATGTCTTCAGGTAACTCATTATCATTCATATATATACTATGTAATCCGATAAAGGAGCCTGCACTACTTCCTACAAAATATATTTTTTCCGAATCGACATTGTACATACTAGCATTTGCCCTGAGATATCGTACTGCAGCCATTCCATCTTGTATACCTCTATAAACAGCTCTAGTACCATGTGTATTTGGATTCGTGATAATATTAAAACCTAATCTATATTCTATAGTAGCTGTCACATAGCCTTTTTTAGATAAAGAATCACAAAAAGCCATCATGTCATCATGGTTTTTATTTCCTGAAAGAAATCCTCCTGAATGTGCAAATATAATTGCAGGCTTATTTTCATTTGTGTCTCCTTCTGGAACAAAAATATCCATTTTTAATTCTTGACTAGTAGTGTTAATTTCAACAGTATATGGATAATCTATAAAAGGTGCGTTTTGATAGACTACATTTTCCGTAACTTCAACAGCAGAAAAAAGAGTTTCGGTATACCTATATTCTTGAGCTTGTGTGATAGATTGAAAGAATATTATTGTAAAAAAAGCACCAATTGTTTTAAAATTTATTCTCATGTTTGATAGATGAAATTGTAGCTCTAAATTATTGTGTAGTAAAAATAGTTTATTAAACTTACAATAGTTTTATGACCATAACAAAAATCATATTTTTAACGAACTTTTTTGTTGAAAAGACTTATGAAATAGAGCAGGGATGCTTAAAGAGTAAAAAAACACTATATTTTTCGCGTTTTATTAAGCAACCAAAAGTCAGCTAATACCAAAGCTGTTAGTGCTTCAATGATAGGTACAGCTCTTGGAACCACACAAGGATCATGACGTCCCTTACCCATAATTTTTGTTTCTTCTCCTTTAGAGTTGATGGTGTTTTGATTTTGCATGATGGTGGCCACTGGTTTAAAAGCGACTCTAAAATAAATATCCATACCGTTGCTAATCCCTCCTTGAATCCCACCTGAAAGATTGGTTTGAGTTGATCCGTCTGCATTAAAAACATCGTTATGCTGACTTCCATTCATCTTAGTTCCTTCAAAACCACTACCAAATTCAAAACCTTTAACAGCATTTAAAGTAAGCATGGCATTTCCTAGGGCAGCATGAAGTTTATTAAAAATAGGTTCACCTAAACCTACGGGAATATTTTTTGCGACACATGATATTGTTCCACCAATTGTATCACCTTGTTTACGAATTTCTTTAATTTTAGTTATCATTTGTTCTGCCATTTTTTCATCTGGACAACGAACAATATTGGATTCTGTTTTTGTAAAATCTAACTGTTGGTATTCTTTACTCATTTCTAGATCGCCAACCGAAGAAGTATAGGCATTGATAGAAATGTTAGCAATTAATTGTTTGGCTAAAGCACCAGCTACAACCCAGTTGGCAGTTTCTCTTGCAGAGGAACGACCGCCTCCACGATAATCTCTTATACCAAACTTCTTATCGTAGGTAAAATCAGCATGAGAAGGTCTGTACACATCTGTGTTATGAGAATAATCATGAGATTTTTGATTGGTATTCTTAATGATAAATCCAATGGAAGTTCCTGTTGTTTTACCCTCAAAAATTCCTGATAGAAATTCAACGGTATCTGGCTCTTTACGTTGAGTAACAATTTTTGATTGGCCAGGTTTCCTTCTGTTTAATTCTTCTTGAATTGCATTAAAATCTACCTCAAGACCCGCAGGGAATCCATCAATAACACCCCCTATAGCAGAGCCGTGTGACTCTCCGTAGGTAGTTAGTTTTAATAAATTTCCAAATGAATTAAAAGCCATTAAAAAGATCTAAAAAATGAAAAGCTAAGATACTATAAAAATCAGGAAACCATAGTTTTATTGCCATTGCTAATACCATAATAATAAGCACTTTTTTTACGAATCCGTCACCTTTACTAACAGACCACCTACTCATAACCCAAGCTCCAGAAGCATTTCCAATAGAAAGAATGAATCCGTACATCCAATTAATACTATCATTGTAAGCAAAAATAGCGATGGAAGCCACGCAATATGTAAGTGCCACAAAAACCTTAATTGCATTGCTTTTCACTAAAGAGATATGGTTAATACTAGACAAGGCTAATAGTATTATAAATCCAACACCAGCTTGTATAAAACCACCATACAATCCTATAAAAAAAAAGGCTATTATGCTTAGCCAAAAGTATTTTCCTGTTATCCTTTCTAAACTATTTTTTGATGAAGTTTTAGGACTTAGAACCATGTATGCTACAATCACCACCATGATAACACCCAATATTTTATTAAAAAGTTCGCCTTCAATTTTTACACCGGCAATTGCACCTATCACGGCACCAATAGTTGCCGGAATTGCTAAATAGATACTAAATGGAAATGTATTTACACCTTTACTTTGGAAGCCTTTTACGGCAAATATATTTTGAATTACAATGGCAATTCTGTTGGTTCCGTTTGCTATATTTGGTGGCAATCCTAAGAAAATTAACATGGGTAAGGTAAGTAATGAGCCACCACCTGCAACGACGTTAATCACTCCAGCAATGAACCCAACAAGTACCAACAATAAATAGTCTACCATGTTGTCTTATTTATTCTATAAAAGTATTATAAATAAAGTAGAAATACACCTTAAAAATAATCCATTAAAAAAAGCACAAATGCTTTTACAAAATGAAAAGCTTTTCTATATTTGCACCCGCTATCAGTTATTTGATTGGCGCGACCGGAGAAATGGCAGAGTGGTCGAATGCGGCAGTCTTGAAAACTGTTGACTGTTACAGGTCCGGGGGTTCGAATCCCTCTTTCTCCGCAAAAGGAAACTCACAACGAAGGTTGTGAGTTTTTTTGTTTTCAGAAATGTCGAAAATTTATTTTCGTAAATAACTGAAAGCAAAAAACTAAACACACAAAGTGTGTTTGAGTTTCTATGCTTGCTCATGGCTGTATTTTATATGGCATATTAATGTAAAAATACCCATAATACTTTAACCATCAGTCATTTGAGCCAGTTATTTGCCAATTAACCAATGAAACAGGGATGTTTCCCATTCCATTAAGTGTGTCAAAAAAGTCTTTTAAAACAAATGACTTGCCTTGTAATTCTTGTAATTTGGCATAATCAGCCAATGTGTTTTCAAGTAAATATTTACCTGTGATATAACTCGTTCCATATCCTGGTTGACGTAAATACAAATGCTGCTCAAAAATGAGAAGCTCTTTCTCGGTTTTCATCCAACCACGAGGTGTGTATTCACTGTGTATAGCACCAGCTTCCTCCATAGTCATCTCATTAGCATGCGCGTATAATGACCCTAAACCCCTTGCTGCACGCTGTGCAATCATTATATAAACAATCTCTTTGGTTCTTGGGCTGTCATCGTACAAACCTGCTTGCATAAACATTTCTTCAACAGCTGTTGCTGTCCCTTCATTTCTTGAATCAAAAATATTATATAACAATGGGCCTCTTCTTATTTCACTACTATGTGGCTCATTATCCATACGCGCTAATTCAAACCAATGATAAAAGTGTGAATACAAAGGCCTAGGGTCGTAATGCTCACCAATAGTGAAAAAATTTCGTTTCTCTTTGGGAATAAATTCACCTAAATGCTCACGTAGTGCAGCATCGAAATAGGGTTTTACAGTAACAATTTCTTCCTGGTCTAAAAAGGTAATCAAGCTTTTAGCTGCCTCATCAGCCATTTTGTTATAGGCCTCAATTGAGCCTGCATCAACCAACTCTGGTAGATTTCTATTTCTGTGTTCTTCTAATTTTAAAGAAGTCCAAGCACGTGCGAGCTCGCGTTTTAGAATCATCACTTCATCATCCCATGTTAATGGAACCAGATGTACATTTTGCAAATACCAATTATAATTGTCTTTGCCAATTCCTGACGACCCCGTTTTTGATATTGATTGAGCTTGCAACCAAGAAACAAAATCATTTGTTGAGGCTATGGCTTCGTCAATTAAGGAAACTAAAGCTACATCATCTTTTATGCTTGTTAGTTTTTTTAGATCGTTAAGTTCCACACTTTGGTATTGAATATCTCTAATCCCGGTAATCCATAAATCCCGTGCATTTCCTGTTAAATTTTTCTTTGCTTGGTTATTGAGTGGTACAATTACTTTTAAGTCAGTTAAAAATCTAGTTCTTTCTTGTGTTGATAAAGGAAACGTGTAAGTCCATAGTTCTGTTGTACCATGATGTGTTGGGCCTTCATGGGCGGGCACATCGCTTCTATAAGACCAAACCGATTTGTAGAAAGCAGGATCTCGTGCCCAAGGTTGTAAAATGCGATGGTTAAAATCATAGCCATTCATTTCAGCCCAAACAATCATCCAATCCACTTGATTTTCTACTGGCCAATTTGTGGTGTCAATGGATTTTAAACCTGACTGTAATTCTTTAAATTCTGACCAACGGTTTTCAAATGTTTCGCTTGTATAATCGGGTGCTCCGTTTAGGAGTGGTGGTTTTTCAAATGTTCTCCATTCTTTAAATAATGCAACCAAGTCTGGATACACATTAGATGTGAATTTTTCTGTTGTATTGAGGTTTGCTGTAGTTTTTTCTTTATGACCAGTTTGACAGCTCATAAAGAGCGTTAAAAAAAGAGCAAGAGTTACAATGGTTATTTTCATTTGATTAGCGTGTATACTTATAAATAATTTTTTAATCCTGGCTACAATGTCTTGTTATTTTAAATTAATAGCAACTGTTTCTTTCGTTTTTCTACTTTTCTCTGCCATAAACCCCATGATATGACTCTCTACAGATGCATCTATAGTAGAGGTTAATAAACTTGGGTCTTGTTTTTTTACAGCATTAACCCAGTCTGTGACTAAGCCCCAATCTCCACCACCATGTCCACTACCTTGGTAGCCGCTATTTTTTTTCTCGTCAATAGTAACATCCCATTTAGTTACTTTACCTGTTAAGAATTCTGTGTGTGTAAACTCAGTCATATCCCCTGTGATATCTCCATGAGAGCCCATTATTCTGGTTCTTCTACCATGATATGATGTAAAAGCCTCCATAGAAAAATTAGCAGTAATTTCATCTTCAAACTCCATTGATGTTACATAATGATCTGGTTGATCATTTTCCATTTTGTAGACACATCGTCCATAATTTGTTGTTTTTAATTGTTGTAAAATATATTCACGGCGTTTAGATCTATCATCTGGCAAGTCAAAAACTGAAGACCAACCATTCGGGTCATTATAAATTTTCAAAGCAGAATATGGACAGCTAGCTTCTACAGCACAACCGTCTGTACATCTATTTGTACTGCCTTCAGGAGCATTTTCTTTTTTAAACCACTTCAAACTACCATATGCAGCAATACTTTTACATGGTTTGTCTATCATCCATCTTAAGATATCTAAATCGTGACAGGATTTAGCAAGAATAATTGGTGTTGTTTCTTTTGAGTTATGCCAGTTCCCCCTAACATATGAATGCGACATATGTATATGTTCAATAGGTTCTAGATGTTGAATACTTATTAGCTTTCCTATTGATCCAGATTGAATCATTTCTCGTAATTTTATAAAATAAGGAGCATATCGCAAAACATGGCATACGGCAACAATTCTACCCGTTTTATTTGCTAGATTAAGAATATCTGAGCATTCTTTTTCTGTTGGAGCTATCGGTTTTTCTAGTAAAATATCATAACCCATCTCCAGCGCTTTCATACAGGGTCCATAATGTAAATTATCTGGTGTTGAGATAATAATGGCATCGGCAAACTTAGGACGATTAAAAACATGCTCCCAGGTATCAAATCTATTTTCTTCAGAAATATTGTGTTTTTTTGCGTAACGTTCATTTCTTATGGAGATGGGTTCTGCAACACCAACTATATTTAATTCTTTAGGGAATTGAATACCATAATTCCCATATACATTTCCTCTTCCACCAGCACCTAAGGTTATGACCGTAACTGGTTGTTCAATATCAGGATTTCCGAAATTTCTGACAGGTATGGTGTTAGCCTTATTTTCTGTGTTAGCAAAACCGCTAAATGGGCTTGATAATAAGGAGGCCCCACCAATACCAATGGTTAAATTTTTGATTGCTTTTCTTCGATCTATTTTTTTCATATTGAACTCAATGTTAATTCGTTTAAAATATACTACTGCATGTTTGAGAATGAATTTATTTAGATTTCACTGTTCTAAGATAGAAAAAAAATACAAAATTTGAAAGCATTCGAACTTTCTTAAGGTAGATAGAGATTTTTTCACAAGCAATAAATTATAAAATGTGTTGTGAATAGTTTTTATATTATTTCAGATTATATATATTTATTTTGTAAATTTTTTAAAATCTATTGAAGGATCATAATCATTTTTGGTCTTGATTGAATGTAGTTCACTTCTTGAATCTTTGGATGTAATCATTGGAAAAAAGAGCTGCACGTACCAAGGTTCTTTTATTTGATTCCAAGCGCCAAACTTTGAAGGATACCTGCGGGTGATTTTTGATGTTCCAAAAATCACGTCCCAAATAAAAAGCAGATTACCAAAGTTACCATTAGGATGTGAAACACCATCTTCTGCTGTTAAACCATGATGCGCAAAATGTGTGCTTGGTGTTGAAATAGTTCTCTCTATAATCCATGCTAATGGACTTAAGATTTTATAGCGATAAAGAAATCTGTCCCATTTAGTTTCACTATGAGCCAATAATATGACTACTAATTTTATTGGTAGATAAAAAAGATACATGTAACCCATTCCTACATAGATTAAAACAGCTGAAAACCATATTCCCGGCATAAATGCATAGTACAATATTGCATTTCGGTAAGTTACGAGTACTCCCATTTCCTCTACCACATGATGTGGTCTATGAAGCTTCCACATTCCTCTATTTACATGCGAAAGTCTATGCCACCAATATTGTGTCATATCATCAAATACAAGAAATGCCAAAATATGCCACCACTTCGAGGTCTCTAGAAAATAATCTTCAAAACCGGGAAAACTAGAACCCATTAACCACAGCACAAAAAGAAATATCCCAGGTTGTATCAATGTGGGCAACGTTATAAGACTTAGCAGTTCAATTTTAAAATCATTTTTTGACCTTTTATTATCAAAATACAACCCACCAATAGACTCAATTATTCCTAAAATTAAAAGTACAGCTACGGGAATGAGTTTGCTTATAGTCTCTTCTTTCACAATTATTGTTTATTACCTGTCCAATTCCCGTTATAGTTCAGACTTGTATTCGTCCAAGTTCCATTTCCGCTATTTCCATTTAATTGTCCAATAAATACTCCTCCAGATGATGTTGTTCCTAGTGTTGCTGTTAGAGTTCCGTTTTCAGATGTAATTCCATTAATATCAGAAGATTCAGAGAATACACTTGAAGTTGCTGTTCCACTTACAATTCCATCAGAATTTATATTAACAGTCCAATTTCCGTTATCATCATTTCCAGTATATTGTCCATTCCAATTTCCTTCAAAATTTGATGAACTTGAGTTATCGTCATTACTTGAACAAGATGAAATTAGAATTGTAAGAGTTAAAATTGGTAAAAAAATCAGCTTTTTCATTTCGTTTGTTTTAGTATTTAATTTGAGTTTCGTTCTTAAGCTACTGCCAAAATTATTTTATCTGATTTGTTGCGTATTTTAAGCATCTAATCTAGTAAATAATTACGGACAAAGAAAGTCTGCGATGATTTTCGTAAGTAGGCAAGAAGCTAGCAATTTAATAACGGTGCTTTAAACCTAATTATTCAAGTTCTATATTTAAAACAGATTTTTTTAATCTAAAATTGTCAGCTTTTATTAATTCAATTCCTACGATGCTTTCAGACGATATTTTCTGATTTTTATTTTCAAGTAAATATCCGTTAACATAAATATCATTTTCCTTATTCAGTCCAAAAAAGACATTCAACTCTTTTTGTGATTTGAGTTTAAATTCGTGATTGATATTCGCAGTTATAATTCCTACGCTTTTCTCGTTTTCAATAAATAGGTACGTAGAGCCTAGTTTTCTTTCTTTGAAAATATTCAGTTCTAAAACTTTGTCAGAGGATATTTTGTTCAACAAATCAATACTTCCAATTATAGTGTCGTTTATTATTAAAATTGGATTTTCAGCTTTCATTATACTTATTTTCGAATTCTGATTTTGAGCGTAAGTTGAAAATCCCATAGATAGAATTAAGAATAATGTTACTATTAATTTCATTCAGTTTTCCTTTAATGTTTTAACTGGTTATATGGAGAAATGTCTTGTTTGTACTCCTCTGTTAACGGATACTAGGAGCTTTTGTTATTGTTTATCATTTTTTAAGATTATTCAATTTTTAGAATTATAAACCACTCCTTTTTCCAATTTACCAAAATTATCAGTTGGATACAACCATGGGTTTTTATCCGAAATTGTAAACTTCTCTAAAGATTTTTTTTTTTGAGGCTTTTTAAGAAATTTAGTTAGAAACTTTATAATTAATTTTTGCATTCTATTGTTTTTGTGGCGCTTCTTATTTAAGCAAAATCAAATATAAAAAAATGTATCAAAAATAAAAACTCATATATTGTTTTTAAAATTTAAGTCAAAATTTTTTTACACCTAAAAATTTAAAACCCCAACTAAATAGTTACAGTAGTTGAGGTTTTTTAACTAACTAATTATTTTTATTTCATCAATAATAGTTTTTCATATTATCTATATGAGTCTTTAATTGTAATTTTAATTCTTTGGGCTCTAAAACCTCTACGTCCTGGCCATAAGATAATATTTGCTGAACAAGCTCGTCATTTATAATTGTATTGAACCAAACTTGGTTTTGTTTTTCCTCTTCAAAAAATTCTTCAAAATCTGGTAAAAATGGTTTTGTTTTAAAAAATTTTTCTCTTCCATTATAAAAACATAGAACTATTTTTTTTACTTCTGTATTCTTTAACCGTTTTACACCTACCATAGTTCTAAAAAAATTATCCCAATTCGTTTCAATTTGCATGAAATTAAGATCACTGAGTATAGTAAATTTTATCAATCTTTCATCCAATGGTATACTCCATTCCTTAATTTTTAAGGTTGCGTTAAAACCATAAACAAACCATCTTCTATTGTACTGCTTTAAAATTTGTGGATGAAATTCATAGGTGGTTATTTCTTTATCTTTAAAACCTTTAAAAACTATTTGTAAAACCTGTTTCTTTTTTATCGAAAGATATAAAGGTTTTAAATGTTTAATTCCTTTATACTCCTCATTATGATCATAAAACAAAATTTTAGAGGTTACATTTCCAATGTCTTCACCATCCTGAAATTTTATTAATGCTTCCTTAAGGTTATCGTACTTAGGGTGGTTTTCAAATCGTTCTAATAACTGAGTTGCTGCAGAAATTAAATAATTTTCATAATTTAATAATGGTCTTTTAGCAATTGAAAACTCAGAATCTGAATATCTTAATATTCTAATGTTTTCAGGAAGAGGTGCGTTAAAACCATTTTTTTTATCTCTGAATACACTTATATCATCTCTTAAAGTACGGATTGATATACCTTCACCAGGATAAAATTCTGCAATTTTCTCATTTAAATAATATAGTAAATCATCAAACTTGAATGATTTATTACGAAAACAGTAATCTAAAATATTATATCTAATATGTGCATGTTTGCTGTTTGCCATTTTTACTTGGTTTATTATTTTGATGTGTTATGAAAGCTATAATTAATTATCTTTTTTTATAAACCTAACAGTAAAGATTAAAAAATTGGTTAATAACATAAATCGCATTTAGTTTTCAAATAAAAAATCTACGACTGAATTGAATTACAAATATAACTAAAATGTGCAATTATATTGCACATATATGAATTTAATTTGTGTAATTATTAAAACAAAAAAAAATTAATGAAATAACTAAGTAAAAGCTTAATAATCAAAAAACATAAAACTGTGCAGGTACAATGTACATATCTAATTTAATATTGTAAAAAATTAAAAGCAATGATAGAAAATAAACTAAATATTTTATATGGTAATGAAGTAACTACAATTGGTAAAACATATTTAGCTGATAGTGGCTTTTTGTATAAAGTAGGTGTTCGGAATTTTGGTAGCCTTAAAATTTTAGAGGAGGTAGCTCTTGGAACTGGAGTATCATTTTTGTGCGGAATAAAAGTTTTTGATCAAGAAGGTACATTGTTAATTGACAAAAAAATGAAAAATAATTATTACTATGAAAGAGAAGAGGTAAGAAAGGTTGTGTTAAATGAACTTTTACATATGCTAATTGAAGCAAATAAACAAAATTTCAATTTTGATTTGAATGAAGCGAAAATGAAAATAAGTGCACATTTAAAACATGCCTATTTTAATATTTCTCACAAGGCTATAAATAAATGGGCAATTGAACTAGGCATATTTAAAAAATAAATTTTATCAATTATGAATAATATTATAGCCCTCACTCCAGTAAGATTAAATCTTATTGAAATTCAAACAACACTTTTTATTGAAGAAGAAAAAACATATTTAAATAGTGTTAACATAATATTTGAAAGTAGAATTATCAAAAAAATAAAAATAAGAGATGAATTTATATTGAATAATGAAAAAAATATAAATGAGATTACTCGAAAGTATTTTTTAGATACGCTTTGTATAAAAAAAAGAAAAAATTACAACAAGGGGAAGAGAAAAAAAGCAGCATCAAACCTAATGGACGAACTAAATCTATTTAAAACAAAAAAATATGAATAATACACTTACATTATTGAAAAAGAAAGGTTTAATTAATTCAAATATTTCATATTCTGAAATTGCAAATGCTTTCATTTCGAAGGGGTATACCTCAATAGCTGGAAATACATATTTTAATTCTATAAGAGTTGCTGAGGGTATTTTAATAAAGGAAGATGTTGGTCAAGGTTATGCACATACATTTTTAAATGGAATAAAAATATATTCTATCAGAGATAAAACACTGATAGCTGATAAACGTTTTAATAATGTGAGATACAACCAATCTAGAATGAAATCAGAAACAAAAAAATTATTATTAAATATGCTTGAAGAATCAGCTAAAGCCGAAGGTTATGTTTTTAATATTAAAGATTCAGAAACAATCATAGAAAATATTCTTAACAAAGCATTAGAGGAAAATCAAAATGATTTTATAAAAAAACAAACATCAAAATATTTAATTGCATCATAAAATATTTATAAAACATATATCTAAAAAAGAAATTAACGATATTTACAATAATATAGTATTTGTTTTATCTGTGCAGAAACTACGCACAAAATAATATGACATTTACAAAAGTTCTTTAACAAACCGTAGAAAAATATTGACTTGCCTACCTTCTGGTAGGTGGTCTGCTGTATTCGGCAGATAGTTGTAGTTTGCTGCAACTAAATGTTTTAAGTGTTATTTTGTTTAGTATTCTTTACAACATAATTAAAACATTGTTATTATTTATTATTAATTTTATTATTAATTTTTAAATAAGTTCATCATCCTATTTTACTTTAATTTAAAGTTTTCATAGAGAAAGAATAATTCTACGGTTTTTTAATTGAACAATCAAACAACTATGAAAATAACAATAGACAAAGCGCAAAAAATAATAGATCTATTTACTAACATGAACAGTAAAAAAGATTTTTTAACACTATTAAATATCTCTAAAAATTTTATTTACAAGGAGAATACTTTACCCTTCACTGAAAAACAATTGAATTACTATTTAATAAAAGATTCAAAAAAGTTTAATTCCAAAAGAAAATCATACACAGAGTTTACAATTAATAAAAAATCTGGAGGTAAAAGAACTATTAATGCTCCAATTAAAGGATTAAAAGAATTCCAAAAAGCATTAAACTTAGTACTCCAATCTGTGCACGAACCTCATAAAAATGCTACAGGTTTTATACAAGAAAGATCAATTATTGATAATGCATCTGCACATGTTGGTCAAAACTATGTATATAATATAGATTTAAAAGATTTTTTTCCTAGTATTGATGCAAGTCGTGTTTGGGGAAGATTATTATACCCCCCATTCAATTTAAAAAGTACACCCGAAAGAAAGCATATTGCCAATATGATAAAAACTTTATGTTGCACAGAGCTAGAAGTTGAGCGGCATAAAGATGGAGAATGGAGAAAAGAGAAAAGACTTGTTTTACCTCAAGGTGCTCCAACATCACCGACCCTTACAAATGCTATATGTGATAAATTAGATAGAAGACTTACAGGAGTGGCAAAGCGATTTGGATTAAACTATTCACGATATGCAGATGATATAACCTTTAGTAGCTCTCATAATTCATTTAAGAATCAAATGGGAGAGTTAGAGTCAATTTATAGTCAGAATAGTACCTTTAAAAAAGAGTTGTTAAAAGTAATTCGCGAGCAAAATTTTCATATTAAAGAAAGTAAAGTAAGACTTCAAAAAAGAGGTTATAAACAAGAAGTAACAGGTATAATTGTAAATGATAAAATTAATGTATCAAGGAATTATGTAAAAAACCTTCGTCATCTGATCTATTTCTGGGAAAAATTTGGGTTTGAAAAAGCAAGTGAATTATTCCTCAAAAAATACATTCTTGACAAAGGGCATTTAAAAAAAGTTAAACCTAATATGGCAATGGTTATTGAAGGTAAATTATTATATTTAAAGATGGTGAAAGGTGACAGAGATAAAACCTATTTAAAATTGAAAGAAAGGTTTGACAACCTAATAAATAGTAATTCGACCACTAATCATTCGGATAATATAGATGATAAAACACATCTTACTAATTTATTTCATTTAAATGAACTATTTAAAAATGGATATGAAAATGCCCTAAAAAGTTTTATTGATTAATTATGGATGAAAAAAATAAAAATCTGCAAAATTTACTAAAATTAGTCAAAGAATTAAGTTCTAAAGATGATTTGGAATGGTTTAAGAATGATTTAAAAAAACACTTTAATAATCAAGAAAAAACCATAAGCCCTAATAATTCAGAACAAATACTAAGTAATACTGAAAAAATAAAACAATATCTAAGTCTATCACCAGAACTAAGTTTAGATTATTCTTATATCCCTCACAAATTGTTAAAAACTAGGTTAGATCTTGATAATTTGAGAATGGAAAATGTCAGAATAAATTTAGCTGAGAAAAATGAACTTAAACGATTTTATGATTATATAATTTATGCTTTTTTTCAGGTTGAAAATTTGATTAACTATTATTACCATTTTAAATATCCAGAAATTGACACTCTTTTGAATCATTTTGAATCAATAGAAAGCGAGTACTTTAACTTCACTAGAACCGGAAAAGAAAAGTCTGTTAATGATATAACTATTTACATCAAATTAAGTGTTTTTAATCTTGGATATTTTACCGATAGTAATCGTTATGTAGGTCTAAATTTAAGCAACTTAAGAAGAGTCAGAAACGAAGGTCTTCACAGGTGTAATATAATTATGAAAAAAGGAGTTGAGGAAAATAAAGCTCTTTATCAATTTTTAAAACACTCAACATACAATTCAATTTTGTCAAATTTGGAAGTTTTAAATAATAAAATTAAAGAGCTATTGGTCTAGTTACTTTTTGTGCACTTATATTGCATAGTATGTTTTCATCTTTGTATTGTTAAATAATAAAACTAATTTATGCAATACAAAATCTCAATTTTAGACTATTTACAATTTGATTGCCCAACCTTAGAACAAAAAATGGCACTTCTTTCTATGTCAAAGTTTGTAAACTTTGATAATGAAGATGATTTCTTAATACTAAGCGGAGCAGCCGGAACAGGAAAAACTTCCATCACTACAGCTTTAATTGGGTATCTCAATACAAGTTCCATTAGTTATAATATTGCTGCACCTACTGGAAGAGCTGCCAGAATTTTAGGTAGAAAATCTAAAACTTTAAATAGCACAATTCATTCTTTGATATATAACACCAAACCAAATCCAAAAACAGGTGAAATAATCTTTACACTTAAAGAAAATAATGTTAAAGACTACACCGTTTATATAATTGATGAAGCTTCTATGATTTCCTCAAAAATCATCAATGATAAAACAAGTTTATTTAAATCCAATAGCTCATTATTAAATGACTTAATCTCGTTTGTTAAAAAAGGAAACCCACTCAATAAAATAGTTTTTTTGGGTGACAGAAATCAACTACCCCCTATCAATGAACTTGAGTCCATGGCTCTATGCGAAGAGTATCTAACCAATAAATTTTCATTAAAAGGATCCTCACATCTATTAACAGAGGTAAAGCGACAGGAAGATGGTAGTTATATTTTAAAATATGCAACTAATATTAGGATAGGTATTGACAATAATTTAAAAAATGTATCCCTTCAAGGTATCCAAAAACAAAGTATACATGCAGCAAGTAATAATTACCTTAAAGAATATCTTAATAATGGAATGGAATCTGTAGTGTCTATTGGCACTACACATAAAATGAACATGATGTTTAACTCTATTATAAGAAATAAAATTTACGGAAACACACCAGGAATAATAGAATCCGAAGATTTACTATTAATTGCTCAAACCTGGAGAAGAAATGGAAATCAACTTTATAGTGGAGATCATGTCTTAGTTGAAGAAGTACAAATAGAAAAAATAGAGACTGTAGCAAATTTAAAATTTGTTCCCGTTAAACTTAGGTCTAAAGATTTAAATGATCAAGATGAAATTATTGAAGATTACTTGTTGCTGGATTGTTTAACAAACCCAAAAGGTTTGAGTGCAGAGCAAGAATCTAAACTAAGACATGAAAGATTTAGAAAAAATAAAATATATAGAGAAAGCGGAAATACATCTGATGATAGATATGTAGGGGCAATTAGAGCAAATTATGGACATTCAATAACATGTAACAAAGCACAGGGAGGAGAATGGAATAAAGTACTTATTAACTCTTATTACATGCCCTCACTCAGATACCAATATACGGCAATAACTAGAGCTAAAGAGTCTTTAGTTTTTTATTAAACCGAATTAAGTTTAGAATATATTAGGGATTAATAAACTTACAAAACTGTAATATATTTTACACAAATTGGAATTATAAAAAAAAAAGTAAAAGTGTACGAAGACCATGAAAGGAAACGTAAAGTATTAGATCTATACAGGTAATCAAGAAGCACAATAAATATTAATAAACTACAGTTAAAATAAAATGAAACAATATACAAACGCTATAATTTTTGGAGTTGCAATAGTTGCATCTTCAATTTTCTTAGGAAAGGCATATACAGACAGAAGTAAAGCAGACGGAGAAATTAGAGTAACTGGCCTAGGGAAAGCAGATTTTTCTTCTGATTTGATAGTTTGGGAAGGGAAGTTTAGCGCTCAAAATATAGACTTAAAACAATCATACCTAACATTAGAGAAAAATAAAGCAACCATTAATGAATATTTAGTTAAAAAAGGAATTGAAACTGAACAGCTCATTTATAGCGCTGTGAAAACAAAAGAAAATTTCAAACGTTTATATTCTCCAGATGGTAAATTTATAGGCGAGGAGTTTGTTGAATATGAACTAACACAAACGGTTGCGATAGAGTCTAAAGATGTCAATAAAATTGAAAAAATATCAAGAGAAATTACAGAATTATTAAATCAAGGAGTTCAGTTTTATTCAGAATCACCGAGGTATTATTTCACAAAACTGGCTGACCTTAAAATTCAGATGATTTCAAAGGCTACCGAAGATGCTAGAATACGAGCAGAAAAAATAGCTGAATTCTCTGGGGGAAAATTAGGAAAATTAGAATCTGCAAGAATGGGAATATTTCAAATTACAGGACAGAATTCAAAAGAATCGTATTCTTGGGGAGGTACATTTAATACAAGTTCTAGAGAAAAGACAGCCTCTATTACTATGAAACTGACGTATAAAGTTGATTAAATACATCTACCAATGAATAATTTAAACATAAAATTATCTTTTGAAAACAGGTTACATTTAAACAAAGCGGCAGGAACGTTGATACATGTTTTTGGTGAAGGCTATTTTATTACTGATGAATACGGCAGAGAAGTAAATACTTTTGTAAGAGAAGAGGAATTTGATAGGCTTATTGAAAAGTTTAAATACCGACAATTATTAATTGAAAAACTAAACAAGGAATACAAAGGTTCGTTTGAGTTTGGGGAAGACAATGTTTTAGTAATAAATGGTAAATCAATTCTTAAACGCTTTTGGAATATTCCTAAAGATGATGAGGAAGTAGATTTGTATTTCAAGAGTATTTCAGAGGTGATCAATTCTAAAAACAACTAACCAAATTACCATGGCACATCATCACTATCAATACTCCAAGGTACTCTATCATTTTCAGTACTATCAGTATCTAGAGTACTATTCATAGTACTAAAAAAGGTGTCTTTCGTTTCTTCTGGGTCTTCTTCTATCTCTTCTTTATAATGCTTTGCTATGTAGGCTTTTTTCCAGGCTTCTCTTCTTTCTTCACTCCAAAACTCATCAGGCGAAGGCATTTCACCCTCAAACACTTTCACAAGCTTGTCTACTCCTTTATAGTAATAGGAAATATTTTCTTCTAAACTTAAAATATCTATTACACCTTGCCCACTTATACCGATTAGTTTATGAATAAGTTCATCCCTTTCTTTTGTTGAACTTGTATAAAAGTGAAACTGAACGGATGGCTGTTGCTTAATCTTCCAACCATTTGTAAATTCTATTTCTAGATTATAAATATCATAAGGTTTTAGGTCAATATATTCTAGAAGTTCTGAAGTATTTTTGAACTTCTTGCGCATCTTTCTAATGGGATATACTGTATTTTTACGTTGCCTGATTCCTTTATTAACTTGATAAACAAGTGTTTTGCTTTTAATTTCTAAGTGTTTGAAGTGCATTAATAACCATAAGTTTGTCTTTGTATCTACATCCACACTAAAACTTTTCTTATCTGAAAAAAGTTCTATGCCGCCAATTAAAGAGTTCCACATTTTAATTTATTGTTATTAAGTTATTCAAGTAGGTTTTATATATAGTTGCCTATTGGCAATGAAAATTTACATGATTTGATCAAGTTGATGAGTTCATAACAATCTTCATCTAAGTAACTACTCTAAATATAATTATTATTTTCTGTGCAAGGATGGTATACTCAAAAAAAAATCTAATAATTTTTATATTGTATTTTAAACTGTGTCCAACACTATTAAGAGCCTCTAATTAGATTAAACTCTCCCCAGATTAGCTTGATTTTAAAACCTCTTTATTCTGGAATTATTTTTTAAAATAAATTTTATTTTTTAAAATATTATTTTCATATTGCTTGAATGTCAAAAATGGAGTCTGATAAAAATAAAAAACCTCAAAAAAGAATTGAGTATCGAGGAGAAAATGTTCGAGTCTCAAGGACTGGCGGAGTTTCTGCAACCAAAACATTCAAGAAAGATGGGCAGGGTGTTACCCTAAATACAAAACATGGTGTTCGATTGCACCAGCGTTTATTTAAAGGCGCTCGCTTGGGGTTTCAAAACGGTAATTTTCAATTCATAGGAAGATATAAAAATGGTCCTTTAAATTTTAATGTTTCTAAAAGTGGTGTCAGTTCATCAATTAAGAATAAAAGAGGTTCGTACAATGTTTTAAAACCAAATTATTCCAGTTTTAAGTTAGGTGGTGTTCAAGTTAGGGGAAAAAATGCGGCGACGCTGCAGTTAATATATATGATTGTTATTTTATGTGTAAATAGTATTAAAGTGTTTTGGCATCTTTCTATTTCTATTTTTTGGTTTGGATTTTTAATTTTAAAATGGTTTGTAGATTTTAGTATGGGGTTCCTAAAAGGGTTTAAAGCCTCCACTCAATGAAACGCATTAAGCACTGTAAGGTTTGCAATACAGATTTCTCTACTATGTATAGGGTACAATATAAAAACCCTAAGGAGTGGGTGTTTGTATGTAAAGATTGTTTACTTAAAGTTAAAAAAGAGAATGCTACATACAAATACGGTGGTACATGGAAGAAGTAACAGCTTACATTTCAACTAAAATATCAATAAAAAATGAACTATTGAAAAGGTTATCAGTCCTGTTATTAATTTTTCCATTTTTTGGGATATCTCAAACAGTATACAAACACTCCTATATTGGTGAGAAAATTGATCATCATTATTATTCACTTTCGTATTCAGAAAAACACGAGCAGGCAGAATGGGTCTATTACACTCTAAACAATATAGGTCTTTCAGGTACAACCAATAGAACCAATAATTTTAGAAGTGATACTAAAGTTAGTTCAGATTCTGCAAGTCCTAATGATTATACATACACAGGTTTTGACAGAGGTCACTTGGCGCCTGCATCTGATATGAAAATCACTCTAAAAGCAATGTCTGAGTCTTTCCTTATGTCAAATATAAGTCCACAAATTCCATCTTTCAATAGAGGAGGATGGAAGAAGTTAGAATCATTGGTAAGGAGTTGGGCTAAAAATTATGAAATTCATATAGTCACTGCGGGTGTATTAAGTTCTGATTTAGCCAAACTTGGGGAAAGTAATGTTTCCATACCAAAATATTTTTATAAAATAATCTATGCCCCTTCAAAAAATAAGATGATAGGTTTTTTTATGCCAAATGTTAAAGTTAGTCAGAACTTAACTTCTTTTGTAAAGACAGTGGATGAAATAGAGTTTTATACTGGAATAGATTTTTTCTTCAATTTACCCGATGAAGAGGAGACGTTTTTAGAATCAAATGTTGATGTGAATGATTGGGATTTTAATGGTGCTTCTAAAGCATCGAAACCTAAATTTAAATCTACAACGTCAGTATCAGCACGTTGTAAAGGATATTCAAAATCTACTGGCAATAGATGTAAAAACAAAACTAAAAATAAAAACCAATATTGCCATCTTCATAAGAGTTCGTCTACTAAAAATAGGCTATATAAATAATAATTATTTGTATAGATGCATTGTCAGTGTTAACAAAGACAAATACTCTTAATTTTTAAGAACAAATCAAACCTATAATAATTTTTTATTGTAAATTGAAATGCTAAAAAAAAAATGATTCGCTAGATTTATTTTAACAAACAAAAAAATAAGAAATATTGAAGCTGTCCCTTAAGTATAAAATACAATTAGTACTATTTGTGGTATTTTCTTTTTTTATATTTAATTCTGATGCAGCTTTAAACTACACAGAAATAAAAAAAAATCTAAAAAAGTCAACTTTAGTATTAACTGCGTCAATAGTTACTGATGATGAAGAGCTTTGCCTTGGAGAACAATCAGTTATTACTTTTGAAGGTTTTGATGGAGTTCTAAACTACACTTTTACCTACACAATTAATGATGGTTCTGATCAGATAATCTCAACTACAGGCATTGAAAACGCTGTCTCTTTAAACTTTTTGCCAACTTCTTCAGGAACTTATAAATACACCTTAGTTAAGGTTGAGGACAGTGATGGAACGATCGAAGATGTAGGCGAAGAAATAGTAATTACAGTAACAGATCCACCTTCAATATCTTTTACTTTTACAAATGATGGAGCATGTTCAAATGAAACAATTGATTTTACATCATCAGTTAGTGGTGATGGCCCCTTTTCTTACACTTGGAATTTTGGTGATGGGAATACTTCAACAGATGAAAACCCTAGTCATACATATAACACTACAGGTATTGGTTTACAAAATTTCTCGGTAACACTGTCAGTTACTGATGACAACACTTGTATTTCTTCAGTTTCAGAGATGGTAGTCGTTCAAAACATACCTAATATTAGCTTTTTTTCTGGAGGGAGTCTTAAAAACTGTGCTGCTCAAGGAGATGGATTTGATGTTGAGTTTTTTAATAGTTCTCAAAGTAGTTCAGATATTACCTCTTATACATTTGATTGGGGTGATGGCTCTTCAGAGACTGTAATTGGAGCTGATTTCCCAGCGAATGCCAATGGAATTTCACATACATTTGAAATAGGTGTTTTTACTGTTGTGATTTCTGCAATAAATAGCAGTGGATGTTCTAACGAAGTTGAATTTGAGGTGATCTATGGAAACGATCCAGGAGGAGGATTGCAAAGCCCTCCAAATACATCTGGTATCTGTTATCCAACTGAACAACTAGATTTTGGAATTGTTGGTTGGGGTGAAAATTCAGAAGAAACGATATATGAATTAGATTTTGGAGATGGAACTATTGAAAGTTACACTCAAGTAGAATTAGAGAGCTCCCCAGGTTATGACGCGACTGATCCTTCGATGTCTTCCATTTTTTTAACACCACACGTTTACAACTCTGGAAGCTGTTCTGAAGTAAATGGTGAGTTTATTGTTAAACTAACAATAACAAATGCTTGTAATAATAAAATTTCAACAGCAAATAATGTGGTTGTATTGGAACCATCAGTACCTCTTTTTGAGGTAGACCCAATTGGTTGTGTAAACGTTCCTCTTCAATTTGATAATCAAAGCATTATAGGTGATAATGTAGATTGTATTGAAAGTGCAAGATTTAGTTGGGATTGGGGTGACGGAAATGTTCAAAATTTTCCTCCTGGCTCTACTGCTGACGACCAAAGTCATACATACACTCAACCTGGAAATTATACCGTAATATTATCTGTGATAGGAGATTGTCCGACTGTTACATATTCAGAAACGATTTGTATAGAACCCGAAATTACAGCCTCATTTACTTTAGCCTCTGAAGAGGGTTGTGTACCATTTCCAGTTGCTGCACAAAATACAATCGATGTTAGTCAATTATGTAGCGATCCAAATTATAATTGGACAGTTGCCTTTGAAGATATAAACTGTAATACACTTAGTGATTGGGAATTTACAAATGGTACAGATGCAAATTCTGAAAATCCTCAGTTTCTTTTTAACAATCCAGGAATTTATACAGTTACTCAAAATGTAACAACAGGTTGTGGTAATTTTTCTTCACAGAAAATTATTACTGTAAAAAAACCTCCAACTGTTAGTATTAATCCAATTGATGATTTCTGTCAACCAGGCCTAATAAACCCAACTGCAATAATCGAAAATTGCACAGATAATCAAGCAGGGATTACTTATAATTGGATGTTTTCTGGTGGTACACCATCTTCTTCTACTATAGAAAATCCAGAAAACATTTCATATGACATTCCAGGAATTTATACTATAACCCTAGAAGTAACTAATGATTGTGGTACCTCAAATACTGAAACTCAAATATTTGAAGTCTTAGAAAAACCAGTAGTAACAAATTTAATAACCACCCAAGAAATTTGTTCCAATCAAAGCACCATTTCAATACCTTTAACTTCAAGTAATTCCAACACAACATATTTATGGACTGCAACTACTGTACCTAACAATACTAATATTTCAGGTTTTATTTCTAGTGGTTCAACTTCAGAAATCCCAAGCCAAACTCTAATTAATAATGGTAATATACCCGGAAATGTTGTTTTTACTGTTACACCTGTTTTAAATAATTGTACAGGTGACCCTTTAGATATTTTAACAGTAATCGTTAATCCAACACCAATCATTACTAGCCAACCTGTATCTTCAGATATCTGTTTAGATGGTGTAGCAACCCAATTAGCTGTTGTTACTCAAAATGGCTTAGGAGTGCCAACATACCAATGGTATTCTAATACAACAAATAACAACACAACAGGAACACTCATTACAGGAGCAACAACAAGTACCTATGATCCACCAACAAATATTGTCGGAGTATTTTATTATTATGTGTTGATTTCTTTTGATGGTGGATGTGATGATATTAGTTCTGACGTCGCAATTGTAACTATTGCACAAGAGCCTGTAGCAGTAGCCAATAATCCCATACAACTAATTTGTTTGGACGGTTCACCTTTAGATTTTGAGATTACTTTAACAGGGGGAGTTGGAGCACCAAGCTACCAATGGTATTCAAATACGACAGCCTCAAATACCGGTGGATCGCTTATTAGTGGTGCCACAGCAAGTACCTTCAACCCAGGAGTTTTATCTACTGTTTCGTCATTCTATTACTATGTAGAAGCAACCCAAAATGGTGTTGGCTGTGATATCGCAGTTAGTGATGTGTTTACTGTAGAGGTTGTTGCTGACCCGGTGATAGATTCTCAAGCAATTGCGACCCAAGAAATTTGTCAAAACGCAAGCTTACAAGATTTAATCATAACTGTTTCAGGAGGAATAGCTTCAAGTAACTTTGATTATCAGTGGTATTCTAATACAAACAACTCAAACTCTGGAGGAACACCTATTGCTGGTGCTAATACCAATACCCTTACTCCAGATAATACAACTGAAGGAACTTTGTATTACTATGTTATAGTCATGCAATCTGAATCAGGTTGTGAGGTGGTAAGTAATACTTCGGAAGTAATAATTACACCCGGACCAATCATTACTAGCCAACCTGTATCTTCAGATATCTGTTTAGATGGTGTAGCAACCCAATTGGCTGTTGTTACTCAAAATGGAGTAGGAGTGCCAACATACCAATGGTATTCTAATACAACAAATAACAACACAACAGGAACACTCATTACAGGAGCAACAACAAGTACCTATGATCCACCAACAAATATTGTCGGAGTATTTTATTATTATGTGTTGATTTCTTTTGATGGTGGATGTGATGATATTAGTTCTGACGTCGCAATTGTAACTATTGCACAAGAGCCTGTAGCAGTAGCCAATAATCCCATACAACTAATTTGTTTGGACGGTTCACCTTTAGATTTTGAGATTACTTTAACAGGGGGAGTTGGAGCACCAAGCTACCAATGGTATTCAAATACGACAGCCTCAAATACCGGTGGATCGCTTATTAGTGGTGCCACAGCAAGTACCTTCAACCCAGGAGTTTTATCTACTGTTTCGTCATTCTATTACTATGTAGAAGCAACCCAAAATGGTGTTGGCTGTGATATCGCAGTTAGTGATGTGTTTACTGTAGAGGTTGTTGCTGACCCGGTGATAGATTCTCAAGCAATTACGACCCAAGAAATTTGTCAAAATACTAGTCTACAAGAGTTGGTTGTAACAATATCAGGAGGTGTTTCATCGAGTAATTTCAGATATCAATGGTATTCTAATACAATAAATAACAATACAACAGGAACACTCATTACAGGAGCAACTACAGATACATATACTCCAGATAATACAACTGAAGGAACTTTGTATTACTATGTTGTAGTCATGCAATCTGAATCAGGTTGTGAGGTGGTAAGTAATACTTCGGAAGTAATAATTACACCCGGACCAATTATTACTACCCAACCTGTATCTTCAGATATCTGTTTAGATGGTGTAGCAACCCAATTGGCTGTTGTTACTCAAAATGGCGTAGGAGTGCCGACATACCAATGGTATTCAAGTATTATTAATACGTATGATTTTACAAACCCTATTAGCAGTGCAACTAATAGTACCTATAATCCGCCTACAAATATTGTTGGAGAAATTTTCTATTTCGTAGTCATCGCTTTCGATGGTGGGTGCAGAAATATACAATCAACTATCGCTTCGGTAACTATAAATCAGATTCCAGTAATTGATATTGCAGAAATTACAATCTACAGTGAGGAGACTTTTTTATTAGATCCAAGTTTAATTACAGGAAACATCGTTCCAATAGGAACAACGTATACATGGAGTACACCAACAAGTGGGATTCCAGGATCTATTTTAGGTTCTTCTGCTGAGAGTTCACCTCAAACAAGTATTAGTCAGACATTAGAAAATATTAGCTCACCTCCAGAAGCTGTAACAGAAACTTATGTAATAACTCCTGCAACACCAAGTTGTTCAGGAGACCCTTTTATATTGAAAGTGATCGTTAACCCTTCAATCATAACTAATGCTCTCATAACAAATAATTCTTGTTTTGAATCAAATGATGGAGTTATAGATACAGATATTACCGGTGGTGTCCCTTTTTCAAGTGGACCTCCCTATTTAATTTTATGGAATGGCCCTAACTCATTTACATCAACAGCAAGTACCATAACAAATTTAATTGCAGGTGATTATATATTGAGAATCGAGGATAGTAATGGTGTTTTTGTTACTGAGCTATATACCGTTACACAACCAGATTTATTAACAATTACAACTGACGTAGAGAAAAACATTTCATGTTTTGGTGGAAATGACGGAGCTATAGAAGTGAGTATTTCAGGAGGAACAGCGCCTTTTACATTTAATTGGACTGGTGATGGTATCATCCAAGGAAATCAAAATCAAAGTGGCTTAATCGCAGGAACATACTTGCTAGAAATAATTGATGAAAAACTATGTGTTTCAAATCAGACCTACATTCTCACAGAGCCTGATATTCTCACTATAAATACAGTATCAAAAGAAGATATTCTTTGCTTTGATGATTTTACAGGGTCAATAGAAATAAGTGTAACTGGTGGAATTCCAATTGAGGTCTCTTCTGGTATATTTGATTACGTTTATAACTGGACCGGTCCCAATGGTTTTACTAGTAATTCTCAAAATATTTCAAATTTATTTGCAGGGATATATACAATTGAAATTACAGATGATTTGGGTTGTATTCAGCAAACAGATATTGAACTAACACAACCTACAGCAATAGAAATAAATTACATAAAAACAGACGTAACTTGTTATGGAGCTGCAGATGGATCAATTGATGTAACGGTAAATGGGGGGGAACCACCATATCAAATATCATGGAGTAATTTTGGAAACGGTTTTTCTCAATCTAATTTATCCGCAGGTGACTATATTGTTACAATAATTGATGAAAATCAATGTGAAGAGAATATTACTATTACAATAGAACAACCTATATTTTTTATTGATCCTGTAGTGACTCCAATTTCATGTAATAATGCAAATGATGCCTCTATTGATTTGAATTTAGTTGGTGGTGTTACTCCAATTTCTGTTACATGGTCAGACGATGCTACTGCTGGGGTTCAGAGAAACAACTTAGGGGCAGGTACTTACACGGTTACAATTTTAGATAGTGATTTAATTCAATGTCCAATTATTAAAACGTTTACTATTATCAATCCACCAGTGCTTGCAGTAACAAGTATTGTAAATGATGCGATAGATTGTGTTATTGCCAATAGTGGAAGCATAGAAATCGATGTTTCAGGAGGAACATCTCCTTATAACTTCTTATGGAATACTGGTCAAACATCAGAGGATTTACTTGATATCCCAGCGGGAGATTATTCAGTTGAAATTAAAGATGATAGAGGGTGTATAATAAATAGAGAGTTTACTATTTTTAGACAAGAACCAATAAGCATTTCTTTAATGGAAAGTGTGTTAACTGATTGTAATTCCAATACAATTAAAGTACAAAATGTGCCTAGTGCAACAGGTGGTTTTTTACCATACACCTATAGTTGGTCTTCAGGTGTAACCTCAGGAGGTAATAATGAAATTATGACTACAAGTCAGAGTGGAGCGTATGTTTTAACTATTACAGATGATAAAGGCTGTGCAGAAAGTGTTTCGATTCAGATTGATGTTCCTGATGTTGGAAGTCCTGATTTCTCATTTGAATCATTTGCTCTAAGTCAGTATTCCTATATTTCGATAGAAGACCCAATTCAATTTAATAATCTAAGTACCGGAAATTTCACCAATGTTTCTTGGGATTTTGGTGATGGAAGTCCAACAGTAAATACAGTAGATGCAGTACATACTTATGATCAAGTTGGAACTTATACAGTTGTATTAACAGTAGAGTATGATTATGGATGTGTATTTCAATCAACACAAGTTATAAATGTCACAAAGGGGTATTTATTAGTCACACCAAATGCATTTTCACCTAATGAAGATGGAATTAATGATGTTTTACGACCCTTGTTTAGAGGGTTTACATCCATAAGAATGTCAATTTTTGATACATGGGGTGTACTTGTATATTTTGAAGAGGGAACTTTATTAGAAGGATGGAATGGATTTGTTAATGACAAAACTGCTGAAAATGGTAACTATATTATGTATGTCGATGGTATTACTTTTTTTGGTAAAGAAGTTAAAAAAAGTACACCAATAACACTATTAAAATAATATGAAGAATATTATATCTCTTTTGTTTTTTCTTGCTTTTTTTCAAAGCTATTCTCAGGATGTGATTTTTTCTCAAAACTTTTTAGTACCAGAAACATTAAATTCTTCTTTTACTGGAGCTATAAGGAGTACTAAGGTAGGTTCTGTTTTTAAATCTCAATGGAGAAATAGTTCTTTAAAAACCTCTTCTAATTTTGCATTTGTAGATACTTGGTTAGAGGGCTATAAAACAGGTATTGGTGTTAGTTTTTTAAATCAAAAGGAGAGTGGCTCAGGCTATACATTTAATCAAGTGAGTTTTAATTTTGCAATGGCTTTTGAAATTGGTAATTCTTGGTTTTTCAGACCAAGTATTTCTTCAGGATTTGGAATGAAAAGTTATGGTTTTCAAAATCTTCTATTAGAAGATCAAATAAACTTAAATAGCAATACAACAAATACATCCTCAATAGACCCAATTTTATTAAATTCTCAAAAATCTTTTTTTGATTTTAGTTCCTCAGTTATTTTTAATAATAAAGATTCTTGGTTTGGATTAACATTAAGACATTTAAACAAGCCTAACATTTCTCTTACTGAAGGCGGCAACATACCATTAGACATATTTATGTCAATCCACGCAAAATATAATTTACCAGTATTTCAAAATTACGGAACATGGTTAGGAAGTAAAAGTAAAATATATGTTCTTGCTAATTATATGAATCAGAGAACTTATGGTCGTTTGGATTTAGGTTTGCAATACGTTTTTGATGATAAATTTTCCTTAGGTATGACCATGTTTACAGTTCCTGATAAAAGTATTAATTCTTTGACTAGCTTTTTGAGTACTTTCATAGGCCTAAGAGCTAAAGGGTATAGATTTGGATATTCTTACGATATGAACACCTCTAAGTCAATTAGTCTTGGAGGTGTTCATGAATTTTCTATATCGTATGATTTTGACATTAATATAAGAGCTTTGAATCGCTATAAGTGTATTTCTTTTTTTTAAATTTTAGAAATTTTTATTTATAAAAAATCAACTTATTTTGTTTTAACGACCAGTAAACATCACTAAATTTTTCTAAAAATTGAATTCCTATCAAACTATTATTTGCTGTTTCTAAAGTTTTTACAAGTGCAACTACATTCTTAAGTGTATAATCTCCAATTTTTAATTGAGTTATTTTGATAACTTTATTTTCAGTAGGTTCACCTCTAATACCTATGGTAGGGATTGTGATACCCAAGTCTTCATAAACTAGCCCATTTGCCTTAAGTTCATTGAACATTCTAAAACCAATACTCATCATCTCAGCACCAGTATCGAAAATAAATCTGTATGGTTTATCCTTTGAATTATCAAAGTATATATTAATGTACTTTGTTTTGTCATTTTTATCAAAAATTAAATCTAAACTAATAGACTCTGACGCTCCAATAATATCTGAAGGAACATAATAGTTATCTATATTAGTAGTTCTAGAAACTTCAATTCCGTTTTTGAAAATGGTGGTAATAATATAATTATCTATAAACTGTTTTTGAGTTCCTGCTTTCAAAGAATTATTTGGAAAAAACTCACCTTTTTCAGAAAATTCAAGATTTCCATCTTTAAATTGGTTTATGGAAACTGATCTACCTTCTTTTATGACATAAACCTGTATTTTTCCGCTAGTTAAATAAATGGTTTTTTCACCCTCAAATAAGATGTCATTTTGGAATTTTCCTTTGGACTTTTTTCTGTATTTTACACCTATTAAGTTTTCAACTCCAATGCCGTTAAACATATTATTTTGGAATTCACCAATGTAAGAACCAGTTCCATTTGGGTAACTAAGTTTCCCTTGACCTTCTTTTTTATTATTTTTAAAGCCTCCATTGTAAATATATCCGTCAGGATAAGTGAGTTTCCCTTGGCCTTCTTTTTTATTATTTTTAAAGTCACCTTTGTAAATAAATCCATCTGGAGATTTAAGAGTTCCATACCCTTCTTTCTTTCCTTCATAATTTAAACACCCGATATACTTACCTATCTGGTTATTTTGGTATGTGACATCTATGGTATCTTTACAAATCTCTCTTACTTGAGAAATAGAGTTTTGTGAGAAAAAAAATAAGATTAATAGAAAGTAATGGTTTAATTTCATTTTTAAATCGTGTTTAAAAAAACCTCTATTTATTTTACGAAAAATAAATAAAATAAATAGAAATAACTAAATTTTTTTCATGTCTACTATTAATTAAAAAAAATTGTCTTCTTAGTCAATATTATTCTCTTATGATAACTCAAAATAGCCATAAACAATTCTTTAATTTCAAACTTTTATTTTACATATAAAAACTCTTCATTAATTAGTTGGAAAAAATAGTTTTTCATAACAAAAAATATCAGATATTCTTAAAAGTTTACTAAAGAAGAGTAGTTTTGTCATATCTAAATATAGGTCTTGTTTTAAATTGTTTAAAAAAAAAACTATATTTGAATTTTTTTTATTTTATTGTAATTACTTCCCCCTCTAATTCTAATAGTAGGCAACTATTATTAGCTCTCACATTAAATTTGTTTGAGAGAACAATAAATATATAATTCTATCAATTTTAATAATAATAACTATTAATATCAGTGCTTGAAACGAATGTAGTTGTATAATCAATCATATTTACAGGAATAAATTCAAAACAAATAATATTTTAAAAATGGCTCTAAATTTGTTTAAGAATACTGGCATCAAACTTGACAAAGTTTGTGTCGGATTTAATTGGGTAGCAATTGAAACTATTGTAAGTGTTAAAAAAGGTTCATTTTTTGGATTAGGAGGCACAACAGTTAAAAATAAGGTTAAAGTTAAAGTAAATCTTCATGCTAGTTGTGTACTTCTAGACTCTAGCAAACAAGTTTTAGAAATAATTCACTTAGGGAATTTAAAATCAAAAACAGGTTTTGTCAATCTTACTTGTGTTAATCTCAGTGGAGGTATTGATGAAAATGACGGCTTGGATAATGAGATTATTACCGTTAATTTAGAGAGATTACCGGCTAATGTAGATCAAATTGTATTTTTCTTAAATAGTAATAAAAAACAAGATTTTGGAGACATTCCTTTTGTAACTATTAGAATTTATGAAGGTACTCCAGATAGAGTAGATAAAGTATTAGAAACTCTTTATGTTTCTAGTCTACCTGAGTTTGCTGGTAAAACGTCAGCAATAATGGGTAAGTTTTATCGTGTAAATGGCGAGTGGAAATATAATAATATTGGGCACCCTACATCAGATACAGATACGAATCAGGTAATACAAAAAATTCTAAATATATACGCTTAAAAAATCTATAAAATCATATATTTCCTTAGGATTAATTAACTATATATTTCCTAGTGTATTTATGCTTACATATGGTATCACTATAATAGTGATATTACAGGTTGTTATAATTGCCTTGTAAAGATTCTTTTTTTATTAAAAAATTTTACAATGTATTGATTAATATTGATTCGTTTATTTAATTTCCTTTTAATCCAATAAATTTTAATTAATTCAAATTATGTAAATTCATTCTATAGTATTGTATTAAAATAAATTTTTTATTAAATAGTATTTTGCAGAATATGCTGTGCCTATTCTCCGTAACATAAAGCTGAAAATTTAATTTTAGATTTATTGTTTCATGAGAGTTTAATGAGTGTTTTTAGAAATTAATTAAAAAAAAATTCAAGCAATGCGTAGCTTTATTTTGATTTTATATTGTATTTAAATTTTTCTTCAACGTTCTTAAATTTCTTTTTCTACGATTATAGCAAAGCAAAATTTTAAAAAATAAAATCTCGTTTTTTTTAACATTAAAAAAAGTTATAACTTAGAGCACTTTAAAAATTCTATGGTTTCAGATAATTTAGTTAATTTTTCTCCAATCTCTCTAAAAGAGATGGATAACGTTGCGCTATTAAAAAGAGTTGACACTAAATTTTTAACTACAGAAAAAAAATTATTAGAAATTTTAGAGATCATTAGTTCAGAGTATCAAATTCTAGATATTAACAATAAAAGATTGATGAAATACTCTACACTTTATTTTGACACCAAGGATAAGATGCTTTACAAGCACCATCATAATGGGAAAGGAAATCGACATAAAATAAGAATTCGAAAATACATAGACTCTAACCTTTGTTTTTTAGAAGTAAAGAAAAAAAATAATGCTGGTGTTACCAATAAATTTCGCTGTCTTATAGATGATTTTGAAAATAAATTATCACCATCATCAATAAAATTCATCAAAAAAAATACGGATAGTTCTTGTTTCTTAAATCCAGTATTGTCCAATACTTTTAATCGCTTTACGCTAGTTAATAAACAAGTACCTGAGAGGGTTACAATTGACACGGAAATAATATTTGAAGCAGATGAATCCTCTAAAAAATTGGAAAAAATTGTAGTTATTGAGGTAAAACAAGAGAAAGGAAAGGAAAATACCGCGATTTATAAAGCTTTAAAAATGAGCCGAATACCGATTGTTAGTTTTAGTAAATATTGTGTTGGTATTTCAAACCTCACAACATCAATTAAAACGAATCAATTCAAAGAAATAAATTTAAAAATTAATAAAATGTATAACTAATATGGACATATTTGGAATACCCTTTTTTGACGATGATTTTTACAAAATGGTGATTAAACTATTCATCAATGTAATTTTTTTAACAGGTATTATTAAATTTACGTACTACAAATACTCTAAAAATAAAGAATATCTTTTTACATTCTACTTAATAGGAATTGTAGTTTTCTTTTTATGTTTTACATTAAAAAAGTACGAATTAGATCTAGGAATGGCTCTAGGTTTATTTGCCATATTTGGAATTCTAAGGTATCGAACTACACCCATAGATGTTAAAGAAATGACCTATCTTTTTGTAGTGATAGGTATTTCAGTAATGAACGCATTGTCTAATAAGAAAATGAGTTATATTGAGATTTTAACAGCCAATACAATTATTCTATTATCCGTATATTATTTTGAAAGATTCTCTAATCATAATACTATTTTAACTAAAGAAATTATTTACGAAACTATAGAAAATATTCAACCTGAAAATCATGATAAGCTTAAAGAAGACATTCAAACTAGATTGGGTGTTCAAGTTGTAAATATAGAGATTGGAAATATCAATTTTCTGAGAGACACTGCAGTTATAACCGTTTATTATAAAAATTAAATTTTAATGAGAGTAGCCAATAATATTTTTTATCGTTCTATTTTAATATTTTTTTTAGTTTCTTTTATTCAAACAAGTATTGCTCAAAATAGTTCAGATACAGAGGGATGGAGCTCCATAGAAGTAGGTTTCAATATTTCAGATAAATTGTCTTTTTCAGCTTCTGAACACCTAAGATATCGAAATAAAATATCTTCATTGAGCACCTATTTTACTCAGCTAGAAACCTCATATGAGCTTTTTAAAGATTTTAATTTAGGTGGTGGAGTTCGTTTTATTAGAGAGAATGATGATGTTGGAAATATTCAAGGTCTAGAAACTCATTTTAGATATCAATTCAACGTGAGTTATAAGCACGATATAAAAATGTTGACTCTCTTTTACAGACTAAGATATCAGCATAAAAATGAACTTGGTATTGCTGAAGATGATGGAAATATCCCTAACGAATATATTAGATTTCGATTGGGTCTAGGCTATAAATTTATAAATCCTAATTTAGGGATTAGGTTAAAAGGTGAGCTATTCAATCAAATTCAAAAAGAAAATTTAGAAAATGGCTTTAATCGATATCGTTTATCTTTCGAAACCTATAAAAAGTTTAAAAATATAGGTAAATTTACGCTGTTCTATGGATTTCAAAAGAACTTCAATAGAATTGAATTAAAACCAAAGGCTATTCTTGGTCTAAAATATAAATATAGTTTTGATTTCACTAAATCAAAAAATTAAATAATCAAATAATAAATTTTAATTCATGAGAATTTTAATTATTGTGTTATTGTTTTTTGTTTCTTCTATAGAATCACAAAACATAAGAATTAATGAAGTTGTTTCCTCTAACTCAGAATATTTTGATGAAGATGGTGATACACCAGATTGGTTAGAACTTCATAATTATGGTACACAAAATGTATCTATTGCAAATTGGACTTTATCTGATGATGTAGATGATTTTACAAAGTGGACATTTCCCGATATTTCATTAGCACCAGATGAATACTTACAGTTATGGGCTTCTTCTAAAGACCGATCATCAGTTACTTATTCTAGAACACTGGTTAATCAAGGAGATACCTTTTCGTACCTACTTCCTTTCAGTGAGCCAAGTTCTAATTGGACCTCTTTGAGTTTTGATGACCAAAATTGGTTAGAAGGTGCATCTGGATTTGGTTATGATGATGGAGATGATGCAACATTAATACCAACCGGTACATTGTCTGTTTACCTTAGAAAGACTTTTACAATTACTAATCTTAATGATATTTCATCACTAATTCTAGACATCGACTATGATGATGCTTTTGTTGCATATATTAATGGTGTTGAGATAGCCCGTGCAAATATAAATGGGGTGCCACCACCGTTTAATTCTGGTACTTCACAAGACCATGAAGCTCAAATGTATTCTGGTGGAATCCCTGATAGGTTTTTAATATCAAATTTTAGCTCAATTTTAAATAATGGTCAAAACATTTTAACGATTCAAGCGCATAATGTAAGTTCAAATTCCTCAGATTTTACCATTATTCCATTTTTATCAGCAGTTTTTACCACTCCAAATAGTTCTGGTGTTACACCTCCTGATATTTTGAATTTAACAACAAACAATCTTCATACAAACTTTAAAATATCGTCTGGTTCAGAAACATTAAGTCTTTCAGATTCCTCTGGGAATTTAGTAGATCAGTTAATTGCTGAAAACTTACCACCTGACACATCAGTAGGAATTTCTACAAGTTCAGGTAACATTGTAAGTTATTTAGATACAACACCTGGATATGAAAATTCAAATACTGAATATTTAGGAGCAGTTCAAAGTGTTGTTAATTTTTCTCAAGAGGGAGGTCTAATAAATGGCTCCTTCAACCTTTCATTAAGCGGAAACAATACTGGAGAAGTAATCCGTTACGCTTTTGGCGGTGAAGAACCAACTGAAACATCATCAATTTATTTATATCCACTAGAAATAAATTCGAATACTACTGTAAGAGCAAGAATCTTTTCAAATAATTATTTTCCATCTCCAATATATACAAAATCCTATATCATTAATTCAAATCATGATATAGATGTCATGTTTTTAACTACAGAACCCGATAACTTTTTTGATGAAGATACTGGAATTTATGTTTTTGGTCCTGACGGAACATATGATACGAATCAACCTTATTTTGGTGCAAACTTTTGGGAAGATTGGGAACGTCCAATTCATCTATCTTTTCATGAAAATGGAACTGATAATTTTTCAGAATTTAATGCCGGTGTTAAGATTTTTGGAGGGTGGAGTAGGGGTCAAAACGGACAAAGATCTATGTCTTTGTTTGCCAGAGCACAATATGGAGACTCTAAATTTGAACATTCCTTTTTTGATCAACTACCATATGATAAGTTTGAAGCGATGGTGTTGAGAAATTCTGGACAAGATTGGATGCGATCTTCAATGAAAGATATTACGCTTACAAGCTTAATGCGTGGTTCTGGTTTAGATTTTCAAGAACACAACCCTGTTGCTACCTACATTAATAGTGAGTATTGGGGAATGTATAATTTACGTGAAAAAATTAACGAACATATGCTGGCTTCTAAACATAATGTAGAGGCTGATGACATTACTCTGCTAACCAATAATGCAGAGGAGATTGAGGGATCAAATGACGAATATAATCAACTTATTTCCTATGTAAATTCAACAAATTTATCACTAGATTCAAATTTTGAATATGTAGACGAACAGATAGACTTAAAAGAATATGCTGTTTATCAAGCTTCCAATATATTTTTTAATAATACTGACTGGCCTGGTAACAATATTAAATTTTGGAAACACCCAGCAGGTAAATGGCGCTGGATCATGTATGACACAGATTTTGGCTTTGGTCCTTTTTGGAATATTAATAATTATAATGAAAACACGCTTAGTTTTGCATTAGATCCAAACGGTCCCGGATGGCCAAACCCTTCTTGGTCTACCTTACTATTTAGAAGACTAACAACAAATACTGGCTTTAGAAATAGATTTATAAATAGGTATGCAGACGAACTAAATACTCGTTTTCTAGCTACTAATATCAAGGCACATATAGATCAAATTTTTACCACTATCTCACCAGAAGTTACTGCGCATTATGAACGTTGGAAAGATGACCCATCTCTAACCAATAACGGAATTTTTATTAGTGATATAAATGCGTGGATAGGCTACTATATTGACGAAATGAAAAATTTTGCAGACAATAGACCTTCTATTGTTAAAAATCATATCATGTCTCAATTTAATTTACCTGATTCTCATCCATTAACAATTACAAATAATAGTGTTTCAGAGGGATTTGTTGAGGTTAATGAGAATTTAAATATCCAAGAACCTTCTTGGACAGGAGACTATTTTGAAACAGTACCTGTACAATTAAAAGCCATTGCAGCTCCAGGATATGAGTTTTCTCATTGGAGTGGAAATTTATACTCTATACTTGAAACAATAACTATTAATTTGGCGAATTCTTTTCAGGTAATTCCAAACTTCTCCCCTTCGGGAACACCAGATCAAATTGTAATTAATGAAATTAATTACAAATCTAACGTTGACTTTAATGCTGATGATTGGGTAGAAATTTACAATCCAAATACATCTTCTGTAGACTTGTCTAATTGGGAACTGAAGGATGATGACGATTCTCATGTTTTTATAATTCCAGATGGAACATCAATTGAAGCAAATGGCTATCTAGTATTTGTAAAAGATGCTTCAGATTTTGCTGCTGTTTTCCCGGAAATCACAAATTATATTGGCGAAATTGGATTTGGATTTGGAGGGTCTGATTCTGTAAGGTTGTATAATGGTAGTGGTGTTCTACAAGATGAAGTTACATATCTTAATGATGCTCCTTGGCCAATTTGTGCTGATGAAACGGGTGATACGTTAGAACTGATCACTCCAGATTTAGACAATTCTTTACCAGGTAGTTGGTCATGCATCAATACACATGGAAGCCCTAATGCGGTTAATAATAGTTCACTTTCTATAGATAACGTATATATAGAACCTGTGAAAGTTTACCCCAATCCAGTTCAGAATACACTATATATAAGTGGCGTAAAAGGCCCATCTAAAATAAAGGTTTATTCTGTTTTAGGACAATTGGTCATGAATCAATCCATCACTAATACGTTAGACGTGAGTCGACTTAAACGAGGTGTTTACTATATTAAAATTAGTGATAGTGAAAAAACAACACAACTTAATTTTATAAAGTATTAGTCATATCTTTTATAGGTCTCATTTACTTTAGTATTAAACCTATTAATTATAGCGCCAACCATATCAAATGGTTCAGGCATACTCGTAATAAATCTTTTTCCTGACGAATTGGCTCTTCTATCAGAACCTTTTGAAGCTAGAAAGAATTTATCGTTGTGGTTTACTCTTACGTTTATTCTTCTACTGTCTAGAATGTCTCCGTTATTGTCTAAAAACTCTAGATCAACTTCAACAGATCCAGAGGCAGAGACTTCATAAATGTAACCTTTACAATACCACGTTTTAATAGAGCCGTCTTTTTTCTTTTTTGTCTTTGTCTTTTCATAAAACACCTTACTTATAACTACTGTGGGGCCAGCGTAATATTTTAAGAAGTTAAACTTTACAAATTCATCAATATTTTTTAATTCTTCTCTTCCCTTTTCTCCTAATGCACCAATTTTTCTTAATTCTATTTTATTACTAATATTAGAGTAATTTGCAAATTGATATTTGTTAAACAATCCTATAGTGCTATTAATTAGATTTTTCATAGCTCTTTTATTAAAAGATGTATTGGTGAAATTATTCATTGGAAAATAACCAACATTCAGCGTTCCTAATTGTAGAGATCTATCTAAATAAGTTTGAACATCTTTATAATTTGCTATATATTTCAGAGAGCTTTCAAATGTTTTATAAGCTTTTTTATAATCATATTTGTTGGCAGCATTGTTGAAAGCTTTCAAGCCATTTGTGTAAAATTCGTCTGCTGCATTCGTGTTATAAGCTTTTAATAGATTGTCAGCCTCATTTCTTTTTTTTTCATAGTTCATCGTGTGCAGCGCAATAAACTTTTTTTGTTTTGATGATAATACTGCAGATAATTCAAATAACTTCTTTTGTATTTTATCTAAATTAGCATATGTGATGAATACTTTTTTCATCGGTGCAACAGAATGGAAATCTTTATAAGGTATCGCTTTGGTCTCTAAATCTTTAATATAAGTTGATGCCCAACCATTTACTTTAGATAAAGCCTCTTCAAAAATATCATTAGATTTTTTCCAATTCTTTTTAGCTTTTAGCGACTCTATAGATTTTAAGGTTGCAGTCACAAAATCTTTTTTCTTCAAAGCTCTTTTAGCTTCTCTGTAAGGTTTTCTGAAATTTTGAGCTGTGCTCAATTGAATACAACAGCAAAATAGTAATAGGAGGCTTAGTTTTTTCATCTTTTAAAAATAGAATTAATAAAATATTTATGTATAACGTTGTGGGTTGTAAAAGTATTATTTTACAACTCATTAAAACAATAAATATCATTTCATTTTAATACATAAACACTATAAAATTATTATTCTAAAATATTTATCATGGATATTTTTCCTATTTTAGTATCTAAAGTTGCAGGGTCTTAGGGGAATTAGAAAAAATAATTATTTTATTAAGCTTAACTTACGATTACTAATAAATTACAAACATTTTTAATGTTTGATAAAAAATCATTATGAATACACTCATCAAAAAAATAGTACCACTAGTTTTACTTCTAATTATAGTATCCTGTCAGGATAAAAAAGAGTTGCTACTTTTTAAGACTTACAAGGAATCCGTTCTATTAGAAAAACAAGGAATGCATCAAAAACCCAGAATGAGATTCAAATTATTTCAATCAAAGGTGTTGGATATGAACACCATTTTTAAACCGTTTAATGAAGAGTTGGCTTCTAATTTTTCAGAAAAAGAATACAAGGATTTAAAACCTTTAATCATAGAACAAGATATTCCCTCCATTCAGAACAGTATAAAAGATGGCAAACTTTCCTATGAAAAGTTAACGTTATTTTATTTGTATAGAATTAGAGAGTTTGAGAGTGATTCCACCAAATCATTACATGCTATTATTAGTCTAAATCCTTCAGTTTTAGAGGAAGCTAGAGCTAGAGACATCAATAGAGATGAAAATGATTTTCTTATAGGTATGTCTGTTTACGGTATGCCAATTTTATTAAAAGACAATATCAACACTGAGGGTATGCCAACAACCGCTGGTGCCATTGCTTTATATGAGAATAAGAATACAGATGATGCTTTTATTGTGAAAAGACTAAAAGCTTCAGGCGCTTTAATCCTTGGAAAGACAAATTTAAGTGAATGGGCTTATTATTTCTGTGGTGGCTGTCCCGTTGGGTACAGTGCTGTTGGAGGACAAACCTTAAATCCTTACGGAAGAGCAACGTTTGAATCTGGAGGATCAAGTTCAGGAAGTGGAGCAACGGTAGCAGCAAATTATGCTGTTGCATCTATTGGAACGGAAACTTCTGGTTCTATAACCTCTCCATCTAGTCAAAATTCTATTGTTGGTTTAAAACCAACTATTGGTATGTTAAGTAGATCTGGTATAGTTCCAATTTCTACTACTTTAGACACACCCGGTCCTATGACAAAAAATATCATCGATAACTATATCGTATTAACAGCTATGTCTGGTTATGATGCCTCAGATTCAAAATCATTTGAATTTGAAGACCAAGATTTTGGTGATATAGAAGATACTTTTAAAGGCAGACGATTTGGAGTTTTTAAAGACTATTTACAAGACTCTATCTATAGATTTAATATTAACAAGATAAAAGAAGCTGGTGCAGAAATTATAGAGATTTCTCCAAACCTAACAGATTTGCCAGGATTTTTATCAGTTCTAAACATAGAAATGAAACATGATTTACCTAATTATCTAAGTAATTACGCTGATAAAAACGTAAAAGTTATTTCTATTGAAGATGTTATTAATTTTAATAATGAAGATACTGTTGTACGAGCACCATACGGACAGTTACGATTTAAAAACATTGGCAAAGATACTGTAACACTTGTCCAGCTAGAAACGATTAAAAAAACATTAATGACCAATGCTCGAAATTATTTTCAAGCATTGGACCTTATGAGTTTAGACGCTATTTTATCTATCAATAATTCTCATGCTGGGTATTCTGCTGTGGCAGAATACCCAAACTTAACAGTACCTATGGGATATAAATCTACTGGAGAACCTGTTAATTTAACCTTTATTGGAAAACCAAAAGAAGAAGGTAAATTATTACTTCTAGGCTATATTTTTGAACAATTGACAAAACACAGAAAATTGCCAAAAAATTACCAGTAAAATTCACCTTATTAAACGTATTTTTGTCAACCTAAAAGTAGAGAATGAGGACTAAGTCTGTAAAGAAAAATAAGATTAATGTTGTAACACTAGGATGTTCTAAAAACATTTATGATTCTGAAGTCTTAATGGGGCAATTAAAAGCCAATGGTAAAGACGTTGTTCATGAAGATAAGAATGATGAAGGGAATATAGTAGTTATCAATACTTGTGGATTTATTGGAAAAGCAAAAGAGGAATCTGTAGATACTATTTTACATTATGTAGAGAAAAAAATAGCAGGAGATGTAGATAAGGTTTTTGTAACAGGTTGTTTAAGTGAGCGATACAAGCCAGATTTAGAAAAAGAAATTACCGACGTAGATCAATATTTTGGGACACATGATTTACCAAATCTCTTAAAAGTTTTAGGTGCAGATTACAAACACGAATTGATTGGTGAGCGTTTAACCACCACACCTAAACACTATGCATATTTAAAAATAGCCGAAGGATGTGATAGGCCTTGTTCTTTTTGTGCCATACCACTAATGCGTGGAAAACACAAATCTACACCCATAGAAGAAATTGTGATTGAAGCAGAAAAATTAGCTTCAAAAGGTATTAAAGAAGTCATGTTAATTGCGCAAGACTTGACCTATTATGGATTAGATATTTACAAAAAAAGAGCTTTAGCGTCGTTGTTAGAAGCCTTGGCAAAAGTTGAGGGTATAGAATGGATTCGTATGCATTATGCCTTTCCAACAGGTTTTCCAATGGATGTACTAGAGGTTATGAAAAATGAGCCAAAAGTATGTAACTACTTGGACATCCCCTTACAACACATCAATACTGCCATTTTAAAATCTATGAAGCGTGGAACTACCCACGAGAAAACAACAGCTCTAATTCATAAATTTAGAGAAGCAGTTCCTACTATGGGAATTAGAACTACTTTAATAGTTGGTTACCCGGGAGAAACAGAAGCACAATTTCAAGAACTAAAAGATTGGGTAGAGGAGATGCGTTTTGAACGCCTTGGTGCTTTTGAATATTCACATGAAGAAAATACTGGTGCGTTTGTTTTAGAAGATGATGTTCCGGCAGATGTAAAGTTTCGTCGTGTAAATGAAATCATGGAAATACAATCTCAGATTTCTTGGGAGATCAATCAAGAAAAGATTGGAAAAATTTTTACTTGTTTATTTGATAGAAAAGAAGGTAATTATTTTTATGGGCGTACAGAATTTGATTCGCCAGATGTAGATAACGATGTATTAGTTGATGCCAGAGAACATTACATTAAAATAGGAGAATTTGTGGCAATTAAAATCCATGAAGCTGGTGATTTTGATTTGTATGGTACTCCAGTAATTTAAACTTTTTCTAGTTTATAAAAGAAAAGCCTCTAGGGCTTTCTTTTCAGTTTGTATTTGCTAGACTAGGTGGTTAAAAAATATAACTAATCATTCTCAAAGTAGATACAAACCCTATTAGGTATTGCTATGATTAAAATAATTTTAAAACACAGTTTATTAGTAGTTATAGGGGTATTGCTATTTAGTTTTCTTTTTTTACTCTATACTTCTGATGGTAAAGCTCCAACTTTTAATGTAGGATCAGAATTTTCATATGCTAAAGAGATTTCTCTCAAAAATAATAGCTTTAAAAGAGCTAGATCTTATATTTCACTTAAAGACAGTACAAAGATTGCAATTACCTACCTTCTTCCTGAAAAAGAAAATGTAGCAGGCTATCCTATTGTTTTGTTAGCATCGCCATATACCTCTTCTGTTTTTGTTCCTAAAATGAAATGGTATGAGCGAGCCTTTAGCAAATGGGAAACAGGCTCTTGGGGCCCTGAATACGACTTTATCTCTCAAAAATCAATAAAAACCTATACTTCTAACGGCTATGCCGTTGTATTAATGGATTTGAGAGGTACCGGTTCTTCAACGGGTTTTGCATCACCTGGGGATACTAAATATATTGATGATTTTACAGAAGTTTTTAATTATTTAGAAATGCAACCTTGGTCTAATGGGAAAATTGGTATGGAAGGACAATCCTACTTAGGCTGGACTCAATTTGCTGCCGCATCAACAAAGCATCCGGCTTTAAAGTGTATTGCACCCGGCTTAATTAATGTGGATGCCTACAGTGATAATATCCGCCCTGGAGGAATAAAAAACATCGATTGGATCGAATCATACAGCACTCGATTAAAAAATATCAATAGTAGTTTTTGGAGTACCGATGGAGAGCTGCCAATATTCCCTTCAGTACCGTTGACTGATATGGATGGTGACGGACAGTTTTTAGATGAGATTCCGGAGTTAAAAGAGAATGAACAGCTTGTCCTTAATACCAATTCAATCACTTATAAAGATGGTATAGAAAGACCTAATAATCCTTATATTTCTATGCTCAAAGAGCGTCAGAAAAGCATCAGTTTTTCCGATTTAGCAGCTAGTTTTGAGTATATTGATGACACCTTGTATTTCGATGATAGATTAGGTTTTTTTCAAGGAACGAATCCTATTAATTTGATTGCTGAACTTAAAAAAACTAAAATCCCTGTGCTATTTATTGGAGGTTTTTTTGATTATTTTGAGGGTATACCTCAGTTGTATAGCTCCTTAAAAAACACAAACCCTTCTTATCTTTTCATGGGACCTAGGTTTCACATTCCAGCAGATATTCCTGCTTCATATAAAGAATTATTTGGATATAAGAATTCGTATTCTGATGCTCAATTTATTCACACACTTCGTTTTTTAGACCATTACCTGAAAGATATCGATAATGGATTTGAAAAAGAATTACCTGTAAAAATATACACTTCTTTTGAAGGATGGAATAATTTTTCAACTTGGCCTATAGAAGAAGCGCTACCTACCAAGTTTTACTTAACTAAAGATGTATTAACTGAGGTAAGTGAAAAGAGTCTAGATACGCTTCAATACAATGTAGACTTTACCCATAGAGCAAGCTACGGCGAGCACGCATTAAATCCTAACAACGCACTGTTCGTTATGAATGATGTATTGGAGCGAAGCGCTCAAGACAATACGTGTTTGGTTTTTGAGACAGCACCATTAAATGTAGAAAAAATTCTTACGGGGTATCCAATTATAAACCTTAATATTTCATCAAATCGTTCTAATGCAGATGTATATGTTTATCTCACGGATGTTGCTCCTGATGGTAAAGTCTATTACATTGCAGAAGCACAACTTCGTGCTGGCTGGCATCGTCTTGCAGATAACGACGAATTGGTGGATGGTGCTTTTGATGTAGAACCTGAATTGCCCTGGCAATCATACAAAAGAGATCATTATGATCCTGAGCCTTTTAAGAATGGCACTTATCAAAAACTAAAATTTAATCTAAAACCTCATTCTTGGAAATTTAAAAAAGGACATAAAATTAGAATATCCATTGCCGGAGCAGACAAAGATAACTTTGAATTTAATCCGGATTTATGCCCTGAGAACACTTTTGATTCTTGTATGAATACAGATTTATACATTGTTACAGGCGGCACCGATGGATCTTTTATTGAACTTCCTATTATGGAAGTAAAATAGATACAACTAAATTTATTTAACAAGAGATTTACTGCTCTTATTATATCAAGTAAAAAAAAACTATGAAACTATCAATGAATCATCAGAAGTTAACCAATTTTATCATTATTGTATCAACTATATTGTGCGTGATGTCTTGTTCTTCTACTAAGAACAAAACTATTATTTGGGTACATAGTTTGAAATCAGAATGTTCTTCAGGCGCAGGAATCATGCAATGTTTATTGATTCATAGAGGAGATTCATTAGAAAATCCAAATTGGGAGTTATTTTATTCACCCATCGATGAGTTTAATTTTGAACCGGGTTACTTTCAGAAAATCGAAATTCTAGAAGAATCTATAGAGAAAAGTAGTATCTCAGCAGACGCTTCTTCAAGACGCTACACGTTAATAAAAACATTAGATAAGCAGATTGATAGAAGCTATCTCTTAAACGATATTTGGGTACCCATCCGAATCTTTGGAAATCCTGTAAATAAGAAAATTTCAATGCCTCGCATGGAATTAAACATGTCTAAGATGCAAGTTTTTGGGACGAATGGTTGTAATAATTATAGAGGAAAAATTAAAATATTTACACCCACTCATATCCAGTTTTCAAATATTGGAACTACTAAAAAAATGTGTCTAGATATGAACAGTTCAAATAGCTATAATATCGCACTAAAAACAACTAGGTACTATAAATTAGGAAATCTTGAACTGACTTTCTTAGATGATTCTGGAAATGAAACAGTAAGTTTCAAGAAGGTAGATTAAAAATAAAACAAGCTCGCTCCGATAGCTATAAATTTAAGAAGTAATACCGCACTCTATTAATTTTTTATAATAATTAAAAAAAAGGAAGATAAAACATGCATTATCAGTAAGTTGGTGTCCTTATTTATTTCCTTGTTTTTTTCCTTAGATTTGTCCTTAATTTTTTAAATTATTTAAAATGAAAAAAATAGTAAGCACAAGTATTTTAGTAGGGCTACTTATCATAGTTGGTTGTAAAAATAAAGAGCAAAAGGTAGTTAAAACGCCAGATGCTAAAACTCTTATGTCTGAATCTTCAGAAAGTTTTATTGGGTTTTGGAATTCAGGTGACGCTCTAGCTGTTGCTGCTGAGTTTACTGATGATGCTGTAAGAGTGATTTCAAATTCCTTGGAGCCGATAGTAGGAGGTGAAGCAATAAAAGAATCATTTGTAGCTACTTTTTCAGAAGATAGCGACTTTAAAAATAGTAATATTAGTGTTACTATTTCAGAAACACGTTTATTGTCTGATGAGATATTAATAGGTGCTGGAACTTTTAAAATTTCAGATGCTAACAATGTAACTTTAGAAAGTGGTAAGTGGGGTAATGTATATCGATATAAAGATGGTAAGGTAAAGTTTTTGTTAGAATCTGCTCATAGAGATTTTAAGGAAACAGACTCACTTGCAAATAATGTGGTTTCTCTTGAAAAATCTATTGTTTCTAAAGAGCCTCATTTTGAGAAAATAGAAGCTTCTGTAGCAGGATATATTAAATACTTTAACGAAAAAAACGCCGATGGTTTGTCAATGCTATTTACAGAAAATGCATTTCAAAATGTTAGTTCTAAAGAAGGTATAGTAGTGGGGCGTGAAAATATTAAAGCGACTGAAGTATTTGCAGATGGTCAGGTATTGAACGCTACTATTCTAGGATATAAATATCTTGGTGATTCATTAGCAATTGCTTATGGTAGCTGGACTCAGTTAGATACAACTACCAACACAATGGCTAGAGGCAGCTGGGGTAATGTTTTTAAAATTGATGGAGATACAGCATATCTTGTAATGGAATCTGCAGGGGTATCTCAATAAAAAATAAGTGTTATTTAAAAGTCCATCTTCAAAAAAGATGGGCTTTTTTTATGCCTTATTCAAAAAAGTAAACGACAAGCCTTTCCTTCATCAGACCACTTATTTATCAAATCTTACTTTATAAAATACGTCTAGATTTTTTATTCGGTTTGTATTAGCTAAATTAGTTGTTTAAAAAAATAGTTGATTCAACTATGAATAAATTGAATTTTATTAAAATAAGCATTGAACAATGATAAAATTATTCCAACAACAGACAGCATTCAACAAAAGTAATAACGTTAAACTGCTTATTCTATTGGTTATTTGCCTACTTATGCTACCAATAGATTCGAATGCTCAAAAAAGAAAAAAGAAAAAATCAAAACCTAGTATAGAATTAAGAGACTCTTTATTTCATGGTTTAAAATGGCGTAACATAGGTCCGTTTAGAGGAGGTAGGAGTGTGGCTTCTACTGGAGTAACAGATAAGCCTCATACCTACTATATGGGTTCTACAGGTGGTGGAGTTTTTAAAACTACAGATGATGGAATCACATGGAAAAATATATCCGATAATTTTTTTAAAACTGGATCCGTTGGTGCTATTGCTGTGTCTGAGAGTGATACAAATATTGTTGTTGTTGGAATGGGAGAACATGCTGCTCGTGGTGTAATGACTTCTATGGGAGACGGTGTATACAAATCTATGGATGCTGGAAAAACATGGATGCATATAGGATTAGAGAAAACTCGTCATATTTCAGATGTTGTCATACATCCAACAAACCCAAATATCATATATATAACAGCGCAAGGAGCACAATATGCACCCTCAAAAGAGCGAGGAATTTATAGAACGTCGGATGGTGGAAAAACATGGAAACACATACTGTCTCTAAATAGTACTACAGGAGCTTCTTCTTTGTCTATGGACATGAACAATCCCCGTATTTTATATGCTTCAATGTGGCAACATCAGAGGTATCCTTGGTATATGGAATCTGGTGGTGAAAATTCAGGATTGTATCAGTCTAATGATGGGGGAGACACATGGCAAAAAATGACAAAAGGATTGCCTAAATCTTTTGGAAAATCAGGTATTTCTGTTTCTAGAGCCAATCCAAATAGAGTGTTTGCAGTTATTGAAGCTGAAAAAGAAAAAGGGGGTGTATACCGATCAGATAATGCTGGAAAAACGTGGAAACAAGTCAATAAAAATCGTGTTAATATTGCTCGTTCTTGGTATTATATGGAAATTTTTGCTGACCCACAAAATGAGAACGTAGTATATGTTTTAAATGCTCCGGTCATGAAATCTATTGATGGTGGTAAGAGTTTTTTTAATATTCCTGTTCCTCATGGAGACAATCATCATTTATGGATCAATCCAAAAGACAATACCAACCTCATTAACTCTAATGACGGAGGTGCTAATATTTCATTTAATGGAGGGAAAAGTTGGAGCACGCAACAAAACCAAGTTACCTCTCAATTTTATCGAGTTATAACAGATAACCTAGTACCGTATAATGTATATGGTGGGCAGCAAGACAACTCTGCAATTGCTATTGCAAGCAGAACAAATGACGGAGGAATAGATTGGAAAGATTGGTATTCTGTAGCAGGTGGTGAAAGTGCTTTCATTGCATTTGACCCTAACAATCCAGAAATTGTATACGGAGGTACCTATCAAGGAAATATCAGTAAATGGACCAAGACTTCTAGAGAACAAAAATCAATTAAAGAATATCCAGAATTAGGCTTAAGTATTGCACCAAAAGACGCGAAATACCGGTATAACTGGAATGCACCTATTATAAGTTCTCCACACAATAGAACTACCATATATCATGCTGGTAATGTTGTGTTTAAAACAACAGATGAAGGAATAAACTGGACAAAGATAAGTCCAGATCTTACAAAGAATGAAACCAACAAACACGGTCCAGGCGGAGGTCCCTATACAAATGAAGCAGCTGGAGGTGAAAATTACAATACTATTACGGCACTCGTAGCATCAGAACATGAAGAAGGTGTTTTATATGCTGGAAGTGATGATGGCCTTGTTCATATTACCAGAAATGATGGTCAAACCTGGGAGAATATCACACCAAAAGGGATTAAAGATGGTATTGTAAATAGCATTGATGTTTCTTCACATAACCCAGCAACAGCCTATATTGTGATGATGCGTTACAAATCTATGGACTTAAGCTCGTATATTTTTATGACAAACGATTATGGGCAATCATGGACAAAAATTGTTAATGGTTTAGAAGACCCGAACGGATTTGCTAGAGTTGTTAGATCCGATAAAAAAAGAAAAGGCCTATTGTATGCAGGAACAGAAACTGGTTTGTATGTTTCTAATGATAATGGAGCGCATTGGCAACGGTTAAAATTAAACTTACCCATTGTTCCTATTAATGATTTAATTATTCAAGATAATGATTTGGTGGCAGCGACTTCTGGTCGTGGGTTCTGGATTTTAGATGATCTAGGATTGCTACAAACGATGACTGCCAACCAATCATCTTTTAAACTATTTAAACCAAAAGACACCTATCGTATTTTTGGTGGTACCTCTAAAGCCGCAGGACAAGGTAAAAACCCCAAAAGCGGTGTTACTTTTGATTATTACCTGGATAGGGCAGCAGATTCCTTAGAGTTAAAATTAGAGGTTTTACAAAACTTAAAAGTAATACGTACGTACACTAACAAAAAACCAAAAAGTTTCAAATCTTGGCCTGGAGGACCTTCCAAACCAGAAATTTTACCTTCAACAAAAGGGTATCATCGTTTTACGTGGGATTTTAAAAGAGAATCCTTACCTGCTATTAACAAAGTGTTTGTTTTTGGTGGACTTTCTGGCTCTAGTGTTGCTCCAGGAGTCTATACGCTTAGATTAACTTTAGAAGAAGAACGTATAGAAACAGCCATTTCAATACTTCCAAACCCTGCTATTAATTCAACTATTGAAGATTTTATAGCGCAACAAAAAATGCTAGTAACAATAGAAAATACCTTACAAGATATACATACTTTTGTCAATCAAATGCGGTCTGCCAAGAATCAGCTTACTCGCTATGCGAAGCTTTTAAAAAATGATAAGCAGATGAGCTCTTTGCTAGAAAAAGGAGCAGCTTTAACAAAACGTATTAATAGTTGGGAAGAAAATTTAATTCAAGCCAAACAGAAAACATTTCAAGATGTTATTAATTTCAATAATAAGTTAAATGCACAATTGATTCAGTTAAAAAGTTATGTAGATCAGGCAAATCCAAAGATTACCTCGGGAGCTAAAGAACGATTTGCTGATTTAATGAAAGATTGGCAAGTATATGTAAATGAACGTAATACTATTATAAATAAAGAAATGAATGCTTATAATGTATTGTATAAATCCTTAGATATACCAGCACTTATTATTGATGAACAAAAGTAAATTTTGCTAGCAGATAAAAACAAAAAAAACACTTTTTAACTTCCAATAGACTTAATTATTAGTATGAAAAGACATATATTATTTTTAATTATCCCCTTCCTCTTTTTACAAAGTTGTACTAATGAAAGTAGCGATACTAACACAGAAGATACTACTACCACTTCTTGCTATTCAAATCTAAATGCACAGACAATTTTGCATGATGGAGAAAACAGAGACTATATCTTATATGTTCCAAGCTCATATGATGGTTTATCTCCTGTTCCTTTAATGATGAATTTTCATGGCTATGGTGGCACAGCTAGTGAATTTATAAACGATGCAGACATGCGCGCTGTCGCAGATGCTAATGAATTTATTTTAGTATACCCACAAGGCAGTTGCTTAGAGGGTTCACCTCATTGGAATCCTTGCTTATCAGATGAAGACAACAAAAGCAGTGTAGATGATTTAGGATTTGTTGAGGCGCTAGTCAATGAAATTTCTTCACAGTATAATCTAGATATAGAAAGAATTTATGCTGCTGGATTTTCTAATGGAGGCATGATGGCTTATGGTTTGGCTAATTATAAAAGTGATTTAGTTGCTGCAGTTTCATCAGTTTCTGGTGTAATGTTAACATGTGCCGGAGCTATTAGTCATCCAATACCTGTTCTTCACCTGCATGGAACTTCAGATAGTGTTATCCCTTATGAGGGAAATAGCCTTTTTCTTTCAGCACAAAATGTCCTAGATTCTTGGATTGATTTCAATAATACAACTACTACCGCAACCATTAATTCTGAAACGATTGATGGTAGGACTGTAGAACATTATATATATGATGAAGGAGATAATAATGTTTCTGTAGAACACTACAAGTATATTGGTGGTAATCATACTTGGTTTAGGACAACATATCAAGGCAATACGACAGCTCAATTAATTTGGAATTTTGTCTCTAGATATGATATTAATGGATTAAGATAGAGCATAAAAAAAACACAAAAAAACACTCCTATGAAATTAACGATTATATTGTTAACAATACTTTTTACGAGCATGACTATGAATGCTCAATTCGAAATAAATAATAAATTCTATGTAAGTAGCGAATTAAATATTGGAAATCATTTAGGATTCGATTTGAATTTTAATGTGATTACTAAAAAAAATACTCATTTAAAGTTGGGTATACTGGTAATTTAAAGACTTCTTCAAAACCAGATGATTTTACCTCTTCAAATGATCGACTCTTAATTTTTAGACCATTTGATTATTTTAATAGTTTTCAAGTAGGTCTAGGAAAAATCTATGACCTACATAAAAACGGTAATGTGAGATTAAATTTATCTTTCGGCTTAGCTTTCACAACTGTAAAAAGATCTGAGAATTGGCAATTTAACGCTGTACCTTTTTCATCTGAGGGGTTCTATTCATTGGACACCAAAAAAAACGAAACAGTTAGCTTAATTATCAACCCTAAAATAGAAATACCCTTGAGAAGTTTTCTCGGAATTACAATTTCTCCTATGGTGCAACTAAATAAGCACAAAACTTATGTAGGGGTCTGAATTGGGGCTATGATAGGATTGTTAAGAGATAGAATAAACTTAAAAAAAATTCATGGTAATTAGTATGTCTGTCCTATGTTTATAAAGCTTGTCTAAAAAATAACTAAACTATCTAAAATAGAATTGTAATATCAAATAGGTTGGTTATTTTCGAGTGGGAAAATCATTGAAAAAGAAAGACCATATCTACCCCCATTTCACTTTTTTTTAATGCCCTAGCTTCACATAACCAGATACCAATAGTAGGTAAGCATCAAATAAAAAAACAATCAATACAGACTAGATTCATTAGAATTGATACAGCCTTTACTTTGGCAGTTGTTATTAGATGGTATAAATTTACAGACTCTTAGAATGAACAATGCAAAAGAGTACAAATTTTTAATAAAAGCAGCTAAAAACATCAAACAATCATGAATAAAAAAGGCATTCTATCTATTTTTCTTTTACTGCTGTTAGCGTGTACAGACAACGACTCTGATTGTTATAATGTTTCTTGTACTTTAGATTTTAGAACTATAATGCTTAGTATTCATGACACAGATGCAACTCCAGTAGCGTTAGATAGCTTTGAAATAACAGCAATCGCCTCTGGTATTGATATTACCCGAGTTGTACCAGACTATGAATTTGAAGAAATGCAGCTAGAAGGTGTGTATCCTTTGTTTGGTGATGAATTTACCGCTATGTACGAAAATACTGAAATAGACATAAACTTTAAAGGAATTATTAATAATGAAGTTGTTGTGAGCGAAAACTATAGGGTAGGGGCAGATTGTTGTCACATCTATTTTGTTGAAGGAAATAGAGATATCATTATTGATTAAGTAGATTTTACACCACTGGTAACCCTTTACTATAAATATTCTTAAGCAAACCCGTTATACAAGAATTTCTTCCTTACAAAATCCCTATTTATAGGGATTGACAAGCTCATTTTTTTTCTGTATGTTTAAATAAAAATTAAAATAAACGACACCCCAACACTAACACATTTAGTATTAGATGCTTACATGTTTTTTTCTTGTAAGCAACAAGTTACAACTCTTATAGTAATAGGAGTTGTCTGTTGGTTAGGTGTCTTACAAATAAAAAAATAACACAACTTAAAAAAGGAACAAAAGCTCCTGTTATCCGGAAGCAGAGACCTGTAAACAGGACCTTTATTCCGCATATAAGGAGTTGTGTGTAATTTAATCAGTGTGCTTTATTTAAGAAAATTCGTTTTATAAATTCAGGATTAGATGCTGATATAATAAACGATATGCTAATATGCCAATATGTTGCAATATAAAACATCAAGATAATCATTTGAAACAGCCTGAAATCGACAAATTGTGAACTCAAAAAAACAATCAGTCCAATTCCTAATAATCCTAAACCATTCCATACAATAGCATCTTTCCAAAACACTTTAAGACGCTCTTTATTCCCTTTAAATATGTCGCTTCTAAAAAGGGGTAGCATTCCCCAAAACAAAAAATGGTATAAAATTAATACCATCCAACTAATCGGTTTAAAAATCGTCAATAAACATAAGACAGGTGCTAAAACTATCCATGGATGAGAAACGAACAACCTCTTAATTGACGCCAATTTATAAAAGTGCTTTTTGGAAATAATTAGTAACGATAATAATGATAGAATAAATACAACATAACAACATAAAATCAAAGAATCATGCGGATCAAAATCACCTCTGCAGGCAATTAAAAATGAGCTTAAAACAATTAAACAGTACAGAAAATTGAAGAAGATATTTTTTTCAAAGAATGATTTGTATGAATATGTTTCCGAAATAGCATGATGTAAAGCAAAGTAGAAAACCAACCCTAAAGCCCCAAATTTAAGGCCTAACACCAAACTCATTGGAATAAGTACCATTATAATAACTTTTTTCCAATACACACGAAAAGAAGAGGAAAGACCTCTTTGAGAATTTTTAGCTCCTAATACTATATGAGGAATTCCAGTACCTAAAACAAGTATGGTCAAATAAATTCTGGAAGCA